>Ga0182021_10008423_pt1 | contig 12210 bp, 11 predicted proteins | sample 612E3MmetaG_FD_120493 | JGI IMG/M metagenome (GOLD analysis project Ga0182021, IMG submission 120493) | Permafrost microbial communities from Stordalen Mire, Sweden - 612E3M metaG (Illumina Assembly) | ecosystem: Environmental > Terrestrial > Soil > Wetlands > Permafrost | place: Sweden...
ATCCAAGACCTTGCCGTCCAGGGCAGGCACGGTCGGATGCATGATCATGGTCGGCACCGGCTTGCCCAGATCATTCAGCCAGAAGTATTCCGCGCCCTCATAGCGAAGGCCGCGAATGGTATTTATCGCCTGTGTCTTGGCGTCGGCTTCGCTAAGCGTGCCGGCGCGCTGCAAGTCATAGAAATGGCTGAGAACGCCCTCCGCGGTCTCAACCAGATGGCGGGTCTTCAGCTCCTTCTCAGCCCGCAGCAGCCCTCGAGTGGATACTACGTCGCCATAGCTGCCGGCAAGGATGGCAACGACAAACAAGGCGATCATCAACCAGATCTTGTTGCGAACGTTCAGCTGATCCAGGATGCGAACCATGCCCCCCCTCCCTTCGCATTGCGCCCATTCCAGCCATGATCAACATTGGCCATCGCTTCATCATAGCGCATGCGTGCCGCCGCGACCAATCTGGGTCTCTGCCGCCGGCGCGCCTGAAGAGCTCAAGAAAGGCAGGGCGGCTATCGTCGACAAACGATAGCCGCCCTGGTAAAGCGATTGACTACTTGAACGGATGCCTGAGGACGATGGTTTCCTCGCGGTCCGGACCGGTCGAGATCATGTCCACCGGTACGCCGCAAAGTTCTTCCATGCGCTTGATATAGGCGCGGGCAACTGGCGGCAGACCGTCGAGCGTCTTGACGCCGACGGTACTCTCCGACCAGCCGGGCATGGTTTCGTAAACCGGCTCGCAGCGCTCGAGGTCATCGGCGCCCACCGGCAGGATATCGGAGAAGCGGCCATCGATCTTGTAGCCGGTACAGATCTTCATCTCTTCGAGGCCGTCGAGCACATCGAGCTTGGTCACACACAGACCGGAAACGCCGTTGATCTGGATCGAACGCTTGAGCGCCGCGGCATCGAACCAGCCGCAACGCCGCGCCCGGCCGGTTGTGGCACCGAACTCATGGCCACGCGTGGCCATATGCTTGCCGATCGGGTCCAGTTTATCCACTGCGTCGTAGAGCTCGGTCGGGAATGGGCCGCTACCGACACGCGTAGTGTAGGCCTTGGTAATGCCAAGCACGTAGTGCAACATGCCCGGGCCGACACCGGCACCGGCCGCCGCCGCACCGGCAACGCAGTTCGACGAAGTGACATACGGGAAAGTGCCGTGATCGATGTCGAGCAAGGTTCCCTGCGCGCCTTCGAAAAGCAGATTGGCGCCGGCCTTGTGGGCGTCATAGAGCGCGCGCGGCACGTCGGCCACCATGCTCGTCAGGCGTGGTGCGACGGCCATGGCACCGTCGAGCACTTTCTGGAAGTCGACGCTCTCGGCGCCAAGGTAATTCTTGAGGACAAAGTTGTGATAGTCGAGTATCTCGGCGAGCTTCTCGGCAAATCGCTTTGGCCGCATCAAATCTTGCACGCGCAGGCCGCGGCGCGCCACCTTGTCCTCATAGGCCGGGCCGATGCCACGGCCGGTGGTACCGATCTTCTTCGCTCCCTTGGCCGCCTCGCGGGCGATGTCGAGCGCCTGGTGATAAGGCAAAATCAGCGGGCAGGCTTCGGAAATCTTCAGCCGCGGTTCCGCATCGACGCCTGCGGCCTTGAGTTCGTCGAGTTCGTGCATCAATGCCTCCGGCGACAGCACGACGCCGTTGCCGATGTAGCACGTGACGCCCTCACGCAGGATGCCCGAGGGTACCAGATGCAGCACGGTCTTCTTGCCGCCGATGACCAACGTATGGCCGGCGTTGTGGCCGCCCTGGAAACGAACCACGCCTTGCGAATGATCGGTCAGCCAGTCGACGATCTTGCCCTTGCCCTCGTCGCCCCACTGGGTGCCAACGACCACCACGTTCTTTGCCATGTCACTCTTCCCCTAATTGCTCAACAAGCCATTGATCTTCGCACCGGCGCAAACGCCGATCGCAGCCGACTTCCCGCCAAGTACCCTCGTGGCCCGGCAAAGCCACTACCACTGTCTCGCCGCTGGCGCGCAAGCGAGCGATCTCCGCTCGCAACCGATCGTCCTCCGGCCATGGTGCCAGGATGGCGCCCCTGTCCGGCACAGCCGGCGCCAGCCGCGCCAGCAGGCGCAGATCCAGCGAAAAGCCCGTTGCCGGCCGGCCGCGGCCAAACGATGCGCCGACCTGATCATAACGGCCACCAAGCGCCACGGCCGCCGAGGCGCCGCTGCAGTAGCCGGCGAAAACAACGCCGCTGTGATAGTGGTAGCCGCGCAGATCGGCAAGATCGAAGCCGACCGGCAGATCCGCCAAGTCCGAAGCCAGTTGCCTGAGCGTGTCCAGGGCCGCGGGAATTTCCCCGACTGCCGGCAACAGGCGCGCAGCATCGGCGAGCACGCGGCGATCGCCATAGAGATCCGGCAGGGCGAGGAATCCAGAACGGACCGGATCGGCGACCGAGACCAGCAGTTCGCGCAATGTCGATATATCCTTGGCTTGCAAGGCGGCGAACACCTCTTCGCCGGCATCTTCGGACAAGTCCGCTGCCAGGGCCAGGGCGCGGAAGATGCCGACGTGGCCGAGGTCGATCCTGGTCGCCTCTACGCCGGAGCGCTGCAGGCTTTCGGTCAGCAGGCGGACAATTTCGCTGTCGGCTTCGACGCCGGCATGGCCGTAAAGTTCGGCGCCAATCTGCAGGGGCTCGCGTGAGGCCATGAGATCGGCGGGTAACGTATGCAGAACGCTGCCGCAGTAGCACAAGCGAGCAACGCCCTTGCGGTTGAGCAAATGGGCATCGATGCGCGCCACTTGCGGCGTGATGTCGGCGCGCAAGCCCATGGCACGGCCAGAGATCTGATCGACCAGCTTAAAGGTACGCAGATCCAGATCGTGGCCGCTACCGATGAGCAAGGACTCGAGGTATTCCAGCAGCGGCGGCGCCACCAGCTGGTAACCATGACCGGCGAATGCATCGAGCAAACGCCGGCGGAGCAGTTCGACCTGGCGCGCCTCACCGGGCAGCAAATCCTCGATCGCTTCAGGAAGCAGCCAGCGCCTCATGAATTGACGATCACCAAGAGAACCAGGCCGACCAGCATCGAAGTCAGGCCGACGAAGCGAACCTGGCCATCGTTGAGTTCGATGGCACGCCGGAAGGCTTCCCGCCAAACGCGGGGAGCAATAAACGGCAACAGACCTTCAATGACCAGCATAAGCGCAAAAGCCAACAGCAAAGTCGACGCCATCGATCCTACTTGCCGCCACGACCAGAGTTCTTCAGGTACTTGAAGAAGTCGGAATTCGGCTCGATGATCATGACGTCGCTCTTGCTCTTGAAGACGTTGCGGTAGGCGTCCATGCTCCGGTAGAAAGCGAAAAATTCCGGATTCTGGCCGAACGCCTGGGCGTAGATGGCAGCCGCCTTGGCATCGCCCTCACCCTTGACTTTCTGCGCATCGCGATACGCCTCGGCAACGATAACCTCACGCTGGCGGTCGGCGTCGGCCCTGATCTTCTCCGCCTCGCCAGCACCCTCCGAGCGCAGTTCGTTGGCCACCCGCTTGCGTTCTGTTTCCATGCGGCGATACACCGCCTCGGAAACCTCGGCCGGCAGATCGACGCGCTTCAGGCGTACATCGATGATCTCGACGCCCATGGCCCGCATATCGGCGTCGGCCTTCTTCTGCACATCGGCCATGATCTTGTCGCGCGAACCGGAGACGACATCATGCACCGTACGCTTGCCGAACTCCTCACGCAAACCCGAGTTGACGGTCTGCGACAAACGGGTCTTGGCCACGGCCTCGTCGCCGGCGACGGAAATGTAATACTGCCGCACGTCGTGTATGCGCCACTTGACGAAGGAGTCGACCAGCACCGGCTTCTTTTCAGCCGTCAGAAAGCGTTCCGGTTCGACCGAGTCCAGGGTCAGGATGCGTTTATCGAAGACGCGAACGTTCTGGATTAGCGGCCACTTGAAGGCCAAGCCGGGTTCGGTGATGACTTCCTTGATTTCTCCGAGCTGGAAGACGATCGCGTACTGGCGTTGATCGACGGTGAACAAGCTCATGGCGGCGCCAATGACCACCGTCAGGACCAATGCCAGCAGGAAAGGCAGGTTGCGAGCCATATTAGCGTCCTCCCCGTTCACGCGAGTCGAGCGAGGAACGCGCGCGATAGTCGCCACCTGTCTCGACCGGCGGCGCCTTTTCAAGCTGAGGCGGCACGTCGGCAGATACCGGCGGAATGACTGCGCTGCGCGCTGCCGCTGCCGGCGCTTCCACCGGCGCGGCCAATGCCGCCGGCGCCGCGGTCGCCTGAATTAACTTGTCGAGTGGCAGATAGAGCAGGTTGTTGCCACCCTTGGCGTCGACCATGACCTTGCTGGTATTGCTGTAGACCTGCTGGATGGTTTCCAGGTACAGGCGCTGCCGTGTCACTTCCGGCGCCTTGCTGTATTCGACCAGGATCTGCTTGAAGCGTGAAGCGTCGCCCTCCGAGGTGGCGATCAGGCGCTGCCGGTAGCCATCAGCCTCCTGCTGCAGCCGCGATGCGGCGCCGCGGGCGCGCGGTATGACGTCGTTGGCATAGGCCTGGCCTTCATTCTTTTGCCGTTCACGGTCCTGACCGGCCTTCACTGCATCGTCGAAGGCCTCCTGCACCTGCTCAGGCGGCTGGGTGCTTTGCATGGTCACCGAGCGAATCTGCACGCCCGTCTCGTAGCGGTCGAGAATCTCCTGGATCAGCTTCTGCGTGTTGGCGGCAATGACGTCGCGCCCTTCGTAAAGGACAAAGTCCATCTTGCTCTTGCCAACCACCTCGCGGATCGCGGTCTCGGCAGCGCCCATTACAGCGTCATCCGGATGTCGATTCTTGAAGATGTAGTTCATCGGATCCTTGAGCAGATACTGCACGGCGAACTGCACGCTGACAATGTTCTCGTCATCGGTGAGCATCAGCGCTTCTTTCGGCACCTTGTTCTTCTCGGAACCGCGATAGCCGACCTCGACCGTGCGTACGCCCGTGAGGTTGACCGTTTCATGGCTCTGGATCGGCCACGGCAGGCGCCAGCGCAGGCCCGGATCAGTCATCTCCTTGAAGCGTCCGAACTGCAACACGACACCACGCTGGCTGGCATCGACGATATAGAAACCGCTGGCCAACCAGACCACCGCCACCAGGGCGATGATCAGCCCCAGACCACCACCGAATTGACGCGGACTCAAATTGGGCACCCGGCTACCACCGCTGCCGTTGCCGCCTGCGCGGTTGCGGCCAAAGATGCCTTGCAAGCGCCGATTGACGTCGCGCCAGAGTTCCTCGAGATCGGGCGGTCCGGAATTGCCGCCGTTTGGCTTGTTTCCCCAGCCCGGGTCGTTCATGGACATCAGCATTCCAGCAATCATGGCGAAATTCAATCAGCGAGTAAGTGGATCATGGTGGATCAGGTCGCCTCGGACGGCTTGCCGAGGGCATGCTGGCGTGCGGTCTCGGCCAACACCTGGCGTAGCAGGTCTAGCCCGGTGCCGCTCTTGGAACTCACGCGGACGCGCGTGATACTACCACAGTCATCTCGCTCGACAGCCGGCCGGGCAGCGGTCAGGTCGATCTTGTTCCAGACGACGATCTGGGTCACTTCGCCGGCGCCAATTTCCGTCAACACCGCCGATACCGCCGCCATCTGCTGATCGCGATCGGAACTGGCTGAATCGACGACGTGGAGCAGCAGATCAGCCTCGGCGGTTTCTTCGAGCGTGGCGTGGAATGCCGCCACCAGGGAGTGCGGTAAATCCCGGATGAAGCCGACCGTGTCGGAGACGACAATTTGCCCGGCGCCCTCGACGAACAGGCGGCGCGAAGTCGTATCGAGAGTAGCGAACAGCTGGTCCGCCGCGTAGGCACCGGCTTTGGTCAGGGCATTGAATAGCGTGCTCTTGCCGGCATTGGTATAACCAACCAGCGAGACCGACAGAACGCCGCGCCTGACACGGGCCCGGCGACGCAACTGCCGCTGCCGCGCCAGTTGCTTGAGTCGATCCTTGAGTAAGGCAACCCGCTGGCCAAGCAATCTGCGGTCGGTTTCCAACTGCTTCTCGCCTGGACCGCGCAGGCCGATGCCGCCCTTTTGCCTTTCCAAGTGCGTCCACCCGCGTACCAGTCGGGTCGCCAAATGCTGCAATTGCGCCAACTCGACTTGCAGCTTGCCCTCGTGACTGCGTGCGCGCAAGGCGAAGATATCGAGGATCAGGCTGCTGCGGTCTACCACCCGGCATTCAAGCGCCCGCTCCAGATTGCGCTGCTGCCCGGGTGACAATTCATGATTGAAGACCACTAGGTCCGCTTCCCACATGCGGGCGGCATCGGCGATCTCGAGCACCTTGCCCTTACCGGCGAACGTCGCCGGGTCGGGGGCGGGCCGCCGACCCGACACCATGGCCAACGGTTGCGCCCCGGCGCTTGTGACCAGCAGGCGAAACTCATCCAGGCGTTCGGCAAAATCGCACCCGCCCAGATCGAGTTGAACCAGAATTGCGCGCTCGCCAGCGGCCGGTCGTTCAAACATCGAACCGGCTCACCGAGGGTTCGGCATCACTCGGCGCCGTTTTCCTGCGCGAAGTTGACCGGCCGTGCCGGCACGACGGTAGAAATGGCGTGCTTGTACACCATCTGTGTCACGGTGTTCTTCAGCAGCACGACATATTGGTCGAAAGACTCGACCTGACCTTGCAGCTTGATGCCGTTGACCAGGTAGATCGAAACCGGCACGTGTTCTCGACGCAGCGTGTTCAAGAATGGGTCTTGTAGCATCTGCCCTTTGTTGCTCATGGTGGCCCCTCGGCTCTAGTTATCCAAAAGGTAATGTAATCGATTTCCGCCTTGCGTGCCAGCGCGCCGATACTAACGATCGTCGACGAACGGATTTTTCGCCGACTTGTATTGAATCCGCAGCGGCGTGCCCTGCAGACGGAACGCTTCCAGGTAGGTCTTTTCCAGATACCGCGTGTACGAAGCCGGCACGTGATCCAGGGCGCTGCCGTGAATGACGATGATGGGCGGATTCGAGCCACCCTGGTGGGCATAGCGCAGCTTCGGCCGATGCAAACCGTGGCGCGGTGGCTGCTGCTTCTGCACCGCCAGTTGCAGCACGCGCGTCAACTTCGGTGTCGCCAGCTTCGTCATGGCGGCAGCGTAGGCTTTGTCAACGGAAGCGAGCACGCCGACAACGCCTTGGCCCGCGAGCGCGGAAATGTAATGCATGCGGGCAAAGCCGAGGAAATTGAGTTTGCGCGCAATATCCAGTTTGATTTGCTCGCGCCGATAGTCGTCGACCGCATCCCACTTGTTCACCGCCAGCACCAGGGCCCGTCCGGCCTCGATGCAGAAGCCGGCGATGTGCGCATCCTGATCGGAAACCTCCTGGCTGGCGTCGACCATCAGCACCACCACATTCGCCTGCTCGACGGCCTGGAGCGTCTTGATGACAGAGAACTTCTCGACCGCCTCGAAGACTCTGCCCTTGCGCCGCAAGCCAGCCGTATCGATCAATGTGTAGCGACGCCCGTCGCGTTCGAAAGGAATGGCAATGGCATCACGCGTGGTACCCGGCAGGTCGAAGGCAATGACGCGCTCCTCGCCGAGCAGGGCGTTGATCAGCGTGCTCTTGCCGACATTTGGCCGTCCGACCACCGCGACACGCGGGCCGTGTTCTTCTTCGGCTTCGTCGACATCCGGGAAATTCTCCAGCGCCAGGTCGACGAGTTCACGCACGCCGTCGCCATGCGCCGCCGAGATGACGCGCGGGTCGCCGCAGCCCAGTTCGTGGAACTCGGCACCAACGATCGCCCGGTCCATGCCCTCGGCCTTGTTCACCACCAGATGAAGGGGCCGGCCGCTCCGCCGCAGCAAGTCGGCAATCTCCTTGTCTTGCGGTGCCAGGCCGTTCCTGCCGTCAACCATGAAGAGCAGGACATCGGCTTCAGCAATCGCCGCCTCCGCCTGGCGCGCCATTTCCTGGACGATGCCAGTACGCGCATTCGGCTCGAACCCGCCGGTATCGACAACCAGGAAAGGCTTGCTGCCCAGGCGGCCATGACCGTAATGCCGGTCGCGCGTCAACCCGGGTTGATCCGCCACCAGCGCGTCACGCGACCGCGTCAGCCGGTTGAATAATGTGCTCTTGCCGACGTTGGGTCGGCCTACCAGCACGATCGTCGGTTTCACGTTCCGTGTGCGCTCAAGGCAAACAATCCGCCGGCGCGCGTTTGCACCAGGAAGCGGCCACCGGGTAGCAGGATGGGATCGGCAACGATTTCGCTGCCGTCGGTGGCAATGCGCCCGGCAAGGGCACCGTCCTCGGTCTTGAGCAAATGGACGTAGCCCTGATAGTCACCAATCGCGACAAATTTGCCCACGACCAAGGGGCGCGACAGCCGACGCAGCGCCAGCTTCGCCTGCGTCCAGCGCTGGAGACCGCTGTCGCGCTCGAACGCCGACACCTGCCCCTTGTCGCCGCTGACGTAAACGGCCTTGGCATCAGCATCGAGTCCGGCACTGCTGGAAATCTCCTGCCCCCACAACAGCGTCGCGGACGCCGGGTCGAAGCAGGCGAGGCGTCCCTGAAAGGCAACGGCACAGATCTGCCGGTCGGCAATTACCGGCAGGCTGGAGATGTCCGCGACGCGCTCAAGTTCGGTCGAGCCCTTGGGCTGTGCGACCGTCACCTCCCACACTGCGGCGCCATTCGCGGCATTGATGGCCACCAGTTTGCCACCCGGCATGCCGGCCACGACGACCCCGTGCGCAGCAAGCACGCCAACGCTCTTGCGCAGGCTGAGGCTGGGGGCAGACCGCTGGTAGGTCCACCGTCGCTTGCCATCGCTGGCGTTGAGACCATGAATGCGCGAATCGCCAGTACGAACGATTACCAGGTCGCCCATCACCGTCGGCGCCGCCAATACTTCCGAACTCACCTGAACCTTCCATAGGGAGCTGCCATCGTCTGCCGAGAAAGCCAGCACTTCGCCTTTGGCCGTGGCGACCACCACCACCTTGTCGTCGGCACCGACGCCAGCCGACAAGCGCTGCCCGGCGGCAATCCGCCAGATCTGCTTGCCGTCCTCAAGGCGAACGACGTCGCCCGCGGCATCAGCAGCAAAAACATTGTCATCGACCACCGCGGGAACAAAAGTCGCCTCACCGCTACTGCCGATGCTGGCCTGCCAATCGACGCCAAGCTCGACCACCGGAGTGAAGGTCTCCAGCGCCGCTGGCTTGATTTTCGGCTCCGGCGTAAATGGATTCAGCTTGTCGAGCGTCGAACAGCCGCCAAGCACCAGGGCGACGCCAACCGCGAGCAGCGGTAGTCTGGACATGATCAGTGGGCTCCCGGCAGCGTATCGGCTTTCGATTGCAGCAACTCGCGATAGGCTGCGTGCGCCCTGGTCTTGCCTGCGTCGCTGCTGTCGGCAGTGAGCTTGGCCAGGGCCGCGTCGTAGGCGACCTTGGCCTCGGTTGTCTTGCCCTGGGCGGCGAGAATGTCGCCCTTCATTTCGTCGAAGCGAGGCGCCAACGCCGGGGCTGGATCGGCGGCCAGCGACTTCGATGCTTCATCGTAGGCCTTTTGATCGAGCAGGATCGCCGCCAGGCGCAAGCGCGCCAAATCACGCAGTCCGGCATCCTGCGCATTGTCCGCCGCCCAGGTCAACTGGACCTGGGCCGTCTTGGCATCGCCCGATTCGGCCTGCACCCGCGCCGACAGCAGTGCGCCCATGCCGGCATAGGCGGTGGAGGAAAACTTGTCGATGAGGTCCCCGGCAATCTCGCGCGAGCGCTTGGCGTCGTGCAGGGCTGCCGCCTGCTGAAGCCCACCGTAGAGGCCGGACGCCTGCGCCGCCTGACTACGCTGCCACCAGTTCCAGCCCTGCCAGGCAAGGACGCCGATCGCCGCCGCAGTCACCACGCCGGTGACCAGATTGCCGTGCATCTTCCACCAGGTCTTCAGTTCGTCTAACTGTTCCTGCTCTTCAAGATCATATGTCGCCATCGTCTTCATCCCCGCCAAATAACCACGCGCCGACGACGTCGTCGACAGCATCCAATTTCACCCGCCGCTGCTCAGCCTCTTCGCGCAACGGCTTGATAGTGACCTCGCCGGCCGCAACTTCATCATCGCCGATAATAACGGCAACCACTGCACCCGAACCATCGGCACGCTTCATCTGCGACTTGAAACTGCCGCCACCGCAGTGAAGCACGACCGTGAAGCCGACGTCACGCAGCCGCTCCGCGACCTTGACCGCACTCGCCGCAGCAGCATCGCCCTGATGCACGACATAGACATCCGGCGCGATGGTTTGGCCGCGATTGCCGCTGTCCAGCCACAAGGCAAGCAGCCGTTCGATGCCCATGGCAAAGCCGCAGGCCGGCGCCGGCCGGCCACCCAGTTGGGCGACCAGACCATCATAGCGGCCGCCGGCACAGACCGTGCCCTGAGCGCCCAAACGGTCGGTAACCCATTCGACGACCGTCAGGTTGTAGTAGTCGAGACCTCTGACCAGCCGTGGATTGATGCGGTACGGAATACCGCTGTCGCGCAACACCGCCTGCACACCTTCGAAATGCTTGAGCGAAGCCTCGCCCAGATAATCCATCAGCTTCGGCGCGCCTTCGATCAGTGCCTGCATGTCCGGATTCTTGCTATCGAGGATGCGCAAGGGGTTGCTGTGCAGGCGGCGCTGACCATCACCATCAAGTCGTTCCTGGTGCTGCTCCAGATAGGCGATCAGGTCACCGCGATGCTGCGCTCGTTCTTCTGGCTGGCCGAGCGAATTGATTTCCAGGCGAATGTCATCGAGGCCAAGGTCGTTCCACAGCCGCGCACACATCAATATTTGTTCGGCATCGATGTCCGGTCCGGCGTAGCCGAGCGCTTCGACCCCCACCTGATGGAATTGCCGATAGCGGCCCTTCTGCGGCCGCTCGTGGCGGAACATCGGGCCCATGTAGCAAAGGCGTCGCGGCGAATCGTAGAGCAGGTTGTGCTGGAGCACCGCCCGCACGCAAGAAGCCGTGCCCTCCGGCCGCAAGGTCAATGGCTCGCCGTTGAGACCGTCGGTAAAGGAGTACATTTCCTTCTCGACAATGTCGGTGACTTCGCCGATAGCGCGTGCAAACAGTGGCGTCGGCTCAACCAGCGGCATGCGAATCGGCTTGTAGCCGTAGGCACGCAGCCAGTCGCGCACCAACTCTTCGAACTGCTCCCACAGTTCGGCTTCCTCAGGCAGGATGTCGTTCATCCCGCGGATTGCTTGCAAAGTCTTGCTCATGCTAGTCGGGTCGCGGCGAATACTTGCGCGCGACATAATCCTCCACAATGGCCTTGAACTCGGCAGCAATATCGTCGCCACGCAGCGTCGTGACGCGTTCGCCGTCCACGTAGATCGGCGCCACCGGCTCCTCGCCGGTTCCCGGCAGCGATATGCCGATGTCGGCGTGCCGACTTTCGCCCGGACCGTTCACTACGCAGCCCATGACGGCAAGGGTCATGGTCTCGACACCCGTGCGGGTCGCGCGCCAGACCGGCATGCGGCTGCGCACGTAGTCCTGAATTTCGCCCGCCAGGGACTGGAATTGCGTGCTGCTGGTGCGCCCGCAACCGGGACACGCAGCGACCTGTGGCACGAATGCCCGCAAGCCCATGCTCTGCAATATCTCCTGGGCCACAATCACTTCGCGCGTCCGCTCACCACCCGGTTCGGGCGTCAAGGAAACGCGGATCGTGTCACCAATGCCTTCTTGCAGCAACACTGCCATTGCCGCCGTCGAAGCGACAATCCCCTTGCTGCCGAGTCCGGCCTCAGTCAGCCCGAGGTGCAAGGCATAGTCGCAGCGGGCGGCGAGCGAGCGATAGACGGCGATCAGATCCTGAACACCGGACACCTTGCATGACAGGACGATTGCTTCGGCCGGCAAGCCCAGTTCCACCGCACGGCTAGCCGACTCGAGCGCCGAGGTCACCATGGCTTCACGCATGATTTCCGTCGCCCCAAGCGGCGACGGCCGCCGCTGATTCTGGTCCATCAGGCGAGCGAGCACTTCCGCGTCGAGGCTGCCCCAATTGACACCGATGCGCACGGGTTTGCCGTGTCGGCAGGCAATCTCGATCAACTGGGAGAACTGTTCGTCGCGCTTGGCCCCCTTGCCGACGTTGCCCGGATTGATGCGCAGCTTTGCCAGAGCCGCAGCGGCTTCTGGC
>Ga0182021_10008424_pt1 | contig 12210 bp, 9 predicted proteins | sample 612E3MmetaG_FD_120493 | JGI IMG/M metagenome (GOLD analysis project Ga0182021, IMG submission 120493) | Permafrost microbial communities from Stordalen Mire, Sweden - 612E3M metaG (Illumina Assembly) | ecosystem: Environmental > Terrestrial > Soil > Wetlands > Permafrost | place: Sweden...
GCGCAGATCACGCTGCGCACGCGGATCTCGCGCCAGGTCACTCTGGGCAAGCAGAGGTACCGTCTGGCATTGGACTTGCATATCGAGGACAACGGCCCGGGTGTCCCCGAGTCCATCCGGGATCGCATCTTCTACCCGTTGGTATCCGGGCGGGACGGTGGATCCGGCTTGGGACTGACCTTGGCCCAAACCTTCGTCCAACAGCACCTGGGCACTGTGGAGTGTGAGAGCGAGCCAGGTCGAACCGTATTCAAGATCGTCATTCCGCTGCCCTGAGCCTGATCAGACTGTTGCCTCGGGTGGCGGGCGGCCACGAATCAACAGACTAGCACTTAGAAAAGCAGGCAGGGCATGAAACCCATTTGGATCGTGGACGACGATCAATCCATCCGATTCGTGCTGGAGAAGGCGCTTGCGCGCGAAGACCTCGCGGTGCGCAGCTTCACCAATTCGCGCGACGTGTTGGCCGCACTCGACCAGGACGAACCGCAGGTGCTGGTGTCCGACATTCGCATGCCAGGGGGGTCGGGCATCGAATTGCTGGCCAAGGTGCGCGAGCGGCTGCCCGGCTTGCCGGTGATCATCATGACCGCTTACTCGGACCTGGACAGCGCGGTGAGCGCGTTTCAGGGCGGCGCGTTCGAGTACCTGCCCAAGCCCTTCGACGTGCCCAAGGCGGTGGAGCTGATCCGTCGCGCGGTCAAGGAAAGCCTGCGCGAAGAGGTGCGCGACGAAAAGAGCGCGCAGGTGCCGGAAATGCTGGGCCAGGCCCCGGCGATGCAGGACGTGTTTCGCGCCATCGGCCGACTCAGCCAGAGCATCGTGACGGTGTTGATCACGGGTGAGTCCGGCTCGGGCAAGGAGCTCGTGGCCAACGCCCTGCACAAGCACAGCCCGCGCGCCAGCGGACCGTTCGTGGCGATCAACACGGCGGCGATCCCCAAGGACTTGCTCGAATCTGAATTGTTCGGTCACGAGCGCGGCGCCTTTACCGGTGCGCAGACGACGCGGCGCGGGCGCTTCGAGCAGGCCGACGGCGGTACGCTGTTTCTCGACGAAATCGGCGACATGCCCTTTGACTTGCAGACGCGGCTGCTGCGCGTGCTCAGCGACGGGCAGTTCTACCGGGTCGGTGGCCACAACCCGATGCGCAGCAACGTGCGCGTGATTGCGGCGACCCACCAAAACCTGGAAGACCGGGTCAAGCTCGGTGCGTTTCGCGAAGACCTGTCTCACCGGCTCAACGTGATTCGGCTGCGGCTGCCTGCGCTGCGCGAACGCGCGCAGGACGTGCCGGCGCTCACGCGGTTCTTCCTGCAAAAGAGTGCCAAGGATCTGGGCGTGGAGGCCAAGCGCATCACGGACGGGGCCCTGGCCCAGCTGATGCGGTTCGACTTTCCGGGCAACGTGAGACAACTGGAGAACATTTGCCATTGGCTCACGGTCATGGCGCCGGCCCAGATGATCGAGGCCAAGGACCTGCCGCCGGAGCTGGCATCGGACGGCGCGACCACGCTGGCCGAGACACCGAGCGTGCCGATACCTCGTGAGACGTCGGCGGCGGAGCCCGTGGCGGCCGCCGCCGCGACGCCGACGGTGGCTGCTGCCTCGCCGGCGGCCATGCCGGTCTCGGGCGGCTGGCTCAGCGGACTGGAGAGCGAGGCGCGTTCACTGTTGCAGTCCGGTGATTCCCAGGTCTGGGATACGCTGACCCACAAGTTCGAGGCGCAGCTCATCCGCACCGCACTGGACATCACGCGCGGGCGGCGGATCGAGGCCGCTCAGAAGCTGGGGATCGGGCGCAACACGATCACCCGCAAGATTCAGGAACTCGGCCTGGATGACTGACCCGGGCTTGGCCCGGGGGCCGTCGTCGCGGGGGCTCGAGTGCTCGCGCGGGCTGCGCTCAGGCGCCGCCCGCACCGGCCGCCTCGCCCCATTGCGCGACGACCGGCGCGTGATCGCTCGGCCGCTCGTTCTTGCGCGGCAACTTGTCGATCACGCACGAAGAGACCTGCGCCCGCAGGGCCTGGCTGACCAGGATGTGGTCGATGCGCAGGCCCTGGTTTTTGCGAAATGCCAGGTTTCGGTAGTCCCACCAGGACCAACTCTTGGGCGGCTGCTCGAACAGCCGGAACGTGTCGTAGAGCCCGAGATCCAGGAGTGACCGGAACTGCGCCCGCTCCGCGGGCGTGCACAGCACCTGGCCGGCCCAGGCGACGGGGTCGTAGACGTCGCGGTCCTCGGGGGCGATGTTGAAGTCGCCCACCACGGCCAGCTGCGGGTGCACGGCCAGCTCGCCCGCCAGCCAGCGGCGCAGGTGCTCGAGCCACTGCAACTTGTAGGTGTACTTGTCGCTGTCGGTCGATTGGCCGTTCGGGATGTAGGCGCCGACGATCCGCACCCCGCACGTCGTGCCCGTGATCACGCGCGCCTGGTGATCGTCATGGCCGGGGATGTTGGTGACGATGTCCGTCACCGGCGCCCGGCTGAGCAGCGCCACGCCGTTGTAAGTCTTCTGGCCGAACCAGTGGGCCTGGTAACCGGCGGCGGTGAACGCTTCGTGGGGAAACTTGTCGTCGGTGAGCTTGGTTTCCTGCAGGCACAGGACGTCGGGCCGATGCGCAGCCATCCAGTCCAGTACCTGGGGCAGCCGTACGGCCAGCGAATTGACGTTCCAGGTGGCGAGTTTCAAGATGGTCCTCAGGGTGGGCCGCGCGGCGACCCGGTCCGGCGCGGTCGTTGCGGTGGTCGGCGCGGCGCTTCAGATTGTGACGCGGCCACCGTGGCGTTGCCGACGAGCGACGCGGGGGCCCATGTGCATCGTACCCGGCCGCTCGGTCATACCGATTCGTGCCTTCCGTGCGTCTGCGCAATCTTGCCGTCGACTCGGTGTGCCAGACTTTTCTAAGTGACCGCGATTCAATGGCTCTGGTTGATGGTCGGAATCCAGCTTGTCCTCTTTGCGGTGGGCTGGTGGGCCAGTGCGCGCGGGGCCACGGTCGCTCAGGCCGCGATGCGCGGCTTGGCACTGTTCAATTTCGGCATGGGCATCGGCACCGCGCTGGTGGGACTGCGCTGCATGTTGCCCTACTTCGTGGCGTATCCCTTCGCCAACCTGCTGTCGCTGGGCGCCATCGTGGTCTTGTGGCGTGCCGGACAGGCCATCACCGGACCGCGCTACTCGAGCCGGGAGCAGCTCGTCGTCCTGCTGGTCGGCGCAGCGTTGATTCTGTGGTTTGGACGCTCCGCCGTGTCCGGCCAGCAGCGCGTGGTCAGCTACTTCCTGGCCAGTGGCTGGGTCGCCGTGCGCGGCGGCTGGCAGAGCTACTTCCGGCTGCGGGCAGAGGCACTCAGGGTCGCCGCGCTGGCGTTGCTGGCCACGGCCTGGACCACGGCGGCACTGTTCTTTTGGCGCGCGGCGGTCGGCCTGACCAGCGATGTGCGGATCGAGTTGAACGACCCGTCCGATACCTCCAGTACGCTGGCGCTGATCCTGATGGTGGCCGTGTTTTCGCTGAACATGGTGTTTGCACAGATTGTCTTCGGTCGCACGACCGCGGAGTTGAAGCGCCTGTCGCGGCACGACAGCCTCACGGGTCTGTACAACCGCCGGGCTGCCTTTGACGTGCTGCAGACGGAATGGAAGCGCTTCGTGCGCACGGGGGTGGCCTTTTCAGTCGCGTGTATCGACATTGACCACTTCAAGGCCGTCAACGATGCGTTTGGCCATGCCGCGGGCGACGTCGTCCTGTCCAAGGTGGCACAGCGACTGCGCCAGCACGCCCGCCCGGGTGACACCATCGGCCGAATCGGTGGCGAGGAGTTCCTGATCGTTCTGAACGGCTGCGACGCGCAGGAAGCCGGCGTTGCCGCTGAACGGTTCTGCCTGGCCATCGGAGAGATGGACGGACTGCATCCCGCGGCCGGGCAGCGGATCACGATCAGCGTCGGCGTGGCCACGTCCAGTCACGACGACGTGGCGTTCGACGACGTGCTGGCGCGCGCCGACAAGGCCCTGTACGACGCCAAGGGTGCAGGGCGCAACGTGGTGCGACAGGCGGTGCGCGAGGAGGCCCGGCGGCAGGACGTGCGATGACGTGCGGCCGCATCGCACGTCCTGCCGCGCGCCAACCGCTGCCGTGGCGCGCCGGGTCGCCGGGTCGCCGGGTCGCAGGGTTGCTGAACCTGGGCTGAGGCCGTGCAGCCTGCGGCATCGTGCAGGACCGCGCACGCCGCTCGCCCGGTCGACACCAGCACGTGGGCGTCCGGGCGCACGAGCTAGACGGTCCCGGGCACGGGCACGCGCTGCAGACCGAGGCGGGCTGGGCGAGCGGCCACGTGATCATAGAGGCGCGGCGCCTCGGGCCGCTCGAGGGTTCGCCGTACCGGGAGGCGGTCGATGCGTAACAAGAAGTCATGATCGCCCGACGCAAGGCGATGCTGTCCGTGTGATGTGCCGCTGAAGTCCGGCGTCAGCGGCCTTCAGCCCGGCACACCGGTGCCGATAATTCATTCAGTCCGTGGTCCCGCGCTTCGACGGCTGCGAGTGGAGGCGGCTTCGACGGGTTTGGACACACGGAGTAGGAGAGATGGCTCACACCGCTACACAGCAGCCTCACACCAAGGCGGCACGCATCATGGTGGTGGACGACGAGCCGGCCAACCTGAAGCTGCTTGCATTGATCCTGCGCACCGAGGGTTATGGCGAGGTCGAGCTGGTCCAGGATCCGCGCGAGGTGCTGGAACGCTACACCGCGGCGCGGCCCGATCTGATCCTGCTGGACATCAACATGCCGCATCTGGACGGCTTCGAGGTCATGGCGCAGCTCAACGCGCTGGACGACCCGCTTGCCGCGCCGATCGTCGTGCTCACCGCACAGTCCGGCGAAGACTTTGTGTTGCGCGCCCTGAGCGCTGGCGCGAGCGACTACCTCACCAAGCCATTCAACCGGCGCGAACTCCTGGCACGCGTGCACAACACCCTGATGGCGCGCCTGGCGATGCGCATGCTGCACGACCAGAACGGCGCGCTGGAGGCGCTGGTGCGTGAGCGCACACTGGAGCTGCGTAAGTCGCGTCTTGACATCGTTCGCCGACTCGGGCGTGCCTCGGAATTCCGCGACAACGAAACCGGTCAGCACATCATGCGCATGAGCCATGTCTCGGCCCTGCTGGCCCAGCGCATCGGCTGGAACGACGATGCCTGCGAGCTCATCCTCAACGCCAGCCCACTGCACGACGTGGGCAAGATCGGCATTCCCGACGGCATCTTGCTCAAACCCGGGCCGCTGAGCGCGGATGAGCGCGACGTCATGCAGACGCACACGACGATTGGCGCCAACATTCTGTCCGGTTCGGAAAATGAGCTGCTGATCATGGCCCGCGATATCGCCTTGTCGCATCATGAAAAGTGGGACGGCTCGGGTTATCCGGACCGCCTGGCCGGTGCGCAGATTCCGCTGGCCGCGCGCATCGTGGCGATCACCGACGTCTTCGACGCGTTGACCTCGGAGCGGCCCTACAAGAAGGCGTGGACGGTGGACGACGCGCTCCGATTCATGGTCGACAACGCCGGCCTGCACTTCGATCCGCAGCTGCTGAGCGCGTTCCAAGAGCTCGTGCCGCAGATCCAGCACATTCGTTCGCGATTCGCCGAACCCGCGCCGTCCAGCGCCGCGGACTGGATCGAAACCCGTTGACCCGATTGGGAGAGCTGACGTGACATCCTGGACCACACCCCCGCTGCGCTGGGCGGCAAGCCTCGCAGTGGCCGGCGCGGTGCTGACCGGCGCATCGCCGGCGCTGGCCGGCGCCGTACTCGACCGCGTCACCGCCACGGCCAGTCTGACGGTATGCATCTGGCCCGACTACTACGGCGTCACCTTCCGCAACCCGCGCACCCAGGCGCTCACTGGCATCGACATCGAGCTGTCGGCCGATTTCGCGCGGGACCTCGCGGCCAAGATCGTGTACGTCGACTCGTCGTTTCCCACGCTGGTCGACGACCTGCTGGCCGATCGCTGCGACGTGGCGATGTTCGCCGTCGGCGTGCTGCCGCAGCGGCAGGCTGCCTTGCGTTTTTCGCAGCCCTACCTGCAAAGCGACATCTACGGGGTGACCACGCGCACCAACCGCACGGTCAAGGCCTGGTCGGACATCGACAAACCCGGTGTGCAAGTCGCGGTTCAGGCCGGCACGTTCATGGAGCCGGTGATGGCCCAGGGCCTGAAGCAGGCCAAGATAGTCGTGATCCGGCCGCCGCAAACGCGTGAGCAAGAGCTCGAGGCCGGGCGCGTGGATGTGTTCATGACCGACTACCCGTACAGCCGGCGGCTGCTGGACAACGCCGACTGGGCCAAGCTGATCTCGCCGCCGCAGCCCTACCACGTGTTGCCGTACGCCTACGCCGTGAAACCCGGGGACGACGCGTGGCTGCGTCGCGTGGACGAATTCGTCGCACGCATCAAGCGCAACGGTCAACTGCAGGCGGCCGCGCAGCACAACGGGCTCGGCGAGATCGTCGTCACCAAGTAGCCCCCCGCGCCTCAGGCACATCGACCATGTCTCGCCCGACTCGAGCGTCGCCCGCGGAATTGCCGCTGTGGCTCAGCCCGTCGGCGGTCGCCTGGCTGGGCGCGTTGCTGGGCGCGGCGGCCCTGGCCGTGGGCGGCGGTTTCGTCTGGTACGAACATCGCGAGATCCAGCGCCGCGAACTGCAAGGCACCGAGCTGATGGCGCGCGTGCTCGAGGACCACGCGAACCGCACGTTCAACACGATCGACGTCACGCTGGCGGCGCTGAGCGAGTCGGTGCGGGTCAATGCCACGCTCGACCCGATCCGCATGGGCCCGAGCTTGACCCAGGCACAGCAGGGACTGCCGTTCCTGCGCAGCGTGTCCTTGTTGGACGGGCAGGGCCGGGTGCTGGCCAGCTCCGTGCAGGCCAACGTGGACATCGTCGTCGACCCGCAGCGCGTGCTGATGCCGGCGGCGTCGGCCATCGACCGCCTGGGGGACCTGGTGCCCGGTCGCGATCTCGTGGACGCACGGTCGCGCGCCGACAGCGCCACGCTGGACAACGGCCCGCGCAGCTTCCTCACGCTGGTGCGCACGGTCAGCGGCATGCCGGGCCCGACGATGTACTTGGTGGCGGTGCTCAACCCTGACTTCTTCGCCAATGAGTACCAGTTGATGCTCGGGGACGCGAGCCGAGCCGCGGCGCTGGTGTCGCTCGATGGCATGCTGTTGTCGGCGACCGAGTCGATCGAGCTGGCGCCCGGGCGCAGCGTCGCGTCGCACCGGTTCTTCGTCAGCTTCCTGCCGTCGCGCGAAAGCGGCAGCTTCATCGGGCCGGGAATCGACGCGCGCGCGGTCGTCACGGCGTTTCGGGCGCTGCGCAGCCGCCCTGTGGCCGTGGTCGTCGAGCGCGACTACGCCAGCGTGCGGGCCGAGATCCGAACGATGATCAGCTGGGTGGCCGGCGCGTGTGCGCTGGCGCTGGCGCTCATCAGCGGATTGGTCCTGATGGCCGTGCGCAGCCTGCGCGGGAACGCCCTCGTGCGCCGGGCGCTGGACAACACGCGCGAGCGGGTGGCCGCCAGCGAGCGCGATCTGCGCACGCTCGTGCAAAGCGTGCAGGAGCTGATCTTTCGCACCGATGCCAAGGGACGCATCCTGTTCGTCAACGGACGCTGGCAACAGATCAGCGGGCGCGACGGAGCGACGGCGATCGGCCACCGGCTGTCCGAGCTGTGTTTGCCTGCCGAGCGTCGGCGAGTGGATGCGCTGTTCACACGCGATGCCCGCGGCGCGGTGCAGTCGGCGATGGTCCAGATCCGCACCGTCAGCGGCGACGTGCGGACGCTCGAGATGTCGGTGGCGCCGATGGAGGCTGACGACGGTTCACTCAGCGCTTATGCGGGCTTTGCGATCGACGTGTCGGATCGCCAACTTGCACGCCACAAGCTGGAGGCGCAGCTGGACTTCACGGCCCGACTTCTGGAGGTCAGCCCGACGCCGCTGTTCGTGAAGGACGACCGGGGTCGCTTTCTGATGGTCAACCGGGCCTGGCTGGACCTGATGGTGCTGGAACGCGACCGCGTCATCGGGCGCACATCGTCGGATCTGTTCGGCGCCGACGCCCCGATGCACGAGGCGCACGATCTGCGTTTGCTGCACACGGAGGGACAGGTGCGCTACGAAAACCGCCTGGTGCGTCCGGATGGCGAGGAGCGTGACACGGTGGTCACGAAGGTGCCCTTCACCCAGGTCGACGGCACGGGCGGGGGCATCATCGGCAGCATCATCGACGTCACGGAATTCCGCGAGGCCGAACGCACGACGCGCGAGGCGCGCGACGCGGCCGAAGGCGCCAACCGGACGAAGTCCGAATTCATCGCCAACATCAGCCACGAACTACGCACGCCGCTGCAGTCGATCATCGGTTTTTCCGAGCTCGGCGCAAGCATGGCGCTTTCCGTGGCGGACCAAAAGGAGATGTTCGGGGACATCCATGCCGGCGGGCAGCGCATGCTCACGCTGGTCAACGGCTTGCTGGACGTGTCCAAGATGGACAGTACGGTCGGTTCGCTGGCGCTGCAAGCCCGCGATCTGATCGCGCTGGCGGCCGATGTGGTGAAGGAACTCAAGCCGCTGGCCGCGCAGCGCGACGTGACGATGGTCCTGGCCGACGCAGGCACGCCGGTGAGCGCCGACGTCGACGCCTTTCGCATGCAGCAGGTCCTGCGCAACGTGCTGGCCAACGCGATGCGGTTTTCGCCGGCGGGCAGTCGCATTGACATCGCCTGCGTCGACCTGGGCAGTGACGGCGTGGAGGTGACCGTGCGCGATCACGGACCGGGCATACCGCCGGGCGAACTCGACGCGATCTTCGATGCGTTCGTGCAGTCCAGCCGGACCCGCGACGGCTCCGGCGGCACGGGGCTGGGCCTGACGATCTGTCGCAAGATCATGAGTGCCCACGGTGGCAGCATCCACGCGGCCAACGCTGCCGACGGCGGAGCCATCATGCGCATTCGGCTGCCGGGCTGTGCGCTGCCGGGGGACGAGCCGAGCGTGGCGCTGCCGGACGTGGCCGAGGTCGGTTGAAACCCCTCAGATGTGCAGCCAGGCCAGCACGCCCAGCACGACGCCCAGGCCGCTGAGGATGAAGACCCCGAATTCGAGCCACTTGCGACGCGTGAGCAGTGCGATGGCCGCCATCGCGATGGAGATCTGCAGCGCGGTCGTTGCTTGAGCCCAGCGATGGTGCTGGTGCATCTGCTCAGCGCTCTTGCGATCCCACTCCTTGGATTCGTCTTCGAGCTTCTTGGCCTCGGTCATGATGTCGTTCTTCTCGGCCTTGTAGCGCTTGGCCTCGTCCTGGTAGAACGCCTTGCGCGACTCCGTGGCGACGGCCGCGCCCAACTCGGCCATGTTCTGCTTGTTGCCCTTGGCCTGATAGAACGCCCACTGATCGGCTGCCTCGGTCTTCTTGATCGCCGCGTCGTTCTTGTACAGACCGGCGTTGGCCTGGGTGGCGCCAGCCATGTAGGCGAACACGGCGCCCACGGTGGCGATGACGGCGGTGGCCACGGCGAGTTGGCCGGCCATGCCCTTGGGGTCGTGCTGCGCGGCATGCTCGAGTTCATGATCATGCGGTCCGTGCACGTGAAATCCGTCTTCTGACATCTCAGGTTCCTCCCGTTTTTCGATAGGTCACGAAGCGATATGTCTGGCCTGTGCTGCCCACCTGGGGCGCCGAGGCCTGTATGTCCCAGGCCGAGCGGTCGAAAGCCGGAAAGAACGCGTCGGCCGGCCAGTCCGCCTCGACCTCCGTGAGCACGAGCTCGCTGGCCAGCGGAAGTGCCGTGGCGTACAACTGCGCGCCGCCGATCACGAACGCCTGCTCTTGACCCGCCAGACGATCCAGGGCCGCTTCGAGCGAGGGCACCGCTTCGGCCCCCACCGCTTGCCACTGCGGCTGCCGGGTGACCACGAAGTTGCGCCGTCCGGGCAGCGGGCGAAAGCGCGCCGGCAACGATTCCCAGGTCCTGCGCCCCATGATCACCGGGTGGCCCAGCGTGACGCGCCGAAAATGGCGCTGATCCTCGGGCTCGCTCCACAGCAGGGCGTTGTCCCGTCCGATGCCGGCATTGCGTGCCACGGCGGCAATCAGGCTGATGCGCGGGTGTGTCATGGCACGCATTGTGTCGCAGCCGACGGTGAGGGCGCGCCCGGCCGGGTGGGGGCGCTCAGCCCATTTTACGGCCAGCCAGCGCGCGGCGCCCGCCCGGGTCCGGATGCCAGGTGTCTCGAAGACATGCTCCAGGCGCATGTGGAGCGTGCGCGGCCTGATGTCCACGATGTCCCCGACGTCGCGGTTGGCCTTGCCCTCGGCGATGCACGATGGCATCCCGGTCTCATGCGGTGCGTGCGGGCGCGACGGTGGCGCCGGCGCTGCGCGCGCTCAGCAGCCTCACCACGTCGCCCGGGCCGGCGGCGCCCGGCCGTCGTGCGGTCGCGGTGCGCTCGTCGAGCGGAGGCGTGCGGGCTCAGTCGATCGAGGCCGCGACCTTGCCGTTGGCAAAGTGCTGCTGAATCAGCGTCTGGGCGGCCGACGCGTCGCGGGCGGTCAAGGCCGCCATGATGGCGCGATGTTCGTGCAGCGACGCCTCCAGTCGGCCTTGCTTGAACAGCGAGTGGTGTCGGTTGAGCTTCATCAACTTGCGCAGGTCCGCGACGAGCTGGCTGCGCCAGCGGCTGTCGGCCATGTCCAGCAGCAGCATGTGGAAGCGCTCGTTGGCGGCGAAGAAACGGTCCCTGTCGTCCAGGCTGCGTTCGAGTTCCTCGTGCATGCCCTGAAGCTCCGCGATCTGGGCGTCGGTCGCGTTGCGCGCCACGGCCATCGCCGCATCGCTTTCGAGCAGCGCGAGCAGATGGTAGACCTCGGCCACGTCGCGTTCTGTGACCTCGGTGACGTAGGCGCCGCGGCGCAGCTTCATCGTCACCAGGCCTTCAGCGGCCAGCACCTTCAACGCCTCGCGCAACGGCGTGCGGCTGATGCCGTACTGGGCGGCGAAGGCCTGCTCGTCGATCCAGCTGCCCGGGCTCAGGGTATGGGCCAGGATCGCCGAACGCAGCCGCTCGGCCACGCGCTCATACAGTGCGCTGTCGGCCATGCGGCCGGGTCGGGCCGGGCCGCTGGGTGCGGGCTCGGCCACGTGCAGACGCGGTTCGGACATGTCGGGATCCACAGAATAGTCAGCGGTGAGTGTGCGTGCGATGGGCGGTTTTGTCTATATAATTCAATTCTGAATTATAAACACACGCCAGCTGTCGGCCTCGCGTGCCCCTGCCTATGGGCGACTGCGCGGGATCGGCCACTGAGCGGCAACGGAGTTCCCAGATGTCAGATGCCGAGCCGGTCAATTCGAAGTCGCTGGGGCTGTGGGCCCAGGCGGCCGCCAAATCCGCGCCGGGCGGCGACGTCGGCGCGCTCGACTGGGTCACCCCGGAGGGGATCCGGGTGAAGCCGCTGTATACCGCGGCCGATCTCCAGGGACTGGCCTACACCGACACGCTGCCGGGGTTCGCGCCGTTCGTGCGCGGCCCCCAGGCCACGATGTATGCCGTGCGGCCCTGGACGATCCGCCAGTACGCGGGGTTCTCGACGGCCGAGGCGTCCAACGACTTCTACCGCAAGGCGCTGGCCGCCGGCGGGCAGGGCGTGAGCGTGGCCTTCGACCTGGCCACCCACCGCGGTTACGACAGTGACCACCCGCGCGTGACCGGGGACGTCGGCAAAGCCGGAGTGGCCATCGACAGCGTGGAAGACATGAAGGTGCTGTTCAACGGCATTCCGCTGGACCGCGTGTCGGTGTCGATGACGATGAACGGGGCGGTACTGCCGGTATTGGCGGGCTACGTGGTGGCGGCCGAAGAGCAAGGGGTGGCGCAGCAGCAACTCAGCGGGACGATCCAGAACGACATCCTCAAGGAGTTCATGGTCCGCAACACCTACATCTACCCGCCCGAGCCGAGCATGCGCATCGTCGGGGACATCATCGAATACACGGCCCAGCGAATGCCGAAGTTCAATTCGATCTCGATCTCCGGGTACCACATGCAGGAGGCCGGCGCCAACCAGGCGCTGGAGCTGGCGTTCACGTTGGCCGACGGGCGCGAGTACGTCAAGGCGGCCCTGGCC
>Ga0182021_10008425_pt1 | contig 12210 bp, 16 predicted proteins | sample 612E3MmetaG_FD_120493 | JGI IMG/M metagenome (GOLD analysis project Ga0182021, IMG submission 120493) | Permafrost microbial communities from Stordalen Mire, Sweden - 612E3M metaG (Illumina Assembly) | ecosystem: Environmental > Terrestrial > Soil > Wetlands > Permafrost | place: Sweden...
CGGAGGTGGCGCCGTCCGATGCTCATCTGCTCCTCGACTTCCTGACTGGCCTGCCAGAAGAACAGGTACGGCGATATGGTCGTGCCGAGGAGGGCCACCAGGATCCCGATGTAAGCGGGGTCCAGCCGGATGGTCGGGACCAGGGTTCCGGCAAGGATCTTCATCCCGTCGGGCCGGGCGAACAGAGCTGCGCCGACATATGCGAGGAGCGCCAGGGCAAGCCACTTGAAGACCTTCTCGATGAGGTGGTAGCTGCCGAGGACCTGGAGCCCAATTATCCCGAGGCTCACGGGGACGATGAACCAGACTGCAGAGATCGGCACGAGCAGGTTGATGGCAGCGGCGATGGCGCCGATATCCGCGCCCGCGTTCAGCGTGTTGGCCACCACGAGGGCGATCACGGCTGGATAGAGAGCGGGGCGATAGTGCTCCCGGAGCACGCCCGCGAGGCCCTTGCCGGTCACCAGGCCGATCTTGGCGCACAGGTACTGGACGGCAGTCTGCATGGGCAGCATGGCAATCGTGGTCCAGAGCGTGGCGAAGCCGTACTGCGCGCCTGCCTGAGCATAGGTCCCGATGCCCGACGGATCGTCGTCGGATGCACCGGTGATCAGGCCCGGGCCAAGAGCCTTGCCCAGGCGCTTGATGGCGTTTGGCTCCGCGCGCAATTCGGCCGCCTTGGGGTCGACGGGCCGCGCCGGGTCCACTCTCGGTTCAGCGGAGCTGGTCGGACTGGCCTTCATCGCATCCTCCTGCAAGCACGCTAGCACGCCTCATCCCGCACTGCGACGCATCGGGGCGATCTGACCGCTTGACGATCGAACCAGACCGCATGAACGGCCATACGCCTGGGGCTCAGACGAGAGGCAGGGTTCTCATCCTCGCGACAAACGCCGGGGAGGCCCAGGATCAATCGGCCGTCGACCTAGGCCACTACGTGGGCAGGCATGGCTAACGGAGTATGTAGATGACCGGTATGCGCACCAAAGGTTCCATCAACAAGGCCACGGGCAAAGTCGAAGAGGGTCTCGGAAAGTTGACCGGCGATCACTCGCAGCAAGCCAAAGGCAAGGCGAAACAGATCCAAGGCAGCGCTCAACAGGGCGTCGGCAACGTGCAGGACGCCGCCAGACCGCGCTGACGGGAAGATCCAGTGCGACGCGACCGCGCATTCGCTGGCGCCCACACGGAGCGCCAGGGATGTTCGTTCGTTGTCCCCAGGACATATTCAAATGGAGGAATCGCTGTTATGGGCATCATCGCGTGGATCGTCCTAGGGGCGATCGCTGGCTTCATCACCAACATGATCATGGGTGGCTCGGAAGGAGTCATCGCCACGATCCTCCTGGGCATCGTCGGGGCTGTCGTCGGCGGCTACCTCGCCGGCACAGTTCTTGGAGTTGCTGACGTGACCGGTATCAACGTCGAGAGCATCGTTGTCGCCGTGATCGGTGGCGTCGTCGTCGTCGCGGCCTACCGGCTGCTCGTCGGCCAACGCTCCTCCGCTCAACTCTAGGGTTCGATCCCCCTGGACCGATCGGCATCGGTACGCCGATCGGTCCAGGAATCCGCGCTCACAATGATCGGCGTGCTACTTCCGCGCGCTCAAGTTGGCGGCCGCCTCGCGCTCCAGCACAGCCAGACGTGTGTAGTAGTCCGGGAACTCATTCAGGTGGGCGAGCGCGATCTTCCCGGTGAGATTCCAATCGTCCCCGGTGACATTCGTCTTGGGGTTTCGGAGCCCGTGCTCGAGTTCGACATCCAGCCCCATCCGGAACTGCTCGAGGTCGCACTTCAGCGCCTTGAAGTCGATCCCGAGTTCAGTCGCGACGGCGACCGCCTCTTCGCGGGTGAACGATTTCTTGACAGTCATGTCAGCTACCCTCTGCGGTCTCATCCGACTCATGCGACGCGTTGGCACGTCCGCCACCGAATGCTTTGGCGTTGAGTCTCGGCCGGAGCCAGGCCGGTTACGAGGATGAGAACCCTGCTGCTCGCCTGGAGCTGCGCCAAGAACCCTCACGCTCCGCCTCACGATCCGCGATTCAGGCCGCGGCGCCGGGACCGCCGGAACGTGGACAACTCCTGAATCGGCGGTATGCCGGGGAACCGCGTCGGCTGTAACCTTCACCATAGCTGGGGCTGGCAGGATTCACGGAGGTTGATCGGGCATGGGCGACTCGCTCAAGATCGGCAAGACGGCGGCGACGGCCGCCAAGGCCACAGGCATCGTGGCGCACGCCGTGGATGCCGCCGTGCCCGAGAGCTCGTCCCTCGCCCTCGTCCCGCCTTCTCCCGTCGCCATCGTCGACGAGCCTCAGGCGACCAGGGCCATCAAACTCGACGCCGCCACCCTCGCCAGGCTCGATCGCCTCGTCGCCGCCTACGTCGTGGCCATTGCCTCGCTCGATGTCAACGATCCCGAATTCGAGTCGCGCGTCTCGGATATCCGGACGCTCGGCGATGAGGACATCAAGGCCTCCGCGCAGGTATCGTCGCGCCTCCTGGAACGCCCGGTCGGTTCCATCCAGAAGGGCGGGCTCGCCACACCGGCTGCCGTCGGCACGAGCCTGCTGCAGCTGCGCCGCCAGATCGAAGCCCTTGACCCCAGCCACCAGGGCGATCTGTTCAGCCCTCGCAAGCTCCTCGGCGTCATTCCCTTCGGCGATCGCCTGCGCAACTACTTCGCCCGCTACCAGTCCAGCCAGGGCCACATCAACGCCATCGTTGCCGGCCTGGAGCGGGGCCAGACCGAGCTGGCGCAGGACAACGCGGACCTCGAGCGCGAGAAGGAGAACCTGTGGCTGACGATGGAGCGTCTGCGGCAGTACATCTATCTCGCCCAGAAGCTCGACGCCAGCCTCACCGACCGCATCTCCACCGTTGAGTCCAAGGACCCTGAGCGGGCCCGGATCCTCAAGGAGGACATGCTCTTCTACGTCCGCCAGAAGGTACAGGACCTCACCGCGCAGCTGGCCGTCAGCGTCCAGGGGTACCTCTCCGTAGACGTGATCCGCCGCAACAACCTGGAGCTGATCCGCGGCGTGGACCGCGCCACGACCACGACGATCTCGGCTCTGCGCACGGCCGTCATAGTCGCCCAGGCGCTGGGCGACCAGAAACTCGTGCTCGACCAGATCACGGCCCTGAACAACACGACCTCGAACCTGATCGAGAGCACGTCGGCGATGCTTCGCCAGCAGTCGACGGCGGTCAACGAGGGCGCGGCCGCGTCCACGATCGACCTGGCGAAGCTCCAGACCGCCTTCGACAACGTCTACACCACGATGGACGAGATCGACGCCTTCAAGCTCAAGGCGCTCGACGCCATGTCCCAGACGGTCGGCGCCCTGACGACCCAGGTCAACAAGGCCCAGTCCTATCTCGACCGATCCAAGGCCGGGCCGAAGGCGACACCGGACGAGAAGAAACCGGACGTCAAGCCGAGCTGACGGCCTCGCGGTTGCTGCCGAACTGGCCCGAAACCGGCCGGACGGCCCAGCCCATACCGGCCCAGACCCCAGACGCACCGCGCCGAGACGAGAAGCGTCGAGACGAGAAGCGCCGCGCCCAACCGCGCCCAGTCGAGCCGCCCGCGGCCGCGCCGAGTCGAATCGCCAGTCGAGCCGCCTGCGGCCGCGCCGAATCGCGCCGATCGCGCCCAGTCGAGCCGCCCGCGGCCGCGCCGATCGCGCCGAATCGCGCCGAGTCGCGCCCAGTCGAGCCACCCGCGGCCGCGCCGATTGCGCCGAATCGCGCCGAGTCGCGCCCAGTCGAGCCACCCGCGGCCGCGCCGAATCGCGCCCAGTCGAGCCGCCCGCGGCCGCGCCGAGTCGCGCCCAGTCGAGCCACCCGCGGCCGCGCCGAATCGCGTCCAGTCGAGCCGCCCGCGGCCGCGCCGATCGCTCCCAGTCGAGCCGCCCGCGGCCGCGTCGAGTCGCGCCCAGTCGAGCCGCCCAATTCCGGTTCACCAGTGAGGCCGGTGTTATGCGGACCGGCCGGTCGGTGGGGCCTCCAAGCGGGTCGGCTGGACCCTGGGAACGCACGATGAGGCCACGTTGTCAGCCGTAAACAGCTAACACGGCGCCGCGAGACAGCGACGAGAATGCCGATTCGGCGGCCGGCAACGCCGGCCCGCACCCGACCTCAACGTAGCACCGCGTCCACCGGTATTCCGGAGAAAGTAGCGCGGCCGCCAGGCCCGGCCGGCCCGGCCCGGTCGGCGGGCCGACGCGGCCGGCGGTCAGTCCGGGGCTCCCTCCGGCGCAGGGCGTGCCCGGCGTGCGAGTTCCACAAACGGCCGCAGCCGATCGGCGACCTCCGTCCGTGTCCGCCGGAACGCCTCCAGCTTCTCCTCGTCCGTGCCCTCGACTTCGGCCGGATCCTCGAGGTCCCAGTGGAGCGTCTCGTGCCGGCCGGGGAAGATCGGGCAGGTCTGGCGAGCGCGATCGCAGACCGTGATCACGTAGTCGAACGGCCGGCCGATGAACCCGGTCACGGACTTGCTCCGCGCCTCGGACCAGTCGATGCCGACCTCGCGGAGGGCGCGGACCGTGTAGGGGTTGACGCCGTGGGGCTCGGTGCCCGCGGAATTCACCTCGAAGTCGGCCCCGCCGAACTCGCGGAGCAACGCCTCTGCGATCTGGCTCCGTGCGGAGTTGCCGGTGCAGATGAACAGGACCCGGATCGGCTCGGGCGGCATGGGGCGCACCTCCTGAGGTCGGTCAGTTCGCGACCGTGTCCGGCGGCACGGCCAGCCCCACGGCGAGCGGCGTTACGTCGCCCGACACGGTGAGCCGCGTTACGTCGCCCGACCCGGCGAGAGGCACGGCCGCCGCCAGCGTGCCGGCCGGTCTGGCCGAGCGAGGCTCCAGCTCCCCCGCCAGCTCGCGGAAACGGGCTACGGCCTCCGGCCGGAGGGAGTAGTAGATCCACGTTCCGCGGCGTTCCGTGGTAACCCAGCCGGCGATCCGCAGGCAGCGAAGGTGGTGCGAAACCGTGGGTTGGCCAATCCCACAACAGTCGGTGAAGTTGCAGGCACAGACCGCGCCTTCGGCGCTCAGCTGGCGAAGGATCGAAAGCCGGGTTGGATCCGCGGCCGCCTGCAGGAGCAGGACATCCGGATCGGTGGCGCGTTTCATGCGTTCATCATATCGACTCCTTTCGATATTGACAATGGTCGAAATAGCGGCTAGAGTGCCCTCGAAAGGAGATCGAAGAATGTCGATCTATTACAGCACCAAGCTGGTTCAACTGCTCATGGAGGAGCGCCTCCGCGAGATTCGCCAGGACGCTCTCGTACACTGCTGCGAGGAACCCGCGGCCGAAGAGCCAAAGCGCTCGATCCTTAGCCTGTTCCGTCGCCCCCAGTCCCCCGCCTCCTGCGCGTGCTAGGGAGTAACCGATGACCGCCGAATCTCCGACGACGACAACCGAGCCGGCGACGACAGCCGAGGCCGCGACGGCAACCGCGGCCGGGGCCGCGACCACCACGGCGCCCGCCACGACGGCGCCCGCCACGACGGCGCCCGCCACGACCGAGCTGGCCACGACGGGCGCGTCACCGATGGCGGCCGACATCCACGAGGCGGTTCGCCGGCACTACGCCGAAGCCGCGCTCAGCGTCGGCTCCGGCGAGTCGTGCTGCGTCGAGGCCCCCAACTACGGGAGCAGCCTCTACTCGGCGCTCGAGCGCGACGAGCTTCCCGACGCCGCCGTCATGGCATCGCTCGGCTGCGGCAACCCAATCGCCGTGGCCGAGCTTCACGAAGGCGAGCGGGTCCTCGATCTGGGCTCGGGCGGCGGCATCGACGTGCTGCTCTCCGCCCGACGCGTGGGGCCGTCGGGCCGCGCCTTCGGCCTGGACATGACCGACGAGATGCTGGCGCTCGCCCAACGCAATGCCGCCACGGCCGGAGCCACGAATGTCGAGTGGCTCAAGGGACACATCGAGGCCATTCCACTCCCCGCGGCGTCCGTCGACGTCGTCATCAGCAACTGCGTGGTCAACCTGGCCGCCGACAAGCCGGCCGTGTTCCGCGAGATCGCCCGCGTCCTGCGACCGGGCGGCCGGATCGGCATCACGGACATCGTTGCCGACGACTCGCTCACCCACGAGCGGCGCGCCGAGCTCGGCTCGTATTCGGGTTGCGTCGCCGGCGCCCTCTCCTTCTCCGAATTCCGAACGGGGCTCCAGGAGGTGGGCCTGGAGGACGTCTCGCTCACGGTCAGCCACCCGGTGGTCGACGGGATGTACAGCGTCATCGTCAAAGCTCGCAAGAGCGGCGCGCCAACCTCCGGCACGACCACCGGCGCGACCTCCGACGCCACCGAATCCGCGGCGGCGCCCAGATCGGACGACTCGGCGGCGGGCTCGGGCGGCTGCGGCGGCGCAGGTTGCTGCTGATGACCACGACCGAGCGAGCGCTCGGCATCGAGCCGGCGCCCCAGATCGAGCGCGCGCTCGAGACCGACCGGTCGGCCATCGAAAGACTTCTGACCGACGCCGGGCTGCCGCTCGATGGGCTCGAGGCAGCGCTGCCGACGGCCGTCATCGCCCGCGCCGAGGATGGTATTGCCGGTTGCGCGGCCGTCGAGACGTACGGTTCGACCGGCCTCCTCCGCTCGGTCTGCGTTGCGCCGAGTTTCCGCGGCGGGGGCTTGGGCCGCAAGCTCGTCGCCGCAGCAGAACGGCTTGCGGAGGAGATGGGCGCGTCCGAGATCTACCTCCTGACCGAATCCGCGGCGGCGTGGTTCCCGCTCCTGGGCTACGCGGCCGCGACGCGTGCTTCCGTCCCTGCCACGCTGGCCGCCTCGCCCGAGTTCGCGAGCGCTTGCCCGCAGAGCGCCGTCCTGCTCCACAAACTGCTGCATCCAACGGCGTAGTCCGGGCCTCGCGGGGCGTCCTGGGAGACCGGCCGCGGAGTAGACTCGTCGGCGCAGGCTCGCCCGACCATCGAGGCAAGGAGGGCAGTGGCCCGCAGGGAGGGTTCGTGTTCAGACTCAGCACGCATCCAGCGGCTATCACCGTCACTCAGGGCATCGGGGACGGATTCAACTACCTGGGCGCCTCCTGGCGAAGGTGGTTGCCCGTCGTCGTCGTGGTCGCTGCCTGCACTTTCGTGCTCTACGCGATCTTCGGTTCAGTCAACACCAACAACCTGGTGTACACGGACCCATACACGGACGAGGTCACGTGGTACCCCGACGCGTCGAACAGAATCTGGGCAGCGGTCGCAGTCGGACTCTTGACCGGGCTCGTGACCCTCATCGGCAGCTGGGTCTTCTACGCAACCGCGATCGCCGGACTGCGCAGCAAGCCCCTCACCGTCTCCGACATCGTCGTCCGCGGCCTCCTGACCGTGGCGGCCGGGATCGCGATGGCGGTGGTGGCCGTCGCCGTTGTGATCGCCTGGGCAGTGATCACGGTGATCGTCCCCGGTATCGGCGTCCTGCTGTTCCTGGTGGCGATACCCTTCATGATCTACCTGGCAATTCGCCTCGTCTTCGTCAGCATGGCCATCTTCGACGGCTTCGGGCCCATCGAGGGGATCAAGGAGAGCTGGCGGCTGTCACGGGGATCCGCGACGCGCCTGTTCGGCTGGGGCCTGATGGCGGGGCTCATCACCATAGGGTTCGCAATCGCCGGCGGCATTGTCTCTGCGCCCTTCACCGTCTCGAAGGCGCAGCCGGCAGGCCAGGCTTTCTCCACCGCCGTCACGACGATCGGGTCGTGCTTCAGCGTCTTCATGATGGCAGTCCTCTACGAGAGCGAGCGTGCCCGGAAGGATCCCGCGACCTATGGGTACGGCCCCGGAATGGCCTACCCGTGGCAAAATCCCATCTGGCCTGGCGGCGGGCCGTACGCCGCTGGCCCATACGCTCCCGGGCCTTATGCTGCCGGGCCCTCCGGCGCCGGGCCCTACGGCGCCGGGCCCTATCCCGGCGGGCCCAACCCGTACGGTCCCGGGCCGTCTGCCGCAGGGCCATATCCCGGCGGATCGCTGTACGCTCCCGGGTCGTATCCCGCCGGGCCGTATCCCGCGGCGCCGAACCCGTACGCTCCCGGGTCGAACCCGTACGCGGCCGGGCCATATGCTCCCGGGTCATATGCTCCCGGGCCATATGCTCCATCGCCGTACGCTCCCGGTTCGGATCCCGCGGGGCCTGCGGGACCGAGCGCTCCAGGGTCGCCTCCGCCAGCGCCCGGGCCGGGAGATCCACCGGCTGGCTCCTGACGGGGCTGCGGTTCCGATCCAGAACGCTCGGACTCTGGACGCGCCGCGGTCCAGCGCTGGTCCCGGGCGGCCGAGATCAGGACGCGGGCCGCTCCTCGCCGCCCGGCCCGCGGCAGCATTTGTCCATACAGGCTTTCATCTCGGAGGAGCACTCGCAATCGCGCATCATCCGCGCCATCAGGCGCGGCCCGACACGACGTAGCAGAAACGCGGCCAGCACGGCAACCACGACGACGCCGATGATCCCGCCGAACGCCCCGGCGCACATGGCTCGCCGGGCGGAGACATTCCTGCCGGGGCAACTGCAATCGCAGGAGCAGTCCGGGTCGACCTTCACCGTCACATGCCGTCTCCCATACCGCCGGCGAACACAGCCGGGCTCATCCTCACTCTATCGCGAAGCCGAAGTCCTCGGACGCGGCGGCCTAGACGCCGACTGGCTCGCGCACCAGGATGACGGTGATTCGGACCTGGGCTATCTCGCCGTTGAGGATCAGCATCTTGTTGATAGCGCTGTGCCGCCCGTACGCTTCCTGGAGCTTCGCGTCTTCGATCGGGTAGCTGTATTCCTCGACCCGCCGGAACGCAGTGGCCAGGTCCGGAACGACCTTCTGCGAGCCCACCACCAGGATCACGCGGCCCGCGCCGGATGCGATCGGCCCGAGCTGGCTGCCCCCGAACGACGCGACCACGATGCGACCATCCTCAGTCAAGGCCTGGACGCTGTTGACCTGCACGTCCGGCGCGGCACCGAGCTTCCGAATCTCGCGCATCTGGGTTGCGCGGTCCATCGACCGCGTCCGCGGGCGAATCGCGTCATAGCAGCCGCTCTTCTCGATGGCTTCGGTGACTCCGATCTGGTCGAGCGTGACCGACGCTCCCTCGCCCACTTCCGAGCCTTCCGGGATGAGGCTGAGGAGCAACTCACGGGCCGTCACGGCATCCGGAACCACGCGGGCGTCGAAACCGTGGCTGCGAAGCGCCTCAGCCGCGCGCTCGATTGACTCGGGGTCCGCCGGCCTGGAAAACGTTTCGTTGACCGGCAGTCGCTCGATCGCCTTGTTCTCAGTCATGGTCATTTCGATCTCCAGATTTCGAAAGCGGGGCTCGGGCGCTTGTCGCGCCTGCGGCGACGATCTCCTGGATGCCTTGCCGGCCTGCCACCGCTCCATAAGATGAACGTATTCATCGTTACCGTGGTAACGTTGGGGTAACAATACCAAGGAACATAGTGAATGTCTACACCAGATGCCCCGGGTCCATCGGCTGTGACCGGTTCCCGGCCCATCGAGCCCGGCGGTCCGGCCGGGTCCAATGGCTCCTTCGCGGATTCGCCGGTGGCGGCCACGGCCGGTTCCGGCGCGATGACCGGGTCAGGTGAATCGCCGTCCACGGATTCGCTGGCCGCGGCCGCGGCGGCCTTCTCGAGCGCGTTCGAGCGGTGGGCCAACCGCAAAGCCGGCGAGGCCGGTCTTAGCGCCCAGCGGCTGCGGCTCTTGAACATCGTTCATTGCCACGGACCGCAGAAGATGGCCGACCTGGCCGACGCACTGACGGTGACGCCCCGAAATGTGACTGCCCTGGTCGACGGCCTGGAGGCCGAAGGGCTGATCCATCGCCTCCCCCACTCGACCGATCGACGCGTCACGCTCGTCGAGCTCGCCTGCACCCCTGCCCTCGTCGAGTCCCAGTTCCGGGCGTTCCAGGAATCGGTCGGCGGCCTCTTCGTCGATCTTGGCAACGACGACCGGCAGACTCTTCTCAGGTTGCTCACAACGCTGCACGACCGAATCCACTCTGGGGACGGCGGAGCGCCGGATGCCACGGCGGCTAGAAATGCCTGACGAGAAAGGGCCGGCGACGCCGGGGCGGTTGCCGGCGGTCTACCTCGGCCACGGCGCGCCCACGTTGGTCGACGACGAGCTATGGCCCGTCGAGCTGGCAGCCTGGGCGGCTGCTCTCCCAAGCCCCAGGGCGATACTAGTGGTTAGCGCCCACTGGCAGTCGGCGCCCCTGACACTGGGAGCCGTCAATCCGGCGCCCCTGGTCTACGACTTCTACGGCTTCCCCGAGCGCTACTACCAGATCCGATACGACTCACCTCCCGCCCCGGATCTGGCGGCGCGGATCCAGGCCATGATGCCGGCCGGAGAGCCGGTGGCCCAGCGCGAGCGCGGCCTCGACCACGGCGCCTACGTGCCGCTGCTGGTCATGTATCCGAAGGCCGATGTGCCGGTCCTGCAGATGTCCATGCCGGACCTGGCCCCGGAACACCTCTTCGAGATCGGCCGGCGCCTGGCCCCGCTCCGCGACGAGGGGATCCTGATCATGGGCAGCGGCTTCATGACCCACGGCCTGCCCTTCATCCACGAGTACTTCGACGGTCGGCCCGGGGCGCCCGAATGGTCGACGGAGTTCGACACCTGGGCCGCCGAGGTACTCTCGAAAGGCGACCTCGACGCTCTCTTCGACTTCCGAAATCGGGCTCCAGGCATGCCCTACGCCCACCCGACGGTGGAGCATTTCGCGCCCCTCTTCGTTGCGCTCGGCGCCGCGACCGACCCATCTGAAGCCCCGAAGTTCACGATTGAAGGCTACTGGCTCGGCCTCGCCAAGCGCTCCTTCGAGGTCCGGTGACCCGATCGGACCCAGTGGCGTTCCGACCCGCTCGGCTCCGCGACGCTCCATCCCCGGGTAGCCGCGCCGCTGGCTCGGCCTTGCGCCGCTTCGCTCGACGGCCCGGCACCTCCCCCGCCGACCCGTCTACTTCGATTGGAGCGCCCGGTAGACGGCGTCGGCCAGGGCTTGCTCTCCGCGCTGGCTGAGGTGGAGGCCGTCGTAGGCCGCGTACCCGTCGGCCAGGTTGTCATCCGGCGCCGCCAGCACTGAGAAGACGTCCACGAGCAGGATGCCTTCCTGACGAGCCAGGTTCCCGAGCTGGGCGTTGATGTCGCGCCTGGCCTGACGCCGGGGTTCGGTCTGGTCGTTGGCGGGCGGGATGGTGAGGAGAACTACCGTGATGCCGTGCCCCTCGGCAGTCTCCGTGATCTGTCTGAGATTCGCGACCACGACCGATGCCGGCAGATCATGGCCGATGTCGTTCGTCCCGCCCAGGACGAAAAGCAGGTCGGGGTCGTAGTCGAGCACGTCGCCCTGCAGTCGGGCAAGCATCTGGGCCGTGGTGTTGCCGGGGACGCCGGCGTTGTTGGACAGGACGAGCCCCGGATCCTCGGTGGCCAGGAGCGAGGGCCAGGCTCCGAACGTACTCGGGGTGGTACTGCCGGGCGGGAAGGTCCAGGCGGAGAGCGAGTCGCCCAGAACGACGAACCGGCGCGGGACGGCACTGGCGCTCGCGCTCGGCACGTCGCCGGTGCTCGGAACGTTGCCGGCGCTCGAGCCTGGCGAGCCGGCCGGCCCGGTCGGCGAGGTCGGCCCGGTCGGCGAGGGTTTCCCGCCGGTGGCTGGCGGCAAGAGCTCGACCGCGGAGCCGAGAGGACTCGTGCGGCCGCCATTCCACGCGGAGGGCCCGGCCGACAAGGCACAGGCCGAGCCGCACCAGAGCATCAGGCCGGCGATCAGGAGTCGACCTCCCGAGCCGGCTCGCCAGTCCCTTGCGGTCGAACCGGTCAATCTGGCTCCCTCTGCGCTCGCCGGCAGCCTGGCGGCGCGGTATCCGGCGTCAGATGGCGCTCGTGCAGGCGCGGCACTTGGTGGCGTCCGCCGGCACGCTCTCCCTGCAGAACGGGCAGATCTTGGTCGGCGGCTCGGGATCGGCGGGAGCGACTCGCAGCAACAGAGACGCGATGACGTACACGACCAGGGCGACCATCACGAAGGCGATCACTACGTTGATGAAGGTGCCGTATCGGATGGCGACCTCGGTCTTGGGATCGCCCGTCGCCTTCAAGACGACCTTCATTTGCGAGAAGTCGATATTGCCGAGGAGCATGCCGATGGGCGGCATGATTATGTC
>Ga0182021_10008426_pt1 | contig 12208 bp, 10 predicted proteins | sample 612E3MmetaG_FD_120493 | JGI IMG/M metagenome (GOLD analysis project Ga0182021, IMG submission 120493) | Permafrost microbial communities from Stordalen Mire, Sweden - 612E3M metaG (Illumina Assembly) | ecosystem: Environmental > Terrestrial > Soil > Wetlands > Permafrost | place: Sweden...
CATGAAGTCCATAAAAACGATATTCATGTTTGCCGACCCAAGCCCGAATTAATCCAGCAATTAGCCCGATGAATACTGCTGCGACAAGAATCATTTATTTATTAATTAGCGGCCAACGGTTCCAATGAATTCAGGAGCGCCTGCTGCAAGGACAAACAACGCCAGAGTCAAAACGAAGAGAATAATGCGGGCATTCTTGGCAATTTTGCTTGAAGCAACGAAGAGGTTAGTTTTTAATGTTTTCATGATAAGCTCCTATTTATTTCGAATGTGTTTACTTTTCTATTATGCATATTGCCAGGCTTCAAAACAGGCTTCATGCGAGGCTTTAAAACAACCAGTATTATTAGAGATTATTAAAGATTAAACAAAACTCACCTTTCCAGTGAAAGGTGTAATAAATATCTGCATAAATGACTTTAAAAAAACGAAGAATTAGATCATTAAGGTATCTAACAAGTTTCTTGTGGTTTCGCTTGGTTCAACTTCTAGTTCAGTTAATAATCTCTGCCGACAGGTATCGAATGTCCTTTTAATTGCAGCTCTATCTTCCATTGCTGCGTAGGTAAGCATCATCAATCGATATGCTGCTTCATTACAAACATCTTGCTCAATTATTTTTTTACAATATTGAATAGCGCTGTTGAAATGATCTTGCTGCATTAACAGATTCGCCAGTTTGAGAGCACCAGAAATAAATTGACGTTGGAATTGCTCTCTTTGTGAAAAGACCCAATTTTGATCGATCTTTGCCAAAAATGGCCCCTGATAAGCAATTAATGAGTTCTTATAATGCTTGATTTGACTTTCAATATCATTGGCTGATTGAGCCAATGAAAATTCTCTTTGAAACAACTCAACGTCATAATCATAATCAATCAAATGGTTGAAACAGTAAAGATCATCTGTAAAAGTGACAACATCGTTCCCAATTGCCCGTCGTAAACGGTAAACGGTGTTCTTGAATCGCAGTCGCAGTTCTTCTGGAGTAGATTCAGGCCAAAACACCTCGCCGATTTCTTCCTTGGTAGCACCATTTGGATGCGCCAATAAATAAAAAAATAAATCCCGAGCTGTTTGCGATTTCCAATCTGAAATGCTTACAATATGATCGCTTACTTTTACCTGCATTTTTCCAAGAGCATGAATCGAAACCTGGAACTGGGTAAATTGAATGACTGTGTTTTGTCTTTTTAGGGTTTTTCGAATTTCAGGAGCCTTTCGTTCAAAATCCGAAAGGGTCTGCAAAACTTCTTGAACCGGGCCAGGTCCGATCAAGTGAGAAGAGGCCTTTTGAAAAACCTCGGAAAACTCCAGACAAACTTGTGTCAAAATGTTAGAAGCAGCTTCACGAATCCGCGATTGATTTACTTCATGAAGGAAATTATCTCCGCGCAGCCAATCTCCTTTGAGAAAACAATTAATTGCTCTTAAAAGATTTGTACGGAAAGCCTCGGTAAGGTTCCCCTGCCTTTCAAATGTATTGAAAAGTCCATCCAATTCTTGCTCAACAGTGGTGGTAGATCCCTGCGTCAATGAAAGGGTCACTCGCTCGATCTTGCAAAGGTCAATTTCATAATCTGAACCTGCAATCTTCGCCAAGTCTTCAGCAACCCTCATCAGTTTTTCAGCGTTGTCGAAATCTTTTTCCACACGGGAAAATACCGCATATGAAATTGCCAGGTAGATTTCCATTGTGCTTTCATGGGTCTCATCTACTAGTTTTTGTGCCATCTGATAAACTTGAATGGCTTCCGCGAACGATCGCAAATCCCTAAAAAGGTCACCCAGACTGAGTAAAATAAATCCTTCACCCCGTGGATAAATCGCCAGGCGGGCATATTGCAAAGCGCGCTCAAAAGAGGTCGCCGCCTGTTCATATTGACTACGTAAATTTTGTAGGTAACCTAAATTGTTCAGTACATTGCACTGCCACAGTGAATTACCCGAAGTTTGCCATTGCTTTAAGGCATCTCCATAGGCTTTTTCAGCATTTTCAAAGTTGCCCAGGCGGCGCTGCGCTACCCCCATCTCCATTGAAACCCCAGCAATGTCTTCTTTATTTCCAAAAGCGACAAACATATTTCGCGAAGTGATCAATGAATCTAAAGCGCCGAGCAAATCTCCCTGGTGGAACAAACATAATCCGCGCATACGAAATCCTTCAGCGCGAATCGACTCCATTCCAGCATTATTTTCTGTCAGCGCAATAGCTTCATTGGCATCGTGTAAAGACTCCGAATAATGGCCCATATGGTTATTCACCATACTGCGCCGGTTAAGTGAACTGATTAGGTCTTTCCCGGAACCCTTTGCTCTCAATCCATTAATTGCCTGGCTTAACAACGTCAGACTCGTGTTGAAATCTCCACGGAAAATTGCAATAGACGCCTTGATGGAGATCAATTCAGGTGCTGCCTGCAATTGTTTTGCTGTGACTCCTTCGAACCAATTAGACAAAGTCGTTACTTTACCATTGGTGATCAAAGCAGGTCCAGAATCGTAGATCAATTTGAGCAGTGTATTTTCATCACCCAAACGTTTATAGATCTCGTAAGCCTGCTCCCATTGGCTATGCTCACAAAAATAGTTAGCTAACGATCGTTCAATTTTAATTGTCTCTTCCGGAAACTCCAAACGCATCCTGTTTTGTAAGAAATCCCGGAAAAGGTGGTGATAACGCAAAAAGAGTGTTTCTTCGCCTACTGAGAGAACAAACAGGTTATCCCTTAAAATCTGATCTACTCTTTCGTGCCAGGGATATTTTCCTAACTCCAAAGCTTTACCGATCACCCGCGCGCAGAGTTGAGCATCGAACTCTTCCAATAAAGAGGTGCGTAATAAGAATTTTTGAACTTCTTCAGGTTGGCGATCAAACACTTGCTGCGCCAGGTACTCATAAACCCCGATACCAGACACTTTTGCCAGACGCATCCGGTCTTCAGTGCCTTTTGTAGATAGTTGGGTGGAGAGTAATAATCCTGTGATCCAACCTTCTGTTTGATCTACTAGCTCAGTGGCTCGTTCATCCGAGATCGATTGATGGTAATTTGTCAGGATCAGCTTTTTAACTTCATCTGGTATAAAAGCTAATTCTTCAAAACTGAGACCGGCTACCTGGCTGCGCGCAACTAAAAGTGACAGATCTGGAAGGGTTAATAACACACGCGAGGCAATAATAAAATGACAATTTTCTGCCATTTCTTGAATGATTCGATTAATAAATGGTTCGATTTGTTTGTTATCCCGAACTAGATGATAATCATCGATCACAAAAACGAAGTGTTCAGTGATATTTTCATAAGCGTCATTGACAATTGCCGCAATGATCGGATCATAATTTAACTTATCCAGATTTAGATCAGATAACGCGCTGAAAGCCAACTTTCCAAACTTTGGAAAGCGCATTTGCAGCGCAGAGATAAAATGAGCGATAAAACGCTGTGGATCACCATCCAGTGTGTCTAATGCAAACCAACATACCGGTAATTGTGTATGATAGGCATAATCAACCAGAAGCGAGGTTTTGCCATATCCCGCTGGAGCTGCCACGATCATCAACTTGACATCGATGATATCCTCTAAAATCGACAACAGACGAGGTCGGGATAATACCTCACTCCGCCGCCTTGGAATCATGATCTTCGTTTTGATAACTACAGTGTCAAGTCTCATTAAATATTCGATTTCCTACAATTAAATCTTTTTTATCATACTCTTACCTTAACAATTTTACAATTAAAAAAGCCTCGAAGCATTATCACTTCGAGGCAATTTTATTACTTTATTATTACTCTATATTGGGTCCTAAATATTTTGAGTCGTCAAAAGCCAGAATTGGCAAGAAAATGAAGGAGAGGAAAAGTAATCCAAACCCGAACCCCGTACCATGACCAAATACTTTTGACATTCTGAAGAGAACGATGATTCCCAGCACAACATCCACGACTGGGATGAACATCAGCAGCAGCCAGTACCAGGGTCTGCCGACGATCTCAAGCTCTACTAAAAGATTATAGATTGGTATGATCGCCGCCCAACCAGGCTTTCCGGCTTTAACAAATATTTTCCATAAACAAAAAATATAGAATACAATTACGACAATATAGAGCAATGTTCCTACAACACCCATTCCACCACTACCATAATCACTGTTCATATATCCTCCAAAATTTTGAAATTTGTTATTATTCAGTTTACCAAGTTATTTTAAAAAGTCAACCAATATTGTCCGATTAAGGCAAACCTCATGTTTACATTTCTTTCTAAATTTCTCCCCTTATTTGTCTACCCCCTCGGGTTATCCAGCTTGCTTTTATTTGTTACGCTCATTTTTTGGAAAAAACGCAAAGTCGCCCTTATTAGCATCCTTTGCGCTTTCATTCTTTTGTTCGTGGGAGGCAACAAATATTTTGCTTTCAGCCTGGCTCGTTCATTAGAGTGGCAATACTTACCAACCGAGACCCCAAAAAGCGCGGATGTAATCGTGGTTCTGGGCGGGGCAACTGAACCGGCGTTAGCGCCCCGTCCTGAGGTCGAATTGAATGCTGCCGCAGATCGTCTGACGCATGGAGCTGCTCTGTATAAAAAAGGCATTGCTCCCTATGTACTATTAAGCGGTGGGGATATTGATTTTTTGGCCCTGACCTCTTCATCACCTGCATCTGATATGCAATCGGTCATGGAAATGTTAGGCGTGCCTATAAAAGCCATGTGGCTGCAGGGAAAATCACAAAACACATACGAAGATGCCCTCTATAGTTGCCAAATGATCAAGGATAAAGGCGCTAAATCAATTATCCTGGTCACTTCCGCAAATCATATGCCCAGAGCTGTAGCTGTCTTCAAAAAACAAGGCTGTGAAGTAACTCCTTCTCCGGCTGATTTTACGGTGACCCAGGCAGCCTGGTCGAATCTGTGGTCGTCAGACTGGCAGGAAGTTCTCATCAACCTGGTTCCTAATTACAGCAACTTATCGTTAACAACAAAATCACTAAAAGAGTATATCGGTTGGGCCGTTTACCGTTTAAAAGGATGGTTATAAAAGCAGGTCAAAAGTTCAATTTTTAAATTCGCCTACCAAAAAAGCAGATTTTCTTGACACATCCCTACTCACCGGTTAAAATACAAACCTCAAGCCGAGATAGCTCAGTTGGTAGAGCACACGACTGAAAATTGTGGTGTCCTGGGTCCGATCCCCAGTCTCGGCACTGATCACTCCCTAACCGGAGTGATTTTTTTTATTCCGCGTGATGAAGAAATGTCCTCCCTTTTTGTTTTGTATGAGTTATGATTAAAAAATGGTATCCAATAAACCACCGATTTCTGAAGATGTTTTTCTAATGCTAGGCTTCGTTCTGGTGTTTTCTCTGTTGTTTGCCATCATCATTTACCCCATTGCATCATCAATAATCCCGTTTCTTCCTCAACAAGTGTCACAAACCTCCACAGCGGCCCCAGAAAGCCCTGTAATCGCCGCGACTGCAATTCTTGACATAAATACCCCTTTCCCAACCATACAGCCCTATGCAACCCCCAGCGCCACTCCTGTGCTAATTCCTGAATCGTCTTACATAATTACCATCACCGGCCACCGCCAGGCTTTCCATTTAAGTTGTGAATCCAGTGTATCCGTGGATTGGGCAAAATACTTCGGTGTGACAATCTATGAATCTACCTTTCAGGCAACTCTTCCTCATTCAGACAACCCGGATTTCGGGTTCGTAGGAGATGTCAACAGCAACTGGGGACAAACTCCCCCTTATGCTTATGGAGTTTATGCCGGCCCAGTGGCTGCCTTGCTGCAGCAATACGGATTGCCTGCTAAAGCTGTCAAAGGGTATACCCTGGAAGAGATCAAACAGAACTTGGTTGAATCAAAGCCAGTCATTGTTTGGGTAATTGCCAATATGGAATCAAGTACTCCTGTGAAATACATAGATTCTAAAGGACGCAGCACAATCGTTGCTCCATATGAACATGTTGTGATCGTCACAGGGTATGGTTCGGATTCGATCCGTTATATGACAAATGGAAAATTTTATGATATTCCAACTGCTGTGTTTTTAAATTCTTGGGGCGTATTGGGAAATATGGCAGTGATTCACGAATAAAATGGAGCAGCAATGAAAACTCAACTCACCGCTGCATTGATTGGGAATTATGTGCAAGAAAGTCTGTTAAAAGCGGTCGAAGGGAAAGTGATGGGGGTCACTTCGAAGGGTGTTTTTTTATTATTTGGCAAGAACTCGCTCTTTCTGACAAGGGATAATCATAGAAGTCCATTCAATATTATTCTTTCTCCCGAATCCGTTTTGCCGCCGGACCTATCCATCGGAGAACTGGCCTATTATTCTCAGGGTGATCTGCTCATACCATCACGTCAAACCGTCATCAGTTTGGTCAATACTCCCATCTGGATACCACCCTTCCCCTGCCCGATCAAAAATTCGAGAGTAAACCAAACCCACAACGCTCAGAAAATTTTAGATGGCTTATTGGAGCTTGATTCTCAAAAGGGATTCCTTTTTCTTGGCAATAATCCCAAAATGGACACATCCAAGCAATCTCGAGTTCGCCAAATCGTGAAAGCCTTTAGCAAAGCCTTCCAAAACAATGAAATGCAGGCTTGTCTGGAGGCATCATCTCAGCTTTTTGGCCTGGGTACCGGACTTACTCCTTCTGGTGATGATTGGATCACTGGTTTCATGCTCTACCAATGCTGCCAAGAAATTGCGGCCAAAAATAATCTGCGCCCTTTCATCGGCTCTTTAGGGGCAGAGTTGACTTATTCAGCCTATCGTCAAACCACCTGGATCTCAGCCAACCGCGTTGAAGCTGCCATCAAGGGCTGGTCAGAAGAGCTTTTTCTCACTGCCATCAACTACTTATTCGATACCTCCAGCGCTGATTCGCAAAATGTTATCAATGATCTGTTCAATTTTGGTCATTCTTCAGGGGTGGATACTTTTATGGGAATCGCCTATGCCTGCAAAGATTGGTAAGAAATGATAGATATAAGAAATCGACAACCAGGCAAGATCAGTAAATATCAAAAAAGGGAGCCCGTTACTAGGCTCCCTTTCTGATTCATTACAAAATGATCTAGACGAGAATCTCGTCGGGGACAATGAGTTCTTCGTTGGCTTTGCGCACAGAATCGGGCACATTGAAGTCTAGTTCTGCTCCGGCCATCTGTTTCACGTACTGTTTGATCAATTGATCCCAGTACTTCTTGGTTACATAATAAACTTTGGCACCGCCGAGTTCGTGTTGTACATCCGGCCACGGATAAGAAGGTTGAGCCATACCCAAACCCCAGCGCATCCAGCCATTGTAAGATTCATAAGTCGCCCACCATTCTTTCATGTTGAGCATTTCAAAGCCGTAATAGGCTTTGGCATAATACATCACGGCACCGATACGGCCACCACGCTGTAAGGCCATGGTATGCAAACTGATGTTGATGTCTTCATTCATCAAACGACCGTTTGCGAAGCCAGCCCATTGACCGTCGATCAAACCAACCAGGGTATATGGGTCTTTGATCCGGTGGCGATACCAGCCCAGGATCTCTGCATAAACACGAGCGCCGACAATATCATAGAAGTCGTGATCGACGTGCATGATCTTTTCCATGTAAGTCAACATTTTGGGCGCTTCTTCGATGCGCGCTTCGCGGATGAACAACGTGCGGCCGTCTTTCAGCTTTACCTGAGCACCGGGCCAGGGTTTAAGCTGCATAGCAGGGCCCTGAAGCATTGCCTCAATTTCACGGCAATCGATATTCAGGGATTCTTCAGTGGCTTTTTCGGGAAGGTCAAATTTCACAGTAAGACTCCTTTTTTTAATAATTTATTACTAAGCCAGATTGGCTTTTGTAAGCTCGTTTAAGGATTCTACGTGCTTGAGATCGTAGCAGTCACCAAATTTGGTCACGGGCATTTTCGCTTTTTTGGCCATCAATTTTTCGTATTCATCATCTTCGACGAATGCGACACAGCGGCCGATGGAAGATTCGCCATCAACAAAGCGCCACGGGAAGAATCCGATTTGAACACGTCGATTGAGCAGCAGATCAATGTCGCCGCCCAGGCATTCTGCATGCAAAATATGGTGGGGAAACATTTCGAGGTGCATCAGTTGATATTTATCATCGGTGTAGAATTCTTCGAGTGATTTTCCAAATTTCTTCTGGAAAACTTTTTCGGCCTGTTTAGCCTGGCGGGGCATCCAGTTGCGAATGATGGTATTCATCGGGTGGTCTGCAGAACCGCAGTCGACACCGATCCAGCGCAATTCAAGCTTTTTCGCCCATTCGGCAAATTCGCGGTCCGGACCTGGGTGCTGCACCATGTAACGGACTTCATCACCTGTGGGCATATCCCAGCCAAAATGGTGGTACCCGGTGTGGATGATCAGGATGTCGCCGTGTTTGACTTCGACGCGGTCCATGACCTGTTTGCTGGTATAAACATCATAATCACCTGCGCAGTCGCTCAGGTCGACGATGGCGGCATCATGAACGAGATAATCCATATCCAGTGAGGCAATATCTTTTCCTGCGGTCCAGAAATGGCATTCACCGTCCAGATGTGTCCCCAGATGGTTGGAGTGGGTAAGAAGCTGACCATTTGCGCCGTTAGGAGCCAGACGTTTGAAGTATTTAATTTGCAACGGCTCATAGGTTGGCCATGCGGGTGTTTGAATTCCCAAAGGCAGAGTTAGATCAATTAGTTTCATTTGTTTTCTCCTTTTCTAATTAATTACTTACAAAGTTGGCTAAACGCATCGAAAGCATCTCGAAAAGCTTTTTCTGGCGCCCGTAAGATACCGGCACCAATTCCACCCACCCCCGGATTTTTATGCGCGATGCCTGTATTGATCTTCGGAAGTATGCCTGTTTCCATTACCTTACGAATATCTATTCCCAAAGGTGTCCCCCTAAAGTTCAACACCGGAATGGTAAATCCCTCGTGCTCACTGAAAGTAATTTCGTACATTTCCAGAGTGGTTGCGATCGCGTCTTGCGGAGTTCCACCCACAAATTGGACAATTGCCGGGGCAGCCGCCATGGCAAAACCGCCATATCCGGCAGTTTCTGTTACGGTGCTGTCGCCAATATCCGGGTTGGCATCCTTTTCGCTGAATCCAGGGAAATATAAGCCCTGAACCATCCCGGCAGGAGCTGTAAACCATCTGTCCGGCAGGCAGGAGATTCTGATACCAAAATCCGTACCATTGCGGGCCATCACAGTGACGATCGAACTGCCTTCGATCCCTTCAGCAGGTTCCACCGCTGCCTTTCCGGCAGGCATAGAAAGATTCAGAAAGAAATGGTCATTCTTATCGATAAATTCAATGACTTTGGCCAGACTTTCGTTGTCTTTACTGGTTCGAGCCAAAGCCGGTGCAATTGCGCGCAGAAATAATGAAGTGGCCGCACGGTTACGGTTGTGACATTCATCGCCCATGTGCAGCGCTTGCGCGATCAATGCTTTAATGTCGATTCCATTAGGCAAGGAACGAATCGCGGCATCCAAAATGGGATAAAGATCAGTCTGCAGCCATTTCAATTTTGCGTAGACATCCGGCCCCATACCGCCAAAGCGGAGCACTTTTCCGAGGCCTTCGTTGATGGTGCAGTAGGCTTTGTTGCCGAATGCCTTGTTTTCGATAATGAACACCGGCATATGCGGAGAAACAACACCCGCCATGGGGCCAACAGTATGGTAGTGATGGCAGGGAGCAAATTCGATCTTGCCGGAAGCAGCAATTTTCTCTGCTTCTGCTTCATCTTTTGCCATGTCTTCATAGATCAAAGCGCCCATCACAGCACCCTTCACCGGCCCGCACATGCGCTCCCAGGTGATGGGAGGGCCAGCATGCAGGAACAGGTTGGGTTTGTAGCCGGGGATAACATCTTTGGCCAGACCCATCCCGATCAAAACAGGGCGAGCTTTTTTGATGCGGGCTACGGCTTCTTCGTTCGCCTCATCGATGGACCGGCCATTTTTGAGGAAACGTAAGTGCTTGATGCCATCTTTAGGTGGGCGCCAATCAACATCTGCTACCGGTACGTTTTGAGCCTTTAAAGGCTCAACCATGGTGGCCAACCCCATATTTACAACTTCAATTGGTTTCCCAAATAGATCTTGAATTTTTCTTTCAGCCATTTCACGCTCCAATTCTCAGCCTGAAGGTTTGTTATGCAACGATGAAGCCAGCCAGGCGTGAAGCCATGGCATTGCTTTTCATCACATGCACGCCGGCAGCCTGCAGAATTTCAGTTGTCCGGGTGAGCCCCTGTGGGTCTTGTTCAGTACCAGTAACCGAGGCCACAAAAATCAATTCGCGTTTGGCTGCTTTCGCTAGTGCCATTGCTTTGCGAATCGCTTTGGTCAGTTCTGTCGCAGGGTCAGGGTGGGCGCCGTAACCGATCACGACATCTAACATAATGACCGCCACTGAGGGGTCTGCTGCTTCTTGCAAAATGCGGCGCATACGCAAGTCATTATCGATCATAGGGTGAGGACGGCCAACTGTGAATTCTTCTTCGCCCAAATCCACAGCCACATTGCCTTCACTGCGGGTGGAATCCTTCATTTTGAAATGTTTATCCAAAGGAGCATTGGAATAAATTTCCATATCAAAATTGTCCCGCCAGATCACTTCAGACTCGTAGCACAATGTACCGCCTGAGAATAAGGCGCGCAGTTGTTTTTGACCGGGTTTGAGCGTGGCTTTCAGTTGTTTTGCCAGAGCGGCGGCTTCCCGGGTTTCACTGGCAATTTTCGCCTTGATATCGCCCATTTTTGCACCCGCCAATTTAGCGGCAACCAACGCACCTTCTTCAAGCGTGCTGACGACTGTAACATTCGCCGGTACTTTATCACTGCGGGTCTTACCGCCGATCAAACAGATCACGGTGGGTTTGGAGCTCTTGGCAACCTGTTCGAGTAATGTCTTTTCAACTTCCTCATCCGGCAATTTGCTGACCATCAAGATCACTTTGGTAGCCGGGTCAGCCTGCAATGCTTTTAGACCCTCGATGTACATGATGCCGCCAATTTCTTTCTTGACGTCACCACCACCAGTACCAATACCTTGGGTAATTCCAATGCCATTTTTTGCTAAAAGCGTACTGGTTTCTTGCAAACCGGTACCGGCTGCAGAAACAATGCCCACCGGTCCGGCAGGGATCACATTGGCGAAAGCCAGAGCCACGCCGTTGAGGATGGCCGTGCCGGCGCCTGGGCCCATTACCAATAGACCGTGGTCGCGGCCATATTTTTTTAAGGCCAGTTCATCTTCCTTGCTGACGTTGTCACTGAATAAAAGTACGTGCATACCTGCGAACAGCGCTTCCCAGGCTTCTTCAGCGGCATAACGCCCGGCTATGGAAATAATGCAAATATTCGCATCAGGCAGCGTTTTCATGGCGCTGCGAATTGTTTTAGGACGGAATTCAAGGGCATCTCCGGCAGCAGCTTTTTTATTCAACAGCTTCTCAGCTTCAGCCAGGGCCTCGTCCGGGTTTCCATCCGTTTTTACTGAGATCATAAGGTCATTGGGAGTGGCGGTTTTGATCTCTTTCGTCAACAAACCAGATTGTTCGAGTAATGCCTTATTGGATTCAGTCCCCATGACCACTGAAGCATCTTGAACACCAGGGAACTTTACCAGCTCTTTTGCAACCAACATGAGGCTTACCGAATCATGATATTCACTCGTTTTGATGATTGATTTGACAGTCAATTTGGTCTCTCCTTTCCTTCGATCTACCTGCAAGGCCTGAAGAAAAGCCTTGGCAGATCAATTCAGATAGGGTTTACTACATGATTCCGGCCATTACCGCCAAAACCACACCACCGGCGATAACGCTGCCTAATTGACCGGCCGCATTGGCGCCCATTGCGTGCATGAGCAGGAAATTTGTATAATCATATTCCTGGCCAAACCGCTGAACGATACGAGCAGACATTGGAAAAGCGCTGATACCGGCTGCGCCAATGAGCGGGTTGAATTTCTTTCCAGAAAGAACATACATCAGCTTGCCAAGTAACACGCCGCCAAATGTATCCAGGCCAAAAGCCAGCAGGCCTAAAGCGAAGATCAACAGTGTGGTAGGTTTGAGGAAATCGACACCGTTCATGGTGGAACCAACCACCAGACCCAGGAAGAGCGTGACCAGGTTCGCCAGTTCGCC
>Ga0182021_10008427_pt1 | contig 12205 bp, 10 predicted proteins | sample 612E3MmetaG_FD_120493 | JGI IMG/M metagenome (GOLD analysis project Ga0182021, IMG submission 120493) | Permafrost microbial communities from Stordalen Mire, Sweden - 612E3M metaG (Illumina Assembly) | ecosystem: Environmental > Terrestrial > Soil > Wetlands > Permafrost | place: Sweden...
CGGCTGCTTTACTACGAAGGCACGGTCGAGGACATCACCCAGCGCCGGCAGGTGGAGGAGGACTTGCGCAATTCCGAAGCCCTTTACCATTCGCTGGTCGAAACGCTGCCACAGAATATCTTCCGTAAGAACCCACAAGGCCGCTTCACCTTCGGCAACCAGCAGTTCTGCAAGATTGTGGGCCGTCCCCTGGCCGAGATTGTCGGGAAGACCGACTTTGACTTCTTCCCGCGCGAACTCGCGGAAAAGTACCAGCGTGACGATCGCCGCGTCCTGGAGACCGGCAAGCCCTATGACACCGTCGAGGAACACCAGCCCCCAGGGCGCGACAAGATTTACGTGCAAGTGGTCAAGACGCCGCTTTATGGAGCGGACGGGAACATTATGGGGCTGCAAGGGATCTTCTGGGACATTACCCAGCAACGCCTGGCGGAGGAGAAGATTCGCCGGGTGAACGCGCTGCTGGCCCAAAGCCGCAAGGAACTCCGCGCCCGCAACGCGCAGATGGAAGACGATTTAAAGATGGCGCGGGAGATTCAATTGACGATTCTGCCGCAACAGTATCCGGCTTTCCCGCGCTCGGCGCTTCCCGCCGAGAGCGCCCTGCAATTCACGCACCGGTATCTTCCCGCCAGCAGCGTGGGCGGCGACTTCTTTACAGTTTCGGCGCTTTCCGAAAAGGAAGCTGGTGTGTTCATCTGCGATGTGGCCGGGCACGGCGTTCGCTCGGCGCTGGTGACGGCCATGATCCGCGCGCTGGTTGAGGAACTCAAGCCGGTGGCCACCAATCCCGGTCAGTTCCTGAGCAAGCTCAACTCTGATCTCCACGCCATCCTCAAGCATACCGGCACCCCGATGCTGACCACGGCGTTTTACCTGGTGGCGGACTGGACGACGGGCCTCGTGCGGTACGCCAACGCCGGCCATCCCAAACCGCTGCATATCTGCCGCAGCACGGGGCAGGTCGAACCGTTGGTCAATGCCGCCGGCAAGAGCCAGCCGGTGCTGGGACTTTTCGAAGACGCAGCCTACGAAACTTCCGAAGTGAAATTCAGTCCAAGAGATCTGGTGATGCTCTTCACGGACGGCCTGTATGAAGTGCAGGACCAAAATAACCAGCTTTACTCCCAGGCGCTGCTCGTTGCCGGGGTGCAGCGGCGCGTCCAGCTTCCCGCCCCCCGGTTGTTCGATGAACTGCTGGCGGAGATTCAGCGTTTCGCGGCGCAGGAGAACTTCGCCGATGACGTCTGCCTGGTCGGCATTGAATATGCCGGTGCGGCAAGCGGCCCTAAATAAGTATCAAAGAAGCCCTTTACTGCGACCGGGTTCTGTGTAAAATAATCCTAAGCCGCCAACTGCGGCGAGACCGAGAATGGAATTGAAGAGACGTGAAACAACCGGTTGCCTGCGAGCCCTGACCAGTGGGAGGGCGGCAGACCCGGGGGCCTACCGGCCAAGTTGTATCTTGCAACGCGAGAACCGGTCTTTTCGAGCTGGCCTTCCAGCGTGCGCGGTCAAGTCGAGCCAGCCAACGAGGCTGCCAAGCTGAACAACAGGAGACTACTCCCATGGACCTGCATCATCCCATCCTGCGCGAGTTCCCGGAGCATCGCGAGACCATCCGGCGACTCAAGGGATCTGACGACCACTTCCGCAACATCTACGACGAGTATCATCGTCTGGATGACGAGATCTACCGCATCGAGGAGGAAATTGATTTCGCTACGGATCAGGAAATCGAGGAACTCAAGATGCGGCGAGCCAAGCTCAAAGATTACATCTACCACTTGATCCGCCACGCCCCGGCCGCCGACTTCCCCGCCTGCGCCGGCACGGGCGTCGCCCGCTAATCTGTTTGGCGTACCCCCGCCAGACACTTGCGAGTGACGCGCCCTTCTCCAGCGCCAGGGGAGTCTATTCTGCCACCACTTTCACCGCGTTCCTTTGCGCGGCGCGTTTGCGCTCGACCGCGCCGAGGATTTTCTTGCGCAGGCGCAGGTTCTTGGGGGTCGCCTCCACGTATTCGTCCGGGCCGATGTATTCGAGGGCGCGTTCGAGCGAGAGCTTGAGCGGGGGATTGAGCTGGATGCCCTTGCCATCGCCCTGCGAGCGCATGTTGGTGAGCTTTTTCGCTTTGCAGGGGTTGACCGGGATGTCGTTGTCCCGGGCGTTCTCGCCCACGATCATGCCGGCGTAAATGCGGTCGCCCGGTACGACCATCAGCCGGCCACGTTCCTGGATCATGTTGAGCGCGTAAGCCATCGCGTCGCCATTTTCCATGCTGACCAGCGAGCCGTTCTTGCGCGCCGCAATCTCCCCGCGGTCCGGCCCGTATTCGTGAAACAAATGGCTCATCACGCCCAGACCGCGAGTCTGGTTGACCAGGTCGGTCTCGAAGCCAATCAAGCCGCGCATAGGAATCAGCGCCTCGATGCTGACCTGCTCGCCGTGGTGGTTCATGCTGGTGATCTCCGCCTTGCGGCCAGCCAGGTTTTCCAGCACCACGCCCATGGCATCCTTGGGCGTTTCGAGGAACAGCCGCTCGATGGGTTCCAGCCGGTTGCCCTTCTTGTCCGTCCGATAAATCACCTCCGGCCGCGACACCAACACTTCGTAACCTTCGCGGCGCATCTGCTCGACGAGGATGGCGATTTGCATCTCACCGCGACCGCTAACATTGAAAATGTTCGGCGCGTCGGTCTGTTCGATTCGCAGAGCGACGTTCGTGCGAACTTCTTTGACCAGGCGCTCCCAAATGTGGCGGGCAGTGACGAGCTGGCCGTCAATCCCGGCGAGCGGGCCGTCGTTGACGGCGAATTCCATTTGGATGGTGGGCGGGTCAATCGGCACGAAGGGCAGCGGCACCCGATCTTCCGAGTCGGTAATGGTCTCGCCGATGAAAACATCCTCGAACCCGGTGAGGCCGACCACGTCACCGGCGTGGGCTTCGGAGATTTCAATGCGTTTCAGGCCCTCGAAGTGGAAGATGGCCGTGAGCTTGGCGGCGCTTTTGTGCCCGTCGCCGTGGATGCAAATGTAAGTGTCGCCCACTTTGACCTTGCCGCTGTAAATCTTGCCGAAGGCAATCCGGCCCAGGTAATCGGAGTAATCCAGGTTCGCAACCAGCAGCTTGAAACCCTCGCCGGCGTGAGCGCGCGGCGGCGGGATGTATTTGATGATCGCGTCAAAGAGCGGCTCCATTGTGCGGTTAGTGTGTCTGAGATCGGTCTTGGCGCAGCCGTCGCGGGCGCTGGCGTAAATCACCGGGAAATCCATCTGCTCATCAGTCGCGTGGAGCGAGCCGAAGAGGTCCCACACGGCGTCCAGCACCTTGTGCGGGTCCGCATTCTCGCGGTCAATCTTGTTGATGACGACGATGGGCTTGGCCCCGGCTTCGAGCGCCTTGCGCAGAACGAAGCGCGTCTGGGCTTGCGGGCCGTCAGCGGCATCCACGACCAGCAGCACGCCGTCAATCATGTTCATGATGCGCTCGACCTCGCCGCCGAAATCCGCGTGGCCGGGGGTGTCAACAATGTTGATGTGGTAGTCCTTGTATTTGAACGCGGCGTTCTTGGCTTTGATGGTGATGCCCTTCTCGCGCTCGAGGTCCATCGTATCCATGATGCGCTCCTCGGTGGCAATGGCCTGGTTGGCGCGAAAGGTGCCGGATTGCTTGAGCAGGCAATCCACGAGCGTGGTCTTGCCGTGATCAACGTGCGCGATGATGGCGATGTTGCGTATATGCTGCATAACAAATCTGCCCCAAACCGGGTCAATGTAGCCGCAAACGCGAACTCGCGCCACGAGGCCCCATAACAACGGGGCTGCGGCCACAACCTCCGATTTGGAATCAGGCTGGGGAATGTGCCAGCTAGTTTGGAAACGTCAAGCCTCGGTTTGAACCGGGCCTGTGCGCGAAAACTCGCTGGCCTGTTGCACGACCAATCTCCCGGGCCTGGGCGGCAGTTCTCATTAACACCCTGCTTCAGCGGGGTGTGGGGCGCCGGCGGCTCGTGGGGAAACCGTTTCAACGGTTTTCCCGCTTGCGGTCTGCGACCCAACCTTTAACGATTCCGCATGTCTCTGCATTCCTGCTCTCGGGTTTGGCTCCACGCCATTTGGGCTACGTTGGAGCGCAGGCCGCTTCTCTCCAAGCCTGCGGCGCCACAACTATCGGATTCCCTGTCGCGGTACGCGTCCGAAAAGTGCAGTTACATGAAAATCAACTACGTGAACCTCGAACACGTCCATGTTCTGGTGGATCTGCCCACCCATCTGTGCATCGAGGAGGCGATGCAGCTTTTCAAGGTTCACCGCCGGAAACTGGCTTAGAGCGGCTCCCGCCCCTGGGGCGAGCAAGGGTTGTGAGCAGGCTGTCGCATGTGAGCCATGACTCACGCGGGCAAGAGTTCAGGCATTGGCCGCAAGGCGCACGGTTTCACGGCGCGGGCAATGCGGGCTTCAAGCTTGTCGGCCGCCGTTTCCAAGTCGTAGTGCGTCTGCAAGTCCATCCACCAGCCGGGGCGCGTGCTGAAATAGCGCGAGAGGCGCAAGGCGGTGTCGGCGGTGACGGCCCGCTGGCCGCGCACGATCTGGCTCACCCGCATGGGCGTGACGCCAACGGCTTTAGCGAGCGCGTATTGGCTCAAGCCTAGCGGTTCCATGAAATCGTGAAGCAGGATTTCGCCGGGATGCACCGGAGCAAGTCTTTTGGCCTTCATACATTCAATGATAATCCACAATTTCAACGTCGTGTGCGTCTTCACCGTGCCAGCGGAAGCAGACGCGCCATTGGTCGTTCAGGCGGATGCTATGCTGGCCGGCGCGGTTGCCTTTCAAGGCTTCCAAACGGTTGCCGGGCGGCAGGGACAGGTCACGCAGTTCGCGCGAGCGATCAAGCTGGGTGAGCTTCCGTAAGGCCACGCGCTCCATCTGCGACGGCAGGCCGTGGTCACGCCGCCGCTGCCACAACCGCTCTGTCTTCCGGCACGCGAAGCTCGCAATCACCGAATCAATTTATCGTTCCACGATAATATGTCAAGCTCCTCGTGCCGCTGCGGCTTTATCATACAACTGTATGGGTGATACCAGAGAGCTGGCCGGCAGGCTAAATCGCCGGCTGGGCAGAGCGGGCCCCCGGCCGCTGGAGCCTCCCCGCGAACGTTCGCCTCACCAAAAAGAACCTGGCTATTTAGCAGGCCGATCACTTTGGCTGCAGTGCCTCACGCATCCCGCTGACCTCCTTCACTGCCCACCGAAGCCGGGGCTCGCTGGACCGCGTTTGGCCAAGCATCTGCTCCAGCGCGGCCAATTCACTCGCAGTGCGCCCCTCGGCCTGACCGACCAACTCGCCGATGCCGGCGCTGACTCGCTTCTCGGATCAGCCCTTTTTCGTCCGTGCAATCCGCGAGTGTCGCAGGTAGAAAGGACGCGATGAATGTGATTGGCATTATCCCCGCGCGTTACGGTTCGACGCGTTTTCCTGGGAAGCCGTTGGCGTTGATCGCCGGCAAGCCGCTGATCCGGCACGTCGTCGAGCGTTGCCAGCAGGCTAAGTCGCTTTCGGAAGTGATTGTCGCCACCGACGACACGCGGATTTGGGAGGTCGCCCAGGACTTCTGCCGGGCCGAGATGACTGCGCCCGACCATCCGAGCGGCTCCGACCGGATCGCCGAAGTGGCGGCGCGCTGTGCCTGTGACGCAATCATCAATATCCAGGGCGATGAGCCGCTGATTGATCCCGCGGTGATTGACGCTGTCGCCGGCGCGCTGGCGGACACGGAAATGTCCACCGCGGCGACGCCCATCAGGAACCCGGACGAGTATGGCAGCCCGAACGTGGTAAAAGTCGTTGTCAACGCTGCCGGCCACGCATTATATTTCTCCCGGTGCACAATTCCGTATCTGCGGGACGCCGCCAGTGGTTCGGTGAGCGAACAATTGGCGGCGTTTCCTTTTTTGAAGCATTTGGGCATTTACGGCTATCGGCGGGAGACGCTGTTGCGTTTGGTCAAGTTCCCGGTCTCGCCGCTCGAAGGGGCGGAGAAGCTCGAACAGTTGCGCGCCCTGGAAAACGGCATTCCCATCGCCGTCGTCAAACTGGACTACGACAGCGTGGGCGTGGATGTGCCGGCGGACGTGAAACGCGTCGAACAGTTGCTCAGCGCGAGATGACAGCCAGACGATAGTATAGATGTGAGTTGATAGTTGATAGTGGAAAGCGCCGGGCGGGTTGCGGTCGCTATCAACTATCAACTCAACCAACTATCAACTATTTCATGAAATACATCTTTGTGACCGGCGGTGTGATAAGCTCGTTAGGCAAAGGGCTGACGGCTGCCTCGCTCGGCACGCTGCTCGAAAACCGGGGCCTCAAGGTCGCCCTCCAGAAGTTCGATCCCTACCTCAACGTTGATCCGGGCACCATGAGCCCCTACCAGCACGGCGAAGTCTATGTGCTGGACGACGGCGCGGAGACTGACCTGGACCTCGGTCATTACGAGCGGTTCACCAACGTGCAGTTGACGCGGCTCAACAACCTGACGAGCGGACAGGTGTACCAAACGGTGCTCAACAACGAGCGCGAGGGCAAATACCTCGGCAAGACGGTCCAGGTCATCCCGCACGTTACCGACGAAATCAAGCGCCGCATCCACCTGCTGGCGGAGCAGACTGCGGCGGACGTCATCATTACCGAGATCGGCGGCACGACCGGCGACATCGAGGGCTTGCCCTTCCTCGAGGCCATCCGCGAATTCGCGCTCGAGGTCGGATACAACAACGCGATCTTCGTCCACGTCACTCTGGTGCCATTCATCAAGGCCGCGGGCGAGCTGAAGACCAAGCCCACCCAGCAATCCGTCGCCAAGCTGCGCGAGATCGGCATTGCCCCCCACATCGTGGTATGCCGCTGCGAGAGACCGCTCGACAAGGAGGTGCGCCAGAAGATTTCCCTCTTCTGCAACGTGCCGTTCGAGGCGGTGGTCGAGGAACAGGACGTAGACCACACGATTTACGAAGTGCCGCTGATGCTCCAGCGCGAGCGGGTGGATGATTTGGTCTGCAATTTACTACGCTTGGATGCGCCGCCGGCCAAAATGGCCCACTGGCAGGAAATCATTCGCAAGCTTATCGCCCCGCAGCACCGGGTCCGAATCGGGGTCGTGGGCAAATACATCGAGCTGCAGGATGCTTACAAGTCCGTCTATGAGGCGATTAGCCACGGCGGTATCGCCAACGATTGCGGCGTCGAGATTCAGAAGGTGGACGCGGAGGACATCGAGCGGGACGGCGCGGAGAAACACCTCAAGGGCCTGGGCGGCATCCTGGTCCCCGGCGGCTTCGGCGAACGGGGCATCGAGGGCAAGATCCAGGCCGCCCGTTACGCCCGTGAACACCAGGTGCCCTACCTCGGTCTGTGCCTTGGCATGCAAATCGCCACGATCGAATTCGCGCGGAACGTCCTGAAGCTGGCCAAGGCCCACTCGACGGAATTTGATCCGAACACTCCTCACCCCGTCATTGCGATGCTCGACGCTCAGACCAAGGTGACCCGGAAAGGCGGCACGATGCGGCTGGGCGCCCAGCCCTGCCAGTTGGTCGTGGGCACCAAAACGGCGCAGCTCTACGGGGCCTTCGTGGTCAACGAGCGCCACCGCCATCGCTACGAGTTCAACAACGCCTACCGCGAGCGATTCCAGAAAGCCGATTTTGGGTTCAGCGGCTATACACCCGTCGGCAAGCTGGTCGAGATTATCGAACTGGCGAAGCACCCGTTCTTTATCGGGAGCCAGTTTCATCCCGAGTTCCGCAGCAAACCGCACCAGCCGCATCCGCTGTTCAAGGGCTTTATCGCCGCGGCCCAGGCGCACAGCAGCCAGCGATCAAAGTGAACGCATTGGGAGCCATCGCCGTTCAGGCTGCGGAGAGAGGGTTGCCGTTCGTGCTGGCCGGCGGACACGCGGTGATTGCCCATGGTCACCCGCGCAACACTTTCGATATTGACCTTATCATCCGTCGAACGGATCGGGCTCTTTGGGCGGAGCTGGTGCGCAGCGCGGGTTATTCGTTTCATCGTGAAGGCCCGACGTTCCTTCAGTTCAACCCTCCGAACGCTCAACTCCTGCCGCTTGATTTGATGCTCGTCGGGGATGAGACCTTCGCCAAGCTCACAGCCGACGCCGTGCCCGCCCCCGCCAGTGCGGCCGGCGCCAAGGTCGTTTCGCTGCGGCACCTGCTGGCGCTCAAATGTCACGCGATCAAGCACGGCCACTGCGGACGCATTGTAAAAGACGCCGATGATGTGATACGTTTGGCGCAGGTCAACAAGCTTGATTTGGATGAGCCCAGTCTTCGCGACCTCTTTCTGAAACACGGCACGGCAGAACTGTATGAAAAAGTTCGACGACTCTGCAAACAGAGCTGAATTGGGGGAACTCGAGTTTCCTGATTGGAGCGGCATGGATGATTCCTCCGCCAGGGTCAAGCCGGATGCCGCGTTTCAGCTTTGCGAGCAATACCGATCATGGTTTCCCGAGTTGGCGGAGCGATGGCAGTCGCAAAGGCCGGAGAAATGCCTTGCCGAGTTTGTGCTCTAAGCTCGCTGCCTGCGCTCATGGCACGAAGCGCCCCAGGCCTGACTGAGAAGGTGTCACAAGTCGCGCGTCGGCTCTGCGGCTAACATAAACTGAACCCGCGATTCTTCCACGAATGACCTACCCCGCCGCCATCCGTTTCCTGTATAACCTTCGCTGGTTTGGCGCGAAGCTTGGGCTGGACAATAGCTTCAAGCTCGCCTCCTTGGCGGGCAATCCGCAGAACCAGCTCCGCTTTATCCATGTCGCCGGCACCAACGGCAAAGGCTCCACCTGCGCCATGCTGGAGAGCATTTATCGCGCGGCCGGCCTGCGCGTCGGCCTGTTCACCTCGCCGCACCTGGTCGCCTTTGGTGAGCGCATCCAGGTTAATCGCCGGGTTATCTCCCGGCGCGACGTGGCGCGGCTCGTTGCCGAGATGCGCTCGTGGCTGGAAGCGGGCTGGGGCACGCCCGATAGCGGAGCGCACAGTATCCGCTCTGCTCATGAGGTTGTCGAACCAGAACCAGGCGTTGCCCGCTCCGCTGGCGCCGAACACCCGACATTTTTCGAGGTCGTGACCGTCATGGCATTGCGCTATTTCGCGGAGCAGCAGTGTGACCTGGTAATCTGGGAAACCGGCCTTGGGGGGCGGCTGGATTCAACCAACATCGTCACACCCCTGGCCAGCGTCATCACCAACATCCAATACGATCATCAGAAGTGGCTAGGCGAAACGCTGGCGAGCATTGCCGCCGAAAAGGCCGGCATCATCAAGCCCGGCATTCCCGTCCTCACCGCTGCGGAGGGAGCGGAAGCGCTCCAGGTGATCGCAGAAACTGCGCGCCGCCAGGACGCGCCGCTGACAATTCTGTCGCACGCCGAGATGGACCGTCCGCCGTTGAACGCCATTCAACTGCCGCTGCTGGGCCAGCATCAGCGAATGAATGCCGCCGTGGCCGTCGCCACCGTGCGCGCCCTCGCCTCTCAGATTCCAGTGAGCGACGGCTTGATCCGCGCCGGCCTTTCCCGCGTCCACTGGGCTGGCCGGCTCCAATTGGTAACGAGGTCACGCGGCCAGCAGGTTTTGCTCGATGGCGCGCACAATGTCGGTGGCGCCGAAATCCTGGTGGCGGCCATGCGGGAGTACTTTCCGTCCGCCCAACCCACCTTGGTACTGGGCATCCTGCGCGACAAAGACTGGCCCGGCATGTGCGACATCCTAGCGCCGCTGGCCAGCCGCATCCTGTTGGTGCCGGTTGCCAGCGAACGCAGCGCCTCGCCGCAGGAACTCGCCGGAGCTTGCCGACGCGCCAATCCGCGGGCGCAGATCATGGAGTGCGCTTCCCTGGGTAACGCGTTGGCCGCAACCGCCACTGACAGCTTTGTTGCTGTTGCGGGCTCGCTCTACCTCGTCGGTGAGGCTATGGAATTTCTCCATCTCTCGCCCGGAAGGGGCAGCGGCGAGCGCGGCTTGAACGAATGGGGCAGCACTCCCCCGGCGGCCAAGCCCACGTCGCTCGCGAACCGATAATCACGCGGGAGGTGGAAATGGGGCTTGACGGCTTTTGCCAAAAAACTTAATCTATCTTGTAGAACGGTTTAGAATGCTGGTTTGCCAGCGCGCCAAAGTCGGAAGAGCTTAATCTGCCGACTTTTTTGTTCCCCTCACCGGGGCACCGTTGTCGAAGTATGAACGCCGACTTTTTAGCAGTACTGGAATTCTGGGAACGCGAGAAGGGCATCAACCGTGATGTCCTGACCGCGGCCGTCGAGGAGGCGTTATTGTCTGCTGCCAAGAAAGCCGTCGGCCCCGCCCGCGAAATGCGCGTCTCGATTGACCAGAAAAACGGCGATATCCGGGCCTTTGCCAAACTGATTGTGTCAGAGCGGGTCATGTCGAAGCACGACCAGATTTCTTTGTTCGACGCCCGGCGAATTAAGGCGGAGGCCCAAGTGGGCGACGAGGTCGAGGTGGAAGTGACCCCGGTGGGTTTTGGGCGTATCGCTGCCCAGTTTGCCAAGCAGGCCCTGATGCAGCACATCCGGCGCGAGGAAAAGCGGCTGATTTTCACCGAATTCAAGGACCGCGTCGGCGACATCATCAGCGGAACGGTGCGGAGCTTCGACCGTTCGGACGTGTACATAGATCTTGGCAAGTATGAAGCTTTGCTGCCCAATCGCGAACGGGTCCCGACAGAGGAGTACCAAATAGGCGAGCGGATTCGCTGTTACGTCAAGGCCGTCGAGGAAGGGCCGCGTGGTCCAGAGATCATTTTGTCCCGCTCCGACCCCCGCTTCGTGATCAAGCTCTTCCAGCTCGAAGTGTCGGAAATCAACGACGGCACGATTCAAATCAAGGGCATCGCTCGCGAACCGGGATTTCGCACCAAGCTGGCTGTCTGGACCCGCGACGAGAAGGTTGATCCCGTCGGCGCATGTGTCGGTTTGCGCGGTCAAAGGGTCAAGAACATCGTTCGGGAACTGAACAACGAGAAGGTGGATATCATCCGCTGGGACACGAATGTGAAGAATTTCATCACCAACGCACTGGCCCCGGCCAAATTGAAAGCCTTCGAGATTGATGACGCGAGGAAAAGGGTTCAGATTACCGTCAGCGCTGATCAGCTTTCTTTGGCCATCGGCAAGCGCGGGCAAAACGCGCGGCTCACCTCCAAATTGACCGGGTGGCAGGTGGATATCGAGCCTGAAGTGGTGGTGACCAAAGGATTCGAGGAAAAGGTGGCTGAAGCGGTCGAACTGCTGGCGGCTATACCCGGGATTTCGCGCGAGCAGGCGGACGTGCTGGTGCATCATGGCCTGACGCGGCTGGAAGATTTGTTGCAGGCGGACGAGAGCGATTTGGCTGGGATTCCCCAACTTGGCGATCAAGCGGCGGCGATTATGGAAGCCGCACGCGCGGAAGCGGCTCGGCGCACGCTCCAGATCGGCGAGACCCCGGGGGCCGGTGGATCCGGCCCCGGGTGAGAAGATTCTTTGAATGTTAGCATCGGGCCGATGAAGCCTGCGAAGCAGGCAAGGCTCGAAGCGATAGAGATATATGCCCGTTCGGATTTACGAAATCTCAAAAAGGCTCGGCTTGGAGAGCAAAGAAGTGCTCGCCAAGGCGAAGGAATTGGGCATTATCGGCGCGCGGGTCGCCTCGAGTTCGCTCGATAAAATCACGGCCGGGTATCTCGAAGATCAACTCAAAGAGGCCCATCCCGAACTCACCGCCCCGCCTCCGGTTCCGCCTGCCCCGGCCCCCCCGCCTGCACCGCCGCCGGCTCCGCCTCCCGAGGCCCAGGCGATCGTCGTGCCGGCAGCTCTGCCGCCCGAGCCCGTAACGGTCCAAACCCCAGAAACGGCCGTTTTGGCCAAGGCCCAGCTCCAAGCCGAGGCAGTGCCGGTGGAAACCATTCCGCCCGTGGCGCAGGCAAAAGGGCCAGGCGAAGCGACGACGATCGAAGTGCCGCCAGTGTCAGTTGTGGTCCCACCGGTGGTCGAGGTCACGCCGCCACCCCCCCCCCCCCCGCCCCCCCCCCCCCAGGTGGGGGACAAGGGCGGGGTTAATGTGGTGCCCCCCAACCCCGGCCACAAAGGGGGCGGCAAAAGGGGGGGCGGCAAACCCC
>Ga0182021_10008429_pt1 | contig 12203 bp, 6 predicted proteins | sample 612E3MmetaG_FD_120493 | JGI IMG/M metagenome (GOLD analysis project Ga0182021, IMG submission 120493) | Permafrost microbial communities from Stordalen Mire, Sweden - 612E3M metaG (Illumina Assembly) | ecosystem: Environmental > Terrestrial > Soil > Wetlands > Permafrost | place: Sweden...
CGTCGATGCCCTTGATGGGCAGGAAGTCGAGCGGGATCACGTTGACCCCGTAGTACTTGCGCAGCTTGCGCGGGATGTCCATGTTGATGCCCTTGTCGTACATGTTGTACGGGCGGCCGACGAGGACGATGCCGAGCTCGCCGGCCGCCGCCAGGTCCGCAAGGGCGCGCTCGCCGGCGGCCGCCAGGGCGGCGCGGAACTGGTTCTGCGCCACCTGCCCGGCGTCGATGGCGGCGCTCAGCTGGGCGCGGCCGGCGCCCAGCCCCGCCGCCATCTCTTTGAGGTCGTCCATGAGGCCGGCCTTGCCGTCGCGGAAGCGGACCAGGGGCGTCAGAAACTGCTCGTGATACCGTGCCAGCCGCGGCGCCGTGCGCACCACGAAGGGCAGCGTCTGACCCCAGGGGCAGGCGTGCGAGTTGTAGCGCGGGAACTCGGTCTCTTCGTTGATCTGATTGGGGAGGAAGATGCGATCTACCCCGTGCTCCGCCAGCCAGGCCACGTGACCGTGCGCCGCCCGGATGGGGAAGCACGGTTCGGCGACGGTGGCGTCCACTCCCGTCTCGCGGATGGTACGGTCACTCTCCGGCGAGAGCACCGGACGGTAGCCCAGACTGGCGAAGAACGACGACCAGAAGGGCAGCCGGTCGAAGGTGTACATGGCCCTCGGCAGCCCAACCGCCGGTGCGCTTTCCGCCAGACCCTTGAGCGCCGCTTCGTGGGCGCTGAAGAGCGCCTGGTCGCGAAAGGCGATGAGGTCTTCGATAACCGGCGTCTTGTCCACTTTGGCGCGTTTACGATACCGGTCCGAACACTTGTCGCCCCAGTAGGTCTTCTCGCCTTCGATGGTGAACTGGCGCACGTCGCATTCGTTGCTGCAGCCCTTGCAGACGAAATCGAGGACGGTGTAGTCCACGGCCTGCAGGTCCCAGCCGCGGAACCTGGTCTGGGACCCGGTGCGCTGCATGCGCTCTCGGGCAAGAAGGGCCATGCCGAGAGCGCCCATCACGCCGTTGTGCGGCGGCACGATGATCTCTTTGCCGAGGATCTGGCTGAAGGCCGCCGCCACCGCGTCGTTGTAGGCAGTGCCACCCTGGAAGTAGATGCAGTCGCCGATCTTGCGATCGCGCACCAAGCGGTTCAGGTAATTGTGGGCGATGGAGAACGATAGGCCGGCGACGAGGTCTTCCTTGCGAGCGCCGCGCGTCATGTAGCTCATCACGTCGCGCTCCATGAACACGGTGCAGCGCTCGCCCAGACGTATCGGGGAGGGCGAGCTGAGCGCCAGCCGGGCGAACTCGCCGATGATGTTGATGCCGAGCTTCTCGGCCTGTTCCTCCAGAAACGAGCCGGTGCCGGCCGCGCAGGCCTCGTTCATGGCGAAGTCGACGACCACGCCGTCCTGCAGGCTGATGAACTTGCTGTCCTGACCGCCGATCTCGAAGATGGTGTCCACGCGCCGATCGATCTTCTGCCCGACGAAATCGGCCCCGGTCTTGTGGGCGGTGATCTCGTCGGTGACGGTGTCTGCCCCGGTGAGCTCGCCGATGAGCTCGCGGCCGGAACCGGTGGTGCCCACGCCCAGCACCCGGACGCGCTGGCCGAACTCGACCCGCAGGTCGCGGAGCGCCTTGTCGACCACCTCGACCGGCCGCGCGTCCGTCTTGACGTAGATCTCTTTGATGACGCGGCACTGATCGTCGATGAGCACCAGGTTGGTGGAGACAGAGCCCACGTCGATGCCGAGGTACGTGTCCGTGACGCCCACGGCCGGCAGGTCGTACGGCTCGGCCATGTCGCGCAGCAGCAGGACCCCGGCCATGGAGAGCGGCTCCGCCCGGGGGAACTCCGCCGGCGGCAGTTCGGCCATCTGCACGCCGCCGCCGCCGTTGCCCGCGGCGGCGTCCGCCTGGATAAGGGCGGCGCCGACGGCGCCCATCCAGGCGTACAGCGGGGGAACGAACAGAGCGCCATCGGAGAAACCGAAGGCCTCACGCACGGACTGCACGGCGCCTTCGTTGGCCGCCACGCCGCCGATGAACGCCACCGGTGGCTGGACGACCTTGCCCTTCGTGATCGTGCCGCGGAAGTTACGGATGACTGCGTCGCAGAGTCCGCGCAGCACTTCCGGCGGCTCGTAGCCCTTCTGCTGCGCGTGGATCATGTCGCTCTTGGCGAACACGCTGCAGCGCCCGGCGATGCTGGCCGCCTTGCCGGCGCCGCACACAATGCCGCCCACGTCCTCGATGTCGTAGAGCAGGCGGCTCGCCTGCTGGTCCATGAAAGAGCCGGTTCCGGCGGCGCAATCTCCGTTGGTGGAGTAGTCGGAGATGCCGACGCGGCCCAGAGTGCAATCGGTGTCCAGGCGGATGAACTTGCTCGTCTCGCCGCCCATCTCGAAGATGGTGGCGACCTCAGGATGCAAAGCGGCGAGCCCGCGAGCGATGGCCTTGAACTCGTTCTCGTAAGCCGCGCCCAGAGCCTCGCTTATGAGACGTCCGCCAGAGCCCGTGACGCGGACGGCCGTGACGCGCTCGCGCGGGAAGACCGCGAAGAGCTCGTCGAGCAGCGCCTGGGTGGCCTCGGCCGGGCTGCCCTTGATGCGCCGATAGCTGGTGACCAGCAGCGGCCTGCCGGCGGCCACCGGAAGCGAGCCGTCCGAGGCCTGAAAGAGCTGCGAGTGGCCGGCGAGAAGGCTGTGGAAGAGGTCGGAGTCTGCCCGGTCGCCGACGAGGGCGAACTTCAGGCTGATGCAGCCGATGTCGATACCGAGAAACGCCATTGGAAGAGAGAATCCGCCTCCTGAAAACGGCCGGGGACACGATGGCCCGGCCGCAGTTCATCCTAGTACGGGGCAGCGTGTCCGAGCAAGACGGGCTATTTTACTCCGGTTCTTCGTATTGTGCACCGGGTGGGAGCATGGATGTCCACCCGAGACCCGTTTCATCCACCTGTCGCCGGGGGCCAAAGGAGCCTAGTCTTCGATGCCCCGGCGCCGGCCGGCGCCGGGGCCGCCGCGACGAGCCGCAGCGCCCATGGGGCGCCTGCCCGTCTTCCTGTCCGCGGCGCCCCCACGACCGGCGCGACCATCCTACTCGACACAGGAGGAACAGGTGGCAGAGGCAGAGACGACCCCCCAAGTGGCGCCGCTCACCAACAAGGAGCGCAAAGACAACGTCGCCTTCCTGCTCGAGACGTACCAGGCCGCCGGGCGCAAGCCGGCGACTGCACTGGCGGCCGACGACCTGGCCGCGTTCGCGGACGGCGACGACTCCACCCGGCAACGGCTGTTCTTCAAGCTGCTGTGCTACGCGGTGCTGGCGGCCCAGCCGGCGCCAGAGGCCATCGTCCGTTCGGACTGGGAGCGGCTCATGGCCGCCGGGGTCATCGACGACATCTTCGGCGGCAGCTTCGACCTCACAAGCTACGCACTCGACCCTCCGGTCTCGCGCAGCGACAGCAAGGGCAAGATCATCGACTTCATGCGTCTGGCCGCCACCCGGGAGACGTGGAGCCGCCTGCTCCCGCAGCCTACAGACCCGGACACGGCGGTCGACGTGCTCCGGGCCGCCTCGGGCGGCGCCCTCAAGTCTCGCGCCTTCTGGGTAGTGCGCGAGATGCGTCGCCTCGGCTTGTGGTCCTTGGAAGAGCTCGACCGTTACGGCTATGTGCCAGACGGCCGCGTCCGCAAGCGGGCGGTTCGCATGGGGCTGGTCGACGTGCCCGAAAAGGCCGACTCTTTCGCCGACATGAAGACCGTTTCGCGCGGCCTGCACGCAGTCATGCGGCTCGCCGGCAACGGTAGCGCGGACTTCGACCTGCCGATCAGCTTTGCAGCCGAGCGCTGCGAGCTATGCGACGCCACCCGTATGGCCAGTTGCCCGCTGCCCCACTGCCGCTGGCGCCGGGAACAGGCCGCCGCGGGCTGACGGCGAGACCGCTTCCGAGACACGGCGCGCCGCGGGCGATGCTCTGAGCATCGCCCGCGGCGCGCGCTCCCTCCGGCCCACCAGCGTGGGTCGGGCGACTACTTCTTCACGCGCACGCGCCAGATCGCGCACTTGATCTGGCGGTTGCCGGCTTGATCCAGCGCGCTGAACCACACCGCATACAGACCTGGTCTGGGAGCCTTGTACGTGAAGGCGCGCGGCACGCCGCTGGCCACCCAGCCACAGTCCACGCGAGTAATCACTTTGCCTCGAGCCGACTTCACCACGGCGATGACGTGCACCATGGCGCTCCGCTTGTCACGCGCCACGACGCTGGTGACGGCCGCCCGGCGCCGCTTGACCACGCTCAGGGAGCCGGCGCTGATGCTCGGCCCGGCCAGATCGACGACCGCGCCGCAAGCCGCCTGCACCACGGCCTGCCCGTTGTCGGCCGACAGGACGATACTATAGGCGCCCCCGCCGACCAGCTTTCCGCTTGCGCTTCTGCCATTCCACTGGAAGGTGTGGACGCCGGTCGGCAAGGAGCCCAACGAGGCGGTCAGCACCGACCGGCCGGCGCTGAGCACGCTGGCGCTCACCACAGCCGAGCGACGCAGCTCGAACGTCACGTCGGCTGCATCCTGCCGGCCGTCGCCGTTTGGCGAGAGGTAGATAGGTTGCATGGCCGTCACATGGATGGTCCGATCGACGGCCACGGTACCGCTTGTCGAGCAGGGGTTGCCGGCCGCATCCCTCCCGTCCGCCTCGATGGTGTACTGGCCTTCGGCGGCCGCCACCAGCGTGCCATTCTGACTGACCTTGCCGTCCCAGGAGACCGACCGCGGTTCGGCCGGCACCAGCGTCCACGCCTGTATCGTGCGTACTTGCGCCCCGGTGGCGTCCTTGACGACCACCTGCACCGTGCCGGGTTCGCTGAGCGCGTACGACAAGCTCACGCGGTCCCCCGCCCCCGTGCCATCCGGATTGACGATCTTGGAGCGCACCACGAACCCCGTGAACGTCGGCACGTGGGTGTCGACCACGACCGTGGCCACTCCCGGCGTCGCCGTGGCCCCCGGCGTCGCCGACGTGGCCGAGCAGGTGGCCGTGCCGGTGACGGTGTACGTGCCGTCGGGGACGGGCGCCCCGTTGGCGTCCAGCCCGTCCCAGGTCTGAGTGACGAACTGGCCGTTGCCGGCGAAAGTGCGCACAGCAGTGCCGTCGGCGGCAGTGACGGTGATCGTCCAGTCGGCCGCCTCGGATATCGCGTAGGTCACGGTGGTGGAGTCGCCCAGCCCATCCCCGTTGGGGCTGATAACCGAACTGGAGACGAGGTACCCGTAGATCTTCGGCAGACCCCTGTCGGCCACCACCGCGCGCACGTTCGGAAGCTGGGCGTACAGATAGTCACCGGGACAGGCGGTGTAGTTGAGGTCGCGATGGCCGACGATGGCCGGGACCTGCACGGTCTGCCCCGCCGCGAACTTGTCCGTGGCGCCGCAGACCATGGTGACCGTGCTCAGCGGATCGATGTGATGGAGGTCGAGCTTCCACGCCAGCAGATACTCGAGGGCGGCAAGGGACGCAGTGGTCGGTGGCGCGATATCGAAGTTGCCGATGATGGCGATTCCGGTGGTGCCGGTGTTGAAGCCGAGGGTCTGCGCCCCGACCGGCCCCAAGGTGATGCCGCCGTACCGTCCCTCGTAAATGGTCCCGTACCGGTCGATGAGAAAGTTGTAACCGATGTCGCGGAAGCCCTCCGACTTCGTGTGGTAGTAGTAGATGGCGCGCACAAGCCCCGGCGCCTGCTCCGGCGTGTAATCGTTGCCGTTGACGGTGTGATGGATGATGGCCATGCGCACCGGCGCGTAGTCTGGTGTGCCGGTGCGCCAGGACTCGTCGGCTCCCCACTGGGCGCGGGTCACGATCGTCGGCTGCGGCACGGCTGCGTTGGCAGCCGCGCCGAACCCGAAGTCGAAGTGGGCGATCGCCGCCGTAGCGCGCCGCAGCGCGCCCGTCACGCGATCGGCCAGCGTCGCGTCCCCGAGCGTGTTGATGAACGTGAAACGAACGATCGCTTTTGGCGTGCTCCCGGTCAGACGGTAGTCGAGGAAGCGCGCATCGCCGACCCAGAACAACGCCTCACCGAGGCGGCGGACGCCGTTGCCGGCGGCGCCCAGCGGATCGAAGCCGACCCTCTGCCAGGCCGTCCAGCTCGTGCCGTTCGGGCTTGTGCGAACTTGTAGGAACGGCCTCCAGCCGGCCGGCACGCGACCGACGTAGACGACGCCGACCATGTTGAAGACCCAGCCGGGGTTCAGCCGGCCGCTCGCAGCCGGCGCGCCCGGCGTAGGAGCGGCGCCGCCGCCCCGCGACAAAGGAGAGTCGCCGCCGGCGCCGACCGTGACGGCCATCTGGACGCCACGCACGGACGGAGCGGCCAGCCACCCGGCGACGCCCGCGCTGACGCGTGGCGCAGCCCACGCCGCCGCCAGCGCCGCGAGCGCCAGGACACATGTGCATATGGTCAACCGGCGGGCGCGGCGCAGACGGCCGGCGGCCTTATTTGGCCGCGCCTGCGCGTGCGCACGTCCGTCTGAGGAGTGGCGCCTCATAGACCACCTCTTCGACAGGGCTGCCTGTATACCTTAGAGGAAACGCCCGCGACGCGGTGCCCCTTACCATTTTCCGGGTCCGGGGCGTGTCTGCCCAGGCTACACTTCCCCGCCTTTCGCGCTCATGGGCGACCTCAAGTTGCCGATAGCAGCACTAACGAAAAGGGCAAACCTGTTGTGAGGCAGGGACGCAAAGCCAGAGGTCTTGCTTCGGCAAGACGGCTCAGCCGCCGCCGAACGTGATGCACGCCTCCGAGGCATGCATCACCTCGCAACTCGCCGTGTCGGGCAGAGACACCTGCGCGGCGGATACGCCTTTTCGTTCTCGGGGCGCCGGCGCGTGGTGCGCAGGCAAGCCGGCAAGTCGGAGGAGCCCGGCGAGGAGGCGACCATGAAGGCGAGACACCTGACGTATCTGTCGCTGCTGGCCCTGGCGTTGCTGTTCACATTTGGTGTGAGCGCCGCCTGGGCCGACGACAGCAGCCCGGTCGACCCCGCCGTGGCTGCCGCCGCGAGCCAGTCGAACGCACCCGTGTCGGTGATCGTGTTCACCGACGCCAACACCGGCGCTGTCGAAGCGACTCTCCCATCCTCCGCGGATGTTGCGGACCTGGCGCCGTTGGACGCCTTTTCGGCCGATCTGACCGACGGTCAGCTTACCAGCCTGGCGGTCGACCCGGATGTCAACGCCATCACCATGGACGACGACATTCAGGGTATGGGCTGGGGCAGCACGATGGACTTCACCAACCTGGCCATCAACCTCGACGGTGTGCAGCCCGCCTCGCAGGGCGGCCCGACCGGAGCGGGAGTGAACGTCGCCGTCCTGGACAGCGGCGTGTCCAACCTGACGGACCTGCGCAATCCAAATGGCTCTTCACGCATCGTCGCGTTCAAGGACTTCGTCAACAACCGCTCCGTCCCCTACGACGACGCCGGCCACGGCACGTTCGTGGCAGGGCTCATCGCCGGCAACGGCGTCTCCTCGACCCCCCTCGATCAGGGCGGTCAAGCGACCGTGCAGTATCGTGGCGTGGCCCCGCAGGCGGGCATCGTCTCTCTCAAGGTGCTGGACAAGAACGGTGACGGCCGCGAGTCGGACGTTATCCGCGCCATCGCCTGGACCATTCAGAACCGGCAGCGCTACAACATCCGTGTCCTCAACATCTCGCTGGGCGGCGACGTCACCGGCCCGCTCGAGACGGACCCGCTGGCAATGGCGGTTGAGGCCGCCTGGAAGGCCGGCATCGTGGTCGTCACAGCAGCCGGCAACGAAGGCTCCTTCGGCCCGGGCGGCATCCTCTCACCCGGCAACGACCCGTACGTCATCACCGTCGGCGCCATGAACACGCAGCAGACGGCCGACCCCTCCGACGACACCGTCTGCGACTACAGCTCCACAGGCCCGACTCTGTACGACGAGATCGCAAAGCCCGACATGATCGCCCCCGGCAACCGCAACATCTCGCTGCGCGTCCTGGGGAGCGCCCTCGACATCATGGCGCCCCAGAACCGTATTGCCGTGAACAGCTACATCCCCAGCGCCCCGTCCTGGTCGCCGCCCGTGTACTTCATGCTGAGCGGCACCAGCACGTCGACGCCGGTCGTCTCCGGTATCGCCGCTCTGATGATCAGCGCCGACCCGACCCTGACGCCCGACGACGTGAAGGCACGCCTCATGGCCACCGCCCAGCCCATCGCTGGTGGCAACGCAGCGCAGCAAGGCGCCGGCGAGGTCGATGTAGCCGCGGCCTTGGCGAGTAACGTGACCATCGACGGCTACGCGCTCTCTCAGAAACTGGGCACTGGAACAACGGTGCTTCCTGCCGATACATATGATCGATGGAACAACTACAAGTGGACCAGGTATCGGTGGACGAGGTATCGGTGGACCAGGTATCGGTGGACCAGGTATCGGTGGACCAGGTATCGGTGGACCGACATCAGTTGGACCAGGTACCGGTGGACGGCGCTGATCCAGGGCGAGTGAGCTCCGCCACATCCCACGACGCGGGAACGGCCGTGCGACATCGCGCGGCCGTTCCCGTCTACGTTGGGAGCGTGGTGACGGCGGCCGCAACCTGTCTGGGGCTGGCCGCCGCGGGGTGGCACGCCTCGTTCCCGCCGGCTCTGCTCGCCTTCATGGCGATGGCGTTGTTGACCGATCTGCGCGAGATCCGGCTGCCCGGCGTCGGCGTCGTCACCCTCTCGTTCGTGCCTACGCTGGCGGCACTCATGGTCTTCGGGCTCTGGCCCGCCATGCTGGTGTCCGTCTTCTCCGGCGCCAGCGCCCTATGGCTCACGCGCGACCCGATGAAGGTCTTGCTGAATGTCGGCAACTTCGTGCTGTCGACCTTCCTCTCGGGCCTGCTCTACCTGGCGCTCGTCGGGCGGTCGCAGGGCTTCCTGGCCAAAGTACCGGCCGGCTACGCGTACGCCGCCGTGGACTTCGTCATCACGACGGTCGTCCTCTCCGGCGTGATCGCCCTCGACAGCGGCAGCCACCCTCTGCGCGTCTGGCGCGAGAACTACCAGTGGGGTCTCGTGAGCTACATCACCGGCGCCTCGCTGGGCCTCTTCGTCGCCTGGCTGTACCTGGAGCTCGGCTTCGCCGGCCTGCTGCTCGGCCTGCCGCCGCTCTACCTCATCTACTACTCATACGACGTCTACGTCGTGCGCGCTCGCGAGCGAGTGGCGCACGGCACGGAGATCGCCGGCTTCCAGCAGGAGCTCATGGCCTCTACCGAGCTGCACGACGAGCTGCGAGCGGCGCAGGCGAAGGTGGCTGCCGAGATAGAGCGGGCGCGCCGAATCCAGGCCGACCTGCTGCCCTCTTCCCCACCGCAGATCGCCGGTCTGGAGATCGCCCAGCGTATCGAGTTCCTGGGCGAGATGGGAGGCGACTACTTCGACTTCGTCCCCTATGCCGACGGCCGCCTCGGCATAGTCTGCGGCGACGTCATGGGCAAGGGCCTGGCGGCGGCGCTCATCATGGCCATGGCCCGCTCGGTGGTCCACGACGCCGCCAGCTCCGGCGGCGAGCCGTCGCAGGTGCTAAGGCACGTCAACGACTCGCTGGCCCGCGACCTGGAGGGTCAGAAGCTGCCCTACTTCCTCACCGCCGCGTACCTTCTATACGACCCGGCGACCGGCGATCTCACCCTGGCCGGCGCCGGCCACAACCCCGTGCTCGTGCTCTCGGCGAACGGCACCCAGCGCCTGGACTCTCGCGGCGCCATCCTCGGTGTGCGGCCAGGCCTGGAGTTCCCGGAAGACCGCGTACAGGCCGGACCCGGTGACGTCCTCGCCTTCTACACGGACGGCCTGACCGAGGCGCGGCGGCCCGACGGCGAGCAGTTCGGCGTCGACCGTTTGTGTGAGCTGCTTGACGAGCACAAGGACAGCCCTTTGACTATCATGGTCAGTGCCACATGGGAGGCCATAGAAGCCTTCCGTGCCGGCGCGCCGCCGAGCGACGACGCAACACTGTTATTGGTTCGTCTCACCTGATTGGCAGCCGCGCGGTGCGGACGCGGCGGGAGGTTGCACGACACCATGAGCGAGACACAGCGACCGGCCACCTTGCGGGTCTTCCGCTATGAGGCCGCAGGGTCCACCCTGCGGCCCATTATCGGCGACGCCGTCATGCCGCTCTCTCGCAATGAACTGGTCAAGCTTGCGCGCGACGCCATTGCGCAGCGCACGTTCGTCATCCACGCGGTCCCCGGCAGCGGTCAGGCCGATGAGCTGTGCTTCATCCCGTACGACGACCGCTGTGAGATCCTCAGCATCCACAGCAACGGCTGGCGACGACACTACGGCGACCACCGCCGCAGCCTGATGCAGATCCTCAACGACCTGGCGGCAGCCGTCGCCTGCTCCCGGCTGAGGCTGCTGGACGACGACGAGCTGCGCGTCGAGCTCGACCGCGCCACGCCCACTCTCGCCTTCGCAATCTCGGACTCGGCTACCCTGGCCGAGGCCCGCACCCGACTCGGCGACGCCCTGGAGCTGGTGGGCATAGAAGGCGCCCGGCGCGACGAGACGGTGCTCTGCGCCTCGGAGGCGGCCACCAACGCCCTGGTACACGGTGGCGGCGGTGGCACGGTCAGTCTCGTCCCTCTGGACGACCGCGTGCGCGTCGTTGTCTCCGATCGCGGTCCGGGGCTCAATTTCCTCAACTGGCTCGAGACTCCGGCGACCAAACGCGCGCAGGCTTCAATGGGGTATGGTTACAAGATCATCCTGGACCACATCGACCGCGTGTGCCTGCATACCGGCACATCGGGAACAACCCTGATACTGGATCAGCTCACCTAGCGAGAGGATGCCATGCTCCATACCACCGTCGACAAGGAACCGGAACCGACCGTCCATCTCCAAGGAGAGATGGACCTCGACTGCGCGGAGACACTCCGCTGGGCGGTCGGCGACGCAGCCGTCGACGCGCAGGAGGTCATCCTCGACTTCGCCGGCGTCAGATTCATCGACTCGTCGGGTACCGGCATTTTCGTGCGCTTGTGCCTGGACATGCAGCAGCGCGGAATCAGGCTGCGCGTGCACGACCTGACGCCCGCCGTGGCTCAGGTCTTCGACATGCTGCGCGTGCGCGAGCTGGTGGGCGAAGAGGTCTTCGTCGACTGAGACCCGGCGACGCCCGGCGGCGCAGCCGTGCGGCGACCACTTCGGACCGCAGCCGCACCGTCCTCTATGGGAGTCCCCACCCGCGCATCTGGCCGTGGCCCGCTCGGCGCAAGGGCGCCTCTCTTGAAGTGGGCCCAGAGAGCCGGCCCTGCCGATGCGGTTGACACGGCGCGGCACAGCCGGTAGGCACACCCTGTGAGCTCCACGACCCTCAAAGAACCCGGCATGAGCCGCGGCTTGACCGTTGTGTTCGCCGCCGCCACCGGTCTCGCCGTAGCCAGCAACTACCTCGCCCAGCCGCTGCTGGCAACGATCCGCCACGACCTGCACGTCAGCAGCAGCGTCGCCGGCCTCATCGTCACGGTCGCCCAGACCGGGTACGCCCTCGGGCTCGTGCTCCTGCTACCACTTGGCGACCTCCTGGAGCGGCGGCGCCTCATCACCACGCTGGCCGTGCTCACGGCCGCCGGGCTGGCAGCGGCCGGGTTTGCCCCGACTATCGGACTGCTCATGGGGGCCACCGGCCTGGTGGCGCTCACCTCCGTCATGGCCCAGATCCTGGTGCCGTTCGCCGCCAGCCTCACGCCGTCGGATCGTCGCGGCCAGGTTGTCGGCACCGTGATGAGCGGTCTGCTCATCGGGATACTCATGGCTCGGACCGTCGCCGGCCTCGTCGCCCAGGTCGCCGGCTGGAGGACGGTCTACTGGGTCGCGGCGACATGCATGCTCGCCCTGGCAGTCGTGCTCAGCCGGCGTCTGCCCTCGTACCGCGAGCACCTGGCGCTGCGCTACCCGCGGCTCCTGCTCTCCGTGCTCGCCATCGCCCGCCGCGAGCCGATGTTGCGTCGCAGAGCCGTGTACGGCGCCCTCGCCTTTGCCGATTTCAGTGTGCTCTGGACGACGCTGGCATTCCTCCTCGCCGGCCCTCACTACCACTACGGCGAAGCCGTCATCGGTCTCTTCGGCCTGGCGGGAGCCGCCGGTGCGCTGGCGGCGTCGCCGATCGGACGCCTCAACG
>Ga0182021_10008430_pt1 | contig 12203 bp, 10 predicted proteins | sample 612E3MmetaG_FD_120493 | JGI IMG/M metagenome (GOLD analysis project Ga0182021, IMG submission 120493) | Permafrost microbial communities from Stordalen Mire, Sweden - 612E3M metaG (Illumina Assembly) | ecosystem: Environmental > Terrestrial > Soil > Wetlands > Permafrost | place: Sweden...
CGTCCGGCGTGGCCATGCGAAACTCGCCGACGATGTGCCCGAGCTTAGCTTCGTGCAGGTCGTGGTCGCCGCGCACCAGTGCCATCAGAGGCCCCCTAGACTCGGAGACCACGACCAGCGACTTGATGAACCGCCGGGCAGGGAGGCCGAGGAAGGCGGTGACCTGGTCGATAGTACGCGTCTCTGGAGTGTGCACCTCGTGCAGGCGCTCGGCGGCCGGAGCGGCTTCCGCCGGCAAGGCGACCGGCGAAGCGGCCCGCGGGTCGCCGGTCGCCGAGGCCTCCTCCAGCGGCTCGAGCCGCGCCACCGCAAGCTCGACGTTGGCGGCGTAGCCGCACTGGGCACAGAAGACGATCTCGTCTTCCCCGGCTTTGCTCGGCGCCATGAACTCATGCGCGATTGCGCCGCCCATCATGCCTGGGTCACTGAGCACCATCATGGTCCGCAGTCCGCAACGCCGGTAGATAGCCTCGTAGGCGGCGATGTGCTTGCGATAGCTCTCTTGCAGCCCTTCCATGTCCACATCAAGGCTGTAGGAGTCCTTCATGATGAACTCGCGAACCCGCAGCAGGCCGCTCTTGGGACGGGCCTCGTCCCGCTCCTTGGTCTGGATGTGATACCAGAGCTGGGGAAGCTGCTTGTAGGAGCGGATCTCACGGGCGGCGAGCCAAGTGGTGCACTCTTCGTGGGTCATCGCCAGGGCCATGTCGCTGCCCTTGCGATCCTTGAAACGGAACATCTCCTCGCCGATGTCCGACCAACGACCAGACTGCTGCCAGATCTCCGCCGGGTTTAGCACCGGCATGAGGATCTCCTGGCAGCCGATGGCGTCCATCTCCTGGCGGATGATCGACTCGATCTTGCGCATCACTCGCCAGCCCGCCGGCAGAAAGACGTAGATGCCGGCGCCCAGCTGGCGGATAAGGCCGGCGCGCACCATCAGCTTGTGGCTGACGGCTTCGGCGCCGGCCGGGTCTTCCTTGACCGTGGGCAAAAGCATCTGGCTGAGGCGCATGAGTATGCTCCGCGTGACGTAGGACAGGGACGGGCACGGCGTCTCGGCGACAGCCGCGCCTGTCGATGATATCAAGCCGCGCGACGGCCAGGCTCAGAGGTGCCGTGGAACGCCCGGCCGTGGCCCAGTGGCCGGCTGTGCGGCCGACGGCCGCCCAAGAGATTCAATCCTGAGCGGCCTCCACGCGGGCGACGCTGACGAGATCGCCTTCACGAGCCGCATGCAGCGCCGTCGCGTCGCCGATGACGCTCCCGAACGGGTTCACCGGACCGTACGCCCGCGGCTCGCCGGCCAGACTGACCGGCGTTGCGCCGAAGAAGATGCAGAAGGCATCGCCATCCGGCCAGAAGGCCAGCTCGCCAACGGCCATCTCCCCGCGAGCGTCCGGCGCCCGCCCGACGTGGAGCGGGACCTCGAAGTACACCTCGTCGCCCCAGCGGCGGGCCGCGGCCTTCACCGGCAGCGCAGCCCAAATCGCGTTCGCAGTGGGCGAGTCGTTGATCTGAGCCTCCAGGTGCACGCCGCCGACTTCGATTGACGCGCGCTTGCTCATGATCCCTCCGAATCGGCCGCGATCTCAGACGAACACACCTTTGCTCTGATCGCCAGAGGTCGTCAAGCCGGTGCTAGGCCTCCGACCTTGCCGATACCGGCACGACAGGCGCCCTCAGTGGGGTCGAACGTGCCCGCGACGCCCCGACCGGCCAGCGTCGCTGCACTTGGGATTTGGACGCGCCCATCTGCCCGAAAGCGCGACATTGAGTGCCGGCTCCCGGACCCTCGCTCGGGGCTGGTCAGCGGTTGCAGACTCGGCCCTTCGGGAGAAGCCGTCGGTGCAGACTGGCATCCGCCAAAGCGTCGACGAATGATTGCTGCTCGGCGCACCGGCTGACGGATCACTCGGTTGGTTCGAGCACGGCGTATCCTTCCTTTCGAAGGACGCTCGTGCGCCTGGCCAAGTCGATGTCCTCACGGACCATCTCATGCACAAGCTCGCCAAATCCGATGGCTGGCTCCCATCCGAGCTTCTCCCGAGCCTTGGTCGCGTCGCCCAACAGTGTCTCCACCTCGACAGGTCGGAAGTAGCGCGGATCCACCCGCACTACGACCTTGCCCGGGGAAAGCGCGGCCTCGCGATGATCCGCCACGCCATCGCAGGCGCGATCGACGACAGCGGTGTTGACGGCAGCGATCCGGCCCACCTCAGCCGCTCCGTCGCCGAAGAACTCCAATTCTAAGCCGACTTCATTGAAAGCCGCTCGGATGAATTCCCTCACATTGTGCTGTTCGCCGGTTGCAATGACGTAGTCGTCTGGCTCCTCTTGCTGAAGCATGAGCCACATGGCGCGCACGTAGTCTCTAGCATGGCCCCAGTCGCGTTGCGAATGAAGATTCCCGAGGTAGAGCACCTCCTGCAGACCCAACGCGATTCGGGCCGCTGCCCTGGTGATCTTGCGGGTCACGAAGGTTTCGCCGCGAATGGGGCTCTCATGGTTGAAGAGGATGCCGTTCGAAGCGTGCATACCATACGCCTCGCGGTAGTTGACCGTGATCCAGTAGCCATAGACCTTGGCGGCGCCGTATGGGCTGCGCGGATAGAACGGCGTCGTTTCGCGCTGCGGAGTCTCCCTGACGGCGCCAAACATCTCGGAGGTCGACGCCTGGTAGAAGCGGCACTTTCGCTCCATGCCAAGGATGCGCAAGGCTTCGAGCAGACGCAACGTGCCGAGAGCGTCCGCGTTCGCCGTGTATTCAGGGGTCTCAAAGCTGACTTGGACGTGACTCTGCGCCGCCAAATTGTAGATCTCGTCTGGCTGCGTCTGCTGCACGATACGAATGAGGTTGGTGGCGTCCGTCATGTCGCCGTAATGCATGACGAAACGCACATCGCTCTCATGCGGGTCATGGTAAAGATGGTCCACGCGATCTGTGTTGAAGAGACTGGCGCGGCGCTTGATTCCGTGTACGACATAGCCCTTGCCGAGAAGGCATTCCGCGAGGTACGCACCGTCTTGGCCTGTAATGCCAGTGATAAGCGCCGTGCTGCCCATGGTCTCCTCTGCGTTTCGACGACTCAGTCCAGTCGAATCCTATCCCGCCCGCTGATCCCCGCCGGCGAGTCCTTGCCGTTGGCGGATTCGTCGGGATGATGACTAAGGCATCGTGCGACGGTAGTTTCGAACAGGGCGCACAAGCCTGTGGATGACCGTACCGTCCGGCGTGGTCAATGAGTCCACTCTCTTCAGTCCCGTAAGCCTGGCCACCGACTCCGCCAAGTCCTTGCCTGCGCTCGAGAGAGGCCCGGTACCGGCGACATCTCCTGGAGAGGACACCCCAGCTAGATACATCTGACTAATGCTCGTCCTCTGCAAGAAGTCGACCAGATGTTCGTCAGCTTGGGACGAGCGCAGGTGACTCCGCAGGCCGTTCAGAGCCAGAGCGACGTCGAAAACTGCGTCCCCGCACCATGAGGCCTGCAGACCGTTTGTGCATACGGTGTAGTCAGACCCGCATGCGCGCTGAAGTCTGTCCAAGAAAGGCCAGTCTTCATCGGACGCCTCCACCGCCGTGCACGTCCAGCCGGCACGTGAGAGCCCGTGACAGTAGAATCCCCAACCTGCGTCGAGATCGAGAAGTGTCCCCTCAGCCTTCCCGAGCCACTCCTTCACGACACGGTATCGGGAAATGCACTCGGACGAAGCGGGGATATTGTCGAGATCTGCGTGAGGTATCGGTTGCGGCACTCGGCCTCCATGACGCTTGGCGTATGCGGCAACTTCTTGCCGGAACGCCATCCACTCAGGGTGTCGCACCGATACCCAGACCGGAATCTCCGAGACACCGGCAAGCTTGGCGAACACGAACCGATGCCCGCCGTCGCAAAGCTGCATCTCGCCGTCGCGGGCAATACAGATGCTGATGTCGTCGGTCTTCCGGAGCGACTGACCGCGGACACCGGCCCGCACGAGTTGCCGTTGGGAGAGTACTCCCCGGACGCGGATGCTCTCGTAAAGGTCCATCCACTCGGCATATCGCTGCTCGAATTCCTCGCGATCGCAGGCCCGGCCGCCGGACAAGCCGGTCTTCTCCCAGTCTCGAAGTTCATCCTGGTACGACTCGGTATCGGCCCAAGTCAGTTCACCACTGACCACAGCCTTGAGCTCTCTATAGAGGCCCCAATCTTCGACAGCCCAAGCTTGCTCGTCCCAGTCTCCGCCGATCACGGCCGCCGGCCTCTGCTGGGGCTCCCAGCCGTAGGGCAAACGTGAGTGCCGGGCAATCGAGGACAAGGGTACCTGGAAGAGTCTCCGAACGCGCAGGTACTCGTCTTTGGGCATCCGCGACTGCACCCACCCCATGCGCACCCGGAAGTACGCTACCTTCAGTTGACGCCATGCGACGATGGCGACGTAAAACACCAAGGGCGACTTCGCCGCCGCACGGCGAGCCGCCACGATGAGACGCCCAGCCCACCGGCGCGCAAGATGCCGCATCACGTCAGTTTCATTCGACCACCGAACTCTGCGCCTCTCCATGCGCCCTCTCGCCAGAACAACCGACAATCGGATACCCTCGCGACGTCAAGAACGTACCATTGCACGTACTGCGATGCGAGACGACCCCGCTAGTCATCTCTGTTCGTACCCAGGTAGGCTACAGGACAGCGCTGAAAGGTCAGCTGATGCTCGATAATCCGCGGCTGTGTTCCGGGATCGGCGCGCCACGGCGGGGCGCCCGTTGACTGCGGTGGAAGGTTCGCGTGCGATGGGCGACGCCTCGTCTCGATGCCCGCTCACGGTCGTGGTTCGCGTCAACGGCCACCGGCCGGCCGCCTGGGTTGCCTCGTGCGTGCGCTTCCTGGCAGAGTCGAAGCACATCCGTCTTGCGGCTGTCCTCCTGGACGATCGTCCGACGGCGCAGCGGCCTTCCGACCCGGATTCCAGGCCTCGTCTCGACGGCGACGCACCACGCGTCATCACGGCCCTCGATCGGCTCATCGCACTGCACTCGACCGGGCGAATGCCCGATCCCCTGGTTGCCACCGAGATCGACGACGTTCTGGCCGCATTCCATCCAGTAGTAGTCGATCAGCTGAGTGTCGGCGGAGCGCGAGACTGTGTGAGCGCGATCGCACCGGACATCGTGGTCGATCTCACGCCGCCGGGCCATCCGCCGCTATCACTTGCGGCTCAGCCTCGTTACGGAGTCTGGTCGTACCGCTTTCATGCGTTTGGAGCAGACGACTTGCGAGGCGTTGCCCGCCTCGAGACGATTCGGCGGACGACGCTGACCGGCTTCGAGGTCATCACTAGTCCCGCCTTCCAGCAGCGTGGGAGTTGTGTTGCCGAAGCGGTCGTGCTCACCGGCTCGGTGTCCGCGATGCAGAATCGAGCACAAACACTCTGGAGCGCTGCTCCGCTGATGTCGCAGGCGATCGGGCACTTTGCGCTGACCGGTCGCATGCGTCTCAATTCCTCCGCGTCCGATTCCGTTCCCGTTGCAGATGACGTACCCGAGGGGCCGCGCCTCGGTGCTGCGATTGCTCTGCACTGCGGCAGAGTCTTCATGGAGGCGTGTCGTCGAACGATCCTTCGGGACCAGTGGGTCCTCGTCGCCGACGAAATCAATCAGTTGCCCGACTCCCTGCATGGACCCCGCTATCTCCTCGACCCGGGGCCACAACGCTACTGGGCGGACCCCTGCGTGGTCGAGCACGACGGTAGTTCCTATGTGTTTGCGGAGGAGTTCCCCTATGACACACGACGTGGCCGGATCGTAGTGCTGGACATCCATCGGCTCTCGTCGCGGCCCACCTGCCAAGTCGTCCTGGACGAACCCTGGCACCTGTCGTATCCGTTCGTGTTCTCATGGCAGGGTGACTACTACATGCTGCCCGAGTGTTCCGAGACTGGGGAGTTGCGCCTCTACCGTTGTGTGACGTTTCCCAAAGACTGGCGCTTCGAACGGACCGTCATGACCGGCGTGAGAGGATTCGACGGCACCCTTCTGCAGCATGACGGCCGATGGTGGCTGTTCCTTGCCGTGGCCCACTTCCCGTGGACGGTGTCCGCCCACGAGCTAAACGTGTATTGGACCGACGACCCCGTTCACGGCAATTGGCATGCTCACCCACACAACCCTGTCTGCCTGGATGCCAGGTGCTCGCGACCTGGAGGGGGGTTTCTTCATGCCGGCGAACGCCTCCTTCGGGTGGGCCAGGACGCGTCAGAGGGCTACGGTTCTGGGTTATGCCTGCTGGAAGTCACACAGCTCACCGATACCGAGTACGAGGAACACCAAATCGCCGTCGTCCGGTCAAGGTGGCTCAAAGGCTTCTTGGGCACACACACCTTAGCTACTTCGGGCGCTCACCGGGTGATGGACGTCCGTCGCAGGATCTCTCGTCTTCAACGGACTCATGCTGGGTCACAAGACCGCATCCGCTCAGAGTAGACGTCGCGGATCCAGGCTGCCTCGCGTGCCAGACCTTCCGCCGCGGTCGTACGTGGCGCATAGCCAAGCACTGCGTGCGCGCGGCCTAGGTCGGCCCAAGTGTCGCGAACGTCGCCGGCTTGCGTGTGGCCCAGACTCAGCTTTGCTTTCAGGCCGAGAGCTTGCTCGAGCATCGCCAGCGCATCCAGAAGCGTCACCCGCGTTCCGCCGCCGATGTTCATGACCGATCCGGCCGCGCCCTGCGGGGCGGCGACAAGCGCTTCGACGATATCTCCCACATATGTGAAGTCCCGAGTCTGGCTGCCGTCCCCGTACAACGCTATGGGCTCACCCAACAGCATCGCGAGCAGGAACTTGTGGAACGCCATGTCGGGCCTCTGACGTGGACCATAGACCGTGAAGAACCTGAGACTGACCGTCTGCAGACCGAAATTGGCCGCGTAGAGGCCGCACAGATGCTCGGCAGCGAGTTTCGTCACTCCATACGGCGAAATCGGATGGCATGCGATCTCTTCACGCAGTGGCAGCTCGGCGGCATCACCATAGACCGATGACGACGATGCATACACGACTGGCCGCCGATCGGCAGCCACAGCGGCCTCGAGCAGACGCTGGGTCGCGAGTACGTTGTTGTCGGAGTAGGTCCGAAAGCTTTTACCCCAACTCGCCCGTACACCGGCTTGGGCGGCAAGATGGTAGACGCAATCCGCGTTCGCCAGAACACGAACCAGCCGCTCGTCTTCCGCAAGCTCCAGCAGATTCTCTTCGATCAGGCTGAAAAGCGGACTCTCGCGAGCCGCCGTCAGATTTCGCTCCTTGCAGGAGCGTGGATAGTAGTCCTCAAACGAGTCGATGCCGATGACCTTGTGCCCGTCATCCAGCAGCCTGTCGACAAGATGCGATCCGACAAAGCCTGCCGCACCGGTCACAACAAAGGTTCCCATGGATCAACTCACCCTCTCGATCTTCTCGTGTCCCGCCATACCCGCAAACGAGGCCACCGCAGTCTCGTGCTTTGCCATCACCAGCAACTCTCCGCCATTTCGCCGCTAGAGCAATAGATTTCATCCTGTCGGCTGGGACTTCAAAGGCCTCTGCGAGCGATTGCCTGATCGTAGATCAGCGTGTAGCGGCGGACCATGCGCTCCAATGAGAACTCTCGCAGCAGGCGTCGGCGCCCCGCCTCCCCCATGCCCTGCCTTTCGTCTTCTCGGTCTCGAAGCCGACGCAGGGCGTCGGCCAGTGCTGCTACATCTCGCGGCGGAATTATGTGACCCGTGACACCGTCCTCTACGACCTCTTGGTTGCCGCCGCTGTCGCTGCAGACGACCGGCAACCCGCACGCCATGTATTCGAGAAGAGCATTTGAACAGCCCTCAGCCAACTCATCCGGATTCGTCATGAGCACCCCGACGTGCGCTCGCGAAACAATCTTCATGACCTCCAAACCGCCGTCGAGAATCTCGACCACTCCTTCAGCAATTAGCTTCGATGCCTCCGCCACGAGACGAGCACGGTCTGGCCCGTCGCCAACCAATACGAACCGCCAGGAGCGTGCGCCCCTCGGTTCCTGCTCCGTCAGCCTCTGCGCAGCCGCCAACAACGTGCGGTAGTCCTTGTGCCCGTCCATGCGAGCGCACATGACGACCGTGAGCCGTCCGTCTTCACTTCTTCGCTCGCACAGGTCGAGCCGGCCGGGATCAAACCCGTTGTAAACTACCTGTGCACGAGACTCGTCCAAGCCATACGCGTGCAAGCCCGCACGGCTATTTGCGACCACCACACTGGCGAGCCGCAGGAGTGCCCTGTGCGGCCTCAGCCTGCCCTTCGGCCGATCGCCGCGGCGAATCGACCCATCGACCAGCGGAATGCTCAGCGCGCGACACACCGGCACGCTCGCCGCAGTCGACATCCAATGCCACGAGTGAACTACGTCGGGTCGCCATCTGTGGACGAGCCGCCACAGATCGAAGGCAGGGCTCGGGTCGTAGCGGCTGCGCCGGCCGGCGATCACTAGAGGCACACTGTGCTCATTGCACAACCGCTCGTACGGCCCTCCGTCAATGGTCCACACGAGCCGCTTCCAGTCGGCCGGCAGACTCTCCGCGAGAAGGATCAGTTGGCGCTCGAGTCCTCCGAGCGCGAGGCTGCTGTTGACGAGCAGTACGCGGCTCATCCCATCCCTCCGCTTGGCGCCCGCACAGTCGCAAAGTCTATCGGGAGGCACCGCTGTATCATTCAGGCGGATCGGAGGCGAGTCTTGGAGCCACCCACCTGGCGGCGAACAGCTCTTCGAGCATCAAGTCCTGTGGGGCCACGGTGCGGGGCACAAACCGATACTCGCCGTCCTCGAAGACATACGTCCCGGGCGTCCCATCGATCTCCAGCTCGAAGTACTCATCGATCTGAATGAACATCGATATCTCGATGATGGAGAAGTGTCGCTCGGTCGGATCAGCCAGCACGTCCAGAGCGACCACCGTGAGGCCGAGCGCGTCGCGGACCCTGCGAGCAAGATCCATCGCCTCGACCGGCAGCGGGGCAAAGTGAAAAGCGTGCATGCCCGATGCTCGGAATTCACCGCGAGGCGGGGTCCGATAGTAGCCCATGATGCTGTTCCCTATCGCCAGGATCCGCAGATCATAGCCGGCGTTCGGCAGGAGCGGCTGCACGTAGATCTCATTCTTCTGCGCCGCAAAAGGCCAGTAGGTACGGCGGCCGGCGAACGAGAAGACCTGTCGGATGTAGCGCTCCGCGCTCCGCCGGTCCTTAATGAGCTCGACCCCGAACGACCCAGAGCCGCAGGCGATCTTCCACACAGCCGGGTAGCTGCCGGAAGCCGCATGCGCAAGAGCCTCGGTCTCGCAATGAGACACGAAGGTCGGCACCACCGGAAAGCCCAACTGGTCGAGGAGTTCGTACTGAAGGATCTTGTCCTCGTAGATGAGAGCTTCGGAGAACGTCGGATAGCAGAGCTTGCCCAGGTAGCGCTCGAGGATCCAGAACTTTCGCCTGCATTCCTCCAGCTCATAGGGAAAACCCATCGGACGCCAGACGATGAAATCGAGATCCGTAGCCTTCTGACGCCAGTCCGAACGGTGGATGTCGTAGAGCTCGAAAGGAATCGCGTTCACCTCGAGGAATCGCCTGTATTTCGTCCAGTATGGGTAGACGTCGACGTCCGGAACCAACCCGACTCTCGGCTTGGGCACGTTACGAGGCCACAGCATGACGACGGGATCCAGCGAGAACTTCACCGAGGTCGAACTGTCGTCAATGGGGTCTGGCCATACGTGTCTTCCGGGCAGCGCGCGCTTGACGCCGTTCTTGAGCAACATGTAGTTCCGTGTCCGCGTGAGCCTCACGATGGCTGATCACCGCCTCGTCTGACCGTTACGCGTGACGATCTCAGGATCGCCTCGCCCGTACCCTCAGGAATCCCTCCCGCAGTGTCTCGCCGTACAAGGCATAATCAAAGAACTGCCGGGCCGTCTCACGACCCGCCCGCCCGATGGCGGCCGCCCGCAGCGGCTCGCGCAACGCCTCGCAGATCTTGGCCCCGTAAGCCTCTTCGTCGCCCGGCTCACACACAAAGGCATTCTCACCGTCGGTGAAGTAGCGTCGCACCTCTCCTACGCTCGTGGTCACGATAGGACGTGATGCCGCCAGGTACTCGCCTATTTTCGTGGGAAAGCGGGCGCGCGACCGGACGTCGTCTGGCAGGGGTATCAGCAACGCATGCGCGGCAGCGTATTTCTTCAGAAGGTCGGTGCGGCTCACGTAACCTGCAATCTCGACGCCCTCCACGTAGCCGCGCGCCTGCTCGAGCAGCCAGCGCGCCGCAGGGTCCGCCGGGTTTGCACCCGTCACCACCAGGCGGCAGGTCGGAAACTCGCGCCAGACGGCCTCCATCGCCCGGAACACGAAGCGGATGTTCTCGTCGTAGAGAGGCGAACCTGCAAAGAGCACCATCGGCTCACCGGTCGGGTACTCGGACGGCTCGCGCTCGTCGACATCGACCAGGATGGGCACCTGGATCAGTTCGAGCGAACGGTTAAGACGAAGACCTTCGGCCACCGCCCACTCCCGCAGGAAGGAGGAGATGACCACAGCCCCTGCCGCATCCCGCATGTCCGAACGAGGTGCCCGAAACCGCGGACGCTGCTTGACGAAAAGCCCCGGCCATTCGTTAAGCTCAGCAACCACCGGTACGCGAAGAGCTCGGAGCATCTGCAGGTACGCAAGCTTCAACCATGACCAGTGCTCCCAGGTCGACCAGAGGTAGACGCAGTCGAGCTTGCCTTGCCGACGCAGTTGCAGAAGGCGCCGCACGCCGCACAGCCAGCCGCGCGCTTCGACGAGCCGGCGGACGACGAAAGAGTCTTGCCGGCGAGTCGTGCCGGCGGCGTATTCGAAGGTCACCCCCTTGTAGCACCCCCGTGTTTCCGTGTTCTCGACCACCGGCGGCCTCTCGCCTGCTTGCAGACAAAGGACATGTACGCTCACGCCCGCCTCGACCAATGCCCGTCCAATAAGGCGAGCGCGGATTGTCTCTGCCATTCCATGGGGGAAGCGCAGCCACGATGCGAAGAACACGACGTGGAGCGCGGGCCGACTCTCGATGTCGGGGTCGGCTGTTTCCCGAAATCTGGCCGCCGTGCCTGAGGTCACTAGAGGTCACTCTTCGGCCGGCTCCGCAGACTACGAATCCACTGGCGCGCGAACAGTACGACGAACGGCACGTTGTGGCGCGCGTAGCGGCGCCAGAGTCTGCGTGGCTCGATGACTAAGCGGAAGGCCCATTCCAGCCCCGCACGCTGCATCCAGACGGGGGCTACCCGACTGCGTCCAGCAAGCATCTCGAACGCTGCGCCGACTCCGACCATCGCACAATCCAGCTGCGCCCTGTGCTGGAACATCCACCGCTCTTGTTTCGGGCAGCCCAAAGCAACGAACACGATCCGAGCTCCCGAGTCGCGCAGTTCGGCAAGCATCGGCGCCTCTTCTTCAGAGGTCAGGGGCCGAAACGGGGGCGCCAGGGCCAACGCGATACTCAGCCTCGGACACTGCTGAAGCAACACCCTTTGAAGGTCTGCTAAGACATCTTCCGTCGATCCGAACAGCGCGATAGGAGTACCACGTCTCTCTGCGGCAGTGCAGAGGTTCATCATGAGGTCCTGCCCGCGAAGGTGCCGCGCGCCAGTGGACCCGAGTAGGCGGCACGCCAGCCACACAGGTCTACCGTCGGCCACGATCAGGTCCCCACGCGCCATACAGGCCTGGAAGTCCGGGTCGCCTCGCGCCTCCATGACCATGTGAACGTTGGCCGCACAGATCACTCTGCCCCGCAGCTCATCAGTCCAGCGCATCACGAGTGCGACCGCGTCTTCGGGGCCGACAGGGTCCACCCGCATCCCAAGCACTCGCCGAGATCCCTTCACTTCGCGCCTCGCTGGCGGGATACGCTGTCGTTCAGAAGTGTCGCGTACCGCGGGATGACCACGTCCGGGGTGAATGCCTTGACCGCAGCCCGGTTGCGTTCACCCATATCCTGGCGCAATTGCTGATCCTCAAGCAGGCGCAGAATGGCCGCAGCGAGCGCGTCCGAGCGCCCGACTGGCACGAAAAGAACGTTGCGCTCTTGCCGGAACACATCGACAGCTCCTCGGATCTCGGTGGTGACAACGGGCAAGCCGAAACTCATCGCCTCCATGATCACTGTTGGGAAGCCCTC
>Ga0182021_10008431_pt1 | contig 12203 bp, 6 predicted proteins | sample 612E3MmetaG_FD_120493 | JGI IMG/M metagenome (GOLD analysis project Ga0182021, IMG submission 120493) | Permafrost microbial communities from Stordalen Mire, Sweden - 612E3M metaG (Illumina Assembly) | ecosystem: Environmental > Terrestrial > Soil > Wetlands > Permafrost | place: Sweden...
CGCAAGCTGATTGCGGGCCAGGGCGTCTATATCTGCGACGAGTGCATCAACCTCTGCCAGGAGATCATCGAAGAGGAGATGCTCGAGGCGCCGCGCGCCAAGCCGCAGCTCGCCAAGCTCCCAAATCCGCGCGCCATAAAGCTTGCCCTGGATCAGTACGTCATCAGCCAGGACAAGGCCAAGAAGGTTCTCTCGGTCGCCGTCCACAACCACTACAAGCGCGTGAATGCCGGCCACCAGATAGACGACGTGGAGCTCCAGAAGTCCAACATCCTGCTCGTCGGCCCCACGGGCTCGGGCAAGACGCTTCTGGCCCAGACCCTGGCCAAGATCCTGGACGTGCCGTTCTGCATCGCGGACGCCACCTCCCTGACGGAGGCGGGCTACGTCGGTGAGGACGTGGAGAACATCCTCCTCCGGCTGATCCAGTCCGCCGACTTCGACGTCGCCAAGGCGCAGCGCGGCATCATCTACATCGACGAGATCGACAAGATCGCCCGCAAGGCGGACAACCCGTCGATCACCCGCGACGTTTCCGGCGAGGGAGTGCAGCAGGCGCTGCTCAAGATCCTCGAAGGCACTCTCGCCAATGTCCCGCCCCAGGGTGGCCGCAAGCACCCGCACCAGGACTTCATCCAGATAGACACGACGAACATCCTGTTCATCTGCGGCGGAGCTTTCGACGGCCTCGAGCGGGTCATCGAGGAGCGGGTGGGGAAGCGGTCCATGGGCTTCGGTGCCGAGAACCACATGCCGGAGATCGACCGGGAGCGAATCCTCGAGCGGCTCATGCCGGAGGACCTGCTCAAGTACGGGCTCATCCCCGAGTTCGTCGGCCGCCTGCCGGTCGTGGTGACGCTCTCGTCGCTGACCGCAGACGATCTCGTCCGCATCCTCACCGAGCCGAAGAACGCGATCACACGCCAGTTCCAGAAGTTCCTCTCCCTGGACAAGGTGGATCTGGTCTTCACGCCGGGTGCCCTGCGGGCCGCGGCCGAGGTCGCGATCACCCGCAAGACCGGGGCCCGTGCCCTGCGGTCAATCGTCGAGGAAGCTCTGCTGGACGTGATGTACGACGTGCCGGATCACGGTGAGATCCGCAAGTGCCTCATCACCGAAGAGACGATTCGCGAGGCTCGCCCACCGCTTCTGCTCACCAAGACGCAGATCGACGAAGGCGTCGACGAGACCAACTACGAGGAGTTCCTCGCGGAGCGCGGCCAGAGCGCGTAGGGGCGGCTACTCGGCGCCTGAAGTTGGGCGTTCGGCCAGGGCCATCTCCAGCACCTCGGCGAGGTGGAGTGCGCGGCGGCCACCCGATCCGGAGATCTGCTCGCGGCAGCTGAACCCGTCGGCGATCAGGAGCGCGTTCTCCGCCGCGGCTCGGACGGCGGGCAGCAGCGCTCGCTCGCCGATCTTCTGAGATAGATCGTAGTGCTCGCCGCGCTCGAAGCCGAATGCTCCGGCCATGCCGCAGCAACCGGGTTCCGGCTGAGTCGGGGAGAGCCCGATCGAGCGGAGCGCCGCTTCCTCGGCCGCCATCCCCACCGTCGCCTTCTGGTGGCAGTGGCCGTGCAAAACGGCCGGAGCGGTCAGTCGGCCGGTCAGGACGGGCTGGAACTCGCGCGGGTGCGCCTGCACGAAAGCACCGAGGCCCGTGACCATCCTCTCGAGGCGGTGCGCTCGCGGGTTCGATGGGAAGAGGTTGAGTAGCTCGTCGTGGAAGACGGCTTCGCACGACGGCTCCAGCACCACAACCGACACGCCCGAGTCGAGTTCCGGTTCGAAGGTATTGAGGATCTGGCTCAGCAGGCGGCGGGCTTGCTTGAGGAAGCCCCTGTCGTAGAGGGGGCGGCCGCAGCAGAGGTTAGCGCGCGGCACTTCCACCGAGTAGCCGGCCGCCTGCAGGACTCGGACGGCGGCCAGCCCCTGCGACGGCGCGAAGCCTTCGGTGAATGTGTCCGCGAACAGGATCACGCGCCGGTCCGCTCCGCGGAAGCCACCCAGGTCGACGACCCCTTCTGGGAGCTGGCGGCGGAATGTGCGGTCGGCGAAACTGGGAAGCTGGCGATGCGAGTCCACGCCCGCGACGAGCTTCGCCAGGCCGGCGATGCCGGGCGTGGTGCCGACCGCGTTGGCCAGCCCGGGGGCGATCTGGGCCAGGTGCGCCCACCAGTGGATCAGGCCCATCGAGTAGGCGACACGTGGCCGTAGCCGATGGGCGAAATGATGGGCCATGAATTCCGCTTTGTACGTGGCGATGTCCACCTGGACCGGGCAATCGTTCTTGCAGCTCTTGCAGGCGATGCACATGTCGAGGGCCTCGAGCACCTCCTTGCTTCGCCAGAGCTCCGTGACGGTGCCGCCCTCGAGCATCTCCCAGAGAAGGCGGGCACGGCCCCGCGTCGAGTGGCGTTCCTCATGCGTGGCCTGGAACGTCGGGCACATCGCGCCACCGGATTCTCGCCGGCACTTGCCGACGCCGACACAGCGGGCCATCGCCCTTGCCAGTGAGCCGCCGTCTTCCGGAAGACCGAAGACCGTTTGTGGATCGGCGAGCTTCGAGGCAGGCCGAAGATTCGAGTCCAGCGGCAGCGGGTCCACGGCCTTGCCCGGATTCATCAACCCGCGTGGGTCCCAGATCGCCTTGAATTCGCGGAAGGCCGCCACCACCTCCGGCCCGAACATGCGTGGAAGCAGCTCCGCCCGTGCCTGGCCGTCGCCGTGCTCGCCCGAGAGTGAACCGCCGTGCCGAACGACGAGGTCCGCGGCTTGCTCGATGAAGGAGCGGAAGGCGCGCCTGCCGTCCGGCGTCTGGAAGTCGAATTCGGAGCGCAGGTGGAGGCAGCCGTCGCCGAAGTGGCCGTAGAAGGTCCGCTCGAAACCGAAGCGGCCGATCAGCGCGTCGAGTTCACGCAGGTAGGCGCCCAGCCGTTGTGGCGGCACGGCCGAATCCTCCCAGCCCGGGTAGGTCGAGGCCCTGCCCGGGACGACCGCGGTGGCGCCGACGGCCGACTCGCGGAGCGTCCAGAACAACTGCTGTGAGTCCGGATCCGCGACGACGCACGTGGACCCGTGCTTCCCGAACCGTTTGGCCGCCTGGTTGGCCCTGGCCTCGGCCTCGGCCGCGGTTTCGCCGCCGAACTCGACGAGCAACCAGCCGCCGCCGGCCGGCAGGCCCGCGATCGCCGCCGTGTTGAGGCCCTTGCGCCGGCACGCTTCCACCAGGCGATCGTCGAAGCCTTCAAGGCCGATCGGGCCGGCCGTCATGACCTCGGGCGATCGGTCGGCCGCCTCGAATACGTCCTTGTAGCCCAGAACCACCAGCGCTCTGCCCGGCGGGCTTGGGACGAGGCGGAGGGTTGCCTGGAGGATGGTCACGCAGGTTCCCTCGGTGCCGATCAAGGCCCGGGCTACGTCGAAGCCGTTCTCGGGCAGAAGCGCCTGCAACGGAAAGCCCGACACGAGGCGCGGCAGCTTGGGAAACCGCTCGCGAATGAGTGTCGCGTTGGCATCCCGGAGGGAGCGGAGGGAGCGGTAGATCTCGCCCCGCAGCCCACCTTCCGCGCAGATCCGGGCAAGTTCGGGCTCGGTGGCCTTGCCCACCGTCAGACGCAGCCCGTCATACGTAAGTACGTCGAGCGACTCGACGTTGTCGCTCGTCCGGCCGGCCATGATCGAGTGTGCGCCGCACGAGTCGTTGCCGAGCATCCCGCCGAGGGTGCAGCGGTCGTGGGTTGCCGGGTCCGGCCCGAACGTGAGGTGGTGGCGCTCCGCGGCGGCGCGCAGGTCATCGAGAACGACGCCGGGCTCCATGCGCGCGAGGCGCCGCTCCGGGTCGAGCTCCACGATTCTGTTGAGGTGGCGCGAGACGTCGATGATGACTGCGTTGTTCGTCGCCTGGCCGGCCAGGCTCGTGCCGCCTCCGCGCATCGTGATTGGCGCGCGGTGGTCGCTGCAGACGCGCACCGTCTCGACCAGGTCGTCGGTGTCGAGAGGCAGCACGACGCCGATCGGGACCTGGCGATAGTTCGAGGAGTCCGTGGAGTAGAGAGCGCGGTCTCCCGCCGAGAACTGGACCTCGCCGCGGATGTGGGCGCGGAGGTCGGCGGCGAGTGAATCGCGTTCCGAGGCTGTGCGCTTGGAGGTGGTGGTCATCTTCGTCACGGAGCCAGGATACCGGCCCGGTGAGGGCGTGCGGGTGGCGCCTGGTGCGGCAGCATCGGAGTCCGGTGTCTTGCCCGCACCTTCTTTGAACGCTTTGGGCCGGAAAGGTGTCTGGATGCACGTCGGGTCGTTGTGGAGTCGCGCAGAATGGGATCGAACGCAATGGAGGACGCGCTGAGAGGAGTCGTCGGAGGAGCGACGTCTGTGTGCTACGATCGCCGCCTTCACGGTGTTGACCGAGAGGAGTAGCGTCGCCAACCGGCGATGACCGGCCCTATGGGGTCGGTTTAGAGAGCGGGGCCGCGCCAGGTGCGCAGGCTGAAAGCCCCGCAGTCGGAACGGCGCGAACGTAGCTCGCGAGCAGTGCGGGAGGCGCCCGATAGCGCGCCGAGAGGGCTTCGCCACAGTCGGTGGCCGGGATGTCCGGCAGGTCGGGCGGAGCCGAACCAGCAGGTGGTACCACGACCCGTTCGTCCGCTGGACGACGGGTCTCTTCATTGATGGAGCGAACGATGGTGGACCGAGAGGCGAAGAAGACCGACGGCGCGGCGCAGGAGGTGGAGCTGGCGAAGGCCTACCGCCCCGGCGACGTCGAGCACGGCATCTTCCAGGCCTGGCTGGACGCCGACGTCTTCAACCCGGACGGCAAAGGTTCGCGCGCGGATTGGACCAAGCAGCCGTTCGTGGTCATCCAGCCTCCGCCCAACGTGACGGGCTCGCTGCACCTCGGCCACGCCCAGCGGTCCACGGTCGAAGACCTGATGACCCGCCACGCCCGGATGCAGCGGCGGCCGACGCTCTTCCTGCCCGGTCTCGATCACGCCTCGATTGCCGCCCAGTACGTCCTCGACAAGCTGTTGGCAAAGAAGGGCGAGAGTCGCCAGAGCCTCGGCCGGGAGAAATATCTCGAGGCGATGTGGGAGTTCGTGCGGACGACGCGCGAAACGATCCTTTCCCAGCAGCGTCGCGTCGGCGCCTCTCTGGACATGACGCGCCTTCGCTTCACGATGGACGAGGTTTCGGCCGCCGCCGTGCGGGAAGCGTTCCTGCGGCTGTACCGCGAAGGCCTGGCGTACCGGACCGAGGCGCTCATCCACTGGTGCCCCGGCTGCCGGACCAGCGTCTCGGACCTGGAGGTGATCCCGAAGGAAACGACGGGCAGCCTCTGGACGATGCGGTATCACCTGGTCGACGAGGCTACCGGCGCTCCGGATCCGATTGCGTGGATCTCAGTGGCCACCACGCGCCCCGAGACGCTGCTCGGCGACACCGCCGTGGCCGTGAACCCCGAGGACCCACGCTACACGGCGCTCATCGGTCGCCGCGCGATGATTCCGTTTGTGGATCGGGCGGTTCCGATCATCGCCGACCCCGTGGTGGACCGTGCCTTCGGGACCGGCGCGGTCAAGATCACCCCTGCCCACGACAACGACGACTACGAGACCGGCAAGCGGCACGGTCTGCCGATGATCACGGTGCTGGACGACTCCGCACGCATCAACGAGAACGGCGCCCAGTTCGCCGGCCTGGACCGTTACGAGGCTCGCAAGCAGATCGTTGCGGCCCTCGAGGCGAGCGGCGACATGGACTCGATCAAGCCCCACGAGATGCTCATCGGCCGCTGCCAGCGTTCCGACGATGTCGTCGAGCCGCGCCTCAAGACCCAGTGGTTCGTGCGCGTGGCTCCGCTGGCCGCGGCCGCGCTCGAGGCCACACGCGCAGGCAAGACGCAGATCCTGCCGGAGCGGTTCGTCAAGGTGTGGGAACACTGGATGACCGAGATGCGCGACTGGAACGTCAGCCGCCAGCTGTGGTGGGGACATCGCATCCCGGCCTGGTATTGCCCGGACGGCCACACCACGGTGACCGCCGACCAGGCCGGTCCCGCCGCCTGCGAGGTTTGCGGCCGCCCGGCCGCCGACCTTCGCCAGGACGACGACATCTTCGACACCTGGTTCAGCTCCGGGCTGTGGCCTTTCTCAACGCTGGGCTGGCCCGAGAAGACGCGTGACTTCGAGCGCTTCTATCCGGGCTCGGTCATGGAGACCGCCTACGACATCATCTTCTTCTGGGTCGCCAGGATGATGATGCTGGGCATCCACCTGACCGGCGAGGCGCCGTTCCACACGGTGTATTTGTCGGGTTTGATCCGGGACCCGTACGGCCAGAAGATGTCCAAGACCAAGGGTAACTCCGTGGATCCGCTCGAAACGATCGATGAGGTGGGGGCCGATGCCCTCCGTTTCGCGCTGATCAACGGGACGGCGCCCGGCAACGACGCTCGCCTCGGCGCCGAGAAGCTTGAGAATTCGCGCAACTTCGCCAACAAGCTCTGGAACGTGGCCCGATTCGTGCTCGGTGCCAGGCCGGCGTCGATCGCGGCCGGCGCGCCTCGAGAGCTGGCGGATCGGGCTCAGATCGGACCCGGCGACCGCTGGATCCTGTCGCGCGCGGCGGCCACCGTCGGGGCGGTGGATCGAGCAATGGCCGGGTACACCTTCGGCGACGCGAGCCAGATTCTGTACGAAGCCATCTGGAACGAATACTGCGATTGGGGCGTGGAGCTCGCGAAGATCCGCCTGGCCGACGAAAGCCTGACTCCCGCGGAACGCGAGGCGACCTGGTGGACGCTGGTCGGGGTGCTCGACACCTATCTTCGCCTCCTGCATCCCATCATGCCCTTCATTACCGAGGCGATCTGGGAACGGCTCCCGCACTCGGCCGCGGATCCGGCTCTCTTGATCGTGGCCGACTGGCCTGCGAGCGCCGCCGAGGCAGCGGACTCGGCCGCCGAGGCCGAGGTGGCGGCCCTGATCGAACTTGTCCGGGCCGTGCGAAATGCCCGGGCCGAGGCTCGTGTCGAACCGGCGGCGTGGCTGCCGGTAGATGTCTTCGTTCCCGAATCCCTGGCCGGCACGTTCGAAGCGCTCCGTCCCGCGATCGAGCGCCTGGCTCGGGCGAAGCCATTGGGCCGCGAACTGGACATCGAAAAGATCCGAATGGGTGCGGAAGGCGGTCTGTCGGTCATCGCCGGAGAGGTCGAAGCGGTCGTGCGGCCGGCCGCGAAGGACGATGCGCAGGAAGATCGTGACCGCGCTCGGCTGGAGCGGGAGCTTGCGGACGCTGAAGGACAGCTGGCGGCGGCCCGAACTCGGCTCGCCAACGACTCCTTCACGTCGAAGGCGCCGCCGGCGGTCGTGGACGGCGTACGCGCCCGAGCTTCGGAACTGCAGGAGCTGGTGTCACGACTCGCCCAGCGGCTGTCGTAGGCGCAGGCGCGTGTTGCGGCGCCGGCGTGGACCCGGGGGCGGAGGTTCCGCAACCGCCGGGCCGGCTATCCAGGCTGGGACGCGAGGGAACGGCGAGAGTCCAGGCGGAGGCGCTGGTAGGATACGTGTAGGTCCGCGCCACCCTTCAGGAGGGAAAGTGCCGCTCTTCGGTAAGAACATCCGCTCGAGGCGTGATCAGGCACCAACGCCGCAGCCCATGGCTGAGGTGAGTTCCCATGAGTTCACGCTCAAACTCTCGTATGGCGCGAAGAGTTCCGACGGCGTTCGCCTCAAGGCGGGTCCCGGGCTTGTGCAGCGGCTTCACAGCATGCTGGCGGGTTACATCCAGGGAGAGTCGGAGCTGGTTGAGCCGCTTCCGGTTGCGCTCGGACAGGCCACGCCGTTCATTGCCCTCATGCCGGGCAGTGCCCAGTGGCTGCAGTACAACCACAAGCGGTCGCCCGTTACGCGCCACGCGCTGGTCGTCCTGGAGTCGGTCGATGCGATCGATCCGGTGTACGAAACGCTCGTGTGCGGTCTCCTCTCCGGCGAGACGGACACCACGGGCTATCCGGACTACAACGCCATAGTCGGTGGCGTCGTCTCGCACTTCGATGAAGTGACCGGCGATCTCATCGTTCGGGCGGTCGTCGGCTGGGGTGGGAAGGGCGTTCGCGGCGACACGGACAGAAACGCCGCCGGCATTCTTGCCGGGCTTTTCAACAACGTAGCCGGAGACACCCACGCGATCGGGACGGTGTCCGCGGACAGGCCAATGCCGTCTTCGAGCGTTGGCGATGGCACGGCGTGTCCGCACTGCGGCTTCAGTTCTGGGCTGGACCGGGCCTTCTACTGCCCGAAGTGCGGCATGCGGATGCTGCGCGGCTAGCGCGAGCGTCCGGAGAAGCCCATGCCCACCTACGACTACGTCTGTGCCAAATGCGGCAATGAGATAGAGGTCATGCACTCGGTCCACGCCGACGGCCCAACGGCTTGCCCCAAATGCGGCGGCCGGTTGAAGAAGACCTTCGCGGCGCCGGCCGTCCACTACAAGGGGAGTGGCTGGGCGCGCAAGGAGAGATCAAGCACCGGCAAACCGGCCCGAGTGGAGCGCAAGGACGAGAGCTCTTCCTCAGGCGGCGGAACGGAGTCGTCAGCCGGCGATAGCGGCGCCTCGTCAGGCACCGACGCCCCTGCCAAGGAAGCGCCCGCAAAGGCCGCGCCGGCGAAGGACCCCGACTGACCGATGTCGAAGCCACCGTCCGATTGGATATCCCTCTCGGAGGCGGCTGAGTTGCTCGCGTCCTCAAATGTGAGGTTCAAGCCGGATACGATCGGCCGGTGGGCCAGGGTTGGGCAGCTCCAGAGCATCAAGCTCGGCAACCGTCGCTTCGTTCGGAGCGCCGAAGTGAAATCGCTGCTGCGGCCTCACGGAACGTCGCACCAAAGCGAGATGCAGCCGGGCCTCTTCGAAGATCTGGACGCCTAGAACTCGCCGTCGGTCGGCGATGGCGCCGCGGGTTTCGAGGCGCGAGCGGCTCAGCCTTGTTACGTCCCGCTGGCGCGTGAGCGGCTCAGCTCTGTTCTGTTCCGCAGCGCCGGCAGAACCGCGCCAGCGTTGAAACCGGCAGTGCGCAGCGATGGCAGACCCGGACGGTGCCGCGACTGAGCACTTCCTGAGAGGACTGGGCCCACATCTCAGTCACCGTGGGTTCTTCGGACTGTTGCGCAGCCACGACGGACAGGACGGAGGGCATTTCGGACGCCGCCCACGACGAACTGGGATTCGCGGGTGCCGGCCAGCTCGAGCCCAACGGCTGCCACGGGGCCGTCGGGGCAGTGTCATGGTCCAGCCGCCGACCGGGCCCGGTCTGCGGCCACGCGGGCGGCTCGGGGATCTCCGACCGGCGACCAACCTGAAGATCGGGCTGGATATCGAACAGAGGAGGCTGAACGGGTCGTCGGGCGGGCTCTGCCGGAGGCTGATATGCGGCCGCAACGGGCTCACCGGGCTCACCGGGCTCGCCGGGCTGGACCGGCCGATCCAAGACCCAGACGGCGTCGTCTGCGGCCGGCTGGAGTTGCGGAACGGCGCCGGGCTGAGTCTCTCCGGCGAGCACGGCCGAGAGCCGCACGGCGGCGGCAGAGCGGGCGTCCACGGGATGCGGGTCGTTCCGCTGGACCATGAGCCGCGGGGTTTGGGGTTCGGGCGCGGCGACAGGTTGAGGGATCCCCACTGGTGGGACGCCCGTGGAGGCGGTGGCAGCTGCAAGTGCCGCCGGCTGAACCGCGACTATCTCGTTGGCAGCGACAGCTTCGTTGGCCGCGGCCTCGCCGGACCAATCCGGCTCGCGGCCGGGCCGATCGGCCCACGCTGTCACATGCGGCCACGGGTTCAGGGCGGGCCGGCCTTTGTGGCCGTGAGGATGGCCCGATTCGGCGGGCGCTCGCGTCGCGGTCTGTTGGTCGTGGCGACCAAGCAGTCGACCGACGATCGGGGTGTGCTCACGCGACGGCTCGGGCAGATGTGGCTGCGACCAGGCGCGCGTCTGCGGCGCTATGTGAGCTGCGGCCGGCATCTGGAGGATGTGCTGTGACGGAGTCGGCGGGTCGAAGTCCTGGGCGAACGATACCTCGGACGCAGGCTGAGTCGCCGCAGTGGGAATTCCGGGCTTGGGCAGATCCGGTTTGGGTTCGGGCGCCGGAGCGGTGGCGGCCGGCCAGGCCGTGGCGGCCGATGGCCAACCTGCGGTCTCGGCGAGCCCCTCGACCCGGGCTTCGTTCGCAGGCGGAAGGATCGGTGGGGTGGGGAGAAGGTGCGGTTCATGCGCCGGACTGCCGTGTTGGCCGAGCTCGACTGGGGCATCGCTACGAGCGAGCTTGAACTCGACCAGCTCCAACTCCTCGGGAGTCAGCGTCATCTCCGGGGCGATCTCGTCGGCCATTGGCCACAGGCTGGCGGCTGCCGGGTCGACCGGCTTGCGGTGGGCGCGGTTTCCGTTCCTGGCGCTCTGGACGTTCGGTACGGTCGCAGCGTCCGGCTGGAGGTCTGCGACTGGCCAGGCAGGTGGAGCGGCGGCTTCCGACGCGACTGCGGCTACGGGTCCGGCTACGGGTTCAGAGAATCTGATCGGCGCGTTGAATGGCTCCGGCGGAGCGGGCCTTGCAAGCGGCTCAACGGCCGGACCGTCCGGGAAGAGCGACCAGTCCGTGTCCCAGCGAGCGACCGGTGTCCTTACGATCATGTGGTCTTCGGGAGCAACCGCCTCGTTGCCCGACTCGGGGGAACATGAGAGGCAAGCGCCAACCCTGGAGTTCCAGCAGCGGTCGCAAGCGTACTGGCGGCACGTCATGCAGAAGTTGAACGTGCGGTGGAATGCCTCGGTGATGCGCGCGGAGCCCACGTGACTGTCTTCGTTCCGTGCCAGCGTCAGCGAGTCGGCCATCGACTGGCCGTCGGTAAGGACGAAGTTCTTCAAGCCCTTCGCCAGGAGGCGCGCTCCCTTGAGCGACAGCGTCTTGGGTATGGGCGGCCCGAAGACGTAGCGGGCGCCGCACCGCTCGCAATACGAGTCGGTTAGGTCGGACATTGTTGCTCCGTAGTCCTGCAGGCCAGGCGTGAGCGCCACCGGCACAGCGCTCGCTGTCCAGCGTACGCCGATCTTCCGGTGACCACACTAGCCCTGCTCGTACTCGTGGGCAGTGGCCCGAAGGTCCCATTCTCTGCAAGGTATATCGCAAGGAACGGCAGCGAGCCGCCGAAACCGGAGCCGCCCCGGGGGCCAATTTCGTCACCGGCGCGAAGGCCCGGCGTTGGCTTGGGGCGTCGGAATGCGTGCTGATGGCGACGAGACGGGGATGTCGGAACGAGAACTGCCGGGGCGTCTCGGCGTAGTATGTGGCGACCTCCGACCCGTCCGGGCAACGGAGGTTCGTCTGAACGACGGTCCGGGGAGTCTGTTGCGGGTCGCCATCGACCTTCGCGTCCAGTGGGAGAGCCATGACGACAATCCAAGAAACGGGCGAGAAGGTTGCGGCGAATGTCGAGCGGGTCATCATCGGCAAGCGCCAGGAAGTCCGGCTCACCCTTGTGGCGCTGCTGTGCCGGGGGCACCTTCTCATCGAGGATGTGCCCGGTACCGGCAAGACGATGCTCGCCAAAGCGGTGGCGCGCAGCCTCGGCTGCAGCTTCCGACGGATTCAGTTCACTCCCGACCTGCTGCCGTCGGACGTGACCGGCCTGTCGATCTACAACCAGAAGACTCAGGGGTTCGAGTTCAGGCCGGGCCCGATCATGGCTCAGGTCGTCCTGGCGGACGAGATCAACCGGGCCACTCCCAAGACCCAGTCCTCGCTTCTGGAGTGCATGGAGGAGCACCAGGCCACGATCGACGGCACCACATATCCGATGCCGGAGCCGTTTCTGGTCATAGCCACCCAGAACCCGATCGAGTACGAGGGAACCTTCGCCCTGCCGGAAGCAGAGCTGGACCGGTTCATGCTTCGGATCCGCCTGGGATATCCGAGCATGGCGGACGAAGTGACGATCCTCGACGAGCAGAAGCTCAGCCATCCGCTTGACGATCTGCACGAAGTCCTGAGCGTGGACGAGTTGCGCGATCTGCAGGCGGCGGTCCGCAATATCTACGTGGATCCCAGTGTCGCCGAGTACATCGTGCGGCTGGTCAACGCCACTCGGACTCATCCCGACGTGTATCTGGGCGCATCGCCGCGCGGGTCGCTGGCTCTGTACCGAACCGGCCAGGC
>Ga0182021_10008432_pt1 | contig 12201 bp, 11 predicted proteins | sample 612E3MmetaG_FD_120493 | JGI IMG/M metagenome (GOLD analysis project Ga0182021, IMG submission 120493) | Permafrost microbial communities from Stordalen Mire, Sweden - 612E3M metaG (Illumina Assembly) | ecosystem: Environmental > Terrestrial > Soil > Wetlands > Permafrost | place: Sweden...
ATCGCACTGAGGTGAACGATCCAGACCGTCGGCGCTGGTCCGACGGCTTCGATGATGACGCGGTATTCGCCGATATCGTGGCTCACCTGAACGATGACCCACCGCAGGAGCCAGCAGTAGCCGAAGCTGGCGGCCAGGAGGGGACAAACGATCTGGACCGGACCGATACGGCCGCCGACCAGGGCCCTGCCGATCCCCTGGCTGAGACCGCCTCCGAGCAGGCCGATCTGGCTCCCGGCGATCGACCTCAACCCCTCACAGGCCAGTGGCACGTCAACCCCCCACCGTGGCTGCCCGCCCGCAGCGAACCACAGGCCGACCCCCTCACCGGCCCCCACACGGATCCACAAACTGCCCCGCAAGCTGGCCCGCAAGCCGTTCCCGCTCCGGCGTCCTGGCGCGGACATGAGGTGGACGACGATGAGGACCACTTCGAACCACCACCGGTCAGTCCCCTGCCTGCTGGCGACCTGCAGTTCTGGGCCATCATCGTCGGGATGTGTGGCGGGCCGTTGCTGCTGCTGTACCTCGTGCTCTTCAACCGCGACGCGAGCAGCTACTGGATCCTCATCGCGATCGCCCTGTCCGTCGGCGGCTTCGCGCTGCTGGTCTCACGAATACCGGGTCATCATGGGGACGACGACGACGGCGCACGGCTGTGACCCTGGCTCAGTCGGCCTGCCGCTCTGCGGGATAGCGAGCCAGGTCAGCGGCCCCGATCAGACCCGCGTCGTTGCCCAGCCGAGCAGCCACGATGCGAGCCTCCGGCCGGTATCCGCGACCTGTCAGCTGCCGTCTGAACGTCTCGCGAGCAGAGGCCAGCAACAGGTCACCGGCGGCGCTGACACCGCCGCCGATGACAAACATGCCAGGGTCGAAGGCGGCAGCCAAGTTGGCGATACCGACCCCCAGCCAGCTGCCGATCTCGGCCAGCAGCTCGCAGGCCGTCGGGTCACCATCTCGGGCAGCCTCGGTGATCAGCGGGCCGGTCAGGTTACCAACAGCGCCGCCGGCACGATCGAGCATATCGCTGGCGATGGGCGAGTTGGCCGAGTACAGCGAGTGCGCCTCGCGCACCAACGCGTTGCCACTGGCGTACTGCTCCCAGCACCCGCGGTTGCCACACTCACAACGGTGGCCCCCCGGCACGACCTGCATGTGCCCGAACTCCCCGGCAATGCCGAAGCGGCCTCGCTGCACCTGGCCATTGACCAGGATGCCACCGCCGATACCCGTGCCCAGCGTGATCATCATGACGTGGGTCTCGCCTCGGGCTGCACCGAACTTCCATTCCGCCCAGACCGCCGCGTTGGCATCGTTGTCGACGAAGATCGGCACTGCCACCCGCTTCTGCAGGGCCTGCTGCAGGGGTTCATGCCGCCAAGACAGATGGGGGGCGAAGACCACAGTCGCCCGGTCCGCGGCGACAAAACCAGCCGCGCCGATACCAACACAGGCGACTGAAGCAGGACCCACCTGCTGCATCAGCTCAGCGACGACCTCCACGATCGTCCCTTCCACCACCGATGGGCTCTTGGAACGGTCAGGGGTGTCCCTGCGCGCACGGTGGGTCACCTTGCCAGCGGCGTCGACCACGCCACCGGCGACCTTCGTGCCGCCAATGTCGATTCCTATGGCGAGCTCGGGCTTCATTCAGCTCCGGCAGTCATGGCCTTTGCCCGGTAAGCCCGGGCAGCAAGGTCGGCGGCGCCGATCATGCCTGCGTCATTGCCGAGCCTGGCCAGGGCGAAGCGAGCCTCCGGCCGGTGTCCGCGGCCCGTCAGCTGGCGACGAAAAGCCGCCAGGGCAGGGTCGATCAGCAGAGCCCCCGCCTCGGACACTCCCCCGCCCAGGACGATCAGCTCCGGGTCGAGAATGGCTGCCACCGAAGCCAGCCCCTCCCCGATCCACACACCAAGGTCTGCCAGCAGCTCGATCGCGGCTGGATCGCCCTCCACTGCTGCTCTGGTGACGTCCGGACCTCTCAGCGCTGCGGGGTCCCCTGCGCACAGCTCACCCAGACGGGCACCGAGCGGTGAGCCGGAGACGACCAGATCCTTTGCCTCTCGGACCAGAGCCGTGCCACTTGCGTACATCTCCCAGCAGCCGCGATTGCCACAACCGCAACGAAATCCACCGGGAACGACCCGCATATGCCCAAGTTCGGCGGCCACACCGAAGGCGCCGTGCATCAGCACGCCGTCGATGACCACGCCACCACCGATGCCTGTGCCCACCGTGAGCATGACCATGTTGGCGGCGTCAACGGCGGCACCGAAACGGAACTCGCCCCACGCCGCGGCGTTGGCGTCGTTCTCGATGGTGACAGGCAGCCCGAGAGCAGACTCCAGCCGCGCTTTGAGCGGCTCGTCTCGCCATGCAAGGTTCGGGGAGAAGTACACGACCGACCCTGAACGGTCGATGAAGGCTGCGCAGGCAACGCCCACCGCATCGATCCTGTGCTCAAGGGACAGCTCCCGGGTCAGGCTGGCTGCCTCCGCGATGATGGCCGCAGGGTCAAGGGCTGGGGTGTCCCTGCGCCCCTGGGCCAGGACCGTCCCGAACTCGTCGATGACACCGCCACTGATCTTGGTGCCACCAATGTCAAGGCCGATAGTGGTGCTCACCATTGTGGTCCTTCGCTCTCGTCGTCAACAGGTATGTCTTGCACGGGCGCCCGATCAGGCTCGGGCGGACGCCCGGGCGTGGACCGGGCCGACGAGGTGGGACCCGCTGCCCGCGACCACACAGCCACGTCCCGCAGGCTACCCGCCACCGACATGGCCAGGTCTGCCAGCATGTCCACAGTCTCAGGGCGCACCGAGCGCAACAACTCGATCCCCCGGCACAGCGGACAGATCCTGCAGGCTGACGAGCTGTCGTGGCTCGCGGCTGCCCCTTTCGCAGCCCCGCAGACGCTGCAGGTCCCCTCCGAGGACTCATCGTTGGCCTGCGGATCCGCTGGGGGTACCTGGTCTGCGGGAGCGGCGGGACGCGCGGCCTCCGGCCGGGCAGTTCCTGGAGCAGGCTGCCCCGGGTAGGGGCCCGGGTCATCGTCACGGCTGTAGCTCAGGCGTGCCATCGTGGCCATGTCCTCGATCAACCGCGCCGCCTCCTGGGCAACGGTGCCGATCGTGGACGGGGGTTGCTCACTCATTCATTGGCCCACTTTCTTGGCCACTGACGGGCCACAGCTTTTCGTCGGGGACAAACCGCACCCGAAGGGTCGCGTCACGCACTACGGCACCGGTGACCACGCAGCGACGCAGGACACTGGGCAGCGACAGCACCCGGCGATGATGGGCCACCGACACGAGCAGCTCGTCGTCGCGTCGTTTGAGATCCACCTCGGCAGCGGTGACCAAGGGCAGCGGCAACGTCAGGAGGAAACCTCCATCCTCCGGCCGCACTGTCATGGCCTGGCCCGGTGCCGGCGTCAGAACATCACCGATCACCCCGGTACGCGCAAGAGCCAGTGCGGCCAGGGCGTCCGTGCCCACAGGCTCGTGCGAAAGGTAAGGGGTGATGACGATAGGTAACGGCTCAAAGGAACGATGGACCTCGGCCAGCCCGCGCTGCTGGGCCTGGTTCCAGCCAGCCATCCACGCCAAGTGCGTCGACTCCCGATCCGATCCTGAGGAATCCGGCTCCAGAACCGCCGCATCGGGGAAGACACGGTTGACCACGACCTGGTCGACGGTCAGTCCGAAGAGCCGCAGCGAGGTCAACGTGCGACGTGACTCGGCGATAACCACGCGCTCGGGCGTGAGCACCAACCGCACGGACGTCGTTTCAGCAGCAAGGATGGTCTGGATCTCCAGCAGGGACTCATGCCAGCGGCGCAGGGTGTCCAGTACCTGAGCCCCGGGCAACGGCAGGCCGGTAGCGCTGGCAGCGGCAGGACGCAGCGCTCGCAGAAGGCCTCGCTGGGCCGGTATGAGCCGCTCAAGATGCCAGGCCAGGGCCTCGGGCAGAGCCAGCAACCGCAGCGTCTCCGCGGTCGGCGCACAGTCAACGACCACCAGGTCCCACGGACCGGACTCGACCTGTGTCCGCAGCTCAACCAGCGCGATGATCTCGTTGGCGCCCGGGAGCTGTGTCAGCTCGTCGGCAACCACAGGGTCGATGCCCAGTCCCTTGAACACCGTCAGGAGGTAGTCCTGCACCGATCGCCATGAGCGTTGCACGCTGTGTGAGGCACTGATCTGAAGGGCGGAAAGGCCTGGCTCGATGTTGACGACTGGGTCGGGGTCATCGGCTCGGGTCGATAGGACAACGCCCAGGGCATCACCCAGGGAGTGAGCTGCATCGGTCGACATGACCAGAGTCTTGATTCCCGCACGGGCCGCCTGTACCGCGGTGGCCGCGGCGGTCGTTGTCTTACCGACACCACCCTTGCCGGTAAAGAGCACGACTCTCACGAGATGTCCGAACGCCGACTCAAGGTCTCGGCACGTTTCTTCAGCTCCGTCAGTGCGGTATCGATGATGACCTTCTCGGCCTTGCGTTTGAGCATCCCCAGCATGGGGACCTTGACGTCGACCGCCAGCCGGTAGGTGACCGCGGTGCTGGGGCCGTTCTCCTCAAGGGTGTAGGAGCCATTCATCGCCTTGAGCACCTGGGCGGTGACCAGGTGCCACGAGACCACCCCGGTGCCGTCCTCGGCCACGTCCCAGTCGTACTCTAAAATGTAGGTGTCCTTGATGGCACCTGACAGAGTGAACTCCACCTGGTCGGCCCATCCGTCACCGTCCTCAGAGATCAGCGCCGCTTTCCTCACCTCGCCAGCCCACTCCGGATAGCGATCGAAGTCAGCAATGACATCGAGGATCACCCCCGGTGCGGCGGTGATGTCGATGCTGGACTCAGTGCGATCGGCCATGGCTCGAAGATTACCTTGCGGGGACTGTGTCACTAAGTCAGGCGGGTGCCACGTGCACTGGCGGCCGACGATGCTGTGGTCCGGGATCGCCTGCAGGGCAAGAGACCTGTGAGGTTGTGACACCGACGAATTGCGTTCCCTTGGACAGTCAGGGTTACACGGTCGCTACCACCACCATGGCAGTTTAAGGACGCTTCATGAAAGCCATCTCGGTTCCCCCACTCGTCACGCCGCGGGTCCGCGGCAACCTCTCGGATCTGCCGGTCCGAAACGGAGCCAGCCAGCCACACAAGGTCGCATTCTGCACGCCGTCGTCAGGCACCTGGACCGACATCACGAACGAGGAGTTCCTCGCCGATGTGCGCGGCTTGGCCAAGGGTCTGATGGCCTCCGGGATCGGAGCGGGCGACCGCGTCGCGATCATGAGCAGGACTCGGTACGAGTCGGCAGCAGCAGACTTCGCCATCTGGATGGCCGGGGCGGTATCGGTGCGAGTCTATGAGACCTCCTCTGCCTTGCAGGTGAGCTGGATCGTTGCGGACGCGACGTGCTGTGCAGTGATCCTGGAGACGGCGACCCATGCCAGGGTGGTGGCCCAGGCAACCGCCGAGTCGGCGCAGCGTCCTGCGGTGTGGCGGATCGATGCCGGCGGGCTCGACGACCTGAGGAGCGCCGGGAGCCAGATCACGGACGAGGCGCTCGAGAGCCGGCGCACCCAGGTCACTCGCGCGGACATTGCCACGATCGTCTACACCTCGGGAACCACTGGTCGCCCCAAGGGATGCCAGCTCACCCACGACAACTTTATGGCTCTGGCCGAGAACGCGACAGAGTCGATGAAGATGGTCGTTGGTGCCGAGGGCGCCTGCACACTGCTGTTCCTGCCTCTTGCCCACGTCTTTGCGCGCTTCATTCAGGTTGTCTGTGTCCAGGCCGGGGTCCGGATGGGGTTCACCTCGGACGTCAAGAACCTGATCGCCGACTTCGGCGCCTTCGGCCCCACGTTCATCCTGTCGGTGCCGCGCGTCTTCGAGAAGATCTACAACTCTGCAGAGCAGAAGGCGCTCTCGCAGGGCAGAGGCAGGATCTTCGCGGCCTCCGCCGCCACCGCGATCGCCTGGAGCCAGGCGGTCGAGCGCGACGACGTGGGTGTACTTCTGCAGGCCAAGCACGGGTTCTTCGACAAGGTTGTCTACGGCAAGCTGCGCGCGTCAATGGGTGGCAGGGTCGAGTATGCCGTCTGCGGTAGCGCCCCGCTTGGCCCCCGGCCGGGGCACTACTTCCGCGGCATCGGGATCACCGTGCTTGAGGGCTACGGACTGACCGAGACCACGGCGCCGGCAACCCTGAACACCCCTGACCTGATCAAGATCGGCACCGTCGGCCGCCCCCTGCCGGGGGTCGCCATCGCGATCGCCGATGACGGCGAGGTCTTGATCAAGGGCAACAACGTCTTCTCTTCGTACCTCAACAACGAGACGGCCACCCGGCAGGGCCTCGTGCACGGATGGTTCCACACCGGCGACATCGGAGACCTTGACGAGGAAGGGTTCCTGAAGATCACCAGACGCAAGAAGGAGCTTCTGACCACCGCTGGCGGCAAGAACGTCGTCCCCGCGTTGCTGGAGGACCGACTGCGCGCTCGTCCTCTGCTGTCCCAGTGCATCGTGGTCGGCGACCAGAGGCCCTTCATCGGCGCGCTCATTACCCTCGATGAGCAGATGCTCCCCGCCTGGGCGAAGAACAACAGACTCCGGAACCTGACACTTGAGGATGCCCACACCAATGACGTGGTTCACGCCGAGCTCAGCTCCGCAGTCGAGAACGCGAACAAGGCGGTCAGCAAGCCCGAGTCGATTCGCAAGTTCACTGTCCTTGCGGGCGACTTCACCCAGGACAACGGCTATCTGACGCCGTCGCTGAAGGTCAAGCGCACCATGGTCATGAGGGACTTTGCGCCCGACATCGACGCGTTGTACGCAGGGCCCAGGCACTAGAGCGCCTGCCTGAGAGTCACAAGAACCTGCCCGAGACCACGACTGGTCCGCACGGCACACCCGTGCGCAGTGGCTAACCCTCAGGCGCGGGCGAGACTCTGAAGGTAGCTCCTCCAGCTTTCAACAAACTGGGGCTGGGTCACCCCGAAGCTGCGGGGGAACTGCGAGGACGCAGCGATCTCGGGATCAGCCTGGGGTGCCCCGTCTGCTGTTCGGGATGAGGCGACGGCGCGATAGAAGGAGACGACCTTGGCCTGACCATAGAGGTCGACCAGATGGCAGACGGCAAGCCACGCTGCCGAGTAGGACGTTGCGATCTTGGACCGCGAGGGGTCGAAGTTCACCTCTGTTGGCAGCGCCGTGGGGCCTTTGCCCGCACGAACCAGGACGAGCAGCTCGCTGGCCACCCGCTGGCGTGGGATGTCGAGACCGGAGTACCCAACGTAGTCAGCCATCCCTTCGGTCAACCAGATCGGAACCGGATCGATGGTCGACGACCGGGCCGCGACGTGCGTCAGCTCATGGGTGATGACCACCCGTCGCCCCAGGGGGGCCAGCGCAGCATAGGCATTGGGGTTGACGACAACCTCATCGCCAGTAGCGCGCTGACCTGGCTCGATCACCCCTTGGGTGATCGCAGCGACCTGGTCAAGCCCGTTGTCGCTCGGACGCGACAACAGCTGCGCGAACTGGTCGCTGGTAGCGGGCGTCACGATGACCACGTGAGAGTTCCAGTCGGTCCCCCACACACCGCTGACCCGGCTGACGGCAGCGGCCGCAACCGCGCTGTACTCCCGCATCCGCGCCTCCGGGGCGTTGCCGACCACGATGCTGGAGGGACCTGTCAGGACTCTGAGCCCCGGCAGGTCCCACATCTGTAGTGGGGTGCTGCCATCAGTGTCGGCGGTAAGGCGCCAGCCAGCGGGGCGGTGAACCACGGTGTATGTCTCGTCGAAGGACTGTGGGGCCCGGTCAAATCCCGACAGCGAGTAGGTCCCGGTGACCGTGGCGGCCCAGGCACCAGGTCCCGCCGCGGCGACACGCGTCGCGCTGAGCGCCGGTGCCGCCTGCACGACACCATAGGAGAACTGACCGAGTGGGAGCTTGGTGAGGTTGTCGAAAACCACGGACTGGCGAGCCCGGAACGCCGAGCTGGCGAGGTCCACCGTGGCCATCCACTCGCTCTTGTTCCGCGCTTTGACCGCTGCCGCGCGAGCCGACAGCAGGGCGTTGGCCGCAGCCACCCGAACTGCCTGCTCGCCCACCCTCGGGACACCCGAAGCACTGCCGGTACCTAAGCCTTTGGCGTGGTGGAGGCCGATGGCCGAAGGCAGGTCCAGCTTGCCATCCAGCTGGCCGCCAATGCCGAAAGCGACCGCTGCGCACAAGGCGAACGCGGCTACTCGCCTGGCTCTGGTCATGGCGCCATCGTAGGTTGCCCGCCTGCGGAGCAGTCCCGCTGACTAGCGGTGCCCGTTGTTGGGCCCGTGCTCAGCCGGCGTCGCGCACCCTGCCCCAGCCCGGCACGGGCACACGGCGGGCGCGCAGCCTTGGTACCTCGTCAGCGCTGACCAGCCCAGCCCCGACCAGGATAGACACCACCTTGTTCTCCGCAGCATCAAGAGCAAGCCATGCGGGCCACTGGTCGTCGGGCGGCATCTCAGGCCCGGCAGACCTCTGAGAATCGGTTGATGGCAGGTGCTCAGCCCGGCCCGGTGCTAGCAGCACCGTGACGGCACAGTCGCTACATCGCCGGTTGCGCACCGGACAGGTCATGCAGTCGATGATCATCTCTAGCCCTCCGCACTCTGGGTCCACCTCGTGGACGGACTCTCCGCCGCCGGCAAGCCCTTGCCCGCGCCCGCTGCCAGAAACGCTAGGCGGGGGGTCCGACAGCCTTGCGACCTCTCTGCTCGGTGAGGGCACGTTTCCGGTCCTCGACCAGGCAGCGGCAGCGCGCCTGCCGGACCCTGTCAGCCGCAGCACCTAACGTCGTGCCCATGCAAGGCGTTCAAGGCACACTCGACGAGCTCGGCACCCCCCTGGCCGAGGTCACGTTCGTGGTCGTCGACCTCGAGACGACCGGTGGCAGCCCGGCAGGAGCACATATCACCGAGGTCGGAGCGGTCAAGATCCGAGGCGGCGAAGTACTCGGCGAGTTCCAGACGCTGGTTAACCCCGGTGAGCCGATTCCCGCCTTCATCTCGGTCCTGACCGGTATCACCAACCAGATGGTGACTGACTCACCCCGTATCGACGCCGTGCTACCTGCATTTCTCGAGTTCGCCCGACACAGCGTGCTGGTCGCCCACAACGCACCTTTCGACATCTCCTTCCTGAAGGCGGCAGCCACGCTCACCGGTCACCGCTGGCCGGCCTTTCGCGTCGTCGACACGGCCCACCTGGCCCGAGCGCTGATCAGCAAGGACGAGGCTCCCAACCGCAAGCTCGGCACGCTGGCACGCCTCTTCGGCGCCGCCACAACCCCTGATCACCGCGCGCTGCACGATGCCCGTGCCACGGTCGATGTTCTGCATGGGCTGCTCGGGCGAGTCGGCAGCCTCGGGGTGGTGACTCTGGATGAGCTCAGCACCTTCTCCTCAAGGGTCAGCTCAGCCCAGCGGCGCAAAAGACACCTTGCCGACGCGCTGCCGTCGGCCCCAGGGGTGTACCTCTTCAAGGACAGCCAGGGGCGCGTGCTCTACGTGGGAACCTCGCAGGACATCCAGCGACGGGTGCGGACCTACTTCACTGCCTCCGAACAACGCACCCGAATGGCCGAGATGGTAGGGATCGCGTCGAGCGTGACACCCGTGGTCTGCGAGACCACGCTGGAAGCGCAGGTTCGCGAGCTTCGTCTTATCGCCCTGCACAAGCCTCGATACAACCGCCGCTCGCTCAACCCCGAGCGAGCGCCCTGGGTCAAGCTCACCCTCGAGGCGTTTCCGCGGCTGAGCATCGTGCGGGACGTCAAGGCTGATGGCGCCCGATACTTCGGTCCCTTTCCTTCTCGCCTAGGTGCGGAGTCTGCGATCGGCGCGGTCCACGAGGTCCTCCCGTTGCGCCAGTGCACTCGGCGCTTGTCCGCAAGTGGCCGCTCTGCCGACTGTGTGCTGACCGAGATGGGACGCTGTGGTGCTCCATGTTCAGGCCAGCAGAGCGTCCAGGACTACGCGAAGATCGTCGAGCGGGCCGCCCAGATGATCGCGGGTGACTCTCGGGAGGTGGTCGGCGCCTTGGTCGAGCGCATGAGAAGTCTGTCTGGCCAGGAGCGATATGAGGACGCCGGCGCAGTCCGTGACAAGCTACGGCACCTGGTGCGGGCAGCAGCACGTACTCAGCGCATTGCTCCGCTGGCGAACAGTGCTGAGCTCGTGGCAGCTCGGCCAACACCCCTGGGCGGCTGGGAGATCATCTGCATCCGCTTCGGGCGGCTCGCCGGCACCACGATGACCGTGCCCGGCAGCGATCCCCGCGCCTATATCGAGGCCCTGGCCGCCAGCGCCGAGGTCGTCGAGCCCTCTCCCGGACCAGCCGCCTCCGCCTGCGCCGAGGAGACCGAGAAGATCCTGCGCTGGCTTGACTCTCCCAAGGTCCGGATGGTGGCCATCGACGGTGAGTGGACCTGCCCCGTGTACGGCGCAGGCAGGGCACGCGAGGCACTGGAGGCTGACCCCACCGCCTACCGCGATGCCGTGAGCTTCGACGAGCCCGGTGACCCCGGCCTACGCTATCGCCCGCCGGCCCCACGGCTGGTGGTCTCCCGGACGCTGTGAGGTGCCACGTCGCTGGGGATTCCCAAGGCCCCCCGGACTAGGGTGGACCCGTGATTTCCGCCATAGTCTTGATCAGCGCCGAGGTCGACCGCATCCCTGAGGTCGCCGCCGCAATCGCCGACCTCACAGGGGTCAGCGAGGTCTACTCCGTCACCGGGGACGTCGACCTTATTGCCATCGTGCGCGTCCGTCACCACGAGGAGCTGGCGGATGTCATCGCCGATCAGCTCAACAAGGTCAGTGGCGTGCTGAGCACGCAGACCCACATTGCCTTCCGGACCTACTCCAAGCACGACCTGGAAGCCGCTTTTAGCCTGGGCCTGGACGACGCCTGAGCCTAGCCAGCCAGCTCTGGGACCTACGCCTTACCCCTCGTCGCGCTGACCCATCGCGCCAGCAGCGACGTGGCCCTTCCGTCATCGATCGCCACCCCGGCCCGATCCATTCCCGTACGCAGCGCCGCGATGAAGTCAGCCTGGGTGTCGCCAACGTCCGGGCGCGTCAGAGCCAGGGCGATCCCTGCGTTGAGCACGACCGCATCACGGATCGGTCCGGGCGCCCCGGCGAACACGTCGCGGACCACCTGAGCGTTGTAGTCGGCGCCGGCTCCCCGAAGGGTCTCCAGCGGGTGACGCTCAAGTCCGACCCAGGCTGGGTCCAGGCTGTACTCGCGAACCGCACCGTCGCGCACCCACCAGACCCGTGATGTCGTGGAGATCGTGAGCTCATCCAGGCCGTCGTCGCCGCGGAAGATAGCAGCATCCTTGCCCCGTCCCGCGAATACCCCGGCCATCAGCGGTGCCACCCGCGCTTCGGCGACCCCCACAGCGGCGAACGTCGGCTGAGCGGGGTTGGTCAGCGGTCCCAGGAAGTTGAAGACGGTTCCAATACCCAGGTCACGACGTGCCACGGCCACGTGGCGCATCGAAGGGTGGAACTGTTGGGCAAAGCAGAAGGTGATGCCCGCCTGCTCCGCGACGACCGCAACGTCCGCCGGGGCGAGCTTCAGGTTCACGCCGAGCGCCTCAAGAACGTCCGCTGAGCCCGACGACGAGGAGGCGGCACGGTTGCCGTGTTTGACGACTCGCACCCCGCTAGCCGCCGCCACCAGCGCTGCCATCGTGGAGATGTTCACGGTGTGGGCACGATCTCCACCGGTGCCGACGATGTCCAGGGTCGTCCCGCCAACAGTGATCTTGTTGGCGTGAGCCAGCATCGTGTCGGCAAGGCCGCGCATCTCATCGACCGTCTCGCCCTTGGCGCGCAACGCCATGAGGAACCCGGCCACCTGCGCCGGGCTTGCCTCTCCGCTCATGATCTGGTCCATGGCCCACGCAGACTGGGTGGTACCCAGGTCGTGTCCGCCCAACAGCGACGTGAAGATCTTCGGCCAGGTCATCACAGCATCGGCCGGAGTCGGAACCGCCACCGGGCTAGCGGCGTGTCGTGGCCCAGGCCCCCACCCGGCGACCAAGCTCGGCCACCGCCCCGGCCACCGCCAAGGGGTCCAGCGGGTGCGGAACGGCCAGATCGGCCTGGGACCACG
>Ga0182021_10008433_pt1 | contig 12201 bp, 6 predicted proteins | sample 612E3MmetaG_FD_120493 | JGI IMG/M metagenome (GOLD analysis project Ga0182021, IMG submission 120493) | Permafrost microbial communities from Stordalen Mire, Sweden - 612E3M metaG (Illumina Assembly) | ecosystem: Environmental > Terrestrial > Soil > Wetlands > Permafrost | place: Sweden...
CTTTGACGCCGTCGAACCGGACAACGTCGATGGCTATTCCAACAGCACCGGGTTTCCCCTGACCGCGCAGGATCAATTGAACTATAACCAGTGGATCGCCGCCCAGTGCCATCAACGCGGGCTATCGGTTGGTTTAAAGAACGATGTTGACCAGGTTGCCGCACTGCAGCCCTATTTTGATTGGACGCTGAACGAAGAGTCGTACAAATACAGCGAATACTCCGGTTTATCCGCTTTCACCAACAATAATAAGGCGGTATTTGAAGTAGAATACGGCAAAAGCACATCACAGGCCAGTGCTTTGAATGCCCTGCATTTCAACTCCATGACCAGGGACCTTGACCTGGTATCTCCTTCCAGTTCCGGTTATGTCCGTTTACCCTGCATTCCCGATACTCAGAATTCCTGGACGGGTTTACCTCAAACAACCACGACGACCCCGACAACCACACCCCCCACAACTACTACAACACCTGCAACCACCACGACTACTACTGCCGCTAAAACCACTACAACACCTGCAACCACCACGACTACTACTGCCGCTAAAACCACTACAACACCTACAACCACCACAACCGTAACCCCGGTCGTAACAACGGGGACTGCGAAAGTTTCTACTACGCCGCCAGGTGCATCTCTAACCATCGACGGAACCAAATCGGGTGTATCACCCGAGACAATAACTTTGAGTAACGGTTCTCACATAATTCAGGCTTCGCTCCCGGGATTCCAGGATACGACAAGTAATGTTAACATTGTAGCGGGTAATAATATCACGATAACGTTAGTGCTCAACTCATTGACTACGACGACAACGGTTCACACTACCACGACTACATCCACTCCACCCCCTGTGACCACGACGGTTCCTCCAACTACAACTACAACTACAACTACAACTACGACTACCATTGCAACAGCTACAATAGCACCACCCCCTGGCGGTGGTGGAGGTGGGGGCTACGGACCTGGTCCTCGAACTACGGTTGCTGGTGTTACCGCTTTAACCGATGCGATCAATGCCCAGGGCGTATTCACACTGGATGTAGTCGCCTGGAGTGATGATAAAGCTGTCGCATTTGTGATCGGAACCACAACCAAGGGTGTGGATTCTACAGGAGCGCCTTTGACTCAGATCAGCATTTTAGGTACGACACCGGTACCTGCATTGCCGGCAGGTGCGCACATTGTAGGTCTGGCCTATGATTTTAAGCAATCTGGCGCCGTATTTACTCCGACTGTTCCGGTCAGGTTCAGTTATAATCCCGCCTTACTACCCGAGGGAGTAGTGGAAAATAACCTGCAAATCGCTTATTTCGATACGGTCGCTAATACATGGGTACCGCTACCAACGACAATCGACATCGGTAACCGGTTTGTATTTGCGCAAATTGCCCATTTTACAACTTATGCGGTGACCTACGGCGTCCCGGCACCTGCTCCAGTACCAACGACTACTACAACACCGCTAGCGCCGAAGATGGCTGCACCGGAGATAACGACTACCCCTGTTCCCCCTATGGTAATAACAACGGTCACTCCGACTGATATTGACCCTATCCCACTCGCTGAAGTCGCAGTAGTCCCCCCGACTACAACTACTCCTGTTCAATCTGCTGTACTCGCAATGAACCCTCCGATTACGACGCCTACACCAATTCAACAAGCACCGGAGCCTTCATCGAATTCCAGCTCACATCATGGACAGCAGTCATCACAGCAATTCCCTACCCCCATATCACCGACACCAAATTTGCCCGATCCTGCGGCAGGCATAAATAGGCATAAAAATGACGATACCGGTAGTGGACCAGATGATCGGGAAGGAAACCGAAAGGCGCCACGGTGACATTATGTGATATAAGCCGGGAAATTCGGCATAGAGTTTAAAAAACTGTTTTAACCGAGAACTTTTACAATGCATTACTGAATAAGTGGTAAATCTTAAGTTAATAAGTAAAAACTTATCAGGAGCACTGAAAATGAGGAGATGGATAAAGAAGCTAATTTTTAGAATTAAATGGATGATGATGTCCGAGCGCAGAAAGTTAAATCATCTTCAATCACGGTTAAAAGAAGAGTCTAGCCTGTAATTTAATTCATTTTGTAAAAAGGAAATAATAATTACACCATGGTTAAACAGGTGGGTATTTACCAAATTTAAAGGGGTACGGGGTACTAAATTACTATATCAAGGTATTACTAACGAATCATTGAGGCACCGGCCAAAACTGGTCAAAATTATAAAAGAACCCAATCAATTTTAAAATAAAAGACGAAGGTGGCTATTATGGTTAATCTTGAATATCATAAAGGTTCATTCTGTATTTATTCGTCGGTATTTTGTCAGGAAGGATACTGCTCCGGTTGTTCTGTTTATTCCAAGATGTCTGCCGCAGCTAAATTCGTGAATAGCCGGGAAGAAAACAAACCACAAAAAGCCTCTAAACTGGTCCTTACCCATTAGTGGGGATCTTTAATGCTGATTTCATTACATGCCCAAAATCAGAGTGACGGATATTGCATGATTATTTTGTTTTGTATTAATTAAAAAGCTTCTTCTGCCAAATATTTTATTTTGATTTATCTTTTTAAACGTTTCTTCAAAGTAAAAGCTACAATCAGCAACACAAACACTGTGAGCGCAATAATTATTGCCAGGATAAAACCATCATAGGGCTTTGAATACAATCTTATTCGTGCAGTGTAATCCTCTGAATAATCCGGCAGCGTAATGTATTCATAACAAGCATAATGTGCCCTCAAACCTGCCCCCCAGGCAGCTTCGGTAAGTTTTACAGCGTCATCAGCATTCGTTACTTCCTGAGTTTCTATCCACGTCTTTTGCGCGAATTTTCTTTGACTGCGTGTCAACGGTTCGTTGTGCCAGATTTCTGAGCTGTTCATAAAGTCGCAGTACTTCATCAGATTGTCGGACCAGGTTGAGACGCCGGTATTAAACACAACTTTAAGTCCCAGAGAATGTGCCTTTTTATAAATCTGCTGTAAATAATTCAGGGAATCGTGATCCGGATTACTGGAGACTTCGTCTAAAAACACTCCGAATGCGCCTGCATTAGCCACGGCGACAATATAATTTAGATTGGATTGTAAATCATTAGGTATATAACGGTCTTGTGTGCCTTCGTACCCCCCATCCAGATATTCGAAGTATTTTATTCCAGCGGACATATATTCAGTTATATTGGCATCGCCTTTCGCCGGCCCGGAAGGGCTGTTGTCAACCAGGTATTCCGGAACAGCGTTAATAATCCTCTGATCGACACCGTTAGTATTCGACCCATAATAAATCATATTAACAGCCACAGGTTTTATTATTTGACCGGTCTGAATGGAACTGACGGTTTGCGCAACCGCAGCTTGTGGGATTGGTTGTATCAGCGACTTTTCGCGTAATAGCGCATTTTGAAGATAGTTTAGTGTGGTTCCCTGCCCAGGTTGGTAATTGATTATCTGCTTGGTTAAACTAATAATCTCGTGCTGAGCTAATTGTATCCTCTCGTCTTGCGAAATCTCCGAATATGGATATTTGAACTTGACCAGGTTCTCTTCCGGTTGGGTATACGAAAAAAGCGGTAAAGAGTTCGTTGGAACAGGAATTAGCGCAGTGCCTGAGACAGCAGCTAAAAATATAATTAAAATTATAATACCTGCAATCGAAATTTTCACAGCATTCCTTATTTTTTCGAAGATATTTCAAATATAATATTTTTACACTATTTTCGAAGCAGTTGCCTGACATCCTTCAGCCGGTATCTCCGGTCACCTCGTGATCCGATTCGGAAGGTAGTCAGGATTTTGCTGTCAGACCAGCGTCTAATCGTATTCGTATGAACATTAAGTATCTTGGCAGCCTGGCTGGTGGTTAAAAGAACATCGGTAACCATCGGAGAATTTGGTTTCTTCCTTTTCAAATATCCATCTTCATTAAAGATTTGTCGGGCGAATTCTCCGCTGATATTCAATTTGCGGCCTATGGCAGCATAGGTCAAACCCTCCGAACGCAGACTGATAACCAATTCCCTTTGCGATGCTTTCGATGTTTGTGCTGTCATTTACTTGCCTCCTATTAATATCGCCCCAAGTTCTGCCGTGTTGATGTGTACTCCAAACCAACTAGTTATCCAGTTGAAAAGCACGAAATGCGTTATAGTCGAACTCCGATAACATTCTTCTTGTCGTAAAATGGCTTAATAAAAGGCCGGCTTCACTTCCGACCAAAAAACCCAGGGAGGCAAACCATACATTATCGCGCACAAATAACAGCGTGAATATTTCTGCCAGGCAAACAATGAACATTGAAATGGCAGATATATGGCTCTTATGAAAGACCGGTAGAATGAAGGCATTGAAGAGGATTACTTCAAAAAAGAGCGCCCCTACGCCTATCGTCAGGGCGATCAGAGTGACGTCAGTGTTCCGGATGATCAGTTGCCCCAGGACAGTAACAATCGCGAGAAGGGCGAAACCCACAGATAACATCGTCACAAGTCCCTTCGTGTATATCTGTTTGTATTCTTTGATCCGGTTGCGAATTTCCTGGAGGGTCCCTGAATACATACCTTTTGATAGAGGCTTTACTTTTTCGGTGAAATAAGCAAGGGCAACAAGGCTGAAGGTAGGAATAAGGCCCAGAAAAGCGCCTGTAGTATACACTCCTGTAAATTGAATTCCCGTGCCTACTTTTATACCTTCTGAAATCCAGACAATAATTTTATCGAGGAATATCGCCAGAATGAAGAATGTCTGGAATAATATTCCCCAATAGTCCTTAGCGATTAAACCCGGTAGTTTGACTGCGTTTTCTATCAGTCCTTTTGTCTGCTCTTTGCCGTGGAAGAATTTCCACGAGAAATAACTGAGAAGTGCCACTAATAACGCTACGCCACCGGTATAGCCGATTAAGAAACCGACAGGATTGAATTGGTATCCAAAATAACTGAGGACAAAAACCGCGAAATAAGAAAAAACATAGATTATAGCGGGGTATTTATAAAGTCCCCAGGCCCAGAATGCAGCTGTTAACACCCAAACGATGGAATAAAATAGACTCAGGATCATGAAAAGGACAAATTCCAGCGCAGTTAAATGGATGGCCTGGTTGAAATACTTGTACAAAATTGCCGACACGGCAACTGATAAAATAGCGCTTATCGCTATTGCCAGCCGGATAAAACCGCTGGCAACAGCTTTTTGTTTTATTTTTTCATCAGATTGACCGGCTTCGCCGACTACTCTGTTGATCAGAAATTGAATACCGGCCACCGACACCAGACTGACTACGATCGATGCCATGATTATTACTTGCAGTTTATTGTGCTCGTAGGGATTAAAACCCTTAAACGCCGAAAATAGTAAAAATGAAACCAGCGTCGTGGCTAGAGACGGCACATAAAACAATGCGCTATGCCTTAAAGCATTTTTGTCTATGTCCCGGGTAATTTTAAGTATAATTTGCTTTAAATTAACACTAGGAGCTCCCATTTGATCCCGTCTCCTTCGTATTCAACTCATTATAAATATTCAATATTTTTCTGGACATTTCTCCGATGGTGTAATTTTCTATCACCAGTTCCCTGGCTTTGCTGCCCATCTTCTTACGCAGGTTTTCGTCCCGCAGAAGTGTCGATATTTTTGCAGACATGTTTTCCACATCACCCCGCTGCACCAGGAAACCTGTAACAGAATCAGCAAGGATTTCCGGTACGCCGCCCACCGAAGTACAAACCGCTGGCAATCCGCAACTCATGGCTTCAAGCAGCGCTAACGGCACGCCTTCTGACTGCGAACTGAGAACAAAGATATCGGCCCGCCGGTACAAATCCAGCATATTGTCGCTGTGTCCGATAAACTTGATATTACCGCCGATCCCCAGTTTCTGAACCAGATCCTGACACTCTTTATAATATTCTTCGTCCTGAATCTCACCGGCAAAAATGAAATCGGCCTTACATTCACCCAAAATAGTTTTACCCGCTTTGAGCAGCGTCATTTGGTCCTTGACCGGCACTACCCTCGCAAAACAGCCAACCATCGGCGTTCCTGGTCTTTTTGTTCCCCCGGGGGTGAATTTATCCGAATCTATTCCGTTAATGACTACTCTTATTTTTTTCGGATCAACCCCAAACTCAACTTCTTTGTTGGCATGGTCTTGACAGACGGGAATAAATAAATCTGCTTGTTCATAGCATGTCATAACCATTGACTTGTAATAATTAAGTATCTGATTTTTAACTGAAGGGGTAATATCCTGTTTGGCCAGGTCCAGTACCCTTTCTTTCATATACAAGCCGTGTTCGGAAACTACTAACGGGCGCCGGTGGATGACCTTGGCCAGGCACCCGACAAAGCCGCTTGATCCCGTAGTCAAAGGATGATAAACATCAGCAATCGGCACTTGCCTGGCCAGCGTTGCTGTATCTAAAAGGGAAGAGAAAATGCCGTTCGCCGCCCAGAAATATTCACTGAAATCGCTGTCTGCCCAATTTGCTTCATAGAAGTTCACCAGGAAGTCCCAATACTCTTTAGATGTTAACCACGCCTTGTAAATGGGGTCATCACTCTTCACCGCTGATGCCAGGCGTTCGCAATCAATGGGCGTTCCATTTAAGACGGAAGCCATGCAAACTACCAGCTCTTCTGAAATTGCCTTCGGAAGCACCGAGGATTTGTTGGCTAGAGGCCGCTGATTTGCAAGTCCCTGGATTGTCACGCTTTTAACGTTAGAGGGTTTTTCATATTCAGCCAGCCAGGTCTCCTGTCCGGTGGGGGCCAGGCAAAATATATCGAAATCCACGAAATGCAACCCTTTGATCAGTTGCTGTGTCCACTCACTCACCCCTCCCCGCACGATGGGGTAGGAGCCTTCTGATATTATACAAATTTTCATTTTATCCCTTGTAAAAAACCGCGGACTTATGCGAGCTTATTCAAGCAACTCTATTGCAAGCCTGTGCTGCACGTCGCTTGAATAAGCCCGCCGTGTATCAATTCAGTAGGTTACTATTTAACAGAACTCTTTCGCTTTGAGGTGATCAAAATAATCGTCCCAATAGCGACAACAATGATAATCAGAGCGAGGATCCACCAATTTTTAAATAAGTACGGGGTGCTCGCAGCAGGCACCTTCACGGTCAAGGTGCCGGATTGCCCGTTGACATCGATGCTGTAAGTCCCCGCGGTATCCTTGGAGACCGTGAAAACCGCGTCCTGACTCTCACCGGCCGTGAGCAGTAAACTCTTGGTTCCAACAATAATGTTGTCTAACTTTAATACCGCGGTGGATGTACCGGCCAGATTCCCCTTATTGGTCACCGTCACTTTTACAGTTGCGGTTTCAGTTGTTGAGATCGAATTGGGAGTTATCACCAGACCGCTGACAGCAAAAGATGCGGCAGGCGGGACCGTCGACTGGGTCGTCGTCGGCACCGGTTTTGTCGTAGTCGTAGTTACCGGTGTGGTCGTAGTCGCCACGGGCTGCGTGGTCGTCGTAACCTGCGTCGTGGTGGTGATCACCGGCGCAGTTGTCGTCACAACCGGTGGTGTAGTAGTGGTCGTTACCACAGGAGTTACTGCCGGAACGCCGTAGGTCACCGCATAAGTTGTAAAATGGGCAATTTGTGCAAAAATGAAGTGATTATTAGTATCTATAGTCGTCGGTAAGGGTACCCATACATTTCGAACTGTGTCGAAATATGCAATTTGCAAACTGCTTTCCGTTATTCCGGCAGGAAGTAAGGCCGGGTTATAACTGAATCTGACCGGAACAGTCGGAGTAAATACCGCGCCCGATTGCTCAAAATCATAGGCCAGACCCACTATGTGCGCACCTGCCGGCAGTGCCGGTACTGGGGTCGTAGCTAAAATGCTGATCTGAGTCAAAGGCGCCCCGGTGGAGTCAACGCCCTTGGTTGTGGTTCCAATCACAAATGCGACAGCTTTATCGTCACTCCAGGCGACCACATCCAGTGTGAATACGCCCTGAGCATTGATCGCACCCGTTAACGCGGTAACACCGGCAACCGTGGTTGGGGCACTGGGTCCATAACCACCACCGCCGCCACCACCACCGCTGGGAGGAGGCGCGTTAGTAGTTGTAGTTGTGGTCGTAGTGGTAGTTGTGGTTGTTGTAGTAGTACCTCCTGAAGTAGTGAAAGTACCTTGAGCACCATACCATATGCCATATGTACCGGCATCAACTTTGGTCCGGAAGTAATAAGGTGTGTTCGGGTTTAAAGAACCAAGATTGTAAGTAAAAGCGCCGGATAACATCTGCGGAACTGTTGCCGCTACTGTAGTACCATACGAAGTAGTAGTCCCATATTCGAAATTCACATTGACATTACCGGTCAAAACTGAATTGGCCAGACTACCGTTTAAAGTAGCCGTACTGATAGCGATGTTAGTGGCGGCAGCAGTCGTGACAGCATACGCTAGCTGTTCGGAACCGAATGAAGAGAGAGGTTCCGCATAAGCATAGTGGCGGACTCTCCAGTTATCAAACTGGGTGTCGAAAACACCGGTATGGTTGTAAGCTAATATCGCCATACCGCGGTAAGTGGGCGCAGGCAACCCGTTGTCATAAATCGGAGCGGTCATTGAGGTCGCATCGTCAAACCCTGTTATTAATATATTGGAAGGGGTTGGGTTAGTGGCCCATAGTATTGCACCGTGCAAGGTATACCAGTTCCCGGCTACGGTCGGAGCTGAGATATTAACGCCGGCTCCGATATTAGTCCAGATATCACCAACCACTTTATTAACACTGATCTGGTTGGTACTATAGGTAATGATCTGTTCGTATTTATTCGAAACATCGGTATATCTACCGGTGATGTAGGCGCCTCCGGTCAGGGCCATCGGTCTCACATCCAGATCGACGACGTAATTATCCGGCATTAGTGCTAAAGCCCCCGCCTGACCGATCTCGATCAAGGTTTCATTTTTATCCAGGGCATTAGGATCAGAGGAATTGGTCCCGGATTGTTCATACACATGGTTGGTACCGACCGTCACGATACCCTGAGTTGTCGAACCGCCCACTGTATTGGCGTATATGTGTGTGGATGTCCATGTGGGATCTTCGAAATCGTCTCCGAAGATGAATGTGGCATGAATATTGCTGGTGGAAACTGCTGTGGTATTTCCATAGTATACATAGACTGTCGTCGAACCGTTGGCCGGGATTAGAGGAACCTGCACCCAGATCTCGGCAGAGGTCGATGCTACAAGTTTCTTGGGGTTGATCCAGTAATTAAGCACGGTTGTATTGTCGTTCGCCACAAAGCGGACATCGTTAAAATTAGCATTCATGCCGGTGGCAAAATTAACCGTAATTTTAGTCTCATATTGTGTCAGATCTGAAGTCGTTTGATTAGATATTGTCAGCAATTTCCTGCGGGTATAAACACCGCTGTCACCCGCCCACCAGTTCGGTATATAGGTAAAACCGTTAGTAATGGTGGCTGAACCGCCGGTAGTTGTCACAACGACATTCTTTGCTCCGGTGGTTGTTGAAGCGGGGGCAACCGCTGTAATTGATGTAGTACTCACAACAACGATACCTGTTGCTGCCGTGCCGCCGATGGTCACAGTCGCGCCGGTGACAAAGCCCGTTCCAGTGATGGTTACCGCAGTGCCGCCGGCGACCGGACCGAAATTGGGTGAAATTGCCGTCGCGGTGATGGTTCCGGAAACGATATTAAAGGTACCACTAGTGGCAGCGGTCACGGAAGTACCGGTAGCTATTAGAGTATAGCCTGTGCCCACCTTATCGATGCTGAGAGTATTGAAGGTCGCTATACCATTTACAGCATTAACCGGGCTTGTTCCCGATAATGTACCGGTAGCCGGATTAGTACCGATTGCGATTGTAACTGAAGCAGTGGAAGAAGTGATTGTAATACCGGCCGCATCCTGAACCAGGACTGTTATAGCAGGTGTGATTGTTGCTCCGGCTGCGGTACTCGCAGGTTGGACCCCAAATGTTAATTTAGCCGCTGGACCAAACACATTGAAGGAATTGCTGGCAGCAGATGTCAGGGTCCCGTCTCCTGCAGTCAGTGTATAAGCTACACCAGGAGTATTGATTGTAAGGGCACTAAACGTAGCAACACCATGGACAGCAGCAACTGTAACGGTACCGCCGATTGTGCCGGTGCCCGGATTGTTGCCGATCGCCATTGTGATGGGAAGACTGTAATTGTACACTGTGATACCCGCCGCATCCCTGGCAGTGACTGTTACCGCGGGTGTAATACTGGCTCCAACTGACGTGTTGCCCGGTTGCGCGGTAATCACCAGACTGGCCGCCGGACCGAATACATTAAAGGCCGCGGTGGTAGCAGAGGTCAGTGACGCGCTGTTTGCCGTGAGTGTATAATTCGCACCTGCGGTGTTAATTGTTAAGTCACTGAAAGTCGCAACCCCATTAACCGGAGTAACACTTAACGTTCCTCCTAAGGTACCGCTGCCGGTGCCAATCGCTATCACAACAGCAGTGGGGTAAGTTGTCACTGTGTTTCCCACTACATCTTGAACCGTGACTGTCACAGCGGGCGTAATGGCGGCTCCGACTGCGGTATTACCGGGTTGAGCCGTGACCACCAATTTTGTTGCGGTACCGATTGTGATGTCAAAAGCAGTGCTCGTAGCCTGTGTTAAAGCGCCGCTTGTGGCTGTCAGGGTGTACCCTGTGCCCGGCTTATTCACCGTTAAATTACTGAAGGTCGCGATACCGTTAACAGCTGTAATAGTAAGTGTTCCACCGAGCGTGGCTCCACCTGGGTTGGTTAATGCCACAGTGACAGAAGCCGCAGAATTAGCAATGGTGTTTCCCGCTCCATCCTGAACGGTAACCTGAACTGCCGGAATAATTGTTGCTCCGGCTGCGGTATTGGGAGGCTGGACAGTGAAAGCTAATTTGTTGGCAGGACCAAATACAGTGAAAGTGTTTGTAGTGGCTGTGGTAAGAGCGCCGCTGGATGCAATTAATGTGTAACCGACATGTACGTTGTTTATTTGCAGATTACTAAAAGTGGCTACACCGTTAACAGCGTTTATCGGACCGCCGCCAGTTAAAGTTCCCCAGCCTGGGTCGGTCCCGATTGCCAGAGTTATTGCAGCAGTGGAAGTGGTCACCGTGTTACCTGCCGCATCCTGAACTGCAACCGTTACTGCCGGGGTGATATTGGTATTTTGCGCAGTATTGGATGGTTGGGCTGAAATCGCTAATTTGTTCGCCGCCCCAACCGTAATATTAAATGTACCGCTGACCGCAGCAGTTAAACCTGTAGATGAAGCGGTCAATTTATATCCGTTCCCGGCCTTGGCAATACTGAGATCGCTGAAGGTAGCTACACCATTAATCGCGTTAACCGGCGTAGTCCCGGATAAAGTGCCGCCCACCGGATTGGTACTGATTGCCATAGCAATAGGAGCAGAAGAAGTCACAACGGTATTATTATAGTGATCTTGGACAGTAACGACGATAGCAGTCATTGTAATGCCAGCCGTCGTAGTAGCAGCAGGCGGGGTCGAAAAAACTAATTTTTCCGGCGCGCCAATTGTAATATTAAATGCTCCGCTGGTAGCTGGATCAAGAGTGCTGCTGGATGCAACAAGGGTGTAGGCTGTACCAGGCTTGTCGATAGTGAGATTGTTAAAGGTAGCTATACCTGCTACCGCGGCCCTTGTGACCGTACCGCCCAATATACCGGCGGATGGATTAGTCCCGATTGTTAATGTTACAGAAGCCGTAGAAGTGGCGATCAGATTTCCGTCAACATCTTCAATGAGGACCGTGACAGGCGGTGTGATGACCGCTCCGGCTATAGTGTTTACAGGTGCTTGACCAAATACTACTTTCGCAGCGCCTGCTGCGGCAACCGGTATCACGCTGATAAAACTGGACAGCATTGCTGCGATAACCAAAACTGGAATTATTTTACGAAATAATGACCAAACCCGCATATGTTTCCTCCAATATACTATTTGTACTTCTGAGCATAAAAAAACCGATCTTTTCAGGATCGGTTTCACTATTGGCTCCCCTTCACCCAAGTGACCACATTACGGGTAAAGGTTCAATGCCCTCTTTACTTTTCTAACCTTTAAATATCAGGGCATTATCGACACGATGCCCAAACCACCATATGCTTCCTCCCTCGTCCCTTCGGA
>Ga0182021_10008434_pt1 | contig 12200 bp, 9 predicted proteins | sample 612E3MmetaG_FD_120493 | JGI IMG/M metagenome (GOLD analysis project Ga0182021, IMG submission 120493) | Permafrost microbial communities from Stordalen Mire, Sweden - 612E3M metaG (Illumina Assembly) | ecosystem: Environmental > Terrestrial > Soil > Wetlands > Permafrost | place: Sweden...
AACCTCGTCGAGAACGTCGTCGAGCCCTGGAACCGCGCGATGGATCGCGAGGACTTCTCGGCGCCGCTGGCGCTGCGCGCGCTCCGCGCCGTCGGCAACGTGGCGCGCGGCACGTCGGCGGTCTTCGAGCTCCTCTCTCTCGTGCGCAGCACCGGCGCCGAGGTCGTGTTCTGCAACGGCACCACCGCGAACTTCGCGGGCGGCGCGATCGCGCGCATGACCGACGTGCCCGTCGTGTGGCATGCGTTCTATCCCGAGGTCGCGCGCCCCATCGCCGCTCTGCACGCGCGGCTCGCGGCGTCCGAGAACGTGCGCGCGATCCTCTGCGTGTCGAAGCCGATCGCCAAGCAGTTCGAGCACTGCAAGGAGAAGGTCCGCGTCGTCCACGACGCCATCGACACGGACGAGTACGCGCCGGAGGCCGCCGGACGCCTCCTTCGCAAGGAGCTCGGCTTCGACGAGCACACGATCGTCTTCGGCGCCCACGGCCGCATTCTCCCGCGAAAAGGCTTTCTCGAGATGGTCCGCGCCGCGCGTATCGCGGTCGATCGGCTGCCGGCCGACGTCCGCGCGCGCACGCGCTTCGTCGTCCTGGGTGACACGCCGAGCGACATGCGTCCCGATCACCTCGAAGAGTGCCGCGCCGAGGTGAAGAAGCTCGGCCTCGAGGAGACCTTCTCGTTCATCGGGTATCGCCCGGACGTGAAGGCGTTCGTGAACGACTTCTCGGTCGAGGTCGTTCCCAGCATCTACGAGGATCCGCTGCCGCGCGCGGTCATCGAGGCCATGTCGTTCGCCAAGCCGGTCATCGCGTTCGACGTCGGCGGCATCCCCGAGATGATCGACGACGGTCAGAACGGCCTGCTCGTGCGAGGCCATCCGCCGGACGTCGAGGGCCTCGCGGCGGCGTTCGTTCGGTACGCGTGCGACGCCGAGCTCCGCCGGGCGCACGGCGAGGCGGCGCGCAAGCGAGCGGTGGAGCACTTCGACTCGCGCGCCCACGCCAAGCGCATGCAAGACGAGCTGCTGCGCGTCGTCGGTCGCTGAATCCGCGAGCTAGGTCGGCACGGTCTCGGCTTCGCGCTTCGTCGCGTGGAGCTTCGTCTCGAAGCGCAACCAGAACACGATCGCGACCGCGAGGTGCATGATCGACGTCGCCAGGGCGATGCCCTCGAGGCCGATGAGGCGCAGGAACACGACGTTGAGCACCGCGTTCAGCCCGGCGTTCATCACGCCCATGCCGAGCATGATCGACGTGTTCTTCATCGCGACGTGCGCGCGGGCGAGGACCAGTAGCGCGCCGAAGGGCGCGAGCCCCACCAGGTGATACGGGAAGATGCGCGCCATGCGTTCGACGCCGTCCGCGTCCATGTCGCCGCGCAGGAAGACGACGCGCAGGAGCGGCATTCGGATCACGTAGAGGAGCGCGCTCGCCAGGACGAGGAGGCCGCACACGTAGAAGAGCGCGCGGATCACGGTGCGCCGCATCTTGACGTAATCGCGCGCGGCGAAGTCGTCGGAGAGATGCGACAGCAGCACGGAGAGCAGGCTCGCCTGGACGAGCGACGTCGGCACCGACGACACGTCGGACGACAACCGGAGCAACGTCCCGCCGCCCACCACGCCCGCCAGCCCCGCCATGAGCTGATCCAGCACCGGGTTGATGCGCGTCACCGCGCCGCCGGCGACGTCGTAGATCACGAGGCGCGCGAACTTCTTCACCGCTTCGGGGCGCTCGAGCGTGAGCTTCATGCGGAGCTTCAGCGCACCGAACGTCACGTAGGCGAGCATGCAGATCGCGGCCAGCTCACCGGAGAGCGATGCCAGCGGCACGGCGAGAACGCCGAGCGCGCCGCGAAGCGTCGCGATGAGCGAGATGGTCACGACGGTGCCGATGAAGCTGGCCACCGGGAACGCGAAGAAGCGGTGCTCCGAGTTGAGGATGGCGACGAAGAACGTCTTGACCGTGAGCGCCACGAGATAGGCCGAGAAGAGCGGCACCATGGTCGCCGCGAGCTGGAACGACGGCCCCGAGTAACGAAAGCGGAACCAGCCGAGGGCGAGGAGGCCCACCGCCACCGCGAGGGCGAAGGCGAGGACGAGGGTGTGCGCGAGCAGCGAGCCCGTGACGCGCGACCAGTCTCGCGGCGTGCTGATCTTGACCTCTGCGATCACCGGAATGATCGCGGAGTCGACGTAGGCCGAGAACACCAGCGACCCGGCGAGCGCGAAGACCGCCCACGCGAAGTAATAAACATCGGTCGCGTCGTTGCGACCGAACCACATCGCCAGGAGGACCGGCAGCAGCGCGTCGCCCGCCCGGAAGACGACGTGCATCGGCAGGAGCAGGAGCGACGTCTTGACGAGCGATCGTCGCGGGGGCGGACTCGCGCTCACGTGCCAGCCGTAGCGCAGAGGGCAAGGAGTGGCAATTGACGAGAGACTCGAGTCACGGTGGCGGCGTGCCGTCGTCGTGATATCCCGAGGTGGTCCCATGAATGAAACACCGGCCCGCCCCCGCCCTCGCGTTCGCTGGGCGGTGTCACCCCATCATGCGATTGGTCGGCTGGTCATCCCGGCGATCCTCGGCGCGATCACGCTGGCGGTCGTCAGCCAGTTCGGGCTTGCGTGGTGGCAGCTCGCCATCATCGGGTGGGACGTCTTCGGTCTCGCGCTCATCGTCCTCATGTGGTCGATCATCCTGCGCGCCGACAGCGCGGAGACCCGGCGCCGAGCAGGTGGCGACGATCCCGGGCGCCACGCGGTCTTCGGCATCGCCCTCGGGGCGAGCATGTTCAGCTTCTTCGCAGCGGCCTTCGTGCTGCGGCAGGTGAAGAACGTGCCGGAAAACATGCGATCTACATGGACCGCCCTCACGCTGGGCGCGATCGTGCTCGCCTGGGTGCTCGCGCACACCGTCTACACGCTGCGCTACGCGCACCTCTACTACTCGCGACGGCACACCCACGGGGCCACCGGCGAGCACTGCATGAAGTTCCCGGGCGACGAGCCGCCGGCCGACATCGACTTCGCCTACTTCTCGTTCACGCTCGGCATGTGTTTCCAGGTCTCGGACGTGACCGTGATGTCGACCAAGGCGCGACGGGCCGTGCTGCTCCATGCGGTGCTCTCGTTCGTCTACAACACGGCCATTCTTGCGCTCGCGCTGAACCTCGTCTTCGGCTCGATGTCCTGACGGCGCGCACCGATTCGCAAGACGCCTGGGATGACGATTCCTCGCGGGTGCGTTATTCACCCATCGTGAGATTGGCCTGGTTCGCCGCGCTGTTCGCCCTCGCCTGTACGTCCTGCACGGCGTGCACCCGCGAAGGGACCGACGCGCCACCCGCCCACGCCACGCCCGACGCCGCCAGCTCGAAGCTCGCCGACCGTGAGGCCGGCGCGGGCGCCGACGAGGCGACGAGCCTCCTCTTCGGTGAGCCGCCGCAGGCCGTCGACATCCCCGCCGAGGACCCGCCCAGGTGCGAGGACCCGAAGAACGTCTTCCTCTTCGTGACCCCCGGCACCGCGTGGACGGGCGCGCCGCTCCGCGTCATGGCGGTGAGCGAGAAGCCCATCACGGGAGAGCTCCGCATCGTGGCCGGCGAGAAGGGCCGTGCTGCGGCGCCCGGCGCAGACGGCGCTGCGGCCCTCGCCTCGAGCGACGTGCGCCGCGGCGGGCCTCCCTACTTCTTCGTCGCCGAGCTCGAGGCGCCGCGCGCCGGCATCTACGACGCCGTGCTCACGCAGCGCGCGTGCGAGGCGGGCAAGAGCGTGGCCTCGAAGCGCATCACCGTCGTCGCCTTCAAGCCGGGACCGCCCGCGCCGCCGAAGGAGACCGACGGCCTGTGGCCGATTCAGCGCAGCTGGAACCGCAACCTCGAAAACGTGTACTCCGCATGGATCGAGCAGCTCTTCGACGCGCCCGACGGCGAGATGCCGAGCTGGCCGGCCCTTCACGAGGTCCTCCGCGACAAGAAGCGCAACCTGCTCTTCGATCACCTGAACGCCGGCGAGGACTCGGTCAATGCCCCGGTGGTGCGGCCCGACTGCGCCGACCTGCCTTACTTCCTGCGCGCCTACTTCGCGTTCAAGCTGCGTCTGCCGTTCGGGCTCTCCGAGTGCAATCGCGGCGGCGGCGGCACGGCACCGTCGTGCAAGGCCGGCGTGATGATCACCAACGAGGAGCCGCCCGCGAAGTTCGACGAGAAGGCGACCGCGGTGAAGGTCTTCGGCAACTTCCTCAAGGGAACGCTGGCCGACAAGGCGCACTCGGGCTCGGCGCGCCAGCCGTTCGAGGAGGAGAGCAGCGACTACTACCCCGTACCGCTCACGCTCGAGAGCATGCGTCCGGGCACCATCTACGCCGACCCCTACGGTCACGTGCTGATGATCTCGAAGCGGATCCCCCAGAACGCCGAGCGCGGAGGCGTGCTCCTCGCGGTCGACGGTCAGCCCGACGGCACCGTGGCGCGCAAGCGTTACTGGCGCGGCAACTTCCTCTACGCGACGCAGCGCGAGCTCGGCGGCCCTGGTTTCAAGCGCTTTCGTCCCGTCGCGCGGCGTGCCGGCAAGCTCGTTCGCCTCGACGACGAGGCGATTCGCAAGAACCCCGACTACGGCGACGTCTCGCGCGAGGCCGCCAAGCTCGATCTCGAGGGCTTCTACGACAAGATGGAAGACGTGCTCTCGCCGCGGCCGCTCGACCCGCAGCGCGCGATGCTGGAGACCATCTCGGCGCTCGAGGAGCAGGTGCGCACGCGGGTGAAGTCGGTCGACAACGGGCGGAAGTGGCTCGACACGGGCAAGGGCCCGGCCTCGATGCCCGAGGGCCCGGAGATCTTCGAGACCAACGGGGCGTGGGAGGACTTCTCCACGCCGTCGCGCGACCTCCGCATCCTGATCGCGGTCGACGTCGTGCGCGGCTTCCCGGCGCGCGTGGCGCGGCGGCCCGAGCGCTTCGCCATGCCTGCGGGTCACACCCCGGAGGAGGTGCGAGGCGAGCTCGACCGCATCCTGACCCGCGAGCTGAACGCGCGAAGCGTGGAATATACACGCACCGACGGTACCCCCTTCAAGCTGACGCTCGCCGAGGTGCTCGCGCGGAGCGCAGCGCTGGAGATGGCGTACAACCCGAACGACTGCGTCGAGTCTCGATGGGGCGCCCCGACCGGCAGCCCGGAGCTCGCCTCGTGCAAGTCGCACGCTCCCGAGGAGCAGCGGGCTCGCATGGAAGGCTTCCGCGCGTGGTTCCACGAGCGACGCCGCCCCGCGCGGAAGTGACCACGAATCGACCAGCCCGGCAGATCGATCGCCTTTCCCGCCCGTAGAGCACGGGTCCAAGGGGAGGCGTGCATGCTTCGCAAACTGGCCTGGGTCGGATTCGTGACCGTCGCGACGGTGTCTCTGGCGTGCGGGCACGGAGGCGGAAAGACGCCCGCCGGCCCGGAAATTCCGGCCGTGGAGCTCGATGCCTCCCTCGGCAACAAGTTCGTGAAGGCCGGCGCCTCCGGGGGAATGGTGGCGCGCATCGGCCTCGCGGCCCGCAAGCGCAGCGCCACGAAGCGACCGCCCGTGAACCTCGCGCTGCTCGTCGACACGTCGGGCTCGATGGAAGGCAAGGCCATCGCCGACGCTCGCGCCGCGAGCCTGGCGCTCATCGGCTCGCTCGCTCCCGAGGACCGGATCTCGGTCGTGATCTTCGACTCGAAGGCCGAGCTCCTTCTCCCCTCGACGCGGCTCGACGACGCCGACGCGAAGGACCTGAAGAAGAAGATCGAGGGCATGAAGGCCACCGGCACCACCGACATGGCGAGCGGCCTCAGCATGGCCATCAGCCAGGTCACGGCGCATCTCGATCGCGAGGGCGTCAACCGCGTCGTGCTCGTCGGCGACGGCGTTCCCAACGACGACCGCCAGATCTTGCCGCTGGTCACGCAGGCTGCGGCGCAGGGCATCTCGGTCACGGCGCTCGGCCTCGGCAACGACTACGACGAGACCCTCATGGGTCGCATCGCGCAGCAGTCGGGCGGGCGGTTCTTCTACGTCGAGGACTCGTCCAAGGTGGCGTCGTTCTTCTCCGAGGAGGTCACGCGCCTGCACAAGGTGGTGGCGCGCCATGCGGTGCTCGAGGTGCATCCAGGGCCGGGCGTGGCCGTCACCGGCGTCGTCGGACGAAGCTTCAGCGGTCTCGATCGCGGCGTCAGCGTTCCGCTCGGCGATCTCAGCCTCGGCGAGCAGGCCGAGGTGGTCGTCGAGCTCGCGGCGTCGGCCGCGAAGGACGGCGCGAACGTCGAGGTCCTCGATGCCGTCCTTCGTTACGAGGACGGCGTGGGCGGCGCGCAGCACGAGGAGCGCGTCTTCGTCGGCGCCAAGTCGACCGGCGATGTCTCGTCGATCGCCGAGGGCCACGTGAAGTCGGTCGAGGACGCCTTCGCGCGTGCGAAGGACGCCGCGGCCACGCTCGAGAAGATCGAGGTCCAGCGCAACAAGCAGAACGCGAACCAGAACCGCCCCATGCCGTCCCCCGCGGCGCCGGCGGCCGCGATGCCCGCGCCGCCGAAGCGCGCCGCAGCCGACGAGAAGCTCCTCTCGCCGGAGCAGATGCGCGAGCAGCACGACCGCGCGATGCGCAATTTCCAGGCGTACTGACGCCCCTGACGCTGCGTCGTTGCTTCCGACGCTGCTCGGGGCTCCTCAGACCTGCCGCGGCTCGCGCAAGCCATGCAGGCGCAAGTACTTGCGGACGTGCGTGCGCTGCAGCCCCGTGCGCCGGGAGATCTCGGCGACGTTGCCGTTCGTCGCGTCGTGGAGCTGCTTGAAGTAGGCGCGTTCGAACTGGTTCAGCGCCTCGCGCTTGGCGTCGTGATACGCGCGGATCGCGCTCGCCTCCACGACCTTGCCCTTGCCCTTCGCCGCCTTGAGCCCCACGGCCGCTGCGATGTCGAGCGGTTCATTCGCCTCGGCGAGCGCGAGCGACACCGCGACGGCGTTCCGTAGCTCGCGCACGTTGCCGGGCCAGTCGTAGCGAAGCAAGCGATCAAGGGTGGAGCGGCTGACGCGACGCCAGGCGCCCTTGGCGCCGAGCTGCTCGAGCACGTGCTTGATGAGCCCGGGCACGTCCTCGAGCCGCTGGCGAAGCGGCGGGACGAACGCGCGGATCTGCGCCAGACGGAAGTAGAGATCGCTCCGGAACGTGCCGGCGTTGACCGCCACCTCGAGGTCGCGACGCGTCGCCGCGATGACGCGCGCGTCGAACTCCTTGTACGTGTTACTGCCCACCGGCTTGACGCGTCGCTCGGCGAGCGCGCGCAGGAGCTTGGGTTGCACGTCGAGCGGCAGCTCTCCGAGCTCGTCGAGGAAGAGCGTGCCGCCATTGGCTTCGAGGAACGGCGACTGCCGAGCCGACGTCGCGCCGGTGAAGGCGCCGCGCTCGTGTCCGAAGAGCGTCGCCTCGGCGAGAGTCGGTGCGATGGCGCCGCAGTCGACGACGACGAAAGGCCCATTTTTGCGAGGGCTCGCGTCGTGCACCGCCTGCGCGACCAGCTCCTTGCCGGTACCGGTCTCGCCCTCGATGAGCACGGTGAGCTCGGTGGGCCCCGCCTTCTGGAGGCGGCGGAAGAGATCGCGCATGAGGGCGCTCGTGCCGTAGAGCGGACCGAACTGCTCGATGTCGGGGAGATCGATCTTCTCGGTCTTCGCCGTCTCGAAGCGCATCTCCGTGCGACCGACGGAGAAGGTGGTGGTCGCGGTGAGAAACGCTTCGTTGATGCGCAGGTCGCCGACCCACGTTCCGTTCTTGCTCCCCAGATCGCGGAGCCGAACACCGCGCGCCGTCGCGACGAGCTCGGCGTGCATCGCAGAGACGCCGGTCTCGTCGACCACGAGCTGGCACGCCGGATCGCGTCCGACGATGGTGGGCTCGGGACCGATGACGACGCTGTCCTGGGGGTCGCCGCCTTCGAGGCCGAGGCGTCCGCCCCGGAACTCGAGCATCTGTGAGGAGAAGACCGTGGTTGCCATCAGGTCGCCTTGCTCCGTTTTGCGCGTCGCGCGGCCGGGTCGCCGAGCGTCAGCGTGGTGGTCGCATCGAGGGGTTTCTCGGGCATCGCGAGGCGTGGGCCCTTGCCGCGCATCGCCTCGCGCCAGGCGGCCAGCGCCACGTCGGCCGACGGATAGCGCTTGCCGGGCGACCGAGCCATCGTCTTCGCGAGGAAGCTGCGCAGGGCAGCCGGCCACTTCTCGCCGGTCGCCTCGTCGATGCTCGGAGCGTCGTGCTCGCGCTTGAGCACGACGAGCGCCGTGCCCTGCGCGTCGCCGTAGGGCATCTGACCGGTGAGCGCACGGAAGACGATGGTGCCGACGGCGTAGAGATCGGCGCGCGGTCCGGCCTTCGCGCTATCGCCGAGCTGCTCGGGCGCGACGTAGGGCAGCGAGCCCATCGTCGAGCGATTGCCGGTGCGCGGCGCGCTCGCGTCGTCGACCTTGGCGACGCCGAAATCGAGCACCTTCGTGATGGTCTTACCTGTCGAGGTGCGATGGAGAAACACGTTCGCAGGGCTGAGGTCGCGATGCACGACGCCTGCGCCGTGCGCGACCACCAGCGCCTGGAGGAGCTGATCGGCGATGGTGCCCACCTCTGCGAGCGGCAGGTAACCCTCGCGAGCGAGGAGCTGCTCGACGGTCTCGCCCTCGAGGCGCTCGAGGACCATGAACGGAGCGTCGTCGCGGGTGCGTCCGCGATCGAGGAGCGCGCAGATGAAGGGGCTCTCGAGCCGCTCGAGGAGCTTTCCCTCGCGCTCGAAGCGCTCCACCAGCTCGGGCTCGCTCGCGGCCCAGGCCTTCGAGAGCTTCACGGCGACGTCGCGCCCCGTCTCGCGGTCCGTGGCCGACCAGACATCGCCCATCGCGCCGCTGCCGATGCGCTTGTGGAGCTCGTAGCGTTCGGCGAGGACCCGTACGGCCAAAACCCCGCGGACGATACCGCATCGCGACGGGGTGTGGGACAATGACGGCGTGTTCGAGCTGTCGGCGGGCCAGATCGTCGCGGACAAGTACCGCATCGACGGCGTGCTGGGCACCGGCGGCATGGGCATCGTCGTGGCCGCGACGCACATCGAGCTCGAGCAGCGCGTCGCGATCAAGTTCCTGCGCGAGGTGAGCCCCGAGGCGCTGGCGCGGTTCCAGCGCGAGGCGCGGATGCTCGTTCGATTGAAGAGCCCGCACGTCGCGCGCGTGATCGACGTCGGTTCGCTCGACGACGACACGCCGTACATCGTGATGGAGCATCTCGACGGCAGCGACCTCGCGACGGTCGCGAGCGAGCGCAAGAAGCTCCCGGTGGAGGAGACCGTCGATTACATCCTCCAGGCCTGCGAGGGGATCGCGGAGGCGCACGCCCTCGGGATGGTGCATCGCGATCTCAAGCCCGCGAATCTCTTCCTGGCGCGCGGACCGGGCGGCACCACGACGGTGAAGGTCCTCGACTTCGGCGTCTCCAAGATCCTCGACGACCGCTCGAGCGGCGCCGACAGCGCGGCGCGCGGCGGCGACCTCACGAACGAGGGAGTCGCGCTCGGGTCGCCCGGCTACATGTCTCCCGAGCAGATGACGAGCGCGCGCGACGTCGACGAGCGCAGCGACATCTTCTCCCTGGGCGCGCTCCTCTATCGCCTGGTCGGCGGTCAGGCGCCGTACAAGGGCTCATCGGTGGTCTCGATCCTCGCCGTGATGGCGACGGAGAAGCTACCGCCGCTCCGCAAGCTCACGCCGGACGTGCCGGAGGGATTCGCGGCGATCGTCGAGCGGTGCCTCGCCAGCGACAAGGTGGTGCGCTTCCCGAGCGTGGCGCATCTCGCGCACGCGCTCGAGCCGTACGCGACCCGACGTGGTCGCGTCAGCATCGAGCAGATCCTCGCGACGCTCAACGTGACCATCGGAGACGACGACGGCCTCGGCGCGACGATGCGCTCGGAGATGCCGCCGCTCGTCACGGCTCGGCAGACGACGGCTCTCCATGCCGCGCCGCTGCCCACGCCGCGGCACACGGCCGGCGGTCGGCAGACGCCGCCCCCCGGCTTGCCGCCGGCGCCGGAGCTCGGACCGACGCTGATGGATCCGAAGCTCCAGACGCCTCGGGGCGGTCGTCAAACCGGCCCGCATTTCACGGTGTCGGCGCCGGCCGCCGCGCCGCCCCACTTCGTGACCGCGCCGGCCGCGGCGTCGCGACCGAGCAGCACGTATCTACCGGCGGTCGTGATCGCGCTCCTGATCCTCGGGCTCTGCGGCGTCGCGTGGCGTGCGTTGCGGACGCCGGCGGACGCGGTCGTCACCGAGCCGAGCGCGGCGGTGACGGGCGTGCCGGTCACGGCAGCCGCCACCGCCGAGCCCACGCCGGCCGTGACGGCCAGCGCGCCGGAGCCGGCGGCGCCGGCATCGAGCGCGTCGGGCGATCCCGCGTCCCGTCCAAAGGCCGTACCGACGCTGCGTCCACGGCAGCATGCGTCGCCGCCTCACACGGCGGCGACGACTACGCCGAATGGACCATCACCGCCGCCGAACCCGGCAGACGTGCCGGGCGGCCGGCACTGAGCGACCCGCAGTGGACCGCCTGAAGGAGAGCTCGTGTCGTGTGGGTCACACGACCTGAGTCGAGCGACCCTACTTCTTCTGCGGCTGGACGATGATCTCGACGCGACGGTTGTTCGCGCGACCCTCGGCCGACTTGTTGTCGGCGATGGGACGATCCGGACCGATGCCCACCGACGTGATGCGGTCGGCCGCGACACCGCGCGCGACGAGCTGCGCCTTCACGGCGTCGGCGCGCTTCTGGCCGAGCTCCATGTTGTACTGGCGCTGGCCCTGCGAGTCGGTGTGACCCTCGATCGTGATGTTCGCGTCGGGGTTGCCCTTGATGAGCGCGTCCGCGACGTCGTTCAGCTTGAGCACGGCGGCCGGGAGCAGCGTCGATTCGTTGCTCGCGAAGAGCACGCCGCCCGAGAGCGTGATGACCATACCGCGCGACTCTTGCTTGACGCTCGCGAGGCGCTGGAGGTCCGCCATCGCGAGGGCCGCAGCCTTCTCGGCGGCTTCGCGCGCGGCCTTCTCGCGGGCGAGCTGGTCCTGCGTCTTCTCGAGGCTGCTCTTCGTGGAGCTGAGCTGGCTGCGCGCGTCGCTGAGCTGCGCAGCCTGCACGTTCTGCGCTTCGCGCTCGGCGGCCTCCTTCTCCTTCACGGCGAGGGCGGCGCGAGCCGAGGCGTCGGCCAGCGAGGCCTTGCGGATGGCGATGTACGCGAAGTCCTTCGTCGTCGGCGAGTCACCGTCGTCGGCGAACGAGCGCTCGGCGGCGTCGAGCGCCTGCTTGGCGACGTGGAGCTCCGCGGGGCTCTGCTGTGCGGCCGGGCCCTTCGACGCGGACTGATAGCCGGCACGAGCGTCGACGAGCTCCTTCGGCGGCAGCGTGGAGCCGCAGCCGACGACGGCGGCGAGGAGAGACGAGAGAGCGAGTGATGCAAAGGTGTTCGTACGCATGGCTCGGCTCTACTTTCCGCTCTTCATCTGGGTGACCTTGTCTTTGGCCTTTTGGGCCTCGATGTTGGCGTTGTTCTCCTTCGCCAGCATCACCGCGAGCTCCGCGTCCGCGCTCGCGCGCTGGAGGACGAGGTCGGCGCGCTTGTTGTCGTTGTCGGCCATCAGCTTCTTCGCCTGGTCGATCTGCTCCTGCGAGAGCTTCAGGTGGAGGGCCGCCTTCGGCTCGCGGTCCGCGCCGAGCTCACGCGCGCTGCGCGACGCGGCTTCCGCCGATGCGAGGCGGTCGGACGGGGGCGGCAGACTGCTGCCACAACCGGCGAGGAAGGAAATGGAGAGGCCGAGGCCAAGGATGATCGCTGCAGAGCGCATGGGGTGTCTCACGGTGGCCGAGCATACCAAAGTGGCCGTTACACGGAAGCATTCCCAGCATCCGGGCTTTTCTGGTTCGCAATGGTCCCGTCGGTTGCCGTAGCGGGCGCCTTTGGCGACTCGGGAGCGCTCACGCCTTGGTGCGCGGGCCGCCCGTGAGGAGCTTGTCGATCAGGTCCTTCGAGTAGCCGGAGAGCTCGCGGAAGACGACGCCCATGCCGTCCTTCTCGACGCGCACCACCTCGCCGACGCCTTCGATGGTCTCGATGTCATCCATGATGACCGTGAACTGGAGGTTCACC
>Ga0182021_10008435_pt1 | contig 12199 bp, 11 predicted proteins | sample 612E3MmetaG_FD_120493 | JGI IMG/M metagenome (GOLD analysis project Ga0182021, IMG submission 120493) | Permafrost microbial communities from Stordalen Mire, Sweden - 612E3M metaG (Illumina Assembly) | ecosystem: Environmental > Terrestrial > Soil > Wetlands > Permafrost | place: Sweden...
CAGAACTATCCCAATCCATTCAACCCGGCGACGACTATCCGGTACGCGCTTTCGGTTCGCTCCCACGTGGTTGTCGCGATATTCAACGGGCTCGGCCAGCGCGTTGCGACCCTTGTAAACGGAGACGTCGAAGCGGGCAATCACTCCGTCAGGTTCGACGGTTCGAACCTGGCGAGCGGGGTCTATTACTATCGCATCCAGGCGGGAAACTTTGTTCAAACGAAAAAACTGATATTGATTCGATGACTCCTGCACAACTGAGCTTGTCACGAGCCCCGGCATCACCTGTCGGGGCTTTCTTTTGTCAAATCTGCATCTCACCTCGCACCCACGTCCATTGTCCCGGGAGGGGCCGGAAGGACTTGAGGACGTGCACTCAATACTCCCTGGTCTCCAATACTTCGACGATCCGCGTCTGTGGATTCATCATGACTTTGCCTTGGACGCGACCCCACACGCCGCGCATTGCGGTGAGCACGGCTTCTGCCTGCTGTAATGTGTCAAACTCGAGGTCGATCATTGCGTAGTTTGGCTCATCTATTGGTCGCAAGACGCGGTACCGGCGGACGCCTGATTTCGCCCGGCCAATAGGGTCGCTGTCGAACGCCTTTTTCCAGCCGTCAAAGTCGGGAACTTGGTGCTCGATCCTCAAGATGTACATTTGAGCTCCTTTGCGCATCAGTAAACCCATGACTGCTATCTACGACACGGCTCATACAGGCGCATGATGCCAGTCCCGGGGATGGGGTAACGAGAGAAAAGCAAACCTCTACGTAGGACAGAAAGCGGAAGGACGGAATCGGACGCGGGCTATCTTCAACATAACCAACAACTAACCCAATAGCAATCGGTCGAATCCAGTCACACGAAGGTAGATCTCAACGCCCTCAGACGACGGATGACTCGTCTCACCGCAAACGCGGGGCAGATTCGGTTGCCCGGCGGCTCGAATACCCTAACACTTGCGCACTCGGAACGCTGTCTCGAATGATTTGCTGCTGTGTCTCTCGGGGTTCGTTTATCTACCTCACACCCGCGTCCCTTGTCCCAGGAGGGGCGGAAGGGTTTGAGGAAGCCCCTCCGAGAGAGGAATATCATTTCAGCGAACACGCGCCTTTGCTGGTCATGGTTCCCAACGGGTGTCATCGGCAGACACTTACGACGAATTGATCAGGAGACTCTCACACGGAGGGAACGAATCAAGCAAGACCCTCTGTAGGCGAGTCTTTTCCGTCAGATCATCAAGGACGAGATCAAAAGAGGTTAATGAGCGAGAGAACACTCCCTTGCAGCGGGGCGAACGAAGAGAATTCGTGCACTAATATTGCGGGACACGCATGGTTTGAGTACTTTGAAGCTGTCTCATTGGGCTTTGCCTGCATCAACACCAAAGGAGTAACGAACCATGAAGATCCTTCTGCCGCTGTTACTCCTCACCGGCCTGGCGACAAGCGCACACGGACAAGATGAAGGCGATGTTCCCCAGAAGCAAGGGAGGATCGGGATTTCGGTGAAGGCAGGACCGGCGTTTCCGCTCGTTGATTTTTCGGATCTCTTCACGACGGGATTCACAGGATTTGTTGACGTGCCCTATAACCTTACGGAAGATTTACAGGTCTATCTGGGCCTGGGGTTTTCTCACTTCACTCTTGACAACGCAAAGCTAACCAGCCAGCTCAGAGAGCAGGGCGAGAAGGCAACTGCAAACATCGACGCGCCGTACCAAATGATTCCGTTGGTGCTGGGCTTCAACTACTCTTACCGGTACCCGCATTTCTGGCCATATTTTACTTTGTCTCTCGGCATGTACTTCCAGAAGCTGGAGACCTCGGGTTCATTGACCACCGCCGGTGTCACGACACCCGTTGTGTCCAATACCCAGACTTGGTCTCAAGACGCATTTGCCGTCGGCATTGGAAGTTTGATCCCGCTGGGGAACGAGGGGTGGGCCATCGATGTGAACGCGAAGTATAATACCGTCGTGGACTATAAAGGAAGAGTATTGGTTACCACGACCGGCGGTGGCAACATCGGCTCACGAGCAATTCGCTATGTGAATCTTCTGGGAGGCCTCAGTTACACTTTCCGGTAAGATGGTTCGATTTCTAATGACCTTTCAAATTCGACTGTGGAGCGCCTTCTTTATCAGGTCTTCATTGAATACCCGGAGTGAATGACAAGTTTTCGCGTAGAAGCGTGGCAGACACACCGCTCCTTCGCCGGAGTCCGACTGCACACTGATCTCCGGAAAGTCCTCCCGAATGAACTGTTCCTGTTGCCCGCCCAATTCGTTCATCTCCCCTTGCACCCGCGTCCATTGGACCGAGTGGGGGCGGAAGAGGTTTGAGGACGGACAGTCCTTCACTTGTGGCAACAATTGATTCTCGCCCTCCCCTTCCGTATTATTCCGCCGTATTGTTGGCTCTTCGTGCCGTTGGGATCATACACGCCAGTGTAGACTTCCCACGGGTGTCGCGGGCGGATCTCACATCAAGAGCAATCTTACCTCAACCGGTACCTCAAGACGCTTGCCGTTTGCGCTGACTGTTCTATGCCTCTCGGCTTCCCTTCACTTCTCCGATCTCACCCTTTTCGCTCAAGACCAGTTACTCTCCGTTTTTTACTTCCAGCAGGTAAAGGGTCTCACAACAGGTGAGATTCGCTCATATGTCGTTCGGGATCCGAAGGGGCTCGTCTGGGTCGGCACGGTTAATTGCCTAAACAGGTATGATGGGTATGGCGTGAAGGAATATTGGAAAAACCCAAGCGATCTCCACGCAATCTCGTCGAGCACCGTCCATTGCATGTACGTGGACAGAAAGAACCGTCTCTGGCTGGGCACCCACGAATCAGGTCTCAGTCTATATGATCCTCTTCGTGACAGATTTGTCAATTTTATCCCCCGTCCCGGGGATTCATCATGGTATCAATCACAATTTATCGCAACTCTTTTGGAAGACCGGTCGGGCAACATCTGGATGACAACATCCTACGGTGGTGTTGCTCGTGTTGAGTTACCGTCCGGGAATATCGCTGACTCTGATAGCTTGTTCCACAAGGTCCATTTCACAACGTATCCGTTAGGCACGCCGAGGAACATCGCATCCAGCATGCTCGAGCGTGAAGACGGCAGGATACTGATCGCTTCTGACGGCGGGATGATCGTTCTCGATCCCCGCACATCTGAGATGTCGCGACTTCACTTCTCAGACCCTACAGGTCGTCGGCTCGATTCACTCAATATCCTAAGCCTCATTCAGGATAGTCACGGGAACCTCTGGGTGGGGACGCATGACGAAGGTTTGTATTGGCTGAGCCAAAAGTCTCAGCGGTTTCCCCTTTATGGCCTCCGCGATAAGGACGGATCATCTCCGATCTTCTTTACGAGCGTTGACCGCGACAAGGGTGGCGCGTGCTGGTTTATGTCTTCAAGGGGAGTTCTTCACCAGATCAACATCATGACGCACAAAGTCGTGAAGCGCATTGATATCCTGCACGGGCAGCTGCTATCATATCAGCTTATCCCTACTTTCATCGACAGGCGAGGGATCTACTGGGATGGCACATGGGGACTCGGTTTGTTCTGGGTTGATTTGAAAAACGGCCACATCAGAAACTACAGCGTTTGCGTCGAAAGGAGGACAAGATGAGAACCCAATCCATCTGTATTACGCTAGCCATCGCTCTGCTATGTCCTTTTGCGTCTGCGCAATGGGTCCATACAACTCTACCCGATAGTCTTGCAGTTAGTTGCTTTGCCGTGAGCGGTACGGATGTCTTTGCCGGAAACGGGAATGCCATGTCTGGAAGCGGCGGCGTATTTCGTTCCAGCAACAATGGCACGAGCTGGGCAGCTACCAGCTTGACAAATGGTGTTAGTTGTTTCGTAGTAGGTGGCACGAATCTCTTTGCCGGGACCGATGGCCACGGCATCTGGAGGCGACCGCTGTCGGAGATGGACCCGACCTCAGCGGGCACCACAGCAGATAACTTACCGTCCACCTTCATCCTTTACCAGAACTTCCCCAACCCCTTCAATCCTAGCACAACAATCAAGTTTGAATTGCCGAGAGCATCAGTCGTGAATCTGGCGGTGTATGACGTTCTGGGACGGGAAGTATCCGTCCTAATCAATGACAGAAGGAGCGCGGGAGTCTACGAGGTGAAATTCGATGGATCAGCACTGGCAAGTGGAGTCTATTTCTACAGGCTGCAGGCCGGGAGCTACGTGAACAGGAAAAAGCTATTGCTTTTGCGTTGATCTTCATTCAACGTCCTTCTCCTCAAGCCGCGCCCCCGGCTTCTCCCCTCCGGGGAGAATGCTTGACATTGAACGCGAAGACAAGTAGACTATCCGCACGGTTTACTTGTCTGTGACGGATCATGAAATCTGACGAAGACGTGGGTAGGGGCGCGGCGGGGAAGCGCCGAAGGAGGGATCTCCAGGCGTCTGCCGTCGAGCTCCTGAAATCCCTCAACCTCATCGTCGGCCTTGACCAGCTTCTGGAAATCCTGTGTGCCCGGCTGAAGGAAATATTCGGCGCCGGGACCGTGACGATCTCTCTCTTCGATCCCATCACTCGTCGCTATGCCGGGATGATGGCCCGCGGGTCCGACGCCCCGAATGCCGCGTTGTTCGGTTTCTTCGAGTTTAATCCCCTCGTCAAATGGCTGAACGTCAACCAGTCCCTCCTGAACGTGCGGACAGACAGGGGTGTCTTTGACTACCTCTCGCCCGAAGAGAAGCTTGTACTTGAGTCCCACCGGGTTGCGCTGGTTGTCCCTCTTATCGCGCTGAACAGGCTTACCGGCATCCTCTTCTTATCCGACAGGGAAGACGGAACCGCGTACTCGCGCGCCGAAATCGAGAACCTTCTCATGGTTGCCGGCCAGGCTTCACTTGCCGTGGAAAACGCGGTGATGACGCAGTTTCAGGAGGAGAGGCTCAAGAAACTCTTCCACGCGGACAAGCTGGCCACCGTCGGCGAGCTCGCGGCGGGCGCCGCCCACGAAATCCGCAATCCCCTCACGTCAATCCGCAGCACAGTTCAGTTCCTGAAGAAGGACCTCCCGGCTGAGAAGCACGGCTACGTGGATGGCGTCATCGAGGAGGTGGACAGGATCGACGGGATCATCAAGGGGCTCCTCTCTCTCAGCAAGTCGTCGGAATTACAGCTGAGCAGGGTCGACCTCCGCGAGGCGCTCCAGCAGACGCTCCTGCTTCTGGACCCCGAGATGAAAAGGAACGGGGTTGCCGTCAAACAGGAGATAACGATCGTCGATCCGACTGTGGAAGCGGACCAGGCCCAGGTCAAACAGGTATTCCTCAACGTGCTTCTGAACAGCATACAGGCGATGCCTCAGGGGGGCGCTATTACCGTCCATATGGCCGACCGCCCCGACGGCAAGAGAGAAGAGTCTCTCGATTCCGTCCGCGTCACGCTTTCCGACACGGGCCCCGGGATTCCGGAGGAAGCGATGCGAAGAGTGTTTGACCCGTTTTACACGACAAAAGAGAACGGAACGGGGCTCGGGCTTTCGATCACGTACGGCATCGTCCAGGGGCACGGGGGTGAAATTGACATCGTGAGCAAGACTGACCCCTCTTCACACGGGACCAGCGTGACAATCCGTATGCCGAGGAAAGCTAAAAAGCTGACGATTGGCCATTAGGGTCCGTTGCACGGCTCCTGGATCCATTCAGATATCATAATGACGCGAACCGCGGCATCGAAAATACTTGTTGTCGACGACGAGGAGCGAATCCGGACGATACTTGCCGCGATACTCCGCGGCGAGGGGTATCTGGTCGAAACCGCGGCCGACGGGATTGAAGCCCTTGATCGGGGAACGGCGTTCCGCCCGGACGTACTCGTCGTCGATCTTCAGATGCCCCGCATGGATGGGATAGAGACGATAAGCCGGTTCAAGGAGAGGGTCCCGCACGCCGCCGCAATCATACTGACTGCCCACGGGTCGATTCAATCTGCAGTCGAAGCCATCAAAAAGGGAGCGTATGACTACCTGACCAAGCCGTTCGACAACGACCAGCTTCTGATGGTAGTCCGGCGTGCGTGTGACCTCGTGAGGATCTCAAGTGAGCTGGAACGGCTCAGGGCCAGACTGGAGCCGCAGGGGGGTCTTCGAGCACTCCTCGGCGAAAGCGATCTCATGCGGGATCTGCGCGCACGGATCCAGAAAATCGCGGAGGCCGACGCGACGGTTCTCATTTGCGGGGAAAGCGGCACCGGGAAGGAGCTTGCCGCCCGCGCGATACACATGGAGAGCAGAAGGAAGGAAGAGCCGCTCGTTGTCGTGGATTGCGCCGCCATTCCGGAACAGCTCATGGAGAGCTCGTTCTTCGGTCACGAGAAAGGGGCGTTTACCGATGCCCACGAGCAGAAAACCGGCGCCTTCGAAGAAGCGAACGGCGGGACCGTGTTCCTTGACGAAATCGGGGAATTGCCCACGGGTGCACAGTCGAAGCTCCTGAGAGTCCTGCAGGAGAAAGAGTTCTCCCGTGTCGGGTCAGCAAGTCCGATACGCGTGGACGTGCGTGTAATTGCCGCGACGAACAAGGATCTCGCCGCGCGCGTCAGAAAAGGGAAGTTCCGCGAGGACCTCTATTACAGGCTCGACGTCCTCAACCTGAAAATGCCGTCACTGAGAGAACACATCGGGGACGTGCCCCTCTACGCGGCGCATTTTATCGAAAGATACAGGAGTGTGTTCGGGAAACGGGTCTCGGGGATATCGCCGGAAGCTCTCCAAATTCTCACGTCGCTCCCCTGGAACGGCAACGTGCGCGAGCTCGAAAACGTCATCCAGCGGGGCCTCTTAAACGCCTCGGGGGAAACCTTGCAGGAGGCCGACGTCAGATTCGCCGGAGAAACAGGTGGCCGGAGCGCGGTGCCGTGGGACCCCTCCGTGGGGCTTGAGTTGTATGTTAAGTCCCTCTCCGAAGAAGCGGAAAAGAGGATCATACTTGAATCTCTTGGCCGGACCGGCTGGAACAGAACAGCGACCGCCCAGAACCTGGGGATCAGCAGAAAGACCCTCTTCAACAAGATGCAGCAGTACGGAATAGAGGAAAGGCCTGTGGAGCCCTGAATGAGAAAGACATTCCGCGTTCTTCTTGTCGTCATTCCCCTCCTGGTTGTGGCTCTGAGCCTGGGTTTGCTCTACGCAATCGAGAACGTCCTTCCCTATTCCGCAATCCGGCCGCACAGGTGCACCGTCGGGGAGATGGCCCTCTCCTCTCCCAATTTTCTGAGCCCGGCGGCGTTCACTCCCCACTGGGAGAACTTCGATATCACAGTCGAGGATACAATCCGGTTGAAAGGCTGGTTCATATTCGCATCAGGCGGGGAAAACAGGGGGACGATATTACTGCTCCACGGGATCGGGAGCTGCAAAATTACAATGCTCTCACTGGCAAAGCTGTTCGTCCAGAACGGGTTTAACTGCATTCTTTACGACTCGCGCGCAAATGGCGAGAGCGGGGGTATCAATTGTACGTTTGGGTACTACGAAAAGCGGGATCTTTCGGCATACATCGATTCAGCCCTCGTACGATATCCCGGTTCCGCGCCGTTCGGTGTCCTCGGTGATTCATTCGGCGCTGCCACGGCAGTACAGGCGCTGGCCTGGGACAAACGTCTCGTGTGCGGTATCGCCGAGAGCCCGTTTGCCACACTGCGCGGCGTGATACATGATTATTTCCGGCAGATGTATTTCGTCCCTTTGTACTTCATTCCGGACGCCGCCCTCGTCAATTCCGAGCGAATTGCACGGTTTCAGGTGGACAGCGTGAGTCCCGAACAGGATGCCCGGAGGATCACTCAGCCCACGATGATCGTCCACGGTTCAGCCGATCGCAAAATCTCTTCGCAGTACGGGAGGCTGGTCTTCGACAACCTGGCTTCGACACATAAGGAATGGTATCTGGTCGAAGGTGCGGGACACTCGGATATCGGGAATGTCGGTGGCGCTGAATATGAAGCCCGGATCGTCGGATTCTTTAGGACATATCTGAACGTGAACACTGCTCGATGAAAGGACGCCGGAGAGGATTCTGTCGCGAACCGATGTCTTCTCTGAATTCGTTCGGTTGAAGCAGCCGAAATGTCTGAGAAATCATCCCTTCGTTTCTGCACCCCCCGCGTGACGTCTGACACACACACTCTCCTAAAATTTCACCACTCTGCAACAACCTCATACGACCTTCAAATGCTGAAATACTTCATTTCCGCAAACGCGATTCTGTTCTTTGCTGGTAGGTCTTCGGTTATAGAAACAATTCGCGAGCGCTTCAAGCGAATGCTCGGTTGGTCCACGTTTACCGTGCACAGGGACGTCTAAGGGCGCATGATTCGGACTGGAACCCGGGGGAATCTCACATGAATACTGTGACGATAGTCTGTCCGCATTGTTACAATGAAGGCGACCACCCGTTTTACCTGAGGCCGACCCCTTTCAAGCTCAGCGGGTCAAATCGGGTTCTCTGCGAAAACTGTTTCAAGAAGTTCAGGGTTTACTTCCAGGAGGGGAGAATCAGCAACGTGGCGAGAGTGTAAGTCTTCACTGCCTGATCAGGAAAAACTCTTTCGATTGTTTCTTGCTATTGGGTCATTTGTTCGTTAGCTTGAACACAGCCCCCCGTCTGACACTGTCCTTCCGCTTTCTGTCCTACGTAGAGCTTTGCATTTCTCCTGTTGCCCCATCCTCGGGAAATTGCATCACGCGCCTGAATGAGGACAAATCGCTTTCCAGGAAGTGGAGAATGTGCGCATGGAAAACCCTCCCAATATCCAGCCAGCAACAGACTTGCTCGACGGCCTAAAACGCTCGATTCATACGACGTATTGGTCATACTGTGCCGAATTGGAACGGCTCAAATTGTTCAAAATAGGGCACGACGAAGACACCAAATCATGGTCTGATCGCGCCCAGAGCAACCCGACCGACCAGAATCTGCAGCGATTGGCAGAATACGGTTCGCAGGGAACTGGCTTCTTGGACCTGCTTCTGACCGAACTCGAAGGCTATTCACTTAAGTACCGGAGTTTCGCACGGTTCGTGGACGATGTCGAGTTGCAGCTGGGGATACTGGGAACCGGAACTTCAGTTTGATGCAGATGTCGAAGAACGTGAGATGTGCGTCCTCAACCAGTTCCGGCCCCTCCTGGGACCATCGACGCGGGTGCCCGGGGGCTGTTGTGTGTAAGGCTCTACCCACCCCCGTGTAACGGGTTACCCGACTTTCCTCCCTCACCCCTTTCATTTCTATAATTTCCGCAATTATCCCCAAAGGCACGGCGCTTGCACGCCCATGCCCATTGACCCGCGGCAACACACAAACACCCAGGAGCACCCAACGCCATGATACAAGCCATCGATCTCACGAAGCGCTACGAGGACGGGCTCCTCGCTCTCGACCACCTCAACATTTCGATCCTGCCCGGCCAGATATACTGCCTCCTGGGGGCGAACGGGGCCGGCAAAACGACGACAATCAATCTGTTTTTCAATTTCATAGAGCCGACGAGCGGGACGGCCCTGCTGAACGGAAAAGACTGCACGAAGGAGCCCCTTCTCGCGAAGCAGTTCGCGGCGTATGTGTCGGAGAATGTCATGCTGTACGGCAACTTCACTGCGCGCCAGAACCTGGACTTCTTCACGAAGCTTTCGGGAAGGAAGAACCTGAGCAAGGATGAGTATTACATGGTGATGCGCCAGGTCGGCCTTCCGGAACGTGCTTTCGAACAGAGAGTGAAGACGTTTTCCAAGGGGATGAGACAAAAACTCGGGATCGCCATCGCAATCCTCAAGCAGGCCCCGGCGCTCCTTCTTGACGAACCGACATCCGGGCTCGATCCGAAGGCCGGAGCGGAGTTCGTGGAGCTGCTTCTCAAGCTGCGCGGCGAGGGGAAAGCCATACTCATGTCCACCCACGACGTGTTTCGTGCGAAGGAAATCGCGGACGTCGTCGGGATCATGAAGGAGGGAGTCCTGATCATGGAGAAGACGAAGGATGATCTGAAGTACGAGGACCTGGAGAAGCTCTATCTGAAGTACATGGAAGTAAGCTGACGACCCCGGGGCCCAGTCCGTTCTTATTACGGGGTCCCGGAACCCCGCATACAGAATGACGGTGCAGCAATGATCGGTCATATCGTTCGGAAGGAACTGCTTGTTAACCTCCAGAGTATGAGGTTCCTCGTCGGGCTTGTTGTCAGCGCACTCATGATGGGGATCGTGGGCTATGTCCTCGTCGAGGATTATGCGACAAGGATGCAGAAGTACATTGCAGATGTGGCGGAACACCGTGCAGCGCTTGCGGAGACGAAAGTGTATTCGATGGTTGCAGTCGATGTTGACATCCCTCCTTCGCCGCTCTCGGTCTTCAGCAGGGGCTCGCAGAACCTGCCGACTACCCTGCATGTCTCCCCTTTCCATGTCCCATCGCTCATCGATGAAGGAGGGGCGAGCGCTTCCATAGGACTCAACGGGACGAGCAGTCATGCGGACAATCCGCTCCTGAGGATGTTCAGCTCCATTGATCTTGGATTCGTCATCAGCACAATCCTGAGCCTGTTCGCCGTGCTGCTGGTGTTCGATAGTTTCAGCGGGGAACGGGAGCAGGGGACGTTGAAGCTGCTCCTGACTTCATCCGCGGGCAGGGTTCACCTCCTGGCCGGAAAGTATGTTGGCGCACTCGTGACGCTGGCGATACCGCTGACTGTCGGGTTCCTCGAGGTGATGATCCTCTGGGCCCTTCACCCCTCCCTCTCGTTTGACGCGCAAGTGTGGGCGGGTGTGGGACTCGTGTATTGTGCTTCCCTTCTTTTTCTCTCCAGCTTTCTTGCGATGGCTCTTTTCCTCTCCCTGTATGCGACGGAGTCCTCATCCTGTCTTATGTACCTGCTCCTGGCCTGGGTGACAGTATCCGTTGTCATCCCGGCAGGAGGCGGATACGTAGCGGAGTATTTCCGTCCGAAGGGGCTCCGTGAGATCATGTTGAGCGAAGCGAAACAGGCGAGTGCCCACCTCAGCAACGAGCTGGAGCGTCTGAATTACCGGCAAAAAGGCGGCTGGAACAACGCATGGACGGACTGGTTCGGAGCGGAATCCATTTTGGGTTTGACTCAGCAAGAAGCCAATAACAGGCTCGCATACAACCAGAAGGTTGTCCCGATGAAGTTGCAGTACGCTGAAGACCGGTATCGCGTCGTCGAATCGTATGCGCAGGGACTCCTGAGCTGGAGCCGGACCAGGGAGGACCTGATCCGGCCATCCCTCTGCGTCGACTACGGCAATGTGGTGCAGGCCCTGGCGGGAACGGACCTCAATACCTTTGACGATCTTGTTCAAAAGTCAAGACTCTACCGTGACGCGATGATGGCGTACCTCCGACCGAAGTCAGAAACGAGCCTGTGGTTCACCCGGATATTTGAATACCCTGACATGGAGCCCACGGAGAAGAATCAACAGTACTGGCAGAGTCTTATCGAGAAAGAGGGTCAACGGGCCGTCGAGAAGATCATGAGCTGGGACAGGGTGTCGTCTCTCGACCTGACGTCCATGCCCCCACCTTCGGTGAATATGCGCGGCGTGACCGAGCGGGCGCTCCATGCGCTCCCGGATGGGATCCTGCTCTTCGCGGCCAGCGTTGTCTTCATCGGGCTCTCGATGATCCGGGTGCGTCACTATCCCTTGAACTAGAACTGCGGCACAACGATACTGAGCCGGACAATCCCCAAACGGAGCGAGTCATGTTGTGGACAGTCGTCAAAAGAGAACTTCTCGATCACCTTTTCAGTTTGCGCTTTTCCGCGATCTTTGTGCTGACGCTTATTCTGATGCTGACGTCAGTTCTTGTCTTCTCAGCACGCTACGCCCGGCAACAAAGGGAATATCCGAAACGGGTGGAGGCCTTCGTAGATGAACAGGGGACTGTCAACCTGTACTCGATCGCATGCAATAGTGGCGCCACGGTTCGCGAAGTTCCTTCCCCGCTCGGGTTCCTGTTTGCAGCGGGGGAACGTGAGCTTCCTGACCAATCCGTGATGGCGCTCCACGGGTTGAACACGCTGTGGAGAAGCACTGAACCGGGGGACATCATGGATTCCTCCTCCGGGACTGACTGGACGTACGTGGTCACCGTTCTCCTGAGTTTTGGGGCCGGTCTACTGACATA
>Ga0182021_10008436_pt1 | contig 12198 bp, 10 predicted proteins | sample 612E3MmetaG_FD_120493 | JGI IMG/M metagenome (GOLD analysis project Ga0182021, IMG submission 120493) | Permafrost microbial communities from Stordalen Mire, Sweden - 612E3M metaG (Illumina Assembly) | ecosystem: Environmental > Terrestrial > Soil > Wetlands > Permafrost | place: Sweden...
ATTCCCCCCTTCCGAGCACCGGACCTCCCTCGAACGGATCGCGGACCTGGTCCTCCAGAGAAACGCCTGACGTGCTCGAGATCGAAGTCAAAGTCCCGGTTCCCGACCTGAAAGCCGCCCGGGAGCGGCTCGCCGGCCTGGGCGCGGTCCTCGTCCGCGAGCGCCATCGGGAAGAGAACACTCTCTACGACTTGAAAGACGGCGAGCTCGGATCGGGCCACCGGGCGCTGCGGGTCCGGACGGCGGGCCGAAAATCGTTCCTGACCTACAAGGGGGCGCCTCAAAAATCCAGGAAATACAAGGTCCGCGAGGAATTCGAGACCGAGGTGAAGAACGTCCGTCAAACGCGGAAAATCCTGGCCGGGCTGGGATACCGTCCCGTCTTCCGGTACGAGAAGCACCGGACCGTGCTCCGGATCAAGACGCTGAAGATCTGCCTGGACGAAACCGCGGTGGGAACGTTCCTCGAGCTCGAGGGCGAGAGGGAGAAGATCGCCAAGGTCTCGAAGCAGATGGGGATTTCGAAAAAGGATTGGATCAAGCTGGACTACATCGCCCTGCTGATCCGAGCGGGAAAGGGAGGAATCCTCCCTTATTCGTCGTCTTTTTCTTCGCCGCCCACCGGGTCGGGAAGCTCCTCGTCGTAATCGGCGTCGACCGCCTCTTCGGGATCATCGTTCTCTCCCGGCTCGTCGTCGGGGGCCGCGTCGGAGCAGGGCTCTTCGATCTCGCCCCCGGCGTCCACGACCCCGAGCACCTGTTCTTCGACTTCGGCGGTCTCCTCGCGGAGCGGCTGGATGATCTCGTAATCCACGACGCCCGCCTTGACTTCGATCTGGGCGATGCGGATCGGGTTCCGGGATTTCGTCTTGATCTTGACCTTCGCGCCATGCAGGAGCTGCTTAGCTCGCTTCGAAGCCAGGATCACGAAACGGAATTTACTATCGATCTTGCCATAAGTCTGCAACGGACGTTACTCCTCGTAAGGCGGATTGGACGGGTAGAGTTTTACATATTAACAGAAACGCCCATAAAATTCAATGCCCTTTGGAAAAAAAGCGGGGGGACGGGAGCGCACGTTGCAGGTTTCAGGGGCGTGGCAGCGGATTATTCTTGTGTTTGCGCTCCGAATCCCATAAGATTTTCTGTCTCAAGATGAAAAAAACGCCCGCCACCATCCCTCATCAGGGCCCGACCGTCCGCCGGACATTCGAAAAGCTCGAGATCGAGGACGGCGACCGCCGCTCCGGGCTCGGGGCGCGGCTCCGCCGGCTGTTCCGGCGCAAGGACCGCCCGCGCGCCCGCAAGCGGGCCGGCTAGGCCCGGCGCGCCGCCCTCCCCTCTTCCCTCCAGGCCGGATCGTCCTCGAACGCGCGGGCGAGCGCCCGTTTCTCATCCTGGCCGAGCCAAGAGCCGGCGATCCCCTGGAGGATCAAGGACCGGATCTCGTCCGCCGTGAAGCCGAAGCCGCCGGCGAGGTTCCGATATTCGTCCGCGAGCCGCGTGCCGAACATCTGCGGATCGTCCGTATTGACCGACAGGAGGAGGCCGCGCTCGAAATAGCGTCGGACGGGATGCTCCGCGAGCGTCCGGACGACCCCGGTCCGGACGTTCGAGACGGGGCACAGCTCCAAAGGGACGCCGGCGCCGGCCAGCTCCTCGACGAGGGCGGGGTCTTCCGCGGCGCGCGTCGCGTGACCGATCCTGTCGGGCCGCAGGCGGCGAAGCGCGGCCCGGACGCTCTCCGGGCCCGCCCCCTCGCCCGCGTGGACGGTCGTCCTGAAGCCGAGCGTCCGCGCGCGTCGGTAGACCTCGGCGAACGGATCCGGCGGGAACGCCTGCTCCGACCCGCCGAGACCGATCCCGACGATCCCCAGGTCCCGGACCTCGGCGAGGCGCGACAGCAGGGCATCGCCCGCCGCGGGCCCGGAATCGCGGACCAGGTCCGCGACGAGCGCGACGCGCGCGGCCGGGACGCGGGCCAAGCCGCGCCGGACGGCCTCCGCCAGGAGCTCGGGCTCGAGGCCGGCCCCGGCGAAATCCGGGGGCGAGAAAAAGACCTCCGCGTACCTGATGTTTTGGGCGGCAAAATCGCGGGCCGCGGCCTCGGCGATGAAAGTGAAGTCCTCGTATTCGCGCAGGAAGCGGTTCTTCCAGACCCAGGTGTCGAGGAAATGGGGGAAGTCCCGATACGTGAACGCACGGGCGAGGGCCGCGCGATCAGGGACGCCGGAGTCGCCCCCATACTTGAGGACGAGCGTCCAGAGCGCGTCGAGCGGGATCGCGCCCTCGAGATGGACGTGGAGCTCGACCTTGGGGACGCGTTCGAACCAGTCCGCGGAAACCGCGGCCTCGGTCACTCGGCCTTCTCCGCGTCGGCGGCGGCCGCGGCATCGTCGGCCGCTTCGGCCGCGACGCTCTCGAGGAGCTTCTCCGACTCGGCCGCCGGGAGCTCCTGGACCTGGCGGAGCTTGCGCTCGATCACACGCGAGCGCGTCTGAGCGCTCTCGATGACGTTCCCGGCCTCCTGGAGCTTCTTCTGGACCTTGTCGATGACCTCGCCGAACTTTCCGAATTCAGTCTTCACCGCGCCAAGCAGCGTCCAGACTTCGCTCGAGCGCTTCTGGATGGCCAGCGTGCGGAAGCCCATCTGGAGACTGTTGAGGAGCGCGGCCAGGGTCGTCGGGCCGGCGACGTTGACCCGGAACTCGCGCTGGAGCGCCTCCTGGAGCCCGGGCCGGCGCAGGACCTCGGCGTACAGACCTTCGGTCGGGAGATACAGGATGCCGAAGTCCGTCGTGTGCGGCGGGTCCAGGTACTTGTCACGAATGGTCTTGGCCTCGCCGCGGACGCGCAGCTCGAGCTGCCTGGTCGCTTCCTCGACCCCGGCGGCGTCCGCCCGCTCGGAGGCCTCGACCAGGCGCTCATAATCCTCCTTGGGGAACTTGGCGTCGATGGGCAGCCAGACGACCTCGCCGTCCGCGTCGTCGCGTCCGGGCAGCTTGATGGCGAACTCGACGCGGTCGGCCGAGCCCGCCCGGGTGGCCACGTTCCGTTCGAATTGGTCGGGGACGAGGATCTGCTCGAGCAGGTTCCCGAGCTGGATTTCCCCCCAGGTGCCCCGGACCTTGATGTTGGTCAAAACCTTCTTCAGGTCGCCGACGCCGCTGGCCAGGGCCTGCATCTCGCCGAGCCCTTTGTGGACCTGTTCGAGGCGCTCGCTGACCTGGCTGAACGAGGCGGCCAGCCGTCGCTCCAGGGTCTGCTCGAGCTTCTCTTCGACGGTCTTGCGCATCTGCTCGAGCTTGGCCGCGTTATCGGTCTGGATCTGCCCGAGCTTCGTCTCGACGGCGCCGCGCAGACCTTCGATCTTCGCCTCGTTCGACTCCGTCAGGCGCCGCAGCTCGACCGCGAAGCCCTCCATCTGCCGGCGGTCCAGGGCGACGAGGTCCGCGATCTGCTTGAGGACGGAGTCGTTCGCGCCCTTCAAACTCGCCGCAACCTCCAGCCGGAGGGCCTTCGATTCCGAGCGGCTTTCCTCGCGGCTGCGGCCGAATTCGTCCCGCAGCCCCCGCTCGGCCCGCTCCTGGCCGTGCTCGATCGCCTCGAGGCGCGTCTGCAGGGGCCCGACGTCGGCGCTCCCGCGGCGCCGGAGGAGCAGGACCATCAGGACGATCGCGGCGGCGGCCAGGAGGCCGGCTAGGAGCGACAGGATTTCGGCGAGACTCATCGTTGATACCTCCGCGGCCGGACGCGGCGGCGCCCGTCCGGCGCGCCCCTAATATCGTTCATATGGGGCCGCTAATCAAGAGCGGGGGCCGGCGCGGCGCGTCAACGGATGCCGATCAGGAGCTCGATCAGGTGCCGGATGAAGGTAATGACGGGGGTCAAGATGCCCGTAAAGAGAAGAAGCAGAATGATGATGAACCCGTTCTGTCCGAGGAGGCTGTAGATCCTGCCGGTCTGGTTCGGAAAGATCCCCAACAGGATTTTTGATCCGTCGAGCGGCGGGATGGGGATCAGGTTGAGGGCGGCCAGGGTGATGTTGATCTGGACCATGAAGTAGATCGCGATGACCCACGTGCCCGCGTACCGGAGGGGGATGACCTTGAGCAGCATCTCAAAGAGGAACGCCAGCAGGATGTTGGCCGCGATGCCGGCCGAAGAGACCAGGATCAAACCCTTGCGTCGGGGATGCAGGTTGTAGAAGTTGACCGGGACGGGCTTCGCCCAGCCGAATCCCACCAGGAAGCGCATCAGCGTCCCGCACGGGTCCAAGTGCTTGAGCGGATTCAGGGTCAGTCGCCCCATGTCCTTGGCGGTCGAATCGCCCATCCGATAGGCCACCCAGCCGTGGGCCACCTCGTGGATGATGATCGAGAAGAGAAGGGGGATGACCAGGAGGACGAACGCCAGCGGATCCTGGGTCAAAAGCTTTAGGAGTCCCATGGTTTCTCTCCCGCGCATCTTACACCAGTTCGGTGCCGATGAGAACCTTCCGGTTTTGACCTTCCTGCCCGAAACGGATATATTCGGGGAGCGGATCGACGGCCGCCGATCCGCCATCCTGAAACGGGAGGACGCCGCCATGACCGCACCGAGGCTCGTCCGGATCGGCCTTTCCCTCGTCATTCTTCTGACTCTTCTCTCCGTCTCCGGAACGGCCCGGGCGCCGCAGGCGCCGGCCGCCCCTCGGCCGGTGGGCTTAGGCGGCGACATCCGCAATATCCTGCCCGAGCGCGACCGGGCGCGGATCCAGGACGAGTGGCTGAAATGGCGCCTGGACAACATCCTGCCCGAGGTCATGCGCCGGGAGGGGATCGACATGTGGCTCGTGATCGCCAACGAGTCCGACCCCGACCCCGTCTATTTTACCCTCCTGCCGGCGACCTCGCTCTATGTCGTCCGGACGTCGATCCTGATCTTCCACGATCGTGGCGGGGAGCTCGGCGTCGAGCGCTTCTCGGGAGGATCGGCATTCGGCGACTGGTACCCGTCGATCTGGACGGACCGGAAGGCCAAGACCCAGTTCGCCAACCTGGCGGAGTTCATCAAATCCAGGAACCCGAGGAAGATCGGGATCGACACCAGCCCGATCTGGTATTACGGCGATGCCCTGACGGCGGGGCTTAAGGACAAGCTGACCGCCGCCCTCGGCCCCGAATACGCCAAGCGCCTAGTCCCGGCCGACCGCCTCTGCGTCGGCTGGCTCGAGACCCGCAGCCCGCAGGAGCTGAGCGTCTACCGCCACGTCTGCGGGATCGCCCACGGCCTCCTGCCCGAGTTCTTCTCGAACGCCGTGATCACGCCCGACGTCACCACGACCGAGGACGTGGTCTGGTGGATCCGCCAGCGCATTCGGAACCTCGGCCTCGATACCTGGTTCCACCCCTCGATCGAGATCGTCCGCAGCAAGAAGGACGAGGCCCGCTACAAGGACCTGAGCGTCATCCGCCGGGGCGACCTTCTCCACTGCGACTTCGGGATCCGCTATCTCGGGCTCGACACCGACATGCAATGGTCGGCCTACGTCCTGAGGGAGGGCGAGATGGACGCGCCGCCCGGACTCAAGGCCGCCCTGGGCCGGGCGATCCGCCTGGCCGAGGTCTTCATGGGCGAGTTCCGTACCGGACGCAGCGGCAACGAGATCGTGGACGCGGCGATGAAGAAGGGCGAAGCCGAAGGCCTCCGGCCTCTGATCTACAGCCATCCTCTGGGAGTCTACGGCCACGCGGCGGGGCCCCCAATGGAAGCCCGCCCCCTCGAAGCCGCGCCCGAGAACTCACGGCTGCGCGGAGAATACCCGCTCCACGTGAACACGGTCTACGCCATCGAGTTCAGCGCCACGACCGCGGTCCCCGAATGGGACAACGCGGACGTGCGCATCGGGTTCGAGGAGGACGCGGCCTTCACGGCGGCCGGCTGTCGTTTCATCGACGGCCACCAGGTATCGCTGCTCCTCATCAAATAGCCCGGCCGGGCCTTCGACGCGCGGCATCCGGCGGCCCGCGCCTTTCCGAGACGTGTTCTCTCGTCCCCTTTTCAAATATTGGCCTGTTAGAAAATAATATTAATTGGCTGTTGACGCCGACCAATTCAGCCTCTATGCTGGGATGCGGGCGGAGCGGCGGGCCGCGTGCGCGAGCGGCCCTTCCCTTCCGCGAGGAGGCTTCGATGCTGCTCAAGATCGACCGCGGGGCGAAAATGCCCCTCCGTCGCCAGATCGAAACCGGGACCAAGCGCCTCATCGATCAAGGCGCGCTTCGGCCCGGCGAGACGCTGCCCCCGTCGCGGGAGCTCGCCCGACGCCTGGGCGTCAACCGCTCCACGGTTTATCAAGCTTATGCCGATCTCCAGGCGCAGGGCTACCTCCTGAGCCGCCCCGGCTCCTACAACGTCGTCCAGGCGCGCCGAAAGGAGGTCGCCTATGATCCCGACCGGCGGGGGATGTTCGACTGGGCCCGCCTGTCGACCGCCGGCGCCCGCGCCGCGCATGACGCCAACCTCGCCCTCGCTTCCGGCGCCGCATCGCACCGCCCCGATAAAGGGAGGATCGTCGACTTCGCTTCGCTCGAGGTGGACCCGCGGCTCTACCCTCTTGCGGAATTCCGGAGCGTCGTCCGCCGCGTCCTGGCCGAATCCGGCCGCGACGCCCTGCGCTACGGCGAGCTCAAGGGGTATCTCCCGCTGCGGGCAGGAATCGCCCGACGGCTTCGGCTTCACGGGATCTCCGTGTCCGAAGACGAGATCCTGATCACATCGGGCTCGCAGGAAGGCCTCGATCTGCTCATCCGGCTTCTCTGCCCACAGGGAAGCCGCGTGGCCGTCGAGGTCCCGACGTACGCTCGATTCCTCCCTCTCCTCGCCCTGAACGGTGTCGAGCCCGTCCCCGTGCCCATGACCCCGGCGGGCATGGACCTCGACGCCCTCGAGCGCGTCCTGGAAGCCGGCCGAATTCGCTTCGTCTATTCGATGCCCAACTTCCACAATCCGACCGGGATCACCACCCAGCACGCCCACCGCGAGCGCCTGCTCTCGATCTGCCAGACCCGCGGCGTCCCCCTTCTCGAGGACGGGTTCGAAGAGGACATGAAATATTTCGGCAAGGTCCCCCTCCCGCTCAAGTCGATCGACACGCGGGGCGTCGTCATCTACCTCGGCACCTTTTCCAAGGCCCTCTTCTCCGGGCTGCGCATCGGCTGGGTCACGGCCGACCGAGATTGCATCGACCGGCTGGCCGCCGTCAAGCGGTTCTCCGATCTCGGGATGAGTCCCCTCACCCAGATGGCGATCGAGCGCTTCTGCCGCCTGGGATTCTACGACCTCAACCTCAAGCGCATCCACCGCGTCTACCGGCGCCGCCTGACCGTCACCCTGGAGGAGATGGACCGCCGCATGCCGAAGAACGTGACCTGGACGCGGCCGGTGGGCGGCTATACGCTCTGGGTCAAGCTGCCGCGAAAGATCGGGGCCGCGGAGCTGCGAGGGCACCTGGCCGGCTATGGAATCGCGGCCACGCCCGGGGCGGAATTCTTTCCCGGAGGCCGGCCCTCGGAGTACCTGCGGCTTTGCATCGCCCGGCCGGACGAAGACGAGATCCGGACCGGAATCCGGCGGCTGGGCCAAGCGCTGGCGGCGCTGCCTCTATGATTATGATAAGGAAGGGGATGCCATGAGCCAGATTCTCGGATTGAAGACGGGGTTGACCTACGGCCCGGTGGATTCGCGGCGTCTGGGCCGGTCGCTGGGCATCAACATCCTGCCGCGAGACGCGAAACTCTGCTCCCTCGACTGCGTCTACTGCCAGTACGGATGGACCAAAGTCCACGAGCTGCGGCCGCGCCCCGAATCCGGCCTGCCTGCCCCCAGGGAGGTCCGGTCGGCGCTCGAACAGAAGCTGAGGAGCCTCTCCGCGCCGCCGGCTTACATCACCTTCTCCGGCAACGGCGAGCCCACCCTTCACCCCGACTTCGGGACGATGGTCGGCGAGGCGACCGCCGTGCGCGATCGGCTCGCGCCGTCCGCCAGAACGGCCGTCCTCTCGAACTCGACGACCGCCGGCGACCCGGCCGTCCGCGCGGCGCTCCTCCGGCTCGACGTCCGGATCATGAAGCTCGACGCGGGAACCGCCGCGATCTTCGCCCGCTACAGCCGCCCCTGCCCGGGCGTGGATCTCGAAACCGTCACGAGCGGCCTCGAAGCATTGTCCTCGGCGGCACCCGTCATCGTCCAGGCGCTGTTCACGAATGGGAAGAACGGGAATCTGCGAGCGGCCGAGGTCGAAGCCTGGCGCGCCCGGCTCGTCAGCATCCGGCCGGAGATGGTCCAGATCTACACGCTGGCGCGCGGCTATCCGGACAAGGACATCGCCCCGGCGACCCTTGAAGATCTTCGGGGCGTCAAGGCGATTCTCGATCAGGCCGGCGTCTCCTCCCGAATTTTCTGATCCGGCCGGTCTCCTGCTATTTTCCCTCGAGCCGCTGGAGGATCTTGAGAATCAGGTCGCTTTGGTTTTCCAGGTGTTGAAGGATGGTTTCGATTTCGCGTTCCGCCCGGGTGTTGACTTCAAAGTCGGCCTCGGCCCGCATCTCGGTGTGACGGCCCTGAAGGTTCTGCCCGATCATGATCAAGGGCATAAGGAAGATCTGGAGCATGTTGGAGATGAAGAGCCAGAAGACGAAGGCCGGGTAGGGATCGAACCGCAGAGGCCGCGGACCGAGCGTGTTCCAAGCGAGCCAAAAGAACGTCCAGGCCAGGATGATCAGGAAGAACCCCATGCTGCCGATATGCTTCGTGATCCAGACGGCGAAGCGTTCGAGGCGGGTGAGCTTTTCGGAATGCGCCTCGTTGACGTTGCGCAGGGGCTTCCGCAGCTTCCGGATGGCGTCCAAGCTGAGAGGTTGGTGTTGGCTGCTCATGGGGTCATTCTAGCATAATCATCGGGATGGCGGGATCGGCGTCCACGTCGGCACGCTCACCCCTATCGTCCCCCCGCGGGCAGCCATTGCTCGAGGAAGCCGTAGCGCAGCGTGTCGAGGTGCGCGCCGCTGATGCCGTGCCGCCGGTTGGGATATTCCATGAAGCTGAACTGCTTGTTGAGGTCGATGAGCCGGTTGAGCAGCCGCTGCGTGCCCTGGAAATGGACATTGTCGTCCCCCGTGCCATGGATGATGAGGAGCTTGCCTTCCAGGCCCGCGGCGAACGTGATCGGCGAGCCCGCCTTATAGCCCTCGGCGTTGTCCTGGGGCAGGCCCATGTACCGCTCCTGGTAAATCGAGTCGTAGAGCGTCTGGTCGGGCACGGGGGCGCCCGCGACGCCGACCTTATAAAGCTCGGGCGAGCGGAACATCAGGTTGAGCGTCATGGATCCTCCGCCGCTCCAGCCATAGACGCCGACCCGAGTCAGGTCGACGTACGGATGGGAGGCGGCCAGCGCCCGCAGTGCCGCCGCCTGTTCCTTCGAGGCCAGGACGCCGATCGAGCCGTAGACCACTTTCCTCCAGTCGCGTCCTTTGGGGGATGGCGTTCCGCGGTTGTCGAAGCTCGCCATGAGATAGCCGTCGTCGGCGATGGCCGCGGCCAGAATCCGCCCCGTGCCGCCCCAGCTGTCGTTGACCGTGGTCGAGGCCGGCTCGCCGTAGACGCTGACGATCACCGGGTACTTCTTCGCCGGATCGAACTTAGAGGGCCGGATGAGCCACCCGTCGATCTTGACCCCCTCGCCGATGTCGACTTGGAACATTTCGGTCCGGCCGGCGAGCATCGTCCCAACCTTGGCCTTGAGGTCGGCGTTGTCCTGGAAGACGCGCACGACCTTGTGCTCCGGAAGGCGGACGAGGTCGGACGGACCCGGCGAATCGAACTTCGAATAGCTATGGAACGCCCAGCGGGCATCGGGCGAAATGTTGTAGGTGTGGGTCCCCGGCGCGGCGGAGGGCGTCACGCGCTCGGGCTTGCCCTTGCCGTCGAGCCGCGACCGGTAGAGGTAGCGCTGGACGCCGTTCTCGGGCGAGGCGATGTAGTAGAGCCAGCCGCCCGCTTCGTCGACGGCCGCGATCGAGACGAGGTCGAAGGCCCCGGTCGTGATCAGGCGCGCGTCGCCCGTCCGGGACACGGCGTAGGCGTGGCGCCAGCCGTCGCCCTCGCTCGTGAACAGGAGGCGCGTCCCTTTTTCGAGCCAGACGAAGGACCGGTTGTAATCGACCCAGGCCTTGTCCTCGTCGCGGTACATCGCCCGCGCCTCCCCCGTGGCCGCGTCGGCCAGGAACACGGTATTGACGTTCTGCAGCCGATTCAGGTGCTGGAAGACGATCTCCCGGGAGTTCGCCGCCCAGTCCATGCGCGGGAGGTAGATATTGCGCGGGTCGCCGGGCACCTTGATCCAGACGGTGGGCCCGCCCGCGGCAGCGACGACGCCGATCCTCACCGCCGCGTTCGTCTGCCCCGCCTTCGGGTAGGGGTACTTCGTGATGACCGGATAAAGGGTATCGGTATAGTTGATCAGGGCGAATTCGGGGACGTTGCTTTGATCGAATTGGAGATAGGCGATCCGGCGGCCGTCCGGGCTCCATTGGAAGGCGTCGCGGACGCTTAGCTCCTCCTCGGTGACCCAATCCGAAGTCCCGTTGATGATCATCGGCGACCCGTCCGACGTCAGGGCCGTGACCGCGCCGCCGCGGATGTCCTCGACGTAGATGTTGTTGTCGCGGACGTAGGCTGCCCGCGTCCCGTCGGGCGAGAGCTTGGCGTAGAGCAGCCCCGCTCCCGAAGCGCCGCCAAGCTTGCGCCAGGAGCGGTCGGACTTGTCGAGGGCCCAATAGTCGTTCATCGTCTTGCGAATCATGGTCGGCCGCGGATTCGTCGAGAAGAGCATGACCCGGCCGTCCTCCGTCGACGCTGGCTCGCCGAACACAGGCGGCTTGCCCGCGGCCTGGGGCGGTACGAGGTCCGCGGCCGTCATCAGGACGGTCCGCTGGCCGGTCGCCGTATCATACCGGGCGATCTCGCTCCCGCCGCCCGGCGTCCGTTCCATGGCTACGTAGCCGGCCCCGCCGTCGACCCATCGGCCGCTCGCCCCCGGGGCGCGCCGTCCGCCCGCGCCGCCGAACTCGCCGGCGGCGATCCGCTTCATCATGTCCTGGAGGTTCTGGGAAAGCTGCGCGCGGGCTGGCAGGGCGCTTAGGAGCCAGAGGACGACGACCGCGGAGACCGGATAAATCTTTGCACTTGGTTTCTTGATCGACATGACTTCTCCTTATTCGAGAAGGCCGGGGGAGGAGCGCCCGAAATTCCGTCAACACAGTCTCATCGGAGACCGGAGGTCGGCCGCTCCCGATGCACCTGCCTTGCCGGTTCTTATATCATAGGGTGAAAGGAGCGGTCAAAACCGAATCGCGAAGGCCCGGCTACGGCGCGGAGGCCATCCTCCAAGGATTCGCCGCTTTACGTTGTCGAAATTGTGAGAGGTAGGATCATGCGCACAAAAGACAGGCACAACGCTTTTCCCGCCCCGGCGATCCGCCGGGCTGCTTTGGGGCTCTTCCTCGCCGCGGCCGCCTTGGGCCACGTCGCCTGCGGCTCCATCGACGTCGACAGCCGCTGGAGGGATTTCCCCATCGCGATCGACGGCAACAGCGATGATTGGGGGAACGCCCTCGTCCCCTTCGAGGATACCGACGTCTTTCTGGGCGTGGCCAACGATGCCGACTCTCTTTTCCTCTGCCTCGATGCGGGGAACGGAGACCGGCCCGTCCCGTTCACGACGCGGGGACTGGTCCTCTGGGTGGACGCCAAAGGCGGAAAGAGCCATGACTACGGGCTCCGATTCCCCATCGGCTTCGACCGGAACGCCGTCCGCGACGAGGGCGTCGATTCCGGAGACCAAGCCCAGGGCCGGACCCGGCGCCGCGAAGCAATGGCCGATACGCGGGACGAGCTCGAAATCATCGTACCGGGGGAGAAAGAACCGCGGCGGGTGAAGCTCGTCGATCTCAAAGGGCTCGAGGTCTCGGCCAAGACCATCAACGGGCGCTTCGTCTACGAGGCCCGCATCCCGCTCGCGGCATCGCCCGACGCGACGTTCGCCGTCGGCGCCGCGCCGGGGGCCAGGAAAATCGGCTTGGGAATCGAGCTTCCCGAGTCCGACTCGCCCTACGGCCGCCCCGAAATGGGCGGGCGCGGGGGCGGCGGATTCGGCGG
>Ga0182021_10008438_pt1 | contig 12196 bp, 8 predicted proteins | sample 612E3MmetaG_FD_120493 | JGI IMG/M metagenome (GOLD analysis project Ga0182021, IMG submission 120493) | Permafrost microbial communities from Stordalen Mire, Sweden - 612E3M metaG (Illumina Assembly) | ecosystem: Environmental > Terrestrial > Soil > Wetlands > Permafrost | place: Sweden...
ATTCACCAGTCCATCGCTTCCCGGTTTTCTCCACCCATGGTGCTGGAGGGTGTGTCGGATCAATCGTGAACCAGGTCGTAATATAGCCATCAGATTCCTGGCCTATTCTTATAATATCAATAACCGAATCAAGGTAGGTTTCCAGTTTCTTGTTTGGCGCACTGATCAGAGAGTTTGATGCTCCTTCGATGATTTTATAGATATCCGTATCATCGAATGGCATCTTTCCCCTGACTTTTCCCTGCATCTTCCCACCAGCAATCAGGAAATTTTCCATTCGTCCTTCTTGCCGGCATTTATCAAAACCATAAGCAATGGTGGTATTTTGTACTGTCTGGATTTTAGGTAGCCAAAAGTTGTCGGAAATCTTTACTTTGTTGATGTCAACCATCGAAATAGGATAATCCGCGTCCTTTTTTTGCTGTCCATAACATTGCGCGAGAAACGAAAATAAAAAAACAAAGGAATAAAAAACCGATATCTTCTTCATGTCATATGATTTAGAGTAAATAATGAATCACTCATTCGTCGGTGATTTACTTAGTTTTCCTCACTTGATCGCGCAACTCCAGCAAGTCTTTCATCACATTGAACATATTTCCGTTCCATTGCTTCGTACCAAATCCATCGTGCAACTGATGGTAAAGAGCGTAGAGCTTCTTGTAGGTCTCATGGTTTTCTTTGATCGGCGTAAATACCTTGCCACTCCCTGTCATTGTTTGCCGCGCTTCGTCGATAGAATCGTACCCACAGGCACTCTTTCCGGCTGCAACGGATGCAAAGATTCCTGCGCCAAGCGCTGGTGTTTGGTCGCTGCGGGATATTTTCATCGGACGGCCGGTGATGTCTGCGTATATCTGCATCATCAATTTATTCTTCATTGCCAGTCCGCCGCAATTGACCACTTCCTCCACCTTTACGTCATATTCTTCGATGCGGTCGATGATAGCAAGCGCGCCGAAGCCGGTTGCTTCAATCAACGCTCGATATATTTCTTCCGGTGTTGTATACAGGGATTGGCCTATCAGCATACCGCTCAGGCGAACATCGACAAGAATTGTTCGGTTGCCATTATTCCAATCAAGAGCAAGAAGCCCGCTTTCGCCGGGCGACAACTTCGATGCTGCCTTCTCAAGATTTGTAAATTTCTGGTCTTGTGTCTTTCCGTATAATTCAGGGACGAGATTATTTATAAACCAGAGAAATATATCCCCCACTCCAGATTGGCCCGCTTCGATACCATAATAACCATTCATCACCGAACCGTCAACAATTCCACAAACACCGGGAATATCGTTCAGCTGTTCTTTATGCGGATGAATCATGATATCACACGTGCTCGTTCCAATAATCTTTACAAGTGTGCCAGTGGAAATTCCTGCTCCGACAGCTCCCATATGAGCATCGAACGCTCCAACTGCGATTGCGACATTCGTGGAAAGTCCTAACTTTTTTGCCCAGTCGGATGAAAGATAGCCCACTCTCTGTTCCGCTGTGAAAGCTTCATCATAGAGGCGGCTTCGCAATGCTCCGAAGCCGGGTGAGAGTGTTTCGAGAAACTCAATGTCAGGTAATCCGCCCCAATTCCGATTGAACATTGCTTTGTGGCCTGCCGAACAAATTCCTCTTTTGATTTTCTTTGGTGAAAGCTCACCTGCCAACACTGCCGGAATCCAATCGCAAATTTCCACCCAGCTGTCTGCAGCTTCGAATATATCTGGTGCAATGTTTTTGCAGTGAAATATTTTACTCCACCACCACTCAGAGGAATATGTACCTCCAATCTTCGCCAAATATTGCGGACGAATTTTTGCAGCAGTCTCGGTAATGAGAGCCGCTTCAGCAAAACTAGTATGATCCTTCCACAGCCAAACCATGGCGGCTGGATTCTTCTTGAACTTTTTATTGAAACACAACGCCTGACCTTCGGAATCCACCGGCATCGGACTGCTGCCTGTTGTGTCAACACCAATTCCGATTACATCTTGCGGGGAAAATTTTGATCGACCTGCTTTTGCTTTTTTGAGAGCTTTTTTGATTGTTACTTCAATTCCTAACAGGTAATCAGCGGGATTCTGCCTTGCCAAATGCAAGTCGGCAGAATCCACAATCACTCCATCTTTTCCTGATGGATATGGAAAAACATGACTTGCCAGTTCTTTTCCACTGGCAACATCGATAATTAAGGAACGGCAGGAGTTCGTCCCAAAATCCAATCCGATAACGTATTTGCTCATCGTACTGATTTCTCCAATTCTATTAACCTGTAAAATAGATATAACCGCAAGCAATAACGGCAACAACAATTATGGAAGTGACAACTTCACGCCAATCCCAGCTCGCATACGATTCCAATTTATGTTCTGCAGTGGCCGTTCCAAAGGAAAGGTTTTTGATTCTCTCGTAATCTGGGGTTTCAGTCATATAACTAACCGCGACCATAACAAGTGCAGATATAATGGTAATGAGAATGCTAAAGTATTGGAAATTAATATTGTTTATAATCCAGAGGAACGAACCTGGAGTGTATCCATCCTGCAGTATGCCAAGGGTCACAGGTGTATCGACAAGCATTCGGAACAGGCCGATACCAAAACCAATAATTATTGCCCACAGGCAGCCTTTGGCGTTCAAGCGTTTCCAGAATACTCCAAAAAAGAATACTACAAATATGGGCGGTGCAAGATACCCCTGTATCGTCTGCAAATAATTATAAAGACTTGTCGCACCTTTCACGACTGGAATCCAAAGCAATGCTATTAATACCATCGTGGTAGTAGCAATACGGCCCATTCGCACAAGTTCATTCTGACTCGCTTTCGGCCGCAGCTTTTCATAAATATCCACCGTGAACAGTGTAGAACAGGCATTGAAGACACCGGCAAGAGATCCCATGAGAGCGGAGAGCAATCCGGCAACTACAATGCCTCTCAACCCTGTCGGGAGGAGGTATTGTACTAACAATGGAAATGCTGCCTGGGCATGTCCGGTTGCTTTACCGGTAGCGGCATCGTAGACTACTTCCAGTCCGGGTACTTTACCACTTTTTGCCAATGCAAAACAAATCAAACCTGGGATAATGAAAAGATATACAGGGAATAATTTTAATACTGCAGCAAAGATACTCCCGCGCCGAGCAACTTTCTCATTTGGCGCACCCAAAGCTCTTTGCACAATATATTGATCCGTACACCAGTACCAAAGACCAATGACCGGTGCGCAGATAGCCATTCCAAGCCACGGATAATTCCCGTTAAAATACCAGGCTTGTCTTAAAAGCTGACCGGCCGAATTCTTTTCCATCACAGGTGCCCACGTGCTTTCAACTCCGACTGGTGTTAATGGCTTCCAAAGGTTAAACATATCAGAACCGCAAATTCTTCTTAACTCACCCCATCCTCCCAAAGCATACAATCCATAGAAGGTCAACAGTGCCGAGCCCAAAATTAAGACGGTAACCTGGACAGCATCATTATAGGCAACCGCCCGCATTCCGCCTAAAGCAGTATAGAGACCGGTTAAAATAATAACGAGGACAGAACCAATCCAGAAGCTGTCAATATAGAGACTTCCGATTGTTATGTGAAGTTCAGGTAAGAGCGTTCCGAACACAACACCACCAGCAAAAATGCCGACCGCAATTTTTGTAACAATAAATGTAATGATCGAAACAATTGATAACACATAACGTGATCCAACGGAAAAACGTCTTTCAAGAAATTCTGGCATGGTAAAAACTAGTGAGCGGGCGTAAAAAGGTACAAAGACCCATGCTAACACTAACAAGCACCACGCATGGAATTCATAATGTGCCATTGCAACACCGTCCTTCGCGCCGGATCCGGCCAAACCAACAATGTGCTCAGAGCCGATATTCGATGCAAAGATGGATGCTCCTATGATCCACCAACTGAGATTCCGTCCAGCGAGAAAATAATCTGCAGTTTCATTTTTTCCTCTCTTGACAACCCACCACGCGACACATAAAAGGATTCCAAAATATATCGCGATAACAATCCAATCCAGAGTTTGCAAAGTGCCCATATCTTAAATCTCCTTTTCCTATTTCATTGAAAATTGATAAATGGTTGTTTGATGATATACATCGCCCGGTTTTAGTTTGACAGATGGAAACTCAGGTCTGTTTGGAGAATCCGGGAAGCACTGAGCTTCTAAACAAAGTCCCGTTCGACGTTGATAGGATACCCCTTTACCGCTTACAGTTCCATCAAGGAAGTTGCCGGAATAGAATTGAAGTCCTGGCTGATCTGTATATACAATCATGAGCCGTCCGCTCTTTTGATCATAAAGTTCCGCCACTTTGCGAATCTTGCCATCATATTTTTTAATAACCCAGTTGTGATCATAGCCTTTTCCGAAGATTAACTGCTCGAACTGATCATTGATTCGCGCGCCAATTGCAGTCGGAGCACGGAAATCCATTGGAGTATTGGTCACATCCAAAAATTTACCCGTTGGAATAAGCCCTTGAACGACCGGTGTGATCGCATCAGCTTCGATCGTTAATACATGGTCCAGAATTGTATTTGTAAATGAGCCTGACAAATTGAAATAGGAATGGTGTGTCGGATTGAGAATAGTAATTTTATCCGTTGTTCCCTGGTACACAATGCGCAATTCATTCTTTTCAGTCAATGTATAGGTGACTGTCAAGGTAACATTTCCCGGATATCCTTCTTCACCATCACGGCTGACATATGTCAATTCGAGAGAAGGACCTGCGCTATCCTGCACTGTACGCGCTTCCCACAAGACTTTATTGAATCCGATAATTCCACCATGCAGATGGTTCTCACCATCATTGATTGTTAGTTGAAATTCTTTTCCACCCAATTTGAACTTGCCTTTGCTGATGCGATTGCCATAGCGCCCAACAATAGCACCGAAATAGCACTTGTCATTCATGTATCCTTGCAGTGAATCATAACCGGAAACGATATCTTCATATTTTCCGTTACGATCCGGAACAGTCAGTGATGTGACAATCGCTCCGAAGTTGATGACTTTCATTGTTGCGCCGGATTTATTCATTAGTGTATATTGATATACCTCGTGGCCATCCGGAAGTTTTCCATAAAGAGTTTTTTCGATCACGCTATTTTCCTTTTTGTTTGGTGTACATGAAAGTATAATGCTTGAATAAATAAGAAATGCATAGAATAACATCCGCCTCATCATAATCTACCCTTTCCTTGAATAAAGATTAGTTTCAGAGATTGATGAAAAATAATATTCACAGACTATATATGCAATTATATAATAATATGCGTTTACGTTAATGCATATGCAAGCAAGTACCAATATTTTTGCCCATAGAAGATATATCTTTCAGTCATATTATTTATTCATTAATAAATGAAGTATGCAAATGTTTCTTGTTTGATATGAAACACTATTTTTGTTGACAAGCTCAGAGCAAAGTCACCAAAGCGTTCGTTTCAATGCTGAAGATCACTCTTTGTATCATGCTCTATTTTCAATCGCATCTTCAACACATTTTTCAATAATCTTTGAACATTCGAATTCTTTGTACATTCCACAGTGAAAGCAGAACTGTAAAGCTTCAAACATGGTGCTTTGTACCATAAACAAGGTCACCATCTAAATTATTCAATTCCCATTGATACATCTATTCTAGCCAGCGCAATTAATTGCAATTATTATCTGTTTTCCAATAGAATTCCATTCTGAATTTGCTGCTGATTTACGCTACACCATACTTAGAATAACCATTCATTCTAGATAAATTGTTCGCCGTCTTTTTCTCATAAAAACATTGAATTAGCATTGTAAAATATTTCTACTTATTACTTGACATATTTAGATATATTTCTTATTATATGATTGGAATAAGCATTATGACATTGACAGAAATCCGAAAAGAAAAACGGTTTAAAACAGTAGATCTCGCCACTCGACTCGGAATATCCCAGGGATATTATTCTCATCTCGAGTGTGGCAAGAGACCGTTCAACGATGTGCTCCTTAAAAAAACTGCGAAGGTTCTTGGAGTTCGACTCGTTACTTTGCGAGAAGCCGTAAAATCACATCCACCTGATTCATACAAATTAAAGAGCTGGATATCGAACATCAGAATTCATGGCTTGCCGCTTATCAAAGCATTTCACTATTACATGGAAACAAATGGTATAGATACCCAATCTCTTGACGATGCAAATCTGAAAAATAAAATGAAGGAATTTGTCGAAACGAATATCGGCTTTTCTGTTTTAGCAGAACTATCAGAAAACAGAACTCTTCTGAATCATATCAGAGAAACAATCGGTGACTATGCAACACTTTTAAAGAATGTTCAGCCAAACAATAAATCTAAAAACATCACATAATATCCATATGAACACAATTGAAAAAATGAGAGGTATTGCTGATATGTTGTTGAATCAGCATAAATACTCTGAGGCATTTACGCTCTACGATGAATTGTACAAACAGGTATGGAGCGTATTCAGCACTGTTCGATACAGTTCTTCGGGTTACACGGATTACTTCAATTTGAATAAGAAAGACTTCGAACAGACTATGCAGATTCGATGTCTCGAACCAGTTTTGAACGCATTGTGTGCCAAAACCTTAGATATGAATCTTACTGCAATCCTTGGTGAATTTGCATCTATTATTTATGGACGCCTTCGCTGCATCAACTCCTCTTTTCAGGTCCGCCGATATATTTCTCCAAACTCGGTATTCACCGAATTCGCAATTCTTTATTCGCTTATGCTCCAACCTGCGCACCAGCGCAAAGTCGGTCCGATTTTTACTTATGCAGGAACAGTCCTGGATGGTACAAAAAGAGTAAAACGAGTTCTCTCACTCTATTCGGTTATTATGAACGAAAAACTTCTTGTGAAATATGCGCTTTCCAATAAAACAAATCGACTGAATAGGCTCAACCATCTTTTACTTGATTATCTTTTAATCTCGGGAGAACGGAAATCTGATTTATTTAAAAAAGTTTCAAAGAATGTTGATCCTCTTTCATACACGTTTCATTATTCAGATTATTCCCGCGCCTCCGACCGTTCACACAATTATCAACGGAATAATTATCGAAACACAACTTCCGAACATACATTTTCTCCTTCTTCTGCTACTGAAGAACAGAAGCGGAACTATTATGGAAACCTTATAGGATTGACAGGAATGATAACGAAGCAGCAAGTCCGGATAAAGTACTTAGAACTTGTATCACAATACCACCCTGATAAGGTACAACATCTTGGCCCGGAATTACAGGAATTGGCAGAGTTGAAAACAAAAGAAATTAACGCTGCATACGATTGGCTGAAAGCAAAATATCGTATCTAAATACTTTCATTTCGCAAAGCAATTTATATATCTGTTTATTTGTTTCACTGGTTAAACAGAGGACCAGTCACTTTTGGCGCCCTTCTCAGAAAATCGCTATCCTTTGTTGGATGATGGTGAGGCATATTGTATGTAAGGAACAGAAGAGTACTTTTAGGATAAAAACATAAACCTCCGGCAGAAACGAAGGATTGATTCTATGAACCGCTTAAAGCGTTAATGTTTTTCTCGTTAAAAAATATTCAATAGATCCAACCGTTTGTTCTCTTCTCTTATTGCTCTTAAATATATTTCCGTATTGTTGCCTCAGTTTTGTCCACAATGACACATATGATCCTCGATCATTAAAATGTAGGCCTTTAAAGTTTTTTTCGGTTCCCTTATAGTTCCATGCTATATAGATTACGCTTTTTCCCTTCATAAATCTTGTCACTATACTCATTGCATGTTTGGGAGCAATGTTTACAGGCGGATGCGTATAATCCTCCAGCGACTGTCTCTCTCATATCCTACTCTCCTTCTCTCATACCAAATTGTGAGACACTCCCCAAAGATACCCTCGCAGTTTCTTGAATCGTGTCTTCTGACTATACTTTGATATAAATACTATATTATTTGCATTTATACTTCGTATGCCATGAATTGTTCTGCCTATTTATCACGAATCTCCAGTATACTTCAAGCAATTCACACATATAGGAAATCCAATGTTTTTCCGCAAAAATCAAACTCTATGAATCTTTCAGTATAGCGGGAAGTTTACCAATTTTAAATAATTTTACATATATTGTAACGTTTCAATTACATTGAAATCATTTAATTTTTCATGCAACTAAGAGCCAATTAACGTGAAAATTTTTCCATTTGCCTCTATTTTGTAATTTATTTCAATTCATGACATTTTTCAATCATAGTACAACTTCTCAGAAAACTCATCATCGAAAGGTGACTAAATGAAATTAAATCGGTATTCATATCAGATCTTTATGGCTAGTGTGTCACTTTTTTCCCTTATTCACTTTCAGGCTAAATCCCAACATGGTCTGGTACAAGATGATCCTGTACTGGCCGCGAATGTCGTTGTTTTACCTATCATTGATGGAAATGGAAACGACTCATGCTGGCAGAATGTACCATGGCAGAGTATTGCTCAAGTATGGATTCCCTATGGTACAAAAGTGGACTCAAATGATTATTCAGGACGTTATAAAGTTGTATGGTCATCCACAACGAATTTGATGTACTTTCTGATAGAAGTCACAGACACTGTGTTTGTTGATGGCTTTATTCCCGGCGTAACCGCTGATATTTACAATTATGATATTGTTGAGGTCTTTATCGATGAAAACAAGTCCGGTGGCTTCCATGTGTTTGACGGCACTGGTAATGCCGGACGCGAGTGGGGTACGAATGCAGAGAATGCTTTTGCATATCATATTTATGCTGATTTCCCCAAAGAAGGGCAAGTTACGACGAAATGCTATGTATACGATTTAGCTGGAACAAGTTGGTCTGATGCAAAAAGTATGGACTACACTTCTCACTTGCCAACATTCGCATTACGCAAAACCGGTAACAAAGCAGTTTGGGAGTTTTCTTTGATTGTGTATAATGATACATACGAAGATACAATTTCCAACAAGGATTTGGCCAGAGTGCGATTGCATCCCGGTAAAGTAATGGGGCTCTCTGTAGCATATTGCGACAATGACCATCCCGACAAAAATCCGAAGGTACGAGACTTTATGTTCGGTTCTGTCTGGGAGCCAAGTCCCGGAAATTTCCATTGGATGAATGCAGATTATTTTGGTACTGTCAAGTTGATTGCAAATATTCCGGTGAAAAATACAATCTTTCATCGATAAATAATCGAACCATATTCTAAAATTCTGATGTCATAATCATAAATGATTGAAAGGGTACTCCATGAATAGAAAACGATGGCATAGCTCGATTTTCTTTGCTTGTTTTTTCTTTAATGTTTTGTATTCTCAAAATTTTCAAAAACAAGAAGACGGTGTTCTTTTTGAAATTAAAAAACAAAAAGAAACCGATCCACAATGGTTGAGGATACAAGTTTGCTCAGAGGAGATCATTCGAGTTTTAGCTGCACCAGAAAAGTTCTTCTCGAGCCGTCCAAGCCTCATGGTTGAGAGAACAAACTGGGAACATGTGCCCTTTTCTGTTAAAGAGAATAACGAACTGATTGAAGTTTCCACATTAAAAACAACTGTCAAAATAAATTCTAAAAACGGTGCAGTTGCATTTTTTGATGCATGCGGACAATTGTTATTGCAAGAAAGGGTTGAAGGAGGCAAGATTATTACTTCTGCCGATGTCTTTGGTGAAAAGACATTTCATGTCCAGCAAATTTTCAACTCTCCTGAAAACGAAGCCTTTTATGGACTCGGCGGTCATCAAAACGCCATCATGAATTATAAAGGTCACGACGTTGATCTCTGGCAGCACAACATGGTGGAATCTGTTCCATTTCTGGTTTCGAGCAAAAACTATGGAATCCTTTGGGATAACAATTCCCATACAAAATTTGGTGACATCCGGAAGTTTGAATCTCTCTCTGCACTCAAGCTTAGAGGCAAAGATGATTCTGAAGGTGGGTTGACAGCTGAATATTTCAAAGACACCGCTTTTACTACTTTTTTTACATCTCGCACTGAACCAAGAATTGAACATGAATTCACAGATGTCAATGATGAATTTCCCTCAGGTTTTCAGCGAAATGTATCTGCTATTCGCTGGAGCGGTACCATCGAAAGCAAAGATTCAGGCATTCACAAATTCAGACTCTATTGCAGTGGTTATACAAAATTATGGTTGGACGGAAAGCTTGTGGTTGATTCTTGGCGGCAAAATTGGAATCCTTGGATACATCTTCCCCGCCTTGAAATGAAAGCCGGAAAAAAATACCAAATTAAGATCGAGTGGATTCATTCCGGCGGTTATATTGGTTTGAAATGTCTCACTCCAGAAAAGGGAGATATAAAAAACCAAATATCATTGTATTCGGAAGTTGCGGATCAGATCGATTATTATTTTATCCATGGTGACAACCTTGATCAAGTTATTCACGGTTACCGGACAATCACCGGCAAAACACCGATGATGCCAAAATGGGCAATGGGATTCTGGCAGTCACGTGAGCATTACAATTCGCAAGACGATATTCTTTCCACCGTCAAGGAATTCCGCAATCGTCAGATTCCCCTCGACAATATTGTCCAGGATTGGTTCTACTGGAAAGAAAACCGATGGGGCAGTCAAGAGTTTGATACGACACGCTACCCAGATCCTAAGGGCATGATTCAAACACTTCATAACGATTTTCACGCACAGATTATGATTTCGGTTTGGCCAAAGTTTTACGTTGGTCTGAAGAATTATGATTTGTTTAATGATAAAGGATGGTTGTACAGGCGCAATGTCGAAAAAGGCCAAAAAGATTGGGTTGGGCCTGGTTATGTTTCGACATTCTATGATTCCTATAACGCGGATGCCCGGAAATTATTCTGGCAGCTTATGAACGAAAAGCTATTCAGTATTGGGATCGATGGCTGGTGGTTGGACTGCACCGAACCGGATATTTGTTCTAATCTCTCGAGAACTGAAACAATTCTTCGTCAGAATCCGACTGCTCTCGGTTCGGCATATCGGTACACGAATGCATTTTCTCTTATGAATGCAAAAGCTGTTTATGAAGGCCAGCGTTCAACCAACGATAATCAGCGTGTGTATATTCTTACGCGCTCTGCATTTGCAGGTCAGCAGCGTTATGCCGCAACCACGTGGAGTGGTGATGTAGCCTCCCGGTGGTATGATCTTAAAGCACAGATCTCTTCCGGTATAAATTTTACACTTTCCGGAATTCCATACTGGTCGATGGATATCGGTGGATTTTCTGTCGAATCGCGATATGAGAAGCCAACCGAAGCCGATCTTGACGAGTGGCGTGAACTCAACACGCGCTGGTTCCAGTTCGGCACATTCGTTCCGATCTTCCGCGTGCATGGACAATTTCCGCTGCGCGAGGTGTATAACATCGCTCCAGACAATCATCCTGCCTATCAATCCATCGTGGCGTATGATAAACTACGATACCGGTTGATGCCGTATATTTATTCACTTACGGGAATGGTAACGCAGCAAGACTATACGATAATGCGCGGCTTGGTAATGGATTTTGGAAATGATAAAAAGGTTCTGGAAATTAACGATCAATTCATGTTTGGTCCAGCTTTCCTTGTGAATCCAGTAACAGAATATAAAGCCCGGACGCGATCGTTGTATCTCCCTGCTGGAACTGGATGGTATGATCTCCGGACAGGAAAATATCTCAATGGCGGGCAGATTATCCAAGCAGATGCTCCTTACACAGAAATGCCCGTTTATATTAAATCGGGATCGATCATTCCATGCGGCCCGGAAATCCAATACACAACAGAAAAACCAGCAGATCCAATTCGATTGTTCGTTTATACAGGCAACGACGGTTCATTTACACTGTATGAAGATGAGAACGTTAATTATAACTATGAGAAGGGAAAATTCTCAACGATTGCGATGAGTTACAATGAGAAGAAGAAGGAACTCACAATCGAAAAACGTGAAGGCACTTTTGTTGGAATGTTATCGCAACGAACATTTGAAATTGTCCGGATCACTAGCCAAAAGCCCTCTGGACTTGAATTCCAATCAAAACCAGACGCTATCATTACATATGATGGCACAAGACAATCGATTCAGATGAAATAATTTACAATAATGCAATCACTAAATTAGAACTCCATTTATGAAAATAATCATCGTCTTGCTATTGGTTCCGTTTTTGACA
>Ga0182021_10008439_pt1 | contig 12195 bp, 15 predicted proteins | sample 612E3MmetaG_FD_120493 | JGI IMG/M metagenome (GOLD analysis project Ga0182021, IMG submission 120493) | Permafrost microbial communities from Stordalen Mire, Sweden - 612E3M metaG (Illumina Assembly) | ecosystem: Environmental > Terrestrial > Soil > Wetlands > Permafrost | place: Sweden...
ATCATTGCGTGTTGAGACCAGTGATGAATGGCGACGATGGCTACCTACGTCTGCAGCTATGGCTGCAGGGTTAACTGATCATATCTGGACTATCGAGGAACTTATGATGACTGTTGTTGTTCCAGATTTCAACACATAATAGGGAGACTACCCGAAGGCTACAACCCGTTTCAATTGGCAACGGTCTGAAGAGAATATCTATGGAGAAGATTGAATAAAATTTGGATGCTATTATAATAGAATATGAACAGAATAATTGATATACCGTAAACTAAAACTGACAAACTAACAATACTATCCTACTTTGATATATAAATTTAGTGCAAATTTTGGGTAAATACTTTAAATACTCCTGCTTACAGGCTCAAGGCTACTCTTCTATCCGACCGTTGCCAAAGGTCGCGGTATTCTATTATTTGGGTGTTTTTCAGCTCTTCAACCTTAGCTGTGAGTCTCATGATCTGACGGCTATCATTGGGTCTGTGGGCACACTGTAGGGCAGGCCAAAGGGCTTCAGCTCTCTTCATGGCTCGAATGGTATCTCGTCGGCTAACCTTTTCCTGAACGCTCTTGCCCGAGAATAGAACCCTCACCTGTTGGCTATCGAAGGAGATCTCCTTTCTTCTAAACGGATCATCTTGAATCGTGGTCTTCACATAATCGATGATCTGCACGGCTCGCGCCATGATCTTAGAGCAGACTTGAATCACTTTACCGCCTTCCTGCGATGATCGTGTCTTTAGAGTTTCTCTGACCTTCGCGAGAAGCCTTCTAGTATGGGCGTTAAGGAGGAGCACCTTATCTATGGGTGATCCTGTGGCTTTGATGCTGTTTGAGGCTTCTGTGGTCATCCTGGCAAGCTCTCGGCCACGTAGAATAGCTGAATCCCTCACCATTTCAGCGACCACGTTATAGGTCGTGGCAAGTTCGTTCAAAAGACCCTGCAACTTCGACACAGGGATTTCAAGAATTGGGTCCTCTGGCTGTACATCGGCTTGCTGTGCCACGTGGGCAAAGTTATTTATCTTAGCTAAAGCTATTTCTGACATACGGAACATCCCTAAACCATCCCTTCTCGGGAATCCTGGCCAGGTGGTAGCACACCTGAGCCCGGAATCAGTTTTTTATTACTATTATGGCAGCGGTGATTATTTTGTTATGTATTAAATCTATTCGTTGTGGGAAATACCTATTCCTCTGGGGTCTTCTTTTCTGGCGTTATACTTGATACCAAATTTTTATAGAAGCCTTGGTGTAACTTATAGCAGGAATGATGATAAAAGATATTGGTGAAATTGGCAAGGCTAAAAGATATGGAGTTTAGCACTTTCGATGTAATACCAAAACGGAAACATATTACCGTGTTCAAGGTCGGCAAGCTTTGGCTCTTTAAGTATTTCTTTGACAACAGGGAGATCTTCGAGGCGCTACTGGACCACTACAACAAAGACCTATACCGCTTCGAATTCAAATCCACTGGGGCGAGAAACAATGCTCTCAAGCTTCTGGAGCGAAACGGCTTCGACTACGACCTGGTGGAGAACATGCAGGGCTACGTGGTCAAGCTACCCAAGTTCGCCAAGTATGCGCAGATTTTAAAGAACTCCGTGGCCTCCAAGGAGACAGCAACCGATAGACTCTTTCTGATGAAAGACTTGGCTGCAGTCGAGGAGGCTGTGGGGCTAGGCGCAAAAATAGTAGAGGGCGAGGTGGCCTTCTGAGGCTACAATACAGAGCTTAGCTCCTTTAGCCTCTGAATGGCCACAATTGTCCGGCCCGACTCCTGGGTTTTCTCTGTCTCGTAGTGCTCTATGATCTCATCTATGGTCGTACGCAGAGCATAGATCTTCATAGGTCTGCCTTTTCCTGGACTCTTGACATCGTGCTCAGAGAGCCACCCCATAGTTCTCAGTGTTCGCATCGCTATGCTAACTTCTGGTTGCCTCAGGTCAGTAGCAATCTCGATATCCCTCGAAGAGCCTTCATCTACGTCCTTGAGATAAGTTATCAACTTGGCCACATTTCGATTGATGCCTAGGCCCTGCAAGCCGTTTATGAATTCCCAGTCCTTTTCGTCTGCCACTTTGAAAATAGCTTCTCGAATGATGATCCCTCCAACACATTACAATTAGGCATTATCATATAAATAATTTCTTTTAAACAAGTTCATCTTAAAACAGAACTCTGATCTGGTCCTCCTCCCCACCCTGCACTCTCCCCCTCCTCTCCCGAAAATGTGGGCGTCGCTAGATTTGGCTAAGATCACTTGCGCAACGCACGGTTGACCCTTTTTAACTATTACTACTATGAAGTAGATTGGGCTGGGAGACAATCTTACCCCATACTCCCTTCACGACTGACCCCGGCCATATCCCCTTCTAATTTTATGCAGGTCTCTGGCCTTGAAGAAGGATTGCTACTATTATGTCTCCGAGAGGGATGCACATGCAAGGCACGTATGGGTGGATCTGCGCGCATAAGAAGATCCTAGCTAGCTCCAAACCACGTGGTCAAAGCATGGCAGAGACACTAAGGCAGGCTGAGGCGAACCTCTCCAAGATGCCAAAGAGCTATCAACGCATGGTTAGGATGGCCAGGGAGGAGGCCGAATCTGAGCCCTTGGAGCTGATCCACAAAGGCGGGTTCAAGCCGTGCTTACCAGAGGAGGCGTAGTTATGGAAACCCAAGAGGTTATCCACAAACAAGGCCAACCGTTGAAGGTTTTGCTTCAAAAAACCAGAGAAGGCTATAATTGGGAAATTCACATCCAAGGCGAGGATATTGCCGAGATCCTGCCAGAACTCAGCGGGTCAGCAGCAGCAAGTGGGCTGGCGGCGGCAACGGACCGACACTACCAGAAGATGAAGCCTCCACGGTCGCAAACATGCTGATCGACACCCACGACACGATCGCCAAAGACCTTCCGTATTGGCAGAAAAAGGCAGCAATCGAGGAGGAGTCTTAATCATGCCTCCCAATTGTAGAGTCTGTGGCGATATTCGATGCCCAAAATTTTTAGATCTCCGTTTGTGGGACATACATGCGGCAAGATGCCGATGGGAGGACAACAGCAACAAGAACACGGGGAAAAAGTAGTACCACACCTCAAAGCAATTTCTCAAAAATGTGGCACTACCAGTCTGGTGATAGCGATGAAAAAGGAACAAGACGGGTATGAATTAATCCAAAGGCACAGGCAACGTCGTACGGTTTGACACCGAATGCCCAGAGTGCAACAATCCGATCAAAGGAGTAACCTGGATCCAGGCAAACCACTTGTTGGTGCTTTATAAATGCCCTCAATGTGGTTGCGGGCAGACACACGCAACTAGGTTGGCAGCTAATGAGCTAACGGGTGTAGACCTGAACATTGAGATCAGAAGGAGTATCTTCGAGTTGGCCACGAACGGCAGCAGAAATGAAAACACTTTTGCTGCTTTGATTTGGCTGTCAAAGCATGTCCTGGGAGAACACGAATAGACAAAACAAGATAGCTCAGAGCCTTATGTGTACTTGATAGAGAGAACAGTACACATAAGGCTGAACTTCCTCGTGGAGTTCCTCCTGGAGTTCCTCGTGGAAGTTAGTCACTTCAGCCTTTAGGATAGTGCTTTTTTGGAGTAAATACAAACGGCTATAATTAACTTTATATAGCACATATTTTCTATAAGTACATACAATTCTGATTAAGAATTGGGGAGAGCACCTAGATCTAACGTGTGTGAAATTTGGGTGCAAAATTGGTTGAAGAGTCTGCTTCGGTAGGCTGGCGGGATGGCACTAGAAGCCCCAAGGCAAAAAAACCCGAGATACGAATAGGGAGGTATAACCTCATGAAGCCCGAAACAACCAAACTAGCCCCAATATCCATAGGCGTAAGACTGCCCGGTAAAACGCGACAAAGAATTGCGAAACAAGCAGCGGCTTTAAGCATTCCTCAAAGCTCTTTTATCCGAGTCTTGATCCACCTAGCGATCGAGCAGATTGATAAAGATCCTGCTATTCTTCTGAAAAGACCTGCAGAGGCCGTTGATCTTCCAGAGCAATGAGACAGAGGCTGGAAGATGCAAAAGAAAAGAGTTGGCCCTGTTGGTGAGCAGAGCCCAAAATACGCTAAAGGAAGCTTATCCCTGCAGGATAAATACGTTCTCATTCAGGGCGAAAATCAAAAATTGCGAAGGAAAATAGAGAGGCTCTGCGAATCGCTCCGAGACTGGAGGGAGAGAGCCCTATACTTCCAGGCGGAGCGGGACCATTACAGAGAACAGGCCCAGGAGAGAGATTGTGATCTCTGAATCCCATAGGCAAAAGCTCCTCCTGAAATATGGTCTTCCTGAGTCTTTGGTTAGCTCTCTGGCAGAATCTGGAGAGATCTCCTCCCTCTCTCCTTCAGAGGTACGCGACCATTTAGGAAGGACTGACATAGACTCCCCAGGTCTCCTGTTCAAGTATCCTGGAAATGGAGCTGCTACAATAAGGCTGGATACACCTCCTGTCAAAGATGGGAAACCTCAGAAGTATCTCCGAAGAGCAGGGGAACCTAATCACCTATTCAACCCTGGAGTAGACCTTTCCCAGGCCCAGGAGATCTGGATAGTTGAAGGAGAGGCTAAAGCTCTCTGTGGCCATGCCCAAGGTCTTTCTATTGTTGGCCTTTCTGGAGTATATAACTGGAGGACCTCAGGCCCAGAGGCTGAGTTATTGGCTGAAGGGGAGAAGCTGAAGGACTCAGAAGCCTTGCTCCCAGAGTTGGCCCAGGTAGACTGGAGCCGTAAGAAGGTTACTCTGCTCTATGACAGCGACATTACCCCAGGCCATAGAGCATACGACGCCTTCCCCAGGCTGGCAGAGCAGCTTTACAGGCTCGGAGCAGAAGAGGTGCGGATTTTATCCCTTTCCTCTGTGGCCCAGGGCCAGAAGACCGGCTTAGATGAGTTTATTCTGGCCAGAAGGGAGCAGGCTCTCCCAGACCTCCAGGCCATGAAGAATAGAACAGAGCCCTACCTTCCCATTAGGGCTGGAGCTCTAACTTATGCAGAGAGGCTCATAAAATCTGAGGATCTGGAGGATAAGTTAAACGCTACTGTAGCTTATCTTGGAGCCAAAAAGAAAGTCTTTGCTCAGGAATGGTTAAAGGAGCAGGGCATAAGAGGAGAAACAAGATCTGCACTTCTCCAGGAAGCAAAAGAGAAGCTCTCCCAGCTCCAGATAAAACCTAAAAGTTCCAGCTCCCAGGAAGATCTGCCAGAGCTGGGGTTAGAATATGATACCCCTAAGGCTCTCTTGAAGGACTATCTAGACCAATACGATATAGACGTCAGCGGGCGATTAAGTAAAATCGATTGGAAGGAAACAATAACCAGAGAAGGAAACAAGGTTATCACTAGGGTTGTTACTCCTCTCTGTAACTTTGTAGCCTGGCCGATTAGAGATATACTCAAAGATGACGGACTCACTACAGAACGGTATATTGAGTTCCAGGGTATCCTCCAGGGAGGATCTCTCCTTAAATCTTCAAAAGTCTCAGGTAAAGGCTTCCTGGAGATGAAATGGCTAATTGAGGCTTGGGGAGTACGGGCTGCAATAAAGCCTCGTCTTGAGCAGGAGGTAAGGTATGCCCTCCAGCTTATGGCCCAGGCAGGCATTCCAGAGAGCACTATTTTTACCCATCTAGGCTGGAGAAAACTAAAAGGCTCCTGGGTTTTCCTCCATGCAGGAGGAGCGGTAGGCTCTGAGACTGTGGAGGTAGAGATCTCCGATAGGCTCAGGAAGTATTCCCTTCCTGAAGAGACAGGAGATCTCAAAGAGGCTCTGGAGGCTTCTCTCTTCCTCCTGGAGCTGGGACCTAAATGGATAATGTACCCTCTGTACTCCCTTGTATGGCTTACTCCTCTTTGTGAACCTCTGAGACTGGCAGGGATGGAGCCCAGCCACGTAACTTATCTCTGGGGTACAACAGGCTCCTTCAAGAGTACTCTAATAGCTCTCCTGCTCTCTCATTTTGGCAGCTTTGAACCTAAAGGCCTCCCTGCTAATTTCAGAGACACCTCAAAGTCTATTGAGGAAATGGCTTTCCAAACAAAAGACACCCTTCTGGTAGTTGACGATCTCTATCCGGCAAAGGATCCCAGAGAACGTGCAAAGCTGGAGGGGGTACTGGAATATCTTACCAGAAACCAGGGAGACCGGCAGGGAAGAGGCCGTTTAAAATCAACTATCAACCTAATGGCCGGCCATCCTCCAAGAGGCTTGGCTCTTTGCTCTGGAGAGATAATGCCTTTATCAGGCTCCTCTTTGGCCAGGAACTTTGTACTCCATCTCCTGAAGGAGGACATAAACCAGGAGAAGCTGACTCAGGCACAGGCCCAGAAAGCTCTTCTTCCCTATGCTATGAAGGGATACCTGGAGTATTTGGCTCCTCAGCTTGATTCTCTTTCCTCCCAGCTCCTAGGGGACTTCGAATACCTAAGAGAGCAGGCAAAGAAGGAGTCTAAGACAAGAACCAGGCATAGGAGGTTAGACGAAACAGTAGCATTTCTCCATCTAGGTTTTCAGGTCTTCATTAATTATGCTGTAGCCCAGGGAGCCCTTACCCAGGAGAGGGCAGATAAGCACCTCCAGGCGGCCTGGAAAACTCTAAATGAAGTAGCTGATGAGCTGGCCCAGATGCAGGAGCGGGAAGAGCCAACTAAACGCTTCTTTGAGGCTCTCCTGGAGCTGCAAACCTTAGGTCGAGTCTACATTGCTACCATGGAGGACGTAAAACCAGAGCTTGCAGAGAACACCTTAGGAACAGTAAAGATAGGCTGGGGACCGGACGATAAAGGGGTCTATTACCTCCTGTATGGCCCAGCCTGGGAGCAGGTGATCAGATACCTAAGAACCCAGGAGGAAGGACTATCCCTTTCCAAGAGTTCCCTTCTAGATTCAATAGAACAGAAAGGTCTCCTGGATAGATCTCAGGGAGAAAGAAGGGTTATCAAGAAAAAGATAGCAGGAGAGCAATATAGAGTACTTCCTGTTTTGGAAAGAGCCTTTACCCTAGAGGAGGGAGAGAATGAAGCTTAGACGTTTCTGGGGGTTGCAGAGGGAACTGAGGGAACCTTTAAAGGAAGAGGGAACCTCTAAAATCAATATCTATAAACTTATAGTTCCCTCAGTTCCCTCAGTTCCCTCTATTCTTCCTAGCGCGTGTGAGAGGACAAAAATTTATCATATAAATTCTCTCCAAAAATCTCTCTCCTTAGGTAAACTAGAGGGAACCAAGGGAACCAAGGGAACCGAGAGCTTACAGATATCGTTTTTCCGGTTCCCTCTACATGACAAAAGTTCCCTCTGGTTCCCTTCCCATCAATTCTGGAGGTTTCCCTATGAGTGAGAGTTTCTCTCCAGAGCTGGGACTCACTCAGGAGGAGCTTCTGGAAAGGCTCATTTCCCAAGGTCTGGCCAGGAAGGTAAAGAAGAGAATAGGAGGCCAAATTTACGAAGTACTAGCTATTGATGGTAAAGTTCTGGAGGGACTCAGGAAATGACAGTCTTAACCTCATGGGTCCCAGGAAGAAGAGCATTATCAACAACTCTGGCTCCTCAATTAATCAAGAAGAGATCTTCCCAGATTAATCTCCCAGTAGACAAGGATGGAGAGAGAGAAGAAGCAAGGGAATTATTGGCTTCAAACACTCTACTAACCCTGGATATCATTGAGATCTCCTCTCCCCTGGCCTGGGCTCAGGCTCTCCAGGAGATAGAGCAGGCTGGAATATGTGGCTTAGATCTCGAGACTACAGGGCTGGATCCTCTCTCCTCCAGGGCTAGACTTTGCCAGCTCTCTCTTCCTTCAGGACGGGTCTATGTGGTTGATCTCTGGAAGCTAGACTGTCCTTCTCTCCAGGATCTAGCCAGGTTATGTGAAAACCCAGATGTAAAGAAGATCGGCCATAACCTGAAGTTCGACCTAGCTTTTGTTCAGGTCTCCCAAAACCGAAGGCTGAAGTTTACAAACATCTTTGATACCATGCTGGCCTCTCAGGTATGCTGGGCCGGATTGTATAGGCTGGAGAAGGCTCCCAAAGCCACAAAGTACCCCTGGAAGAAGGTACTTCCAGAGCAGAATCTCAAGGCCCTAGCAGAGAGACATTTAGGTTTTACCCTGGCTAAAGATCTCCAGGCTTCAAACTGGGGAGCTGAGACTCTCTCCCCAGAGCAGAAGGCTTATGCTGCTAGAGACGCGGCAGTACTTCTCCCTCTCCATGACATCCTCCAGGAATTGCTTCAAAAAAACAACCTGGATCAGATAGCAGAACTGGAGTTTAAGGCTCTACCCTCAGTTATCGAGCTGGAGCTTATGGGCTTACCTCTTGATACCGAAGCCTGCAGAACTATGATGGAGCAGAAGAAAACCCAGGCTCAGAATCTGGCCCAGAGCCTCCAGGCTGAAGCCCAGAGAGCAGGTTTTGAGCCCAGGAGGAAGAAGGGTAAGAAGTACTCTCCTCTCTTGAACCCTGACAGCTCCCAGGATGTTCTGGCCTATCTTCAGGCTCAGGGTCATAAGATCAGTTCTACAAGGGAGGAAGAGCTCAAAGAACTGTCTCAGGCTGGCTGCTCTTTTGCTGGAGATCTTCTCCTATACAGGAGGCTCTCTCATCAAGTCTCCTTTATGGAGGATTGGCTCCTAAAGCTCTCTCCCATAGACGGCAGGCTCCATCCTCAATACTTCCAATTAGCAACCAGAGCAGGCCGATTCTCTTCCAGAGCTCCTAATGCCCAGCAAATACCAAAACGAGGAGAGGACGGCCAGATAATGAGGAGGCTCTTCAAGGCTCCTCCAGGGATGAAGCTTATCAAGGCAGACTTTTCAGGTATCGCGTTAAGGATAATGGCCTGTCTCTCCCAGGATAAGACCATGATAGAGGCTTTCCAGGCCGGCCAGGATCTCCATAAACTGACAGCCTCAAAGCTGGCTGGAGTACCTTTAGATCAAGTCACCAAGGCCCAGCGACAGAGTGCAAAGAGCGCAAACTTTGGCCTAATCTACGGAGTCTCTGCTCCCAGGTTCAGGGAGAATGCAAAGAACGAATATGGCATAGAGATAAGCCTGGAGGAGGCTGAGAAGATCAGAAACACTTTCTTTGACACCTACCCAGGAGTAGCGGCTTTCCATCAAAAACAGAAGGGCTCAAAGAACCTCCCTAAGAATCACTTCTTCCATCTCAAGGAGACCGGTTTCAAAGCCTCTCCTCTGGTTTGTACGAGGACCATATCCGGCAGAAAGAGAGCTTGGTTCTGGAAAGACGGTAAGAGCTTGGCCAGGGATACGGAACTGTATAATTCTCCTTCCCAGGGTACAGGAGCAGATCTCCTGAAGGCTGTAATGACTGAGGTTTACTCTTTCCTCCCTGAGGAGGTTAAGATGATAGGCTCTATTCATGATGAGCTTATCCTGGAGGCTCCAGAGGCCCAAGCTCCAGAGATGGCTAACAATCTCAGGGAGATAATGAGGAGGATAGGCTCTGAGCTGCTCTTTCCTGTCCCTGTAGATGCTGAGGTCGAGGTACTGAATAGTTGGGGAGGCTAAGACATCACATGATTAACGATATCTACCAACCATTATGTGTACAATATTATTATCATCATCGAACTTGTACACATAAGGTCTTATACACACGGCAATGGAGACGTACCCCCCACTTTTGACAAAATTACAAACCAGGAGCCCATTATGGTTACAGAGAAATCCAATAAATTGAAAGGATCCGGCTGGAGAAAGATCAGCGACCCTAAAGATCTAGAGAAGTCCTTAGTGACTATGCTTAACCGGATCCTAATGAGTGACGACAGCCTGTCCCACTGCGGAAAATTTGCAAACTTGAGCCATGCATGGATCGCTTGCAGGCGGCTTCGCTTAGACATCGAAGAAGTTCGGGATCTGCGGCAGAGGCTGGAGAAAATTGAACAGGAGGCCGCCAAATGAAATTAGATTCATTGCGGACGCGAATCCAAGAACTTGAATTCGGTTTAGGGTTTGTTGAACTGGAGGATGGTACGAAGTTCCGGCCTGCATCTGGGTTACGGCTCATAAGAATGAGCTTGAAGCTCTCCAGAAGCCTAGGCCGAGATGCACAGCTCTGTGACTTCAGCCCTGCAGATCAGGAGTTTTTTAGGATCTATGCCAAATGGAACCCAGGCCCAGGTTTTAGCCAGTTGTCAATCAATGTATGCGATCTGGCCAGGAGGATGCAACAATGCGAATAGAGGACTTGCGAAACAGAATAAACAAACTTACAACAAAATTTGTGGCCGAAGAAGAACCCTGGCCGCCAACTAAGGACGATTGGCTGTGCAAGCTTCTTTATGATGCCAACGTGGAAATGGGCCTTAAAATGCCAATCGAGCGACCGGAAGGTGGTATTATCTTTTTCCTTTTAGAGCAGGGAGCGACACGGTTTTTTGATCTACATCCAATCGAGGCCGATCCCCTAGACGAAACGAGGTTGAAAAAATGACCCAAAAACGGTTCTTATCCGTCTAATTTTCCCAAAAATACAGAGTATACATTAAATATACGGTGATAGTACGGTAGTATATGCGATTTGTAAGAACACTGCAGCACAGAGCAACAAAGTCTGGAACTGACTTTTATGCCTTGTCCATCCCTCCACAAGTTGCCCAAAGCCTGGGACTGCAGGACGGCGGACAGGTAGCAATCGAGGTCAGGCCGATAGGAAAAGGCAGGTCCGAGATAGTCCTAGTAAGTACATAGGAATTAAATCGATAACAGGCGGATTTTTACCCAATTTTCGGAACACATAAAAAAAAGGAGACAATTTCATGGTGACACGGATAACGCGGAAATCTCCGCGAATGAAACGCGGAAGCTTAAGGTTTACGCGGACACTCCAGAAGCAAGCCACAAAGACAGGCGATTATTATACCCTGTCCATTCCTAGGGAAGTAGCCCAGGATCTCCAGCTTGAGGCCGGCGGGCTATGCAGTATAGAGGTCAGAGAAAGACTCAGAGGATCGGCAGAAGTAGCCCTTATAGCCTACCAAGACGACCCTCTGTATGTACACCAGTTCAACCCAGCCAGCTTTGTTGATGATACCATTGACCCTATGACAGAGATCTCTCTTACCAAGCCGACGACCAAAGGCCCAAGCAAGCAAGTTGAAAGCCAGGGATGGAAACCAACGCTAAGAGCGGTACATTGGTCTTTGAAGGTTGTTGAGAAACGAGTAGATAAGATGATGTCTACGCCGTCAGGTCGTGCAGCAATGGCAGAAGCTTTTAGACGGCGGGGATTTATGTAGGTGTTTAATCTCCCTCTTTGATACCCCACCCTCACTTGGGTTAAAACAAGCATCGGAAGACAATAATGAGTGTACCAAAAACTAAAACAAGGGTGGCAAAAAGACTACGCCCACTCATGCAGGGTACATAATACTGGTAACGAGGCCGATCTCAGCTCGCTGATGATCCGGCTTATGTGGTCCATTAATAGTAAGATCCGCTATGAAAAATTTGCTGCTACCGATATTCACGTGCGGGGGATGAAATTCTCGCACATGAGTTAGCTACCCAAAAGTTTTTCATTAGATCTACCAACCATAAGGGCAAGTTAAGGAGGGATAGGATAGCGTACCGTCTAATAATATTCGCAATTTGCCTCGTGCTCATTTCTTTAGAGATCGCACCTATTTGTGATGCTACAAGCGGAGCAGTTATTTTATTTGAGAGGAAAAATAATCTGCCAATAGAAGGAGATGTAGGCCATGTAGGAATTGCATTTCAGAACCCAGATGGTACATGGAGTGCCGGAGCTATTGAAGGTCCACCCTGGTGGGTTGACGCGGCCACAGGTGTTGGCTCTGGGACCGAAAATGGTGGATGGGCGCGGATTTTCAAAACTGAACAAGATGTAATTAATGAATTCTCAAACCCTAGGCCGTCAGCTTCAGATGGTATCAAACCTCATGCAGCCTACGACAACTACAAGATCATCGAGGTCGATAATGTCGATTCTCAGCATTATGCTCAAGCTTATCAAGAAATTATGAAATTCAATGACGAAACCGGCTTTTCCGTTGAAAGAGGCAATGATTGTCTTACTAACGCAGTCGCTGTAATGAAGGCATATGGTGCAAATGTACCAGATGCACCTATGCCTCCAAATCCAACACTTATGGCTATTGGTGATG
>Ga0182021_10008440_pt1 | contig 12195 bp, 15 predicted proteins | sample 612E3MmetaG_FD_120493 | JGI IMG/M metagenome (GOLD analysis project Ga0182021, IMG submission 120493) | Permafrost microbial communities from Stordalen Mire, Sweden - 612E3M metaG (Illumina Assembly) | ecosystem: Environmental > Terrestrial > Soil > Wetlands > Permafrost | place: Sweden...
CGTTGGTTCCGCAATTTGGAAAGCGCACGACCCCATTCGCGCCTATCGTGAAATATCTGCGGACGCCCTAATTCGTCATTAAACCCAACTATGAAAATCACGAAATTTATTTTAGCCATTGCCGTCGTCGCGCTCCTCGGCGCCGGTTGCGCCAAGGTGCCGGTTGCGCAAAAAAATTCTAACACCAACACCCCGCCCCCAATCGGCACGTCGCGTTCGGCGCCGGCGAGCGGGTCGTTCACTGTTACTATTGCGCCTGACGGCGAATTCAATCCGGTAACCGCCTTCGTCAAAAAGGGAACGGCTGTCACCTTTAAAAATACGACCAACACGTTGCATCATATTGTTCCTTCCGACGATCCAAATTCAAAACTCGCCGACCTTGATTCAAAGATTGATCTCACGCCCGGCGCCAGCTTCACCTATACCTTCAACAAGGTCGGCCGCTGGCTTTACGATGACTCAAAGCACCCCGGTTTCGGCGGCGCGGTGGAGGTTGGTGAGTAGGGAGTAGGGAGTAGGGAGTAGCGAAGTTTGTGATATAATAGGTTCTCCCGACATCATTAGATATAAATAAAAATATGCTTGACCTAACCGACAAAAAAGTCCTCGAGATCGAGGAAGCGGCCAACACGATGCGCGAGGATATCATTCAGATGCTGCTCGCGGCGGGAAGCGGGCATTCGGCCGGCTCGCTCGACATGGCCGATGTTTTTGCGGCTTTTTATTTCCACATTCTTAATCACGATCCGAAAAATCCCGAGTGGGCTGACCGCGATCGCCTCATCCTTTCGGCCGGCCATATTTGTCCGGTTCGCTATGCGGCCATGGCGCGCGCCGGATATTTCCCGGTTGAAGAACTTAAAACTTTGCGCAAATTCGGTTCGCGTTTGCAAGGTCATCCGGAACGCATGCATCTTCCCGGCCTTGAAACGACGTCCGGCCCGCTTGGCGAAGGAATCGCCCAAGCCGCCGGCTTGGCTTTCGCCGCGCGTATGGACGGCAAAAGCTGGCGCACTTATTGCGTCATGGGCGACGGCGAACAGGACTGCGGCATTGTTTGGGAAACCTTGCTTTTCGCCGGCGCAAAAAAACTCGCTAACCTGACCGTGATAATCGACCGCAACAATATCCAAATTGACGGACCGACGGAAACCGTCATGCCGCTTGAGTCGCTCAAAGCCAAGTACGAATCGTTCAACTGGCGCGTCATTGAGGTGGGCGGCCACAATATTCGCCAATTTGTCGAGGCCGTTGAAGAGGCCAAAGCGACCGAGGACCGCCCGACCTGTATTATTGCGCACACCATTGCCGGCAAGGGCGTTGATTTTATGGAATATAAATTTGAATGGCACGGCGCCGTCCCCAACAGCGAACAAGCCGAGAAGGCCATTAACGAACTGCGAACGCTCGGCGGAAAAATAATGTCGGAACATCAATAAAAATATGACTGACATCATCAAAATCGACGCAAGCGGCAAGACGCAACTTCCAACCAGAATGGGCTTTGGCGACGGTTTGGTCATTGCCGGAAAAAATGACCCCAATGTGGTTGCGCTTTGCGCCGACCTCACCGAATCGACGCGCATGAGCCTTTTTAAAAAAGAATTCCCCGACCGCTTCATCCAAATGGGCATTTACGAGCAAGCGCTTGTTTCGGTGAGCGCCGGATTGGCGCTCGCCGGAAAAATTCCCTTCCTTTCTTCATACGCCATGTTCTCCCCGGGCCGCAGCTGGGAACAAGTGCGCACCGCCTGCTTAAGCAAGGCCAACATCAAAATAGCTGGCTCACACGCGGGCGTTTCCGTGGGTCCCGACGGCGCCACGCACCAAGCGCTCGAGGACATGGCCATCACCCGCTGCATTCCCGACCTTATCGTCGTTAATCCGTGCGACGCGATTGAAGCGCGCAAAGCCACGATTGCGGCGGCCAAATTGGTCGGGGCGGTCTATATCCGTTTGGCGCGCGAAAAAACCCCGGTTATGACCGCTGACGACACGCCGTTTGAAATCGGCAAAGCCTTTGTCGTGCGCGACGGCAAAGACGCCGCGATCATCGCCTGCGGACCGCTTCTTTATCAATCAATGGTCGCTGCCGAAGAATTGGCGCGTGATGGAATCCAATGCCGCGTCATCAATAATCACACGGTCAAGCCGATGGACGAAAAAACGATCCTCGCCGCAGCCAAAGAATGCGGCGCCGTCGTTACGGTGGAAGAACATCAAGTTGCGGGCGGCATGGGCTCGGCTGTCGCCGAAATTCTGGCGCAAAACAACCCCGTACCAATGGAGTTTATCGGCGTTCACGACCAATTTGGCCAATCGGGCCAGCCGGACGAACTCTTGGCGTTCTACGGCATGAGTGCGAAAGACGTGGTTAAAGCGGTCAAGGCGGTTATCAAGAGAAAATAGCCAAACCCCCGCCGCGTCGGGGTTTTGTGATATAATGACCTGCGGGTAAGAACCAAATGCCAACAACCAAATTCCAAAAATAACGGACGGTTTGGAAATTGGTTCTTGGTTCTTGAAATTTACTTCGATCAATATTTTATTATAGAAGTAATTATGCTCGACATCATCTCAATCGGCGACGCGGCGCTTGATACCTTCTTAAAACTCCATGACGCTTTTATCACGCACGTACAGGGCAAGAAGGTCAGTCAGCTATGTGTTAATTTCGGCGACAAAATTCCCATTAAGTCTCTGCACCAAACCGTGGCCGGGAACGCGTTAAATAACGCCGTCGGTTCGGCGCGCCTTGGGATGAAGGCGGGTTTTTATTCAGTGGTCGGGAACGACGAAACCGGCGAACGGATCATCAAAAAAATGAAACGTGAGGGGGTCACCACCAAATACCTGCACATACAAAAAGGTTCGAGCACCAATTATTCGGTCGTGCTAAACTTTCAAGGCGATCGCACCATCCTTCAATATTCGCACCCGCGCGTTTATTCCCTGCCCAAAGACCTTGAACCGGCCCGCTGGATATATTACACGGCCGTCGGCAAAAATCACGCCCAGCTTGAGCGTCAGATCATCAAATACGCCCGTAAAAATCATACCAAGATCGCTTTCAATCCGGGGACAAGCCACATTAAGGCGGGGGTGGCTAAAATGAAAGACATATTACGGCACACCGAGATAATCTTCGTGAATAAGGAAGAGGCCGAACTTATGGTCGGCGATTCGGCCGACGTCCCCAACCTCCTCTATCGCTTGCATGAGCTGGGTCCGCACCTCGCCGTCATCACCGATGGCAATAACGGCGCTTATGCGTCGGATTCGGTCAACACCTACTACCTGCCGATCTTCCCGGCCAAGGTGGTCGAGGTAACCGGAGCCGGCGACGCTTTTGCCACCGGTTTTCTGGCCGGACTATTTTACGGCTTGTCGGTTCCCGAAGCGATGCTTTGGGGCACGGCGAACGCCGCCGGAGTCATCGGCAAGGTCGGGCCGCAAGAAGGCTTGCTCACTCGTCCGGGACTCGCCAAAATGATCAAGGCATACAAACGGATCAAGCCGGTCATGATAAAAAACAATGCGAGCTTCAAAATTCCCGCTTAATATGCCGACATCCTTGAATAATTATTTGCGCCGCGCCACCGCCGAGCTCTGGGCCATCCCCCACTTTAACGCTTGCAACTTGGAACAGCTGCGCGGCATTGTCGCCGCCGCCGCGGCCTTGCGCGCGCCGGTCATGATCGGCACTTCCGAAGGCGAGCGCGCCATCTTCACCCCGGAAGCGGCGGTCGCGATCGTCAAAATCTATTCCGAGAAGTTTGGAGCGCCGCTTTTCCTCAATGCCGACCACACCCACAGCGTGGCGCTCGCCAAAGCGGCGATTGATGCCGGGTACTCGTCGATCCACATCGATCTTTCCAAATTGCCCTTTGCCCAAAACGTCGCCGGCGTCGCCGAAGTGGTGCGCTATGCACGGAAACAAAAGCGCGAGATAAGCGTCGAGGGCGAACTGGGCGCACTCGCCACCGACTCATCGACCGTGCTAAAAGACAAAGTGAAAATTGACCCGGCTTCATTCACTTCGCCGGAACTTGCGCTCGAGTTCGCGCACAAAACCGGCATTGACCGCTTGGCGCCGGCCGTCGGCAACTATCACGGAATGTCGCCGACGAAGAAAAATCTTGATTTCAAGCTCATCAAAGAGCTGCGCGCCAAACTGCGCGCGAACGTCGCGCTGGTGCTTCATGGCGGCTCGGGAAGCGGCGAAGCGGCGTTCAAGAAAGCGATCGCCGCCGGCATTGCCAACATCCATATTTCAACCGAACTGCGCGTCGCCTATACCAAAGCCTTGCGCGAGACGATCAAAAAAAATCCCGACGAGGTCGTCCCCTACAAGCTCACCGGACCGTCGGTCGAGGCCGTGCAAAAGAAAGCCGCGGAATTCATTAAGCTCTTCGGAGCGAAAGGAAAAGCTTGACCTTAACAACCAAGAACCAAGAACCAATTTCCAAATAAATATCAAATATTCAATACCAAAGAATAACTCATTGAAACTTAATAATTAATAATTGAAGTTTATTTGGAAATTGGTTCTTGGTTCTTGAAATTTATAAATAATATGTTCGACGTCATCACCTTCGGCTCGGCTACGCGCGACGTGTTCTTGCGCTCCAAAGCCATGGAGCTGCACAAAGAGCACGGGGTTGAAGAGGCATGTTTTCCTTTTGGCGCCAAAATCAACATTGAAGACATCGTCTTCGAAACCGGCGGCGGAGCGACTAACTGCGCCGTCACCTTTTCGCGGCTCGCAAAATTAAAAACCGCGATTGTCGCGTCAATCGGCAACGACGCGAGCGGCATGGAGGTCGTCCAAGCGCTCCGGCGCGACCGCATTAACGCGTCTTTGGGCCAGCGCGTTAAAGACGCCAAGACCGGATACTCGGTCATTCTGCTTTCCCGCGAGGCCGAACGCACGATTCTCACCTACCGCGGCGCCGCTTCGATGATCGACCCCGACAGGATTGATTGGAGCCGAATCAAGGCCCGCCTTTTCCATGTTTCCAGCTTGGGCGGCAATCTCGAATTGCTCGGCCAAATTATCGCGCATGCCAAAAAGACCGGCGCCGAAATTTGTTTCAACCCCGGCGGCAACGAGCTTAAACAGGGGCGGAAGGCGTTGGCTCCGCTCTTCGCCAAGCTCGACATCGTTTTTCTTAACCGCGAAGAAGCCTCGCTTTTGACCGGCAAAAAAGACTCCGATCTGCGCGGCATCATCCGTGCCATGCGCGGCTTCTGCGCGCATTCGGTCGTAACCGATGGGCCGGCCGGCGCGTACGCCGTAATGCCGCACGAGACTATTTTTGCGGGCATCATTCCGGTCAAGAAGACAAATCTTACCGGCGCCGGCGATGCCTTTGCTTCAGCCTACGCCGCGGCCATGTTAAAACATAACGATATCAAAACTGCGCTTGCCGTCGGCACGGCGAACGCGACCGGCGTTGTTCAACGCATGGGCGCCAAGGTGGGCATCTTGAACAAGTGGCCGACGCCGCAATATCTTTCCAAGGTTAAAATCAAGAAAATGAATTTCTAATTTTTTACTACTCCCTAACCCCTAATCCCTTCCGTATGAAAGTTTACGTCACGCGAAACATCCCCGCTTCCGGCATTAACTTGCTCAAGACGACCGGCCATGAGGTCGTGGTGAATCCCGACGATCGCATGCACACCAAAGACGAACTCATCGCCATCCTCAAAAAGGAAAAACCCGACGCCGTTCTCTCGCTCCTTACCGACAAAATCGACGGCGAAGTTATGGACTCGGCGCCAACCGTGAAAATTTTCGCGAATTACGCCGTCGGCTTTGATAACTTCGACCGCGAAGCGGCAAAACGGCGGAACATCTTGCTCTCAAACACGCCCTCGGAAGTGCTTTCCGACTCGGTGGCCGAACACACCTTCGCGCTCATTCTCGCCCTTGCCCACCGCATTGTCGAATCTGACAACTTCACCCGCTCCGGGCGCTATAAGGGCTGGGCGCCGTTTCTCTTCCTTGGCACTTTGCTCAAAGGCAAAACCTTGGGCGTCATCGGCTTGGGCCGCATCGGCGCCGACGTCGTCAAGCACTCGATGGGCATTGGCATGAAGTGCGTTTATTACGACGTCAAGCCCAATCCCGATTTCGAAAAACAAACCAACGCGCGCTTTTTGTCGATGGAAGACCTGTTAAAGCAAAGCGACGTTGTTTCGGTGCATGTGCCGTTAAACGACGGAACCCGCCACCTGCTTTCGACCAAGCAGTTCAACATGATGAAGCCGACCGCGCTCGTCATTAACACCTCGCGCGGCCCGGTAGTTGATGAAAAAGCGGTTCTCCAAGCTCTCGCTGATAAAAAGATCAACGGTTTTGCTTGCGACGTCTTTGAGTGCGAGCCATCGATTGACTGCGACCCGTCCGACCACCTCGAACTAAAGGCCATGCCAAATGTAATTCTGACCCCGCACATCGCCTCGGCCACAATCGAGGCGCGCGAGGACATGTCAAAGATGGCCGCCGAAAACATCATTGCCGCCTTATCGGGAAAAACTCCGCCCAACCAAATTAAATAATCGGAAAGCGCTCCGTATAAACTTACGCCGCTAACCAATAACGATATGAGCAACGAATTTTTAAAAAACAAGAATAATCGAATCATCATCTGGGTCGTGGTCGTGGTCGCCATCGCGTTGTTCTTTTGGCTCACATGGCCAAAGCCGTCCGTAAAAACGCAGCCGGTTCAGCCTGCGACCAGCGCGAGCAACAGCGTGAATACTAATACAAACGCTAACAAACCAAAACCGACGACAATTAAACAACCCGCCGCACCCAAGGTCGCCGGATACGTTGAAAAGAAAGCCCCGCATTTTGTCTTCGCGACAATCGCGAACAACGCCACGCTGACCCAAGCTCCGAGCAACTTGACCCTGACTTTTGATACGACCTTGTTGAAAAACACACAAGCAACCCTTCTCGTAAAAAAGAATGATGTTACTTCCATCACGATGAATTCTTCAGCGATCAACGGAAAAACCATGACCGTCCGTTTGAACGCAACCGTTACCGACGGCGACTACAGCGTCTATTACGTCGCCTGCTTCGCCGACACCGGCTGCAAGGACGGACGGTTTGGGTATCACCTCAAGTTGCCACAATAACCTTCGGGTAAGAACTAACCACCAAGAACCAATTTCCAAGAGCACCCCTGAAATGATCGGGGGTGTTCTTTTACTTAAAGGTTCGACCGAACTTTTGCGTAAATTTAAAAAGGGGCCGCCACTGTGTGGTGGCAGCCCATAGAATTTCGCGCGTTGTTAGCTAACGCAGGTCAGTATGTGACTTCGCTGCCGTCAAATTTCGAAACGATCCTGACGGTATAGTCTTGCTTTTTTTCGATCTTGCCGGCTACTTGCGCCTCGATCCCGTACTGAATCGCATGACCCAGGACGAAGTCGGCATCATGCTCATCAACCACGACCAGTGCGCCTTGCCCGCCGTTCCAAGCGTTGTAGCATTCACTACCGGAGAACCCGCGCCACCCGGCACATTTGCGCATGATCTCTGGCGGATCGAACAGATGTTTGAGGTTGGCCGATAATTCTTGGGGCGCAAGCATGTCCTCGCCAAACTTGGACTTAAAGGCTCCGCCTGAAAGATGAACGATCAAATGCATTTTGACCAAGGGTGTGAGCTGGTTCCCGCCTATCTTGGCCCAGCCGTGCAGGTGACTGAGGAAGCCGTCGTATTGCGCCGATGGCACCGCGGCGGCGACAATGTCCGGAAGGGCTTCGGGGTTCTTGTACCATTCCGGTCCGTATTTGATCGCCAGTGCTTTCCGCACGGAACTGATCCCATTGCTTCGGAAACCCTTCTCGCGCAAGGCGATGACCACTTGACCCGGTGCTAAAGTGTTGCCGTAGATCATCTTCTGCGGGTGGTAAACGCCGTACATCACGCTGCCCCAATTGAAGCTGAGAATGGCGTTGGGGGCTTCGGAGCCGATGCACGATCCCAACTCGGCCGTTTCGCCGTTCAAGAGGAATAGGCCGCTCTCTTTGGCAACCACGCGCAACCCCTCCATCGCCCGGACGCAATAACCGTACGTTTCCGAATCCGGTCCATCGCCCAAGCTATTCACATCCATGATGTTGCTGAGTCCGACCGGCAGACCTCCGGCGCGAATGATATCCATGGCGGTCATCGCAACGAGATCATAAGCCGCCCATTCCGGATGCCCGGCGGCGACGCTCAGAATCGTCTTTGTCCCGACACCGTCGGCGCCGATCGTGTGAATGCAGCCATGCGGCAAATTCTTCAAAGTGAACCCGCGCGGGCCGCGAAACTTGCCACTCGACAGATCGGCGATCTCGACGAACGGCGAGTTGTTGTATGAACTCCGACAAATCTGCCCACAAAAAGCGCTGAACAAATCGCCGAGTTTGACGTCGACGCCATCAGCTGCGTACTTGCCTATTCTGGCCATGTTAATCCTTTCGCAATGTCCTATCAGCCGAACCATTCGGCCGAAACCGCGACAACCTTAACAAAACCCCGCCTTTTTTGCAAATATAAAGTTAATTGTTAAAATTCCATCGATAGCTTGATAATCTTTTGTCGTCACCCCGCCGAAAGCCGGGGCCCAATCCATATTGGGCGGCGGACGACGGAACTCACCCTACCCTCTTTTTTCAAAGAGAGGGTTTATACCAGTCTCCGAAGGCCGGTGCACAGCCTCCCTTGGAACAAGGGAGGGTAGGGAGAGTTCCGTCGGGAACACACTAACAGTCCCAAGAAAAATCCGATCCTTAAGGCCTCTAAAAATAAAATTATTTCTCCGGCACGAATTTAATTGAAAGCGAATTAACGCAATGGCGCGTGTTCTTCGCGGTCATTTGTTCCCCCAAAAATACATGCCCCAAATGCGCGCCGCAGTTGACGCATTCGATCTCGGTCCGCAACCCATCTGCATCCGGCACCCGTTTCACCGCCCCCAAAATTTCATCATCAAAACTCGGCCACCCGCAATGCGCGTCAAATTTATCCTTCGATCGATACAATGGCGCGTTGCAGCGGCGACAAATGTAAGTGCCGTTCGCGAAATAATTATCATACTCGCCCGTAAACGGCGCTTCGGTTCCCTTTCCGACGATCACCGCTTCTTCTTCGGGTGTAAGTTTGTTGTACGGCATAACGACAATATTCTATCAAAAAAGGAAAAAATTACACATTTTCGACCGGTGCGTAAGCTGTTCATAACCCATTTTACATCTAACCCGTTTAGGACTATGTTTATGGACTGCCAGATGTTTTGGCAGAAAGAGGAGTAAAACAATGCGTAAAGATGAAATTTTGTCCGCCATTGAGGCGGCAAAAAACGCAGGATCTTTCAAACTCAAACTTGTCTTCGCGATTGAATCCGAGATCAGTTGGGTTCGATTATTCTTGACCATGCTCAAGGGCGGCGGCATTACGGTCGATGACGAGACCGTGACGAAATTACGGCTGGTTGCCATAATAAGGAGATGGCAGGATGATACCGACCGTATCGTCGTCATGACCATGGAGGACGATTTCGACCAAAACAAATTCATCGCAAAACTCGAGTTTGCCATTGAAAGCATCGAGGCCGTGTCGAGGGTTTGTCCGGCAATCAAGCGCAGAAAACACGAGGGGATCATGAGTCCCAAAAAGGCGATCCGACAAGCATTGGCCAATCATCAGCGCCGAATCAAGATCATCATCCCCAGCGCGACCGATACGGATCTATTGCTTTTTTTGAGTTTAGTCGCGCACGGATACGTCTCATTCGCCGATCCTCGAGAACAACTGGTTTTTGAGTACGCGGCGAGGCATAACGATTGGTTGCTGGGCGGAAGGCTTTTAGCTGACATTCTCATCGAGAAGGATCTGCCCGAACACGACAGTCGCCGCGTCTTCGCTGGAGCGCATATCGGGGTCAAGGAGATCACGGTCACGCGATAACAAAGCAACGAGCCCCGACGACATGCGCGTCCGGGGCTTTTTTTGTTTATTGTTTATTCCCTGCCTTCCCACTCTTTATAAAAATGATCCAAATATTGTTCCATGAATTTGTGCCTTGCGGCGGCGATCTTTTTCGCGGTTTGGGTGTTCATCCTGTCTTTCAGCAATAACAACTTTTCATAAAAATGATTTATCGTGCCGCTTTTGGCGTTTTTATAAGCGGCAAACGAGCGATGTTTGACCGATTTTACGGCGGGATCATACATCGTCCGCCCGGCATGGCCGCCGTAGGCGAAGGCGCGCGCAATACCGATCGCACCCATTGCATCCAGTCGATCGGCATCCTGAACGACCATTCCCTCTTTTGTCTTGATCAAATTTTTAACCCCCGCGCCTTTAAAAGAAATATTTTTTACAATCTCGCAAACCTTCGCGATCGCATCTTCGTCAACTTTTAATTTTTCCAGCCACGCGCGGACGATCTTGGGGCCGATATCGAACCTGCCCTTGTTGAACTTCCAATCGGCGATGTCGTGAAGCAACGCCGCCAATTCAACGACGAACATATCGGCCTTCTCGCGCCTTGCAAGACGCTTGCTCATCTTCCAAACCCGATAGATGTGCCACCAATCATGCCCCGATCCTTCGCCTTCAAGCGTTTTACGGACATGCCCCTTCGTCTTTTCCAAGATTATCGTTTTATTCATAATTTTTTCATGTTATTTCTTTGCGGGTGAGCGCAATACTTCAACCAATGAAGAAACGATAAAAACAGCCTGGAGGGTAATAAAAATCGGATCATGGAGACTGATGCTGTAAACCAACATCAGCACTCCGCCGATAGCGGCCCAAACTCCACGGCGGCGGCTGTTTTTGATCCAAACAGCGTACGTCAATGTAATGAGTCCAGCGATGCCAAAAAATATATTCAAGTAAGCGATCATAGATATTATTTCACCAACCCAATCGCAAAAAACAATAAGACCAACGCACCGAGCGCGATGCGGTAAATGCCGAAGTTCTTGAAGCTGTGCGTTTGTATGTATTTCATGAAGAACTTAATGACGGCAAGGGCGACGACGAAAGAAACAATGAAGCCGACGGCGAGGATCGCTGTTTCGGCGCCGGTGATATGGCTTTTATACTTCAATAAGCTGTAGGCCGAGGCGGCGACCATGGTGGGGATGGCAAGGAAGAAGGAGAATTCGGCGGCCACGACGCGCGAAGCACCCAACAGCATCGCGCCGATAATGGTGGCGGCCGAGCGCGAGGTGCCGGGGATCATGGCAATGCATTGAAAAAAACCAATATAAATAGCGGTGCGGTAAGACATCTCTTTAACCGAAGAAAACGGGGCCAGCCCCCGTTTAACGGGGGCTGGCCCCGTTTTCCGGCTCTCGATCCAGATGAGAACTTCACCGCCAACAATAAGCATTACCGCAACGGTGGGTGGATTAAAGAATTTCTCTTCAATCTTACTCGCCAAGATCGCCCCAATGACGATCGCCGGCAGAACGCCGACAATCGTCTTGAACCAAACGGACCAAACTTCTTTATTCTTTTCTTTGTCTTTGCCAAACGGCCAAAGGCGGTTCCAGAAGAATACGACTACCGACAAAATCGCGCCCAGCTGTATCACGATATCAAAAAGTTTTGTGAAGTTAGCATCAAAAGCGATCCATTGGTTCACGATGATAAGATGCCCAGTCGAGGAGATCGGCAAAAATTCCGTTATGCCTTCGACAACGCCGAGGATAGCGGCTTTGATGAGATCAAATATCATAAAAACTATTTAAGGTCTTTGAATTTTTTAAGCAAACCGGCGCTTAAGATGAAAGAGACTAGAAAGACGATCGCGCCGTAAAAACATGGGGTTAGGAACGGGTTGACCAAGCCGATCACGCAACCCGTTGAACAAGCGCGCTTGTTCAACCAATCAACTAACTCGATTCCGAAATTCGTCCAAGCAAGCAACGAGCCGACAAGCAGAACGACGAATTGAGCGAAAATGAGTTTCTTCATAATTAAGAGAGTGATTAAATGGACCGTAGCGGAATCGAACCGCTGACCTCCTCGTTGCAAACGAGGCGCTCTACCGGCTGAGCTAACGGCCCGTGTTTAGTTGCTAGTTTCTAGTTACGAGTTGTTAGTAACGACTCGCCGACCAAGTGATGATTGGATTCCCGCCTCCGCGAGAATGACGCAACTACGAACCA
>Ga0182021_10008441_pt1 | contig 12195 bp, 12 predicted proteins | sample 612E3MmetaG_FD_120493 | JGI IMG/M metagenome (GOLD analysis project Ga0182021, IMG submission 120493) | Permafrost microbial communities from Stordalen Mire, Sweden - 612E3M metaG (Illumina Assembly) | ecosystem: Environmental > Terrestrial > Soil > Wetlands > Permafrost | place: Sweden...
AACCCGATCTCCTGTGCCTCGCTAAATCGATGGCCGGTGGCTTCCCGATGGGCGCGACGTTGATCGGCACGCGGTTAGGCGCCATGCCGTCGCAGGTGCACGGCTCGACGTTCGGTGGCAACCCGTTGGGCTGCGCGGCGTCCCTCGCGGCGATCGATTTCATCGAGCGTAACCAGCTAGCCGATCGCGCCGCGGAATTGGGCGCGTGGTTCATGGGGCAGCTGAAGCAGATCGAATCGCCGTTGATCCGTGAAGTGCGCGGCCTCGGCCTGATGGTGGGCATCGAGCTCAAGCAGAAGGTGACGCCGTATCTTCAAGAGTTGATGAAGCATGGCGTACTGGCACTGCCCGCCGGCCTGACGACGCTGCGCTTCCTGCCGCCGCTGGTTGTTGAGCAATCTGATTTAGCCAGAGTCGTTGAAGCGGTAGCGAGCGTGTTGAGCCAGGAAATCAAGTGATGATTGTTGAGTGTTGAATGCTGATTGAAATACAACAATCGGCTTCTTAATCATCAATCAGAAATCTACAATCAACCATGAACGAACCTCCCCGTTTCAACCAATATCAACCGCGTGCTTTGGAGATCATCGACACGACGCTGCGCGACGGACAGCAGACGTCGCTGCTGCACGATCACCACAAGTATTTTTTCACGCGCGCGGACAAGGAAGAGATCACCCGCGCGCTGATCATCTATGGCGTCAAATTTATCGAGCTATTCGCGCCGCTGGTCAGCCCGCAGGAGCGCGACGACTGGAAAGCATTGCGCGCCGTGCGCGATAGTTTGATCACGCAGAAGGGTTATACGTTTCTGCTGGCGCACGTGCGCTGCCATCCGCGCGACGTGGAAAGCGCGATTGATGGGGGCGCCGACGGGCTGAATTTCTACATTGGCACATCGCCCGAGTCGCGCGCCTACAATCACGGCAACGACCTCGACACGATCGTCAAGAAAGCGGCCACGTTGTTTGAGGAAGTGCGGCGCAACTATCCCCATTTGATTTTGCGCTTCAGCGGCGAGGATGCTTTCCGCACGCGCGAGGATGAACTGTTCCACGTCTATGACGCGGTCGCGCCGTATGTCGATCGGTTTGGCACGCCCGACACGGTGGGCATCGCCACACCGCCTAGCGTGGCGCGGCGCGTGCGCGTGCTGCGCGAGCGCTATCCGCAGGTCGAGCTGGAAGGCCACTTCCACGACGATCGCGGCTTTTCGCTGATCAATTCGCTGGAAGCCGTGAAGAATGACATGCGCTACATCAACACGACGCTGTTGGGCATTGCGGAACGATCGGGGATTACGAGCATGACGGCGCTGCTGTTCAACCTCTACATCGATCGCGAGTTCGACAAGCTGGAAGGCTATCATCTGCGCGGATCGTATCCCATCAACGTGCTGGCGGCCGACAAGCTCAGGATGCTGGTGCCGCCGCGCGAGCCGGTCAGCCTGACGAATCGCACCCACACGGCGGGCGTGCATCAGAATGCCGTGTTGAATGATGCCTCGGTGTATGAAGCGCATCCGCTCGATCTGTTTGGCGTGAGTGAAACTGAAATTTTGTTGGGGCCGTTGTCGGGCTGGAATATCATTCACTACTTCCTTAAAGAGATTCGCTATTTTGAGATCGACGAAGCGACGGCCAAAGAAATCGCGGTGGTGTTTAAGGAGCGTGTGTACAAACTCGCGCCGGATATTTCGCCGGAACAGGTGTTGATCGATATTGCCGAAAAAGAGTTCGGCCTGGCGCGGCTGAATCTGCCGCAGGCTGCGCCGCCGATCGTGCAACGGTTGGATTCATCCAATGGCGCGAAACCGACCATGGCGAATGGCATTCAGCTCAAACGCACGACGGAGGCGGCGTGATGGGCTATACCTTTGCCGAGAAGGCCCTGGCGCGCGCGGCGAATTTGCCGTTTGTCGTGGCCGGACAAGTGGTCGATGCCAAACCCGATGTGGCGTTGTCGCATGATAACACCGCGCCCATTGCGCGCATCTTCCGCGCGATCGGATTGGAGAAAGTTGCCATCCCCGATCGGATGTGCGTGACCCTCGATCATGCAGTGCCGCCGCCCACGCCCAAGCATGCGCAGAATCATGCCGAAACGCGCGCCTTTGTGGCGGAGCAGGGCGTCAAGAATTTTTTCGAGGTGGGACGCGGCATCTGCCATCAAGTGTTGAGTGAAGAAGCGCTGGTGTTGCCGGGACAATTGATCCTTGGCGCGGATAGTCACACCACGCACTACGGCTGGCTCGGCGCATTTGGCGCGGGCGTAGGTCGCACGGAAATGGCCGCGATCTGGGCGACGGGCGAACTGTGGCTGCGCGTGCCGGAAAGCATGAAAGTCATTGTTAATGGACGACTCGGACGCGGCGTCACGGCGAAGGATTTGTGCCTGCACTTGATCGGACTGCTGGGCGCGGATGGCGGCCTCTACCAATCGATCGAATTTCACGGCCCGGCGATTGCGGCCTTGCCCTTGCACGAGCGCATGGTGATTCCCAACATGATGGCCGAGTTTGGCGCGAAGAATGCGTATCTGCCGCCGGATGAAGCGGTATTCGATTATCTGGCAGAGAGGCGCGCGAGGCGATTGAATGCAGAACGTGGAATGCGGAATGTGGAATTAGAAATCAACAGTCAGAAATCAACAATCAAAAACCTCGCCTTGTATCCTGACGAAGATGCGACGTATGCTTCAACACACATGATCAACGCCGACGAGATTGAATTGAAGATCGCCTGTCCACACACGGTTGATCACGTCAAATCGCTGCGCGAAGTGGCAGGCACGCCGATTCAACAGGCGTTCTTAGGGACGTGTACCAACGGTCGATTGGAAGATTTGGCCGCCGCGGCAGACATCATCAAAGGAAAACGCGTGGCGGCTGGTACGCGCTTGTTGGTCATTCCAGCCTCGTCGGAAGTGTACCTGGATGCGTTGAAGGCCGGCTATGTGCAGACGCTGCTCGAAGCGGGCGCGGTGTTTGGCACGCCGGGCTGCGGGCCGTGCATGGGCGTACACATGGGCGTGCTTGCGCCGGGCGAAGCCTGCATCTCGACGGCGAATCGCAACTTCAAGGGCCGCATGGGCCAACCGGAGGCCGATATTTATCTGGCGAGTCCGGCGGTGGTGGCGGCGAGCGCGGTGAAGGGTGTGATTGCTGATCCGCGCGATTTGGAATGAGGGATGGAGAGATAGAGGGAATGAGAGAATGAGTGACGTGTCTCTGCCAACAACTAACAGCCAACAACTAACAACTATTGCTGGTCGGGTGTGGAAATATGGCGATGGCGTGAACACGGATGTGATCTTTCCGGGCAAGTACACGTATTCGTTGAAAGAGCCGAATGAGATCGCTGCGCACGCGCTGGAGGATCTCGATCCGAAGTTTGCGACGGACGCCCAGCCCGGTGATGTGATCGTGGCGGGCCGCAACTGGGGCAATGGCAGTTCGCGCGAGCAAGCGGTGACGGCGTTGAAGTACAAGGGTATCGCCGCGGTCGTGGCGAAATCGTTCGCGCGGATTTATTTTCGCAACGGGATCAATCAAGGGCTGCTGTTGATCACCTGCCCGGAAGCGGTCGATGCCGCGCAGGGTGGTGATACGATCGAGATTGATTTAGAGCGCAATGTCGTTCGCCTTCGTGCCAATAATGATCCGCATCCTTCGACTACGCTGCGCTCCGCTCAGGATGCTGACGAAAGTCGATATGCTCATGAATATCCTTTCCCGCCATTGTCGCCAACAGCATTAGGTATCATCAACGATGGCGGACTCGTGGCGCATATCCGCAAGAAACTGGGGTTAACCAGCACGGAAGCGATTGTTACCGGCGGCGGAGACTGAGCAATGCGCCTGACCACACGGTCTGCAACAGAAGCGGATGTGCCTGTATTAGCAGCGATGAACAAGTGCTTGATTGAGGATGAAGGCAGCCGCAACCCAATGACGGGTGCAGAACTGCAACAGCGCATGCGTGGCTGGTTGAAAGGTGACTGGCAGGTCCGGCTGTTCGAGGAAGAAAACGGCGATGTAGTTGGTTACACGGTCTTCCAATCGCGGCAGGACGATTACTTCCCTGAGAATCAAGTCATGTATCTGCGGCAATTGTACATCGAACGCGAACGACGCAGCCGGGGACTTGGGCAACAGGCCCTGCAGCTATTGCTGGAGCGTGAGTTTCCTCAGGAGGTCATGGTCGTGATCGATGTGCTGGCGGCCAATCCGCGGGGTTATCGCTTCTGGAGCAAAATGGGATTTGGCCCTTACTGCACGACCATGCACTTCAAGAAGAAGGCCGGGAAACAACTCGGGCAACAGGAGCACGATCGTTGATCAAGGTGTGTCTCATTCCAGGCGATGGCGTCGGTAATGAAGTCATTCCCGCTGCGGCAGAGGTATTAGCCGCATTGGGATTGAGGATTGAATTCACAGAAGCCCATGCGGGCTTCGAATACTTCAAGCAAAGTGGTGATGCCATTCCCGACGCAACGTTGGCGGCGGTGGAAGATTGCGGTGTGGCGTTGTTCGGCGCGACCTCGTCGCCTTCGACGAAGGTACAGGGTTATCGCAGTCCGATCCTCGCGCTGCGGAAAGCGTTCGATCTGTACGCCAATCTGCGGCCCGTGCAGTCGCTGCCGGGAAAATTCTCGCGGCCCAATCTCGATCTGCTGATCGTGCGTGAGAACACCGAAGGGTTGTACGCCGGACGCGAACGACTAGATGGCGATACCGCGATTGCCGAGCGCGTGATCACACGCCAAGGATCAACGCGGATTGCCAAGATGGCGTTTGAGCAAGCGAGAAAGCGAAATCAGCATTCAGTGACGGTCGTGCACAAAGCGAATGTTCTGAAAGTGACAGATGGTTTGTTTCGAGAGTGCGCGCTGGAAGTTGCGAAAGATTATCCTGAAATCACCATGAAGGAAATGCTGGTCGATGCGATGGCGATGCGACTGGTGCGCGATCCGGAGAACTTCGACGTGCTGGTGACGACGAATTTGTTTGGCGATATTCTTTCTGACGAGGCGAGCGCCTTGATCGGCGGATTGGGGGTCGCGCCCTCGGCTAACATCGGTGAGAAGGTCGCGGTGTTTGAGCCGGTGCATGGCTCTGCGCCGGACATCGCTGGGCAGGGCGTGGCGAATCCGATCGGGGCGATACTGTCGGCGGCGCTGCTGTTGGATCATATCGGGCAGGGGGCGCAGGCCGATCGGGTGCGGCAGGCCGTGAATGAAACGGTGAAGCAAAGTGTGCTGACGAAAGACCTCGGTGGCACGGCGACGACACGAGACGTGACCAGATGTATCGTCAGCAATTTATGACATTGAATAGTGATCCACGAATTCACACGAATCATCACAAATTATTCGTGTTCCTTCGTGAGGATTCGTGGATCATCTTTTGAGAATCGAAATGAACGAAGTCGAACTGTTAGAAGGCTTACTGCAAAGATACAGCCCGACCCGGCAAGAGTCTGAGGCCGTGAATTACCTCGTCGCGCAGATGAAAGCGGCAGGATTTGACGCGTGTGTGGACGAGGTCGGCAATGCCGTCGGGGTGCTGGGTGATGGGCCACGTGAAGTGCTGATGCTGGGCCACATCGACACGGTGCCGGGTTTCATCGAAGTGCAGCATGAGGGTGATCGATTGTATGGGCGCGGCTCGGTCGATGCGAAGGGGCCGTTGGCCTGCTTCGCGGCGGCAACAGCGCTCGCCGGTGCGCGTGAAGGTTATCGCTTCGTCGTGATTGGCGCGGTGGGCGAAGAAGGCGATTCGCGCGGGGCGCAATTCGTGCGCGATCATTACAGGCCGGACATGCTCATCATCGGCGAACCGAGCAGTTGGGATCGGGTGACGCTGGGCTATAAGGGCAGCGCGTGGTTCGAGGTTGAAGTGCAGCGCACGCTGGCGCACACGTCCGCCAATGTGGAAAGTGCATGTCAGGCTGCGGTGAGTTTCTGGAATCGCGTGACGGAACGATCGACGCAGTGGAATGTGGGCCACTTGAAGATGTTCGATCAATTGATTCCGTCGCTGCGTGAAATGCAATCGCACTCGGATGGCTTTGTCGAGACGGCGCAGTTGAAATTCAATCTGCGGCTGCCGTTAGGGATCAGCGTCAGAGAAATTGAGACGCTAATCGGCGGGTTGGCCGATCAGGCTGAAGTGAAAATGGTCGAGGGCTGCTCGGCCTATCGGGCCGAGAAAAACACCCCGCTGGTTCGATCGTTTCTGGCGGCGATCCGGCAGCAGGGCGGTTCGCCGACGTTCACCGTCAAATCGGGCACATCGGATATGAATATCACCGCGCCGGTGTGGCAGTGCCCGACGGTGGCCTATGGCCCCGGCGATTCCGATCTCGATCACACGCCCCATGAGCATGTCTTGATCGCGGAATATCAGCGCGCAATCCAAGTGCTGGCTGAGGTGTTACGGACAGTGTAATTCTTCACGCCCAGCGATTCCGCTTGCGGGCGCAGCTGCGTCTACTCAACCTCCACTTTTCTGCTAGGATCAAGTTCGTAAAGCATTTGGCATTTGGCCGACAAATATGCCATGATCTGACATGAACCAGTGGCACAATGATGTCAGACTCGCACAGAGTACACCATTCAAGGAGCTGACAGCATGGAACCGCAAATCGTGAAGAAGCCGGCAATGACGCTGGTGGGAGTGCAACTGCACGGCAAGTTGGAAGGCATGGACCTCATTTCGTTGTGGAATGGGTTCGGGCCGCGGATGAGTGAGATCAAGGATGCCAATCCAGCCGTGTGCTATGGCGCGATGGATCACTACAGCGAAACGACAGGTGAGTTCGATTACCTGGCGGCCTGCGAAGCCAAGAGCGCTGTGGCCGCACCCGCCGTGCCTGACGGCATGGTGAGTTGGAACATCCCGGCGCAGACCTACGCCGTCTTCCCCTGCACCCTGCCGCAGGTCGGCGAGGCGTGGATGACGGCCTATCAGCAGTGGCTGCCACAATCGGGTTACAAGCACGCCGCCGGGCCGGAGTTCGAGTTGTATGACGAGAAGTTCAATCCGCAAGATCCGGCCTCGACGTTGTATCTTTGCGTGCCGATCGTAAGCGCGAACTAAGCTGCACAAGAAACCGGGTTTCTTCACTCAAATTGGAATTGAACGATCGGCATGGAGAAACCCGGTTTCTGAGTTGGTTGATCCTTGACATTCTGCTCGATTCCCCTGATACTGCCTTCACCTTCGATCGTTTGAGCAGTCGTTCGTCTGAACCGCATCCTTCGACTTCGCGGCGAAACCACACGCCGCGCCGCTCAGGATGCTTTCGTGAAGTGCTGAGTAGCTATCATGGCAAACACGGCCACCCGTCTCATCACGTTGATCATGCTGTTGCAGCGCCAGCCCAATCAAAAGGCCATCGACCTGGCCAAGGAATTGGGCGTGTCGGTGCGATCGCTGCATCGCTACATGACGATGCTGGATGAATTGGGCATCCCCGTCTATTCAGAGCGCGGGCCGCATGGCGGTTTTTCGCTGGTGCGCGGTTACAAGATTCCGCCGCTGGTTTTCACACCCGAGGAAGCCGTCGCCGTTTATCTGGGCACGAGCATGGTCGATGAGGTGTGGGGCCGCTTGTATCGCGATGCCGCGCACGGGGCTTTAGCCAAACTCGATAATGTGCTGCCGAACGAGCAGCGGCACGAGATCGCGTGGGCGCGGCGCACGTTAATCGCCACCGGCATGCATCGCGGCGATCAGAATGCGGTCACGCCGGTTCTGGAAAAATTGCGCCGGGCCACGCGCGAACGCCGCCGGGTGCAGCTAATCTATCGGGCCTACAACCGGCCGGAGACCACCGATCGCAAATTCGATCCTTATGCGTTGGTGCACGGCTGGGGCTGGTGGTACATCGTCGGCTATTGCCATCTGCGTGAGGCGTATCGTTCATTCCGGGTGGATCGTATTGTCGATCTCACCTTGCTCGACGAAGCGTTTGAAGTTCCCGCCGATTTCGACATCCACGCGTATCTGGCGAGCAATCCCACCGAGCAACCGTTGATCACCGTCCGGCTGCGCTTCAAGCCGGAGTTGAAACAATTGGCGTTGGATAATCGATCGTGGTGGGAGGCGCTCGAAGAGCAGCCCGATGGATCGATCAACGTGACGATGCTCAACCCCGACGTGTTGTGGGCGTCCTCGATCGTGCTGAGCTTCGGCCCGGCGGTTGAGATATTGGAGCCGGAGGAAGTGAAACAACAAGTCATCGCGTGGGCGGGCGAGGTCATCCAGCAGTACGCACAGACTGGATCGGGTGACTGAGAGAACGGACTACTTTAGAGCGGTTTCCAGGTTAGTTTACGACATCGGAGTCGAGGCTTCAGCCGGATTTGCCGCAAACCAGCCAACCGGCTAAAGCCTCGACTCCCAACAAAACCGTAAATCAAAGTGGAATTCGCTCTAGAATCTGGAAATCCGCAATACGAAGCGCCGCTCGGTGCTGATCGGCTCGTCGAGGTGCTTGAATTCTTTCTTCGTCCACGCGGCGATTTCTTTGAAGGTGGCCTCGAACACATCGTTCGGCACATCCCACGCATCCGAACACACACGGCTGCGAATTTGCTCCAGCGCTTCACGCGGCGTGCCGGTGCTGTAATAGTGCAGCACTTCAACCTCTTCCAGCTGCGCGCCCAGGGTTTTCAGTTCGGTGGAAATCTCGTCGGGATTTTGAGCGCCGGGGCGACGCCACTGCGCGCCCTGCGCCTCGATGAGCTGGTGCCACTGATCGCGGATGCGCCGCAGCGGCGAGGTCTGGTCGTGCCACTGCGTGGAATCGATGTACACGCCCTCGGGTTTGAGGACGCGCCGGTACTCACGTAACGCGGCGCGCCACGGCGCGACCAGATGCATGACGTGCATGGTCAATACCGTATCGAATTGCTGCGATCGAAAGGGCAGGCGTGACGCATCGGCCTGCGCTAAGCGCGGCGTTGGATATTTCTCGCGCAGCTTCGCCATCATGTTGAGCGACAGATCGACGCCGATCACATCGGCGCCCAGGCGCAGCAGCGGCACGCTAATGCGTCCGGTCCCGGTACCCACATCCAGGACCTTTCCGTTTGGCGCGATGTATTTTAGCAGCGCCGGGATGCCGTGGGTGGCGACTGGTTCAGGGAGATCGCGGGTTTGATCGTAATAGTTGGCGGCGCGGTCGAAAGAGCGGCTAGTGGTCATGGTAACCCGAGCGTGGCTAGAATGGTTTCGACGTTGGTGGTATCAAAGCGATCGTTGCGATAGAGTTGGACGAACAAATCGGACGTGATCGGTAAGCGCACTTTGATCAGGCTGACGCTTGTCGAGCACTTCAACACGCCGGAGATAGGCCCGTCGAGCGAATTCGATTGGCACGGCGTGCGCCAAATCTAGAACATTCATGCCGTTTCGTTTAGAGCGAATTCCAGTTTCATTTGCGACTTTGCTCCTGCTGGATGGTTACATCCAGCAGCCCCAACGGCGGATGTGGCCATCCGCCGAGAGCAGATGTACCGTAAATCAACTTGGAAACCGCTCTAGGCTCTTCAGATGTTCAAGTTCTTCGGTCATATCGCCGAGGCCTGCCACTGCGAGTTCCCAATCAAAACAATCCTGTTCAATATCAGCCGGTGCTGCTTCATGTGTGACGGAATCACGCACAGCGTCGAACCCTTGCGGATACTTTGCTTCGAATTGGCGCAGGACAGTTTGATATTTGATTAGATTCTTTTGAGCACGTTCCAATAGCAGCTCGGCCATGACCTGATCGAGGCTGAGATTGGGAAATAGTCGATGCGCACTGGCTTCTATTGTGGAGTAAGTTACGGCAGACTCTTTGATCTGTTTCGGCTCGCTCATAGATGTCTCTCGCTCAAGCGGTTCTTTGTTAAGAGTATATCACAGCCAGGGCTAAAGATAGCGATTGACCACTTCTGCGACTTGTTTGCGTTGGGGATCGGCTCGCCATTGCTTCACGATCGGTTTTACCACATCCGGCCGCGCTTTGCCTAATTTTACCGCAGCCGATGCGACCGCACGCCACACGAAACGGCGTTCGTCGGTGGCCAGTTGATCGAGCAGCTCCATCCCTTCGGCAGCATACTTGCGACCACCTACCGCACTCCACACCATCGCCACATTCCAGCGGGCAAATTCATTTTTGCGGTTGGCATGTTTGTGCAGCCACTTCAATGTGAGCTCGGGATAATTTTTGAGCAAGGCCAGGCTGACGGCGAAAGCCCCGAGATTGACGCGCACGTAACGTGACTCGTCAGCCATCAACGGATCGAGCAGCTTCAGCAGCTGAGCGCCGCGTTTGGGATGATTGGCTTTGGCGGCCTCCATCGCGGCGATGACGACCAGCCTTCGCACATTCTCCGATTTGTGCTGCGACCAGTCCTGCATAACCGGATACACTTCGGCAAAGTGCAGATCGAGAATGCGCCCCGCACACGTCCCGGCGTATTCGCGCACGGCCCAGTTGGAACTATCCGCGTGACGTTGCAAGAGTTGCAGCACGGACTTGGGCTTGCGCGTGTACACATCCGACAGCAGCACCAGTCCCAGCATGTGTCCGTTGAAGTCAGCTTGAGTGAGCAAGCGCTTCGTCCAGTCAAACAAAGCCGCCGGGCGCGGCTTGAACTCCGATCGGATCAGCTTGGCCGCGAGGATGATCTCCGGCACTTTGGCCGTGCCGGGATCGGCTCCGATCGCCGCCGTGCCAGACCCACGCTTCGCCAGTGCGGCGATCAGCGCGTCGAGGTCCTCGTGTTCAATCGCAATTGCGAGTTCGCGTTCGAGCGTAGGCATGATGATGGCTCCAGAAGTTTTTCAAGAAAAGGGTGGTCAATCAGCGATAGAGGAACGCCGTTTGCTCGTCCATGTCGCTCCACGCCAACAGAAACTCAGCCAACAAGGTTGAGACAGGGCCTTGCGCAAAGGCCGGGTCATGGTAAGTGATCGATTCGTCCGTGAGGTGAGTGATGAGCAGACTGTGCGGCGTGCGCAGGTTGCCCAACCCGGCAGACCGGATGTCGTCATGACAGGCACGATGATAGCTGCTGCGGCAGCGAGGACATCCGTCAGGGCAGCGAGTGTGGCAGGCGTGACAAGACGTACCTGGACATGCCAGTGAGTAAGTCGTTGAATTCGCGAGAACGGAGTGCCAATTCCCATGCGCGTCCCTAGAACCTGGGCGATGTGAGGTTGAGAGGCATCAAGGCCCAGTTGGTTAAGCGCCATTTGCGCGCAGGCGGGCAAACAGAAGCCCGCCGCGATTTGGTGGGAATGTGTGGGAGATTTAAGGGGCGGCATTGCGACGAGTGGCTGACTGCTCGACTTGCGCGAGAAGCGTTGCCCGTTCTTCGTCGGTCAAAAGAACTTGACCTGTCTGCGCATTCACGTCAATGGTGATCAGCAGCTGACCATCGAAACTGCGATAGGGTACACGCCAACGTGGTTCGGGCGCCGGCTTCCATACCGGATCGCCACTGCTTAACGCGCAGCCAACCAGATCGCGAAAGACCGCGCGATCAGCAGCGCGCCGCGCTTCGGATGCGGTCAGTTCGTGCGGCTGGCGCAGCCACGCGCGGTAACGCTCGTATTCCTCGATGCTGATCAGCGCACCCACAGGCTGTCCATCGCGTTGCACGATGAGTGGCTGGCCAAGATCGAGTGGCGTGGTGGAATAGGCTCCACTGGTCTCTTTGGTTTGCTGGGGTTCGCTCATACTCATCACTTCCTATGCTGATGAGGGCAGTATATCACATTCGTTAGCCGCTTTTGCATAGGCCCCAGCTTCTGCCAGAAGCTGGGGCTTATGCAACGAGGGGATGTATACCTGGCGCGTGCTACGGCGATGTGCGGATCAGGGGCAAGTAGATCTGCCACCTGAAGGCGCTCACGGCAATGTAGTTTGAGCGCATGAATACATTGGTGCCACCTAGGCCGGTCACGCGCAAGGTCACGGTGTAAACACCTGCGGCGTAGATGTGCGTCGGATTGATCAGCGTGCTGGTGATGTCATCGCCGAAGTTCCACACAAGATCGGTATAGTCGCCCGTCGATTGATTGGTGAAGGTGACGGTCAACGGGGCGGTGCCGCGCAACGGTGTGGCGCTGAAGTCAGCGTGAACGGGTTGATACACGGTGATGGTGTTGGGACGCGTGATCCAAGCGGTGCC
>Ga0182021_10008442_pt1 | contig 12194 bp, 13 predicted proteins | sample 612E3MmetaG_FD_120493 | JGI IMG/M metagenome (GOLD analysis project Ga0182021, IMG submission 120493) | Permafrost microbial communities from Stordalen Mire, Sweden - 612E3M metaG (Illumina Assembly) | ecosystem: Environmental > Terrestrial > Soil > Wetlands > Permafrost | place: Sweden...
ATACAGGGGCGGACACAGTTCGCCTCGGCAGGCGGTCTCAAGGTGGCGCTGTTGGCCAAGAAGAACCGTGGCGAAACCGTCAACGTCTCGATCAGTTTGCATTGGGGCGACGAGCAGACCCTGTTCGGCAAGAAGACAGTCTCCGCTGTAGCCAACGGCCTCATTGGTCGCGGCACGGACAAGATGAACCGCGAGCAGATCTCCGACGCCATGGACAAGCTCAAGATGTCCGGCGGCATCCTCGCCTTCCAGACGACGCGCGACAACCTCGCCGCGGCGCTCGGCCTGGTGGCTCACCTCCTGCGCGACGCCTCATTCCCCGCCAGCGAACTGGAACAATTGCGCAAGCAGATGATCACCGCCGCGGAGGCCCGGCGCAGCGATCCAACGGCTCAAGCGGCGGAGCTTCTGGGGCGGCACTTCGACCACTACCCGGCTGGTGACTGGCGCCACGAACTGGGCATCGATGAGACGATCGCCGCCCTGCAGGCAGTGACCCGTGATGATGTACAGGCATTCCACAGGGACTTCTTTGGTGCTTCGCTCGGCGAGCTGGCGATTGTCGGCGACTTCGATCCCGCCTCGGCACTCAAGGTGCTGAACGAGGAATTCGCTGCCTGGAAGAGCAAGCGCGCCTACGCCCATATCCTGAAACAGTACTTCGACATTCCGCCGGCGCACCTGCTTGGCGCAACGCCGGACAAGGAGAATGCCGTATTCATGGCGCAGGCTGCTTTCGAACTGCGCGATGATGCGCCGGATTACCCGGCGCTGATGGTCGCCAACCACGTCATCGGCGGCGGTGCGCTCGACTCACGCCTGGGCAACCGCCTGCGCCAGAAAGACGGCCTGTCGTACGGCGCGGGCTCTTGGCTGCACGTACCCAAACTCGGTAGCGCCGCCAACTGGGGTGTCTATGCCATCGCCGCGCCACAGAACATGGCCAAGGTCGAGGTCGGCGTCAAGGAAGAACTTGCCCGGGCACTGAAGGACGGCTTCACCGACAAGGAGGTCGCGGCGGCCATCGACAGCCTGCTGAAGCTGCGCATGCAGGAGCGCGCCCAGGACGGAAACCTGGCCGGGAAGTGGACGGGACTCATGTTCCATCAACGCGACTTCACCGGCTGGGTCGCCAACTTCGACAAGGCGACTGCTGCGGTGACGCCCGCATCGGCGCTCGCCGCGGCGAGGAAGTACTTCGACCCGGCCAAGTTGACCATCGCCATCGGCGCGGACCCGGCCAAGCTCAGCAAACCCTGACCCGACGAGGGCCGCTCTATGAGTCGGCCTGCGGTAACTCGACGACGTGCACGGCGCAAGCGATGCACGGGTCGAAGCTGTGGATGGTGCGCAGCACTTCCAGCGGCTGCTTGCCGTCGTGCACGACGTGGCCTTTGAGCGCGGCCTCGTAGGCGCCGGCCTGCCCTTGTGGGTCGCGCGGACCGGCGTTCCAGGTGCTCGGCACCACGGCCTGGTAGTTGGCCGTCTTGCCGTTGTCGATGACGATCCAGTGGCCGAGGCCACCGCGTGGCGCTTCCATGAATCCCACGCCCTGGCAGTGCTTCGGCCAGGTGGAGGGCTCCCACAGCGCCTCGTTGAAAGTCCTGACGTCACCGGCCTTGATATTGGCCACCAACTGGTCGAACCAACCCTGCATGGTGTCGGCGATAATCTTGGTTTCGAGTGTGCGCGCCGCGGTGCGGCCGAGCGTCGAGAACAGCGCCGTCACGGGCAGATCGAGCTTGGTCAACGCCATGTCGACCAGCTCCTTGGTCTGCCCGTGCCCCTTGGCGTAGAGCATGAGCACGCGCGCCAGCGGCCCCACTTCCATCGCCTTGCCCTTCCAGCGCGGTGACTTGAGCCACGAGTAGGGCTTGTCCACTTCCAGCTGGTCGTAGGGCGGTTTCGGACCGGTATAGTTGAGGCGCGTCTCGCCTTGATAGGGGTGCAGGCCGCGATCCTTGCCACCGGCGTAGTCGTACCACGAGTGGCTGACGAATTCCTGGATCTCGTTGTCGGCATTGAGATCGACTTCCTCGATGTGCGAAAGGTCGCGGTTGAGAATGGCGCCGCGCGGAATCATGAACGACGCCGGATCATTCATCGCCGGGAATTCGCCATAGGTCATGAAATTGCCCAGACCCTCGCCCTGTTTGAACCAATCCTTGTAGAAGCCGGCAATGGCCAGCGTATCCGGCACATACACCTGATCGACGAAGTCGCGCATCGACTTGATCACTTCCTGGATGCGCGCCAGTCCCGTGACGTCGAGCGCTGTGCCGCCCTGACCGCCCTGGTGGTGCGGCCCGTTGCCCTGCCCTTGATGTTCCGGCCAGATGCTGATGGCGATCGGCATGCCGCCGACCACCAGCATCGGGTGTGGGTTCTTGCCGCCAAGGATGGCGTGAAGCTGAGCCGCGTCGCGTTGCCAGGCAAGTGCCTCGAGGTAGTGGGCGACCGCCATCAGATTGGCTTCCGGCGGCAGCTTGTAGGCTGGATGGCCCCAGTAACCGTTGCTGAAGATGCCCAACTGGCCGCCATCGACAAAGCCCTTGAGCTTCTTCTGCACGTCGGCGAAGTAGCCGGGCGATGACTTTGCATAGCTGCTGATCGATTGCGCCAACTCCGATGTCGCCTTCGGATCAGCCTTCAGCGCCGATACCACGTCCACCCAGTCGAGGGCATGCAGGTGGTAGAAGTGCATGACGTGGTCGTGCACGTATTGCGCGGCGATCATCAGGTTGCGGATCAACTGCGCATTCGGTGGAATCGGATACTTCAGCGCATCCTCGACCGCGCGGATCGAGGCTATGCCGTGCACCAGCGTGCACACACCGCAGATACGCTGGGCCAGCGCCCAGGCGTCGCGAGGATCGCGATCACGCAGGATCAGCTCGAGACCGCGCACCATGGTGCCGGACGAATACGCCTCTTCGATGGTATCGCCGGCCATGCGCGCCTCGATGCGCAGGTGCCCCTCGATGCGGGTGATGGGGTCGATGACCAGACGTTCGCTCATGGCTGGCCTTCCTTGCTGTTCAAGTAGGCCTCGAGCGCGCGGTACTGCGCCTCAGCCTCCCGGTTGCTGGTGCCTTCGCCTGCGGCGATGGCCTGGCAGATGCGCGCCATGCGCGCCTGCATGGCCGCTTCCCAGGCACCGCTGGCGCTGATCTCGGGCTTGACGCATTCCTGCGCCGCGCGCGCCACGAAGTGGCTGGCCTGGCAGGTCCAGTTTGCGTCGTGCCCACACTGGGTATAAGTCGCTACCCGGGCCGAGTTGACGCCGGAGGCGGCGACGGCCAGATCGGCCTCATTCGCGTCGCAACGAACAGCCAGGTCCAGCCCGGCCCGGACGCGCGTGTCCGGTGTCAAGTCGAGCGCTTGACGAATCAGGTAGGCGGTCGCCTGGCGACGCGAGCAGTTATCGAGCGCCGCCAGCGCGGCTTTGAATTCCTGGTCGTTGGTAATGCGCATGATCGGACCTCCGCTATGCGTCAGGAATATGTTCGGCGATGGTTTCCGTCAGGCCGACCACGGGCAGATTCATCTTGTAGTGTTCAAGGCCTTCTTCGAGGACGATGCGGCAGTTGGCACAGGCGGTGACCAGGCGGTCGGGCTTCACCGCCTCGAGCTGCCGCTTCTTGCGCTTGAAGGCTTCGAGGCGGAGTTCCTCGCCTTCCTCGATGCTGCTGGCGCCGCCGCCACCGCCGCAGCACCAGTTCATGAAGCCGGCGTCGGGCATTTCGACGAAGTCCTTGGCCACCATCTTCATCAGGTTGCGCTGCGGCTGGATGACGCCGCCGCGGCGCGCCAGCTGGCAGGGATCATGGAAGGTCAGGCGATCCGTCGCCATGCCTTCGAGCTTGAGCAGGCCGGCGGCGCGGAATTCCTCCAGCACCTCGACGATGTGCTGCACCTTGAAGGTAAACGGCCGCCCGATCAGGTTGGCGCCTTCCCAGCGCAAGGCCGTGTAGGCGTGGCCGCATTCCGGGCTGATCACCGTCTTGACCTTGAGCTTCTCGGCACCGGCGACGACGCGCGAGACGATGACGCGTGCCAGATCCGAGTTGCCGATCTGCATGCCGGCGTTGGTAGCCTCGAAGGCTTCGGAGGAGAGCGTCCAGGTCTTGCCGACGTGGCGCATGATCTTGGCGATGGCGCCCAGGTATTCCGGGAAGTTGATGATCTCCATCGACGAGAGCGTCACCAGGTATTCCACCCCTTCCTGATCGAGCGGAATGGGGATGCCATAGTCGGCCTCGGCATGCTTCATCTGCGCCTTGACGGCTGGCAACTTGACACCCATCGGGCTGCCGATATTGATGGTGCGTGTCACCGCACCCTTGATGCCTTCCGGCGAATGACCCGCTGCCGACATGCCTTCGCGCATCTTGCGCACCATGTAGACGATATCGTTGCCGACCGGACAGACGGCCGAGCAGCGAGCGCACAGCGTGCAACTGTTGTAGACGAGCTCCTGCCATTCGGCGAGTTCCGCGTCCGTGACGGCCTTCGACAGGCCGACCCTCTTCGCCAGGCGGCCGAGCAGCGTGTATTCCTGTTCGTAGATGCGACGCATCGGCTCCAGCTTGTGGATCGGCGTGTACTTCGGATCGCCAGTCTCGGTGTAGAAGAGACAAGCCTCGGCGCAAATGCCGCAATGCACGCAACTGCTGAAGTAGCTGGCGATCGGCGCGTCGATCATTTCCTTGAGGACGCGCACGCCCTTGTCGAGTGATGCACTCATACCGGCACCCCCTTGTGGCCATTCATCGCGCCGTTGAACCAGCGCGAGCCGAAGGCCGTAAAGGCATGAAACAGCTTGGTGAAAGGCAGGAAGACGAGCAGGAGCTCAACGCTCAGAATATGCACCGCGAGCATGAGTGTATAGGGCAGCAGCAAGTGATGTACGGCCAGCCAGCCCGTGAGCAGCGGCAAGAAGGTAAGCGTCCAGGTGAACCAGTCGCCGAACGTGGACAGGAAGCGCTTCACCGGCCGGGCGATGCGATCGATCAGCACGGCAATCATGGCGGCCATGGTCACTACGGTGACGAAGTCGACGACTTGTGACGGCAGTCCCGGCCACGCCGCGGCGACAATGCTTGTCAGCAGCGCGATGTGCGGCGCAAACAGGAAGGCGACGACTGCCAGACCGACGTGAAAAACGTAACCTGCGATGTAACTGACTGGCGAGGTCGGCAGCATGCCAGGCGGCGGCAGCGAACGGCGAAGGATGGTCGCCCAGCCGGAAGCACCGGGCATGTTGCGCGGCGCCGAGAGATCCTTCTTGCGGCCGAGACCATATATTTCGGCCAGTCGCCACAGGACGCCCAGCACGAATATCACCAGTGCGATGTTGAGGCCGGTGCCGCGTACCCAGGTGAGAAATTGCAGCGTATCCATGTCATGCCTCCGCCGGGCCGCCCCAAGGAGGCCGCCCCCCGGTGGGGGGCAGCGAGCCGATTCTGCGAGCGTGGGGGGCCATCATTGCTCCAAATCTTCCAGCGTTGTGGTTTCGTGTCCTGCCTTGGCGGCCGCCTTCTTCCGGCGATTGAAGAAGGTCACGGCAACGCCGGCCGCCACGCCGGCGGCAGCCGCTGCGACACCGGCCTGGAGCGGACGGGCAGGCATCGACAAGGCTTCATAGAAGCCGCCACCATCCCAGAATCCTGGCTCCGAACAGCCGATGCAGCCGTGCCCGGACTGAATCGGGAAAGAGACACCGCCGTTCCATTTCATGGTGGCGCAGGCGTTGTAGGTCACCGGTCCCTTGCAGCCCAGCTTGAACAGGCACCAGCCGCGGCGCGCGCCCTCGTCGTCGAAGGTCTCGGCAAACTTGCCCTGATCATAGAACGGCCGCCGATAGCAGCGGTCGTGGATGGTCTCGCCGTAGAAGGCCTTGGGCCGGCCGAGTCCGTCGAGTTCGGGCAGCGCACCAAAAGCCAGGTAGTGCGCGATGACAGCGGTCATCACGGTCGCAATCGGCGGACAGCCGGGGATGTTCACCACCGGTTTGTCTTTCACGAGTTCCGATATCGCCACCGCCCCGGTCGGGTTCGGCTGCGCCGCGGGCAGGCCGCCGTAGGCCGCACAGGTGCCCATGGCGATCACCGCCGCCGCATCCTTGACGGTTTCGCGAAGAACGTCGATGTTCGCCACACCGGCGATCGTCGAGTAGCCTGGATTGCCCAGCGGCACGGAGCCGTCCACCACCACGAGGTACTTGCCGGCGTTCTCTTTCATCGCCGCTTCGCGCGCCGCCTCGGCTGCCGCGCCCGAAGCAGCTTGCAGCGTGTGATGGTAGTCGAGCGAAATGAGATCGAAGATCAGGCGCTCGAGGGTCGGACTCGCCGAGCGCGTCAGCGACTCGGTACAGCCGGTGCATTCCTGAAAAGACAGCCAGATCACCGAGGGCCGCCGGGCCTTGGCCAATGCCGTCGCCAGTTGCTCTGCTGCGGCCGCAGGCAACGCCAGCAGCGCTGCCAGCAAGCCACAATGCTGGAGAAACTCGCGGCGGCTGACGCCGCGTCGAAGAAGCGCCTCGCCGACCGTTTGGCCGGGACAATCAGGTAGTACGCTTTTCATAGCCACCCCCATGGCCAGGAGAACTGCGTTCGATTCTCACCGCCACATACAGGCAAAGGTTGAGGTATATCAATGGATACGATTGTCACAACTTCTTGACTGTGGTCATTGGTTGCGCATGCCACGACAGCGAAACACGGTGATAATGCGTGCCGGCTGGCGCCACAATCGCCTGCCTTGCGACCGAATCCACAACATTCGACTAACGAGACCGACAATGGATCAAGAAATCCTGCTCATGTGCAGCCCCGATGGCTTCGCCGTCGACTACGAAATCAATCCCTGGATGCACGACCAGATTGGCTGCGTCGCCCATGAACTGGCGATGACGCAATGGCAGTCACTGCACGACGCACTGGGCAAGCACGCCAAAGTGCTGGTGATGAAAGGTGATCGCGCCTGGCCGGACCTGGTATTCACCGCCAATGCCGGCTTGCCGCTGCCGCAGCAGAAGAAATTCATCCTGGCCAATTTTCGCCACCCGCAGCGCCAGGGCGAACAGGCAATCGACGCCGCCTGGTTTACCGCCGCCGGCTGGCAGTGTCTGGAACTTCCGGCCGAAGCGATATTCGAAGGCGCCGGCGATGCGCTGCTCGACGGTCAGGGTCGTCTGTGGCTGGGCGACGGACCGCGCTCGAGCGATGTCACCGCCGAATGCCTGTCAGCGCTGGTCGACGCCAAGGTCCATCGCCTGAAACTGGTCGACTCTGCCTACTACCATCTCGATACCTGTTTCTGCCCGCTGCCCGGCGGCTACGCGCTGCATGTTCCCGGCGCCTTCGATACAGCGTCGCAGGCCCTGCTGGCAGGCGCCTTCGCTGACCGCTTGATTGCCCTCACCGCCGAAGAAGGCCGTATGTTCGCCGCCAACGCCGTCAGCGTCGGCCGAACCGTCTTCCTCAATCGCGCAACGCCACGACTGACGGCGTTGCTCGCCGGACTTGGTTTCGCCGTCGAACAGACGCCGCTGTCGGAGTTCATGAAGGCCGGCGGCGGCGCCAAGTGTCTGACGCTATGCCTCGACGGTTGGGCCCACCAGAGTTACGCTCACGGCTTGGCGCCGGGAAAGAACAACTGCTCGCCATTGATCTTGTAGTCGGCGATCACGGCCTGGCCTTCGGGTGAAGTGATCCACTCGATGAACTTCATGCCGGCTGCCGATTTGACGTGTGGATGCTTGGCCGGGTTGACCAGCATGACGCCGTAGGGATTGAACAGGCGCTTATCGCCCTCGAGCACGATCTCGAGGTCCTGGCGGTTCTTGAACGACAGCCAGGTTCCGCGGTCGGCCAGCGTATAGGCGCCCATCGCGGCGCTCATGTTGAGCGTCGGGCCCATGCCCGAACCGGCTTCCTTGTAGCCGCTCCAGCCCTTGGGGTCTATACCGGCATCTTTCCAGAAGCGCAGCTCGGCGGCGTTGGTGCCGCTCTTGTCGCCGCGCGAGACGAACGGCGCAGTGCCGGCGGCGAGGCGCTTGAAGCCCTCGACGACATCCTTGGTCTGCTTGAGCCTGGCCGGATCGGCCTTGGGACCGACGACGATGAAGTCGTTGTACATCACGTCGCGACGCTCGACGCCGAAACCTTCGGCGACGAATTTGTCCTCGGCCGGTCGATCGTGCACCAGCAGAACATCGGCGTCACCGCGACGGCCGGTGTCGAGCGCCTGGCCGGTGCCGAGCGCGACAACCTTGACCTTGATGCCGGTCTTGGCCTCGAACTTCGGCAGCATGAAGCCGAACAAACCTGACTGATCGGTCGACGTGGTCGACGCGAGGACAATGGATTCCTCGGCATAGGCGACGGCTCCGAGCAGCAGCAACGGCAGGGTCAGGATCAGTCGTCGAACGAGATTCGCCATGGTAGTTCTCCTTGGATGAAAAGTCTGGCCTCTGGGGACTGAGGCCGCGAAAAAAACCGGTTCGCCGGCGTGCGTTCGCGTACGCAACCACCGGCCAGAAAGACGATGTCGTCGGATATTCGCATCGCCTGTCCCAGATTATGCGTCGTCATCAGGATTCGCGCACCATCGGTGCGAATGCTGCGGATGATCTGCTCCACGGCCTCGGTAGCAGTAGGGTCGAGCGCCGCGGTTGGCTCATCCAGCAAGAGCAACCTTGGCTGCATCAGCCAGGCGCGCGCCAAGGCCAGGCGCTGGCGTTCGCCACCGGAAAGCCGGCGAGCGCTGTCCTCGGCCCGGTGGGCGAGGCCGACACGCTCGAGGACTCCGAGCGCGCGCCGCTGCCGCTCCCGCCGCGGCAATCCCAGCGGCTTGAGGCCGAGCGCAGCGTTGTGCAAGACCGAAGTGCGCAGCAGGATCGGCTGCTGGAAGACCATGGCGATGCCAGCAGCGGGCACCGTGCCGCCGTTCCAGTGCACGCTGCCAGCGTGCGGTGCCAGCAGGCCGGCGACGAGGCGCAGCAGCACGGTCTTGCCGGAGCCGTTGGGTCCGAGCACGGTGGTGATGCCTTCGTCGGCGATCTCCAGATTGACACCGGAAAGCACGTTGCGTCCGTCGGGCATGAACGAAACATCGGCAAGCCGGATCGGAAACATCAGCCGTACCTCCGCATCGCCCAGCGCCGCAAGCCGAACGCCGCCGTATTGAGCGCCAGGACAACAGCAATCAGCACGATGCCAAGGGCGATCGACAGCGGCAGGTCGCCCTTGGCCGTTTCCAATGCGATGGCCGTGGTCATGGTGCGCGTGAAGCCCTCGATGTTGCCACCGACGATCATCACCGCACCGACTTCCGACATCGAACGTCCCATGCCGGCGAGCAGCGCCACCACCAAGGAGAAGCGGCAGTCGTAGAGCAGCGTGCCGACGTTGTCGGCCAGCGAGTAGCGCATCGAGCGGAATTCCTGCGCGTAGTCGCGCCAGGCATCCTCGACGATCTGCCGCGTCAGCGCCGCCATCAGCGGCACGACCAGAATGGTCTGGGCCAGGATCATCGCCGGCGGCGAGAACAACAGGCCGAAGCTGCCCAGCGGCCCGGAACGAGACAGCAAGAGATAGACGATGACACCAACCACCACGGAAGGCAAGCCCATCATGGCGTTGAGGAAAACGGTGAGCGCATCGCGGCCGGGAAATCTCGCCACGGCGACGAAGGCGCCCAGTGGCAGGCCGATCAGCGTCGCCAGCGTCACGGCGGCAATGCCGACTCGGAACGACAGCCAGACGATGACGAGCACCTGCGGGTCGAGATGCAGCAGCAGCGCGAGGGCTTCGATCAAGGTATCGGCCATGAAGCGTGGACACTACCAGCGAAGCCGACACTTGTGGTCGCACCGTGCTTGAGAGGGACGATCGCAAGGCGCCGTTGCTGGTGGCCCGAAGCTCCGGCCGTTGCCGATCAGTTTCGATGGCTGCCGGAGGAAATTTCGATCGGCAATCCGCAATCGCTGTCCGCCCACCACGCCGCCCAACCGCAGACATCACACATTGCCATCACCCATTAAGCGTCAGGAATTATGTTGTGCCTGACGGCACAACCTACCGACGCCTTTCAAGCGCAACAGCGATAAGGCGAAGCCTTGAATACGATAAGCAGTTCTAAGCAAATTAGTGATCTTGTCGCAAGTCCGATTGCGGCCCCTGGTACGACGGCGGGGTGCCGACCGATGGCATTTCCAGCAGTCATTTCAGCGTCAACTCATCGTGGATACTATGCACGCCCTCGACGGCACGCGCGAGGGAGTGCGCACGATCGATCTGGCTCTGGTCGTCGAGAATGCCGGTAAGCCGCACATCGCCCTTGGTGGTGAGGACAGCGATGTCCAAGTTCTTGACCACGTCATCACCGAGCAGCGCGGTCGTGACCTTTGCCGTCACAGCGGAATCGCTGACCTCGACTGCCACCGTATTGCTTGTGCCTGTCGTTTCCACAGCCCGATCGCAACCGATGATGCATAGCGTCGTAGCCAAGATCAGCAGTCCAGTGTGCATCTTCATTTTCGTCAATCTCCCTGTGTTCATTGGCCAAGTATCGCCTCAGTGTCGATGCGCTGCGTTCGCCACAGCGCATGCGGCTAGTTCACGTGAAAGTTCGGTACGGTCGTTGCCATGGCAACCGGTTCCCAGGGATGACGCTCGAGGGCGTAAGGAACGGTGATGAAGATAATGGTCGCCACGACAAGCGCTACTCCGGCGATGATGGGGATCAGCTTCTCTTTGAATGTGCGGGATTGGGTCATTTTGATTGGTACCTGTGGTCTAACAGAAACCAGTGTGGCCTCACTTTCTTAAGAGGCGCTTAGGGTCGTCAGTTCAAATCCAAGCGCCCTGGTGGCGCTATTTGATCCGCCCACGGGCCTTCATCATGTCGCAGGGATTGCGCGGCGCCTGCAGCGCAACGCCCTTTTCCTGTGCCCTTGCCGCCATCTTGCCATGGTGCTCAGCAATGTAGGCGATGCATTCGTCGTAGCTTTGCATGGCGCGCATGCGACTCTGGTGCTCGGCGCGTTCCTGCGCGCTCATCAGCGTAAAACCCGGCGTGTTGGACTGGTTACACTGCCATCCCGCGCCGGCTCCAGCCATTCCTCCCCGGCCGCCGCCCATTCCGGGACCCGGTTGCGCCAGAGCCATCGTCGCCACGGACAAAAGGGCGACTGCTGGAACCAGGAAGTTCTTCGCGAACGTTGTCATGATGTTTCTCCTTAGAGTAAGTGAACCAATCAACGCCAAACTGACTTCAGTTGCCGAGAATCGCGTCGAACAGCACCGGGGCAATGTATTGCGGCGTGTAGTCCTGACCGAGCGAGCGCAGCTGCAGGACGAACATGCGAAGGTGGTTCTTCGAGCTCTCCAGAAGATTTCGGTAGGTCGTCTGTAGCGCCGGATTGCTCGTGGCCGCCAGTGCACCCTGGAGGTCGCGCATGTCGAGGTCCTCAATGGTCGCACCAACGACAAGCGCCTGCGCATACGACTGCCCACCGTCCGCCAGCAGGTCGTAGTAGAGCGCCTGGAGGTCGGCATTCATAAATTGGCCGGTACCGGCCTGCGCCGGGTCGGTCAGCGCAAACAGCGCGATCGTGGCACCAATGGCATCGAAGTGGCGCTGCTCGGCCGTGGCAATCCTGTTGAAGACTCCATCCTGCCATTGGTTACCAAGCGCCAGGTAGACGTCGCGGGCCAGCTTCTCCTCTTCACGCAGCCAGAGCAACGCCGCGGTCTCGGCCTGGTTGATGGGCTGCACCACGGTCGCTGCCGTGCAGCAAAGACCCCGGGGCGACGGCGGGCCATTGCGGCCGGCGGCAAGCCCGCTCGTGCTGACCAGCGCTGCCGAAACTGCGATGAGAACTGCGGAAATCCTGGCTTTCATGATGACTCCTTCAAGGTAGTTTGCTGAACTTCGACATTGACCGCCTAACGACCGCGGCCCATTCCTCTTCCACCACCGCGGCCCATTCCTCTTCCGCCACCGCGGCCGAAACCACGCTGTCTGGCCTCGTAGCCCGCCCCGTAAGGCAGCTGCTGGGCAGACTCGCGGCTTCGATTGCCGGCAAGATCCGTCGAACCGGGCGTGTCGACCGCGGCGGCGCCATTGCCCGGGGGCAAGCCCGGCGGCTCTGGAGCGGCCGTGGGCGCCGGCACCGACGAATCCAC
>Ga0182021_10008443_pt1 | contig 12193 bp, 9 predicted proteins | sample 612E3MmetaG_FD_120493 | JGI IMG/M metagenome (GOLD analysis project Ga0182021, IMG submission 120493) | Permafrost microbial communities from Stordalen Mire, Sweden - 612E3M metaG (Illumina Assembly) | ecosystem: Environmental > Terrestrial > Soil > Wetlands > Permafrost | place: Sweden...
CTCTCACATTTGTACTGGTATTTATATCATTGCTGTCACTAACATATGTGGCAAGAAGAAATGGCATCGTAACTATTTCCGGATTTATTCTTGCTGGCTATTTTGTTAACATGTGGCATAAATCAAAAACATTCATCTACAGGTATTTTCCTATAATTGTTAGTTGCACCGTTGTACTTATGCTTAGTCTGAACTCAGTTACTACAACTCTCAGTTCAAAACTTCAGATGAGGATAACTGAAGACACAAGAAGTACCTTGTTTCGATCATTCTTTTATGAAATGCGTAATAATATGACTTTTGGAAAAGGTATGAGCGGAACTTATTATTTTCCTATTGAAGAAGATGTTTTGGAGGATGTTACAGAAAGTGCAACCGTCTACAGGCATATTATTGAAAATGGCTACCTGCAGCTTTTACTTACCGGGGGTATAATACAGATTGCACTTATCATTCTGGTATTATTACCGGCAGCTATTTTAGGTATTTTTAAATCTTCAAATCAGTTTACTATGGCATGCGGAGTTGCGATTTTTCTATGGATACTGGATATGTTTATTTATGGATTACCGCGTTTGTCTTTACATTATATACTGATTTGGATATGTGTTGGGATCTGTTATAAAACAAGTATCAGAATAATGACGAATGAAGAAATAGAGGCTGAATTTTCGAAAGCTAATTTGTAACAATATGAGAATTCTTTTCCTGGTATATGCCCAGCAAAAATCATTCGGGGAATTTTGCAGTCAACCTAAAACACGTTTTTCATGGGTTGATGCATTAATAGACAGACTGACTAAAGTCGTAGATACAAGTATTGGAGTAGCAGTGCCAACTCATGATAAAACTTTTCAAAAAGCTAATAAAGATGAAATTGCACTTTACGGGTTACCAAATCCACCTGAGAAAAGGTTCTTTAAAAAAATCTATAACAGCTTGACTTACAGGGAAGAAAATTTAAATATCAACAACTTTACTTTTCAGGCAGTATCAGATTTTAAACCGGATATAATCCAAATATTTGGTTCCGAAAATCCTTTTGGCCTGATCATCAAAAACCTGAATATTCCTGTAATAATTCATATACAGGGTTACTTATTGGTTTGGAAGGTGAAATGGTTTACCGCTATCTCAAGATGGGAGCAGTTTCGCTATGAAAGTTTAAAAAACTTATTGATAATGCAGGGTAGCTATCATGAGTATAATATTTTCATGAAAAGGGCAGAAAGAGAGGCAATTATTTTAAAGAATTGCAGATATTTTATGGGCCGTACAGATTTTGATAAGAAAATAATATCATTGCTTTCACCCGATTCGAAATATTTCCATTGCGAAGAATTTATCAGGAAAGACTTTTTTGAAAGGAGTTGGAATTTTCCTCTTGGCGGTCTGGTAAAGTGCGTCTCTATTTTAAAAGCAACCTCTTATAAAGGAATTGAATTACTTGTTGAGACCTCACTTATTCTTAAGCAATATTCAGCTTTCCCTGTTGAATTTTCAATATGCGGAGTTTCAGAAGAGGAAGAAATTATAGCCATAATTAAGAAGAAATATAGAAAAGAAACTGATTTTTCCAATGTTCGGTTTCTTGGCAGACTTTCTTCGCTTGAACTTGTAGATCAATTATGCAGTTCAAATTTCTATGTTCATCCTTCTTACATAGAGAATAGTCCTAACAGTGTATGTGAAGCAATGGCATTAGGAATGCCTGTTATATCAACAAATGTTGGCGGAATAAATTCCATGATTACTGATAAAAAAGAAGGTCTCTTAGTTCAGGAAGGTGAACCGTATTCACTTGCAGCTGCCATTGTAGAGTTGATCAATAATTATGAAGCAGCTAATTTACTTGGAATAAAAGCCAGAGAAAGATCACTCAAAAGGAATGATTCTGAAAAGATAATGGCACAATTACTTAATATTTATAACACAATTTTATCGGAGAATGGTTAAAAATAATTATCCACGGGTTTTAATATTTGGCCCGCCATTTAATAATTTTACAGGTGGTGGTATAACTCTGTCAAATCTTTTTAAGGGATGGCCAAAAGACAGGGTTGCAGTAGCATCAACAGGACATGTACTATTTAAAATAACATCAGATATCTGTGACACATACTATTTGTTAGGGAATGAAGAACACAGGTATTTATTCCCTTTCAACCTTTTGCAAAAACCCTTTCCTTCAGGTCTGATGTCCGTCAATAATGATCAGGAGGAAAAATATGTGCCTAGAAAAAAGGGTATAAGAGGAGTCTTGGTTGATGGTATATTCAGACCAGCTATTTATTGGCTTGGCATTGTTCATTTTCTTTCAAAGCTTGATTTGTCTTCTAATTTTAAAGAATGGCTATCGGTATATCAACCGGAAATTCTGTATTTTCAGATCTCATCACGCGAGGATATCTTGTTTTCAATTAAACTATGTGATTATTTGAAAATTCCTTCGGTGATTCATATGATGGATGACTGGCCATCCACAATAAGTAACAAGGGATTATTCAAAAAATTCTGGAAAACAAAAATTGATAAGGAATTAAAGATGCAATTGGATCGGATGGATCTTTACTTAAGCATAAGTCATGCTATGACCTCCGAATACAAGTCCAGATATAAAAAGGAATTCAAAGCATTTCATAATCCTGTTGAACTCGAGGCATGGCATCCTTTCCGGAAAACTGAGTTTAAACTCAGTTCCGACCATGTCAACATTCTTTATTCCGGCAGAATAGGAAAAGGAATTACCGAATCGCTTGTTGAGGTGGCAAATGAAATAGATGCCATTAATCTTGCAGGTGGTAAAATTAAATTTTATATACAATCATATTCAAGTGATTTCAAGGTCCGAAACACATTACAGAAGAATGATTGCATTGTTATAAATCCTACGGCAGCTTATACTGATCTGCCCAGGATATTTTCACAGGCAGATATCTTAATAATTGCAAATGATTTTGATGAACAGGGAATCAATTTCCTGAAATATTCCATGCCTACCAAAGTTACGGAATATATGATTTCAGGTACTCCAATACTGGTATATGCTCCTTATGAAACCGCTGTTTCCAGGTTTTTAGATGTTAATGAATGTGCCTGTTGCGTTTCAGAACACAGCGGGGAGAAACTGCAAACTGCCATTAAGTACATGATAGATGACGAAGAGTACAGAAAAAAATTAAGTAAAAATGCTGTCAGCCTTGCAATAGAGTTGTTTGATGCAAATAAAGTAAAACAAGAATTTCAGGAATTATTAATTAATATAGCTCAGTAAAAAATGTTTACAGATAAAATTTTATTAATCACAGGTGGCACCGGTTCATTCGGAAATGCTGTATTGCGCAGGTTTTTAAATACCAACATCAAGGAAATCCGCATTTTCAGTCGCGATGAGAAAAAGCAGGATGATATGCGGCAAACCTATAATAATCCGAAGATAAAGTACTATATCGGAGATGTCAGGAATTATGAAAGTATAAACAGCGCCATGAGAGGAGTGGACTATGTATTTCAGGCTGCTGCTTTAAAACAGGTTCCTTCTTGCGAATTTTTCCCAGTAGAAGCGGTTCGTACCAACGTTTTAGGATGCGAAAATGTCTTAAATGCAGCAATGGAAAACAAAGTTAGTCGCGCAATTGTACTGAGCACAGATAAGGCAGTCTATCCCATCAATGCAATGGGAATGTCGAAAGCGCTCAGTGAAAAGGTTATGATTGCCAAATCGCGAAGTTTAACCGGGACAGAAATGATGTTCTGCGGGACGAGATACGGAAATGTTATGGCTTCAAGGGGCTCGGTTATCCCGCTATTTGTTGAACAGATGAAAAAAGGAGCTCCTCTCACTATTACAGATCCAGATATGACAAGGTATATGATGACCCTTGATGATGCAGTGGATCTTGTCATCTTTGCTTTTGAGCACGGAAATCCGGGCGATATTTTTGTTCAGAAATCTCCGGCTGCTACAATTGAAGTTCTTGCCAAGGCTTTATTGGAATTGTACCACGCAGACAATCCAATTAAAATAATTGGCACACGCCACGGTGAAAAGCTCTATGAAACATTGGTGAATCGTGAGGAAATGATAAAAGCAGAGGACCTCGGTAATTTTTATAGAATTCCTGCTGATACCCGCGACCTTAACTATAACCAGTTCTTTATTGAGGGAGAAGCGAAAATCGCACAGATAGAAGAATACACTTCTCACAATACATATCGGTTGAATATTGAAGAGACAAAGCAAATGCTCATGAAACTTGATTTTATTAAGGAGGATCTCCGGAATAAAGCTTGAGCGCTGAACTCTCCTGAAAATTCCAGGTCATAAAATATAATTGATAAGATAAAATGTTAAAAGTTGGTATTACTGGTCAGTCAGGCTTTATTGGTACCCATTTGTTTAATTTCCTGAATCTTAAAAAGAAGGAACTTATTCTGATTCCATTTGAAGATAAATATTTTAATGATCAAAACCTTTTAAAAGAATTTGTAAACAGCTGTGATGCGATTATTCATCTGGCTGCCATGAACAGACATGGAGATCCTAAAGTTATTTATGACACAAACCTGCGGCTGGTCAATCAATTATTAGAAGCCCTTGAGACCACTGGAAGCCGTCCGCATATGCTTTTCTCCTCTTCAACACAGGAAGAGAGGGATAACCTTTATGGAAAATCGAAACATGATGGACGGATTCTTTTCGAGAAATGGGCAGATCGTAATCGGGCAAGATTCACCGGGTTTGTTATCCCAAATGTTTTTGGGCCATTCGGTAATCCGTATTACAATTCGGTAATAGCTACATTTTGTCATCAGCTGACACATAATGAACAGCCTAAAATAGAAATTGACGCTAGCCTTCAGCTTATCTATGTCAATGAACTTGTGGACCTGTTTTACCAGAAAATTTCAGTTCATGCTGAAGAACCTTCAGTAGAAAGATTCAAAGTACAGTTTACCTCTGAAAACAAGGTCTCAGAAATACTTTCAATGCTTGGAAATTTTAAAAAGACTTATTTTGAGGAACATTGCTTTCCTGTATTGAACAACAATTTTGAACTAAATCTCTTTAATACATTCAGAAGTTATTTTGATCATTCTTCACGTTATCCTGTTCTGCTGAAAAAGAATTCAGATCAGCGAGGGGCATTTGTAGAGACAATAAAGACTTCGCTGGGAGGACAATTTTCATTTTCGACGACCTTTCCCGGCGTGACCAGAGGTAACCATTACCATACACGAAAGATTGAGAGGTTTATTGTTATCAAGGGTAAAGCCACTATTGAGTTGCGGCGCATCGGGACACATGATATACTGCATTTCGAACTCAACGGGGAACAACCATCTTTCGTGGATATGCCTGTTTGGTATACGCATAACATTACAAATGTCGGAGATGAAGAATTAATTACGTTGTTCTGGATAAATGAGTTTTATAACCCGGATGATCCGGATACATATTTTGAAAATGTCTGATGTTTCAATCTTAAGACGATGTTGGGAGCGGATATAATGAACTTCGGCCGGATAATTTGAAATTTAATAATAAAAGTTAGATTGAATGGAAGAAATCAAACTTAAAGTAATGACCTTTATAGGGACCAGACCAGAAATAATTCGTCTGTCCCGGACGATGGCATTGCTTGACGAGCATTTTATTCATATAATTGTACACACAGGACAGAATTATGATTATGAATTAAATGAAATATTTTTTAAAGACCTAAGTCTTAGAAAACCCGATCATTTCCTCAGTGTTAATACCTCTTCCCTGGAGGCATCTGTTGGCGATATTATACTAAAGTCAGGTCAGATTATAAGAAAGGAAAAACCCGATGCTGTATTGGTTTTGGGAGACACTAATTCATGTCTTGCAGCTTATATGGCCAAACGTCTTCATATTCCTGTATTCCATATGGAAGCAGGTAACCGTTGTTTTGATTTTAATGTTCCAGAGGAGGTAAACCGACGGATTATTGACCATATTGCTGATTTTAACCTGGTATATACAGAACATGCCAGAAGACACCTGATTTCTGAAGGCTTGCCTCACAGAAGGATATATCTTACAGGCAGCCCGATGAGAGAGGTACTGGATTACTATTTACCAGCAATAAAACAATCCAAAGCCCTGGAAACATTATCGTTGAAGGCTAAGAAATATTTTCTCGTTTCTACCCACAGGGAAGAAAATGTAGACAATCCTGAAAACTTGCGCAAGATACTGATGGTTTTGAATAAACTTGCAGGTGATTATGACCTCCCGGTCATTGTTTCTACACACCCGCGTACCCGAAAGAGGTTAGAGCAACTGGTCGATAAAGCAATGAACTCATCTATTCAATTTCTTAAGCCATTCGGATTTCTTGATTATGTTTATCTTCAGATGAATGCTTTATGCACTATTTCCGATTCAGGAACGATAAGTGAAGAATCGTCTATTTTGAATTTTCCTGCTATATCTTTACGTCAGTCTATGGAACGACCTGAAGCACAAGATGCTGGTACAATCATTTTGACTGGTTTCGATCCGGATATTGTTCTGAACAGTATACAGATAGTTTTGAAGGAATTTGAGAATTCAGCTGGTTACAAAAGAATACCAGATGACTATACCATAGAGAATACCTCATGGAGAGTTGTAAAACTAATTTCGGGGAACACAAAATTAAGCAACTTATGGAACGGGATAAAATAGATACCAAGTATATTCTGATTACTTCAATGAATTTCCCCAGTGGCGGCGCTGGAGCAACATATATTAATCTTTTCTGCCGCGGATTAAAAGTTAACGGGAGATCAATCAGCGTTATTTTACTTAAGGGTTTTGCTTTTGGTAACTATAAATATAACGGACCAAGACATAACGTTTCTGATGAAGGGATTCCATATTCATATTTGGGCTTCAAGCAACGTCCTGGTAATCAATTTCTTAAACTTATTGATGAAGTCCTGAGCGTTTTCCATTTAATTTTTCACCTGTTATCAATAATTTTACAGAGTAGACGTATAAGTATATTTATTTTCAACAGTGAGCCACAGTACAATATTCCTATAATTCTCTTATCAAGAATTTTCAGAATCAAGACTACAAAATTTGTTGCAGAGTTCATTGACCGATCAGAATTTAGTACTTCTTTTTTTGGGAAAATCAAGAGAAACGGATATATATTTAATTTTAATCATCTGAACAAAAAGGCTGATTCCCTGATTGTATTTAGCACTTATTTGAAAAATGAATACATCTCTATGGGCTATGATGAAAAGAAAATTATCGTACAGCCGAATCTGACTGATTTTGAGTTCTGGGGATCAGGTAACAGTGAAATAAAATATACACTCGGGTATAGCGGAGCGCCGTACTTAAAAGATGGTCTGCATGATTTATTTAAAGCGATAAACTTATTGCAGGTTGAAGGAATTAATGTGAATTTATTGGTTATCGGCGATACTACCTTTGGCAAAAGTCTTCTGCCGGCGCTGAAAGAAGAATGTCAGAGATTAGACATTTGCGAAAAAGTCACGTTTACAGGTCTGGTTGAGTCTTCGACAGTCAAACAATATCTGGAAGAATGTAAAATTCTTACAATTACCCGTCCTTCCACAACTCAGACAAAAGCAGGATTCCCGACAAAGCTCGGAGAATATTATGCATCCCGTAGACCTGTTCTGGCTACTAATTTCGGTGATATGGAAACCTACTTTACCGATGGAAAAGATATTGTAATGGCTGAATGCGGAAACCCTGAATCGATCGCCCTGAAGATAAAGTTTATGCTTGAGAATCCCCGTGACCTGGAATTGATTTCCAAAAGAGGGTACGATAGAGCATACCAATTGCTGGAGTATAAATCATCAGTAAACAGAATGATAACTTTTATCGAATCAGGCATGGCTTAGTATTATGCCAGAAATAAGGTGCACAGTAGCTTTTTTATCCCAGTACATTGCAATACGTTAAATTCTATTAAACTTAAAAGAATATCAGGCTAATGAAACGACTTATTATACTTATTGATGAGGATTCATGGTTTTTGGTATCCAAGGCTGATTTTAGAAATTTTACATCCATGGATATTAATCATATAAAAACATATTTTCAAGCTAAGGATTACCATGTGGATATATATAAGTTCAGTGAACTTGATTTAAGTCTGGATTATAATGGGACATACATTATATATCAAAGCTCTGAAGCCCCGGGAGCTTTCTATAAACGCTATATTGAAGATTTGGTTTATTTCCTTGAAAAACAAGGAGCGGTAATACTTCCTGATCATGAGATGTTAAAAGCACATCATGATAAAATCTTTATGGAGCTTATGAGATCAAAGTTTTCTGATGAATCCTTAAAATCTGTAAAAAGCCTGTGTTACGGTTCCTGGGTTGATGCGCGAAATTACAATTCTCAATTTCCTGTTGTAATAAAACAAGTTGCCAGCTCCGGAGGAGCAGGTGTTTTTCTGGCAAAAAGCAGAAAAGAATATATTAAAAAGATTAAAAAAGCCGGGAAAGTACTGGTTGCATCAAATCTGACAGATTATTTTATTGATCAGTTAAAAAGGGCAGTCAAGAATTTAATCAAATACTTCAGCCCATCAAAATCAAGATATTTGCAATATGATACTGCGCCAGTAAGTACTTCAATAATTGTTCAGAATTTTATACCCGGACTGAACGGAGATTATAAGGTTTTAATTTTTGGTGGCAAATATTATTCCATGTACAGGAAAAACAGGGATAATGATTTCAGAGCAAGTGGGAGTGGCCGGTTTTATGAAGTTCCTGAAAATGAACATGAAGGGCTATTGAATTTTGCAAAAAAATTGACTCATGAAATAGATTTCCCAATTTTTGGTATAGATATAGGACACGATGGAAAGGAATATCATTTGATTGAGTTTCAAATGATTGATCTCGGCACATCAGCGTTACAACGATCAAAATTCTGGCATGAGTTTCATGATGGGAAATGGATCAAATATGAGGGAGGATCAAATCTGGAAGAAGAGTTTTCACGTTCAATTTATGATTATATAAATATGTCCCTTAAGAATAGCTAAGGATTATAATATTATGTTGCTGCAAAATCCTGGCTGCTTTATAAAAGTAAAAATCTGAAGATATGAAACCTGTCACTGTAATTGTTGGAGGTGATTTTGGTCCGTCAAAATCAAATTATTCTCTTTTCGAGGAAGGAAACATAAAGGCACTTATCGATAGCCCGCTGCTTACCTTACTTGAATCAGCTGATTTTAGGATTTTTAATTTGGAACTGCCTTTGACCGATACGGAAAAGCCTATTTCAAAAGATGGACCTAATCTGATAGCTCCCGCTTCTACAATAAACGGGATTAAGTTATTAAATCCGATATTAAGTCTTGCCAACAACCATATAATGGATCAGGATGAACAAGGCCTCTTTCAGACAATGAATCAATTGTCTGAACATAATATTACATTCCTCGGATCAGGTAAAAACATAGCTGATGCTGCCAAACCTTTTATAATGGAAAAGGATGGATTAAAAATCGGAATATACTCCTGCGCAGAACACGAGTTTTCAATAGCTGAAGAAAACATGGCTGGTGCTAATCCATTCGATCCGATGGAAAGTCTTGATCATATTGTAAATCTAAAATCAAAATGTGATTTTGTTATAGTGATATACCACGGCGGAATGGAACATTATCGGTATCCTTCTCCCTATCTTCAGAAGGTAGGCAGAAAAATTGCAGCGAAAGGTGCCAATCTCGTTGTTTGTCAGCATAGTCATTGCATAGGTGCCTATGAAAAATATAGCAACAGTACAATAGTTTATGGACAGGGTAATTTTCTGTTTGATCGTCAGAACAATGAATTCTGGAATACAAGTCTGTTAATAAAAGCAACTTTTGAAAAGGGGAAGATGACAGTTGATTTTGTACCGGTTTCCAAGAATGGAAACGGAATTAAGGCACCTGAATCAAATATGAGAGATTCTATTTTAAATTCATTCAATGAACGTTCAAAACAAATAACCTTGCCAGGATTTATTGAATCTGAATATGAAAAATTCAGTTTAAATAATGGACTCTTTTACCTTAGTTCTTTTGCAGGATTTGGCAGAATATTGAGAAAGACGGATCGTTTGCTTCATGGGGCATTAACAGGATTGATATACTCCTTAAGAAAATTTAATCTTATCCAGAATTTTGTAGAGTGTGAAGCGCACAGAGAGTTGTTTTTGAGATATTTACGGATAAGGAGAAAAGCGAAGTAAAACAGGCCTATAATCTTAATTTAACCTGGATATTATACATAGGGGTTATTAATGAAAGAACTGCTGAGAATTTACGATACTATTCCAGGAAAAGTGGAAATTTTATGAAAGAAAAGTTAAAAATAGGAATATTGCTGAATGACTTTTCGATTCCATCATGGCAGTACAGCATAATTAATGACATTAAGATTTCGGATTTTGCTGACATTGTTATTGTAATAAAGAATAATCCGGAACATTCAAAATCAGGACTACGCAAATCAGATACAGCCTATTCTTTTGCCAGGCTTCTTCAAAAAGCTGATAAGATAATTTTTAAAGGCAAGCACGAGTACAATCTGTTAAAAGATGTTTCAGAATTGTTTAAAGATGTTCCTCAATTAGATTTAATTAGCACAAATACACTTCTTTCCGTGAGCTCTGGCAATATTCAGGATGAGATTAGAAACTTTAATACTGATATTATTGTAAAATTTGGATTCCATATTTTAGGCGAAGGTATTTTAAAGTTACCTAAGTATGGAATATGGGCTTATACGATTGATGACTATGAAATCAGTAACCAGATTGACGCAGGATTTTGGGAAGTCCTGAGAAAAAAACCGGTCACAAATTCATCTCTTGTGATCCTTAATGGAAATTTGTCTGAAAATACTGTTTTGTTTAGCTCATGGGAATCAACCAGTCCATTTTCTATAAATATAACAAGGAACAAAATATATTGGCGCTCTTCACTCTTTATCCCACGGATAATTAATGGTTTACACAGGAACAGTGATAACTATTTAGGTAAATTGAAAAACAGATTCAAATCTGTTAAACCTGATAAAGAGCTACAGTTGCTTGCTCTTTCATCTTTCACTTTGCTGCTTAATATTTTAAATTATTTTTCTGTAGCTGCCAGGACAGTCTTTCACAAGTTGTTTTACACTGATGATTTCAATTGGAGCCTGCTGTATAATATAAGTAATGAAAATAATAAGCTTGATTTGACGGACCTTGGCAGTTTCAAAAAGATTACCCCACCAAAAGGATATTTTTGGGCTGATCCCTTTGTTGTTGCAGAAAACCAAAACTATTATATTTTTGTTGAAGAATTTATATACAAAAAAAACAGGGCTCACCTGTCCGTTTTAAAATTAGATGCTGAAGGAAAATTGTTGAGCTTTGAAAAAATAATCGAGAGGCCTTATCATATGTCATACCCATCAGTTTTCAAGATAGGTCCAACATACTATATGATTCCCGAAACGTCTCAAAATAAGACTATTGAACTATATAGATGTACTGACTTCCCCAATAAATGGGTATTTGACAGGAATATAATGGAGAATTTATCAGCTGTCGACTCTACAACTTTTTATTTTAATGACAAATGGTGGCTGTTTACATCTATTGATCAAACGGACGATAGAGTTGGAGCGAGTACAGAACTATTTTTATTTTATACTGATGATATTTTATCAGGTGACTGGAAAAGTCATCTTCTGAATCCTATTGTATCGGATGAGAGAACAGCAAGGCCTGCCGGAAAATTGTTCATCTGTGAAGGGAAAATTTACAGACCCTCACAGGATTGCTCTGTAAGATATGGCAGAGGTTTTAATCTTAATGAAGTTACTAAATTAACTGATACTGAATATGAAGAATCCTTGCTCTCCAGAGCAGAACCATCCTGGGATGAAAAATTAAAGGGCTCTCATACGTATAATTTTGACAAGGAATTTACTGTACTTGATATATATTCGTTTCGAAAACGTATACGGATTAATTCATAATGAGAATGGATTTAAACCATAAAATTACTTACTTTGAATAAGAATGGCATTTAAAATTTTAAAAACGCATTAATGAAAATTGGTGTAATTGGATCAAGAGGGTTTCCTGATGTTCAGGGTGGTATTGAAACACATTGTCTGGAACTCTACACCC
>Ga0182021_10008444_pt1 | contig 12193 bp, 11 predicted proteins | sample 612E3MmetaG_FD_120493 | JGI IMG/M metagenome (GOLD analysis project Ga0182021, IMG submission 120493) | Permafrost microbial communities from Stordalen Mire, Sweden - 612E3M metaG (Illumina Assembly) | ecosystem: Environmental > Terrestrial > Soil > Wetlands > Permafrost | place: Sweden...
CGTCGGCCCCCATGGCCCGGAAGGCGTCGAGGTGATAGTTGACCGGCCGCGCTCCGATCGCGCACCCCCCCGGCAAGGAAACCCGCGCCTTTTTCAACCGCGCCAGCAGCGGACCCAGGACGACGACCGACGCCCGCATTTTGCGCACCAAATCGTAAGGCGCTTCGGCCTTCGGGGCTCCCCCGGGCCGAACGATCACCCGTCGCCCGTCGAAATCCACCCGCCGCCCGAGCCGTCCCAGAAGTCTCACGGCGGTCCGGATGTCCACCAAGTCCGGGACGTTTTCGATCACCGATTCCTCATTCGACAGGAGCGCCGCGAAAAGGCACGGGAGGGCGGCGTTCTTGGAGCCCGAGATCCGCACCTCCCCCCGAAGGCGGCGTCCGCCGCGGATCAAAAAGGAGTCCATCTTGATCATAGTCCCCCCATCACAAATCGCTCGATGCCGGCGCTGTCGCGTCCCGTCTCGATCTCCCGAAAACCCTGATCGCGCAGGAAGCCGGTCACGGCGGCGGCTTGGTCGTGCCCGATTTCAAGGAAGAGCCGGCCGCCGGCGGAAAGCCTTTCCCTCGCTTGGACAATCAATCGCCGGATGAGGTCCAAACCGCCGCGTCCGCCGTTCAAGGCCAGGGAGGGCTCCCGCCGGACCTCGGGGTCGAGGAACGGCATCTCCTCCTCGTCCACGTAAGGAAGGTTGGCCACGACGACGTCCAAATGGAGTCCGCCCGACAGCCGGGTCATCAAGTCGCCGACCAGAAAGAAGATCCGCCGGGCGACGCCGTGGACCTCGGCGTTCCGGCGCGCGACGGCCAGGGCGGTCGCCGAGACGTCCACAGCCCAGACGAGGGCCCGGGGCCACCGCTTCGCCATGGCCACGGCGAGGCAGCCCGATCCCGTGCCGATGTCGGCCGCCGAAAGGACGGAGGCCGCCGCACCGCCGCGCTCTTTGAGTTTTTGAACGACGAACTCGAGCAGTTCCTCCGTCTCCGGCCGGGGCACCAGGACGCCGGGCCGCACGACCAACCGGAGGCCGTCGAAGTCCCATTCGCCCAACAAGTGCGCCAGGGGCCGTCGGGCGCAGCGCCCGGACACCAAGCTCTCCCAGGCCGCCAGCCGGTCCAAGGAAAGGATGTCGCGATAGTGAAGCGGCACCAAGACCTTCGAGTCCCCCAGGGCCGCGGCCATCATTTCCTGCGCCTCCCAAGCGGCGTTCGACACGCCGGCGGCGGACATGCGCCGGACGCCTTCCCGAACGAATTCCCCTACCGTGGCCGGAGCGATCCCGCTCACGCCGCGCCACCCGCCATTTTCCTGGCCTTCTCCTCGGCGAGAAGGGCGGCGACGATGGCCTCGATCTTCCCTTCCATGAGCGTGGGCAGGTTGTGAAAGTTCTGATTGATCCGGTGGTCGGTGATGCGGTCTTGAGGGAAATTGTAGGTGCGGATCTTCTCGTTGCGCTCCCCCGTGCCCACCTGGCTTCGGCGGAGGTCCCGGTGGGCGGCTTCGGTGCGCTCCTTCTCGGCTTGGTAGAGCCGGGCCCGGAGCAGGGACATGGCCCTCGCGCGGTTCTTGATTTGGGAGCGCTCGTCCTGGCAGGCGACAACGACGCCGGAGGCAATGTGGGTGATGCGGACGGCGGATTCGGTCTTATTCACGTGCTGGCCGCCGGCCCCCGAGGCGCGGTAGACGTCGATGCGGAGGTCGCCGGGGTTGATCTTGACGTCCACCTCGTCCATTTCGGGAAGCACCGCCACCGTCGCCGTCGAGGTATGGACGCGGCCCGAGGCTTCGGTCTCCGGCACCCGCTGGACCCGGTGCACCCCGGATTCATGCTTGAATTTCCGATAAGCCCCGTCGCCGTGGACCGCGAAGACGATTTCCTTGAACCCGCCCCGATCCGACGGGCTGGAAGAATAGGGCTCGACCGCGAAACCGGATTCCTGGGCGTAACGGGAGTACATTCGGAACAGGTCCCCGGCGAAGAGGGCCGCCTCGTCGCCGCCGGTCCCGGCGCGGACTTCGACGATGACGTCCCGATCGTCCTCGGGGTCCCGTGGGGCCAGAAAATCCTCCAGCTCTTTGACCAGCCGGTCGCGGCGAGGCGCCAGGGCCGCCAGCTCCTCCTCGGCGGCCGCCGCCATCTCTTTGTCGGAGCGCAGAGCCTGCGCATCCTCCATCTGTTTGGCCACGACCCGAAGCTCGGAGAGTTTGCGCACCGCGGGCTCCAGGCGCTTGAATTCCCGGGCGGCCCGTTTGTAGTCCGCCGCCGACTGGTCGGCGGCCAGGACCGCCAGCGTGTCCCGAACCTGCCGGAACCGTTCTTCGATGGGTTGGAATTTCCGATACATGGGGACCTCTTGAAAATATGACGACCATTCACGGGGTCATTGCGAGGAGCGGTCTTTGCGACGAAGCAATCCCCGATGTCATGTTCGGGAAAAACGTTATTTCGACACCTGAAACATGGGGTTGCTTCGTCGCAACAAACGCTCCTCGCAACGACAGAGGGCGTGAACAGTACAAAGAAAAGCGCGCTCACCCCTCGGGCGAGCGCGCTTTCTCGAAAACCCGGCTACTTTCCGGCCTTCGCCTCGGGCTTGGCGGCCTTCGCGTCCGGCTTCCGGCCGGCTTTGGGAGCGCCCTTCCCCTTGACGGGGGCGGCCACGGTCGGCGTGTTTCGCAGAACTTTCTTGACCGCCGCCGACATCTTGGGGGCGGCCTGGGTCTTCTTGGGCTTGCGCTCGACGGTCTTTCCGGACGTCTTGGCGAAGCGTTTCTCGAACCGCTCGACCCGTCCCGCCGTGTCGATGAGCTTCTGCGTGCCGGTGTAGAAGGGGTGCGAGGCGCTTGAGATTTCCAGCGTGACGAGCGGATACTCGTTGCCGTCCTCCCACTTGATGGTCTTTTCGGTTTGGATCGTCGAGCGGGTGAGAAACGCGAAATTCGCCGACGGGTCCTGGAAGACTACGGGGCGGTACTCGGGGTGGATGCCTGCTTTCATGATTGCCATCCTAATGGAAGAAATGAAAAAAGCGGCCATCGTCCTTCAGGCCGCCGACCTGTCGAAACGCGATTAAGCCCGACTATTAGAACAAAAATCTCTTCGGATTCAAAGCCTTGCCGTACCGGTCATGCACCTCAAAGTGGAGATGGGGGCCGGTGGTCAGGCCCGTCGTCCCGACCTTGCCGATGACCTGGCCCGCCAGGACCCTCTGGCCGGCGGTCACGTTGGAAACCGACAGGTGGCCGTACCAGGTGCAAATGCCGTCCTTGTGGCGGACGATGATGAGGCGGCCGAAGCCCCCGTGCCAGTCCGAGAAGATGACGACCCCGTCCCTCGTCGCCTTGACGGGGTTGCCGTAGGGCTGTCGCAGATCGAGCCCGGAGTGATGGCTCCAGTGGCGGAAAATAGGATGCCACCGGCGCCCGAACCCGGAGGAGACAAGCCTCTTTCCCCGCATCCAGTCCACGGGAAGAAGATAGTCCGTGAACCGGAGCCGGGCGTTGGGAACGAATAGAGTGGACCCGGGCGTCAGCCAATCCTCCGAAAGGAGCGCCGCCCCGGGAAGCCGGTTGGCCTTGACGATGTCTTCCGGCGTGGTCCCGGCCCGCCGGGCGATTTCTTCGAGGGTCTCGGGGCGGCCTTTGATCTCCCGCACTTGGTGGAGCATGCCCTTGCCGTTGTGCACGATCAAGCGCCGCCCGACCGGAGCATAGATGGATTGGAGCCGGTTGGTGCTGCGAATGAAGATCGCTTCCGACCCGAACATATTGGCGATGGAGGAGAGCGTGTCTCCCGGACGCACCGTGTAGGGGCCGACGACGAGGAGGCCCATTTGTTTTAGGCGACGGAAAGCCTCCGGCTCGGGGGACGCCGGATAAGGATCGGCCGTCAGGAGGAAGGACTCGGAAAAGGCCGGGGAATTTCGGCCGGCGAACTCAAGAGAGGTGGACCGCGCCGGCCCCGTCAGGATCGCCGGCGCCGCGAGGAGGATGCCGCCCAGGAGAGCATCAATTGGGGCTTTCATCCTTATAATTTTAGGTCGAAAAGGGTTATTCGACAAGGCTTTTTTCCGTCGGTGGGCGATTGATTTCCACCCCCCTTATTTCTCCATGCTCGAGAGTTCCATCGATTTCAGGAAGTCCTTGTTCGATTTCGTGGCCGAGAGTTTCTCGATGAGGAGCTCCATGGCGTCGATGGGCGACAAGGGCGAGAGGACCTTGCGGAGCACCCAGGTCTTGTTGAGCTCGTCCGGGCTGAGGAGAAGTTCCTCTTTCCGGGTGCCGGACCGGTTGATGTCGATGGCCGGGAAAACGCGCCGGTCGGAGATCTTCCGGTCGAGGTACACCTCCATGTTGCCCGTGCCCTTGAACTCCTCGAAAATCACGTCGTCCATGCGGGAGCCCGTCTCGACCAGGGCCGTGGCGATGATGGTGAGGCTTCCCCCCTCCTCGATGTTCCGGGCCGCGCCGAAGAAGCGCTTGGGGCGCTGGAGGGCGTTGGAGTCCAAACCTCCCGAAAGCACCCGGCCCGACGAGGGTGTCACGGTGTTGTAGGCCCGCGCGAGGCGGGTGATGGAGTCCAGCAAGATGACGACGTCACGCCCCATCTCCACCTGCCGTTTCGCTTTCTCGATGACCATCTCGGCCACCTGGACGTGCCGGTCGGCCGGCTCGTCGAAGGTGGAGCTGATGACCTCGCCTTTCACCGTCCGCTGCATGTCGGTGACCTCTTCGGGCCGTTCGTCGATCAACAGCACGATGAGGTAAATTTCGGCGTGGTTCTCCGTGATGGCGTTGGCGACTTTCTGCAAGAAGATGGTCTTTCCCGTGCGGGGCGCGGCGACGATCAATCCCCGCTGGCCCATCCCGATGGGCGAAACCAAGTTAAGGACGCGGGTGTTGATCTCCTCCTTTTTTGTTTCCAGATTGATGCGCCGCTGAGGATAGAGGGGCGTGAGGTTGTCGAAGAGGGGCCGGTGCGTGGCCTGCTCCGCCGGGACGGCGTTGATCCCATGGACTTGAAGGAGCGCGAAGAACCGCTCCTGGTCCTTGGGGGGCCGGACCTGGCCGGCGATGGTATCGCCCTTCCTTAAGCCGAACCGCTTGATCTGGGACGGAGAAATGTAGATGTCGTCGGGACCCGGCAGATAGTTGTAGTCCGGGCTTCTCAAGAAACCGAAACCATCCTGCAAAATTTCCAGCACGCCCTCTCCCGTCACGACGCCCGAGTCTTTGACCTGGGCCTCCAGGATTTTCGCGATGAGTTCCTGCTTGCGGAGCCCCGAGGCGGCCACTTTCAGGTCCGTCGCCAGCCCCATGAGCTCCCCCATGGTGGCTTTGGCGAGTTTCGCCGCGTCGAGCTTGGCGTGCGAACCGGCGGGCAGGGAATTCACGGCGATCGTTTGGGTTTGCGGTTGGACTTGCTGCTCCGTCATGGAAGGCTCCTATGTTATTGTTTCGCGGTGCGAGGGGATTTTGGAAAAGAGACTAAATTGGGGGCCGGGGGAACGAGAAACGTCCGGCGGCGCTATCTTGACTTTGTCGGTCTGTTCACCTGAGGAAAGATCGGAAATGGGTGATTCGAAGCAACTTGATTATAGCAGGGCCACCGATCCTGTCAAGGAAAAAAGCGCCGCGCCGTCCCGGCCGGCGTCCTTGGCGCGATAGAGGGCCTCGTCCGCCGCCCGCACGAGATCGTCGGGGCGGCGTCCGTGCACCGGGTACACCGCGGCCCCCACGCTGATCGTAGGCCGGACGACCGCGCCTCCCGGGGCCGGCACGGCCAGGCGGCGCACGCCGCCCACCAGGCGCCGGGCGAAGGCCATCCCTTGATCCGCCGAGGCGCCGGGCAGGAGCGCGATGAACTCGTCCCCCGCGTAGCGCGCGACGACGTCCATCCTCCGGGACACGGCCTTCAGCTTCTTGGCCACGCCCGCCAGGACGCGGTCCCCCACGGGGTGGCCGTGGGCGTCGTTGACCGCCTTGAAGCGGTCCACGTCCAGCATGCACACGACGAAGGAACCTCCCGACCTCTCGGCCCGGCGGCACTCCGCCTCCAACCGTTCGTTGAAGACGCGGCCCAGGAGGAGCCCCGTCAGGGCGTCGGTGGTGGCCTTGGCCTCGACGCCTTGATAAAGAGCGGCGTTCCGAACGGCCAACGCCAACTGCCCCGCGACCGCCTCCAGGAGGTGAACCTCGTCCATCGCGATTTCCCGCTGGCTCAAAAGCGTGTCCGCCGCCATCCACCCGACGGTTTCCCCGCCGGCCGACAAGGCCGCGGCGTACCGCGTGCGAGGGGCCTCGTCCCCCGCCCAAAGCGCGGGATCAAAGGATTCGCGCCCGATCGGGCGGGGCCCGTCCAGGAGCGTGAAGGCGACCTCGCCCCGGAAGACGCGGCGGCGGGGATCCGCCAGGTAGATCTTGATGCGGTCCAACCCGAGGTTCTTGACGAGGCGGCCGGCGGCGTCCTCCAAGAGCCTGGCGGGCTTCACGAACCGATGGACCAGGACCCCCACCTCGCTCAAAGTCCGCAAGTGAAGGTCCCGGCGGCGGTCATGGACACCCAGGGCCGTCCGCCAGACGGACATGGCCAGGGCGCGGGCCGTCCCCTCCAGGGCGGACCAGACACGGGGAACGGGCGCCGGCGTTCCCCGCGCCTCCAAAAATCCCAGCGCCGCCCCGAAGAGTGAAAAAGGCGCCCAGAGGGACCCGCCCAGGGGAAAAGGAAGCCGCCGTCCGCTTTCCAGCGCCCGGCGCAGGCGGGGCGCGGCGGACAAGGGCAGCGCCTCGTCGCCGTCCCAGACTTCCCCTTCCGACCATACGGCCGCGGCCTTGAGGCAAGACGAGTCATGATCCAGGACCCACACGACGGACTTTTCGAAATCGAAAGCCTTCCTCAAGTGCCGAAAGGCCCTTTCCGACGGCCTGTGCAGTTCCGTCACGAGGTCCCCCCAGGGACGGACCTTGGGGGCGGAAGACGGCCCCTCCGGACCGAAATCGGTCGGCTCAGGCGGGCGGCTCATAGTGGGTGAGGAGGACTTCCGTCTCACGGGAGACGCGCTCCAGGACGGATCGCCAGGCCTCCCAAGGCGCCGCTTCCCGCGCGACGGCTGAGAGGCGCCGATGGAACAGCCTTTCGAAACCGCCCAGGAGCGCGAAGGACGGCAAAGGGCGGGCGTAGGCCAGCGCCTCCCGGAAGGCGCCGTCCTCCTCCGGAGGGGCGGCGGGCGGCAAACCCATGTCCTGGGCGAAGGAAGCCTGTGACCGGGGTGAGGCGAGGTGGCGCAATAGGGCTGTGCTTTCCTCTATATGGGGCGTTCCCGCCGCGACGGCCAGGGCCGTCCCGCTCAGGCACGCGAACCGCCCGGCCGGGCCCCGAGGAAGGGGCTCCACGGACCGACCCGCGGCCGCCGGCGCGCCCGCGGAATCCATTTCCAGAATGGGCTCGCCCCGCCCTTCCCGGGCGGACGAGAGATCCCGGTAGAAGGAAAAGGCCTTCAGGGCCTCTTCGCTCAAAAATTCAGGCCGCCGCCCGTCGGCGGAAAAGAACCTGCCGCCGGAAGCCCACACCCACGGGGCCAGCTCGAGGAGGACGGATTCCTCCGCCCGCCGCGACCGGAAGAGGGGCCGTCTTAACGCGGCCGCCCGCCGGGCCAATTCCGCCAGGCCCTCCCACGTCGCCAGCTCGCCCTGTGACATTCCGGCTTCCTCCACGCCGTCCCGCCGGACGTGGAGGACGCGAACATCCGCTGTCCAAGGGACGGCGAACAACCGCCCGGAAAACCGACACGACTCCCAGAGTTCGGGAATGCCTTCTTCGCGCTTCCCTTCCGCCCGAAGGGACGTCAAGTCCCGCAATAGGCCCAGGTGCGCCAACGTGCCCACCCAGCAGGCCTCCACCTGAAAAACGTCCGGCGCGGCCGGAGCGTGCCGGCCTTTCAAGGCGGACATCAGGCGGTCCCAAGCGGAACCCCAAGAAATGGTTCGCAGACTTACGTCCAATCCGGGATGATCCCGGCAATAAGGATGAAGGATTTTCTCCAAGGACCCGCGAGGGCTCCGCCCCCGGACCGGCAAAGCCCAGAGGCGAAGCTCCGTCGTCACGCGCCGGCCTTCCAGGCGTCGGGGTCGTAGGGAACCAGATCGGAGGCGTCGAAGAAGAAGGCGATTTCGCGGGCGGCGGACGCCGGAGAATCGGAGGCATGGACGAGGTTTCGTCGGTTGTCGGTGCCCCACTCCCGGCGCAAGGTCCCGGCGCCGGCCTCGGGGGAGTTCGTGGCGCCGACGATGGAACGGACCTTGGCGACGGCGCCTTCCCCCTCCCAGACCATCGGCACGACGGGTCCGGACGTCATGAAGCCGAGGAGCGGCTTGAAAAAAGGCTTCCCCCGGTGCTCCGAGTAGAACCGTTCGGCGACATCCCCCCCGAGCCGGACCATTTTGAGACCCAAGAGGCGCAAACCGCTCGATTCAAAACGATCGATGATCTTACCCAAAACGGCCTTCCCAACAGCATCCGGCTTAGCAATGACAAGCGTCCGTTCCATAATCACCTCTTGGGGACGTTCATAGTTATATAGTTATTTGGTTAAATAAATCAAACCAATTCATTGTATAACTAAATAACTATGAACGTCCCCATTACGTAAGTTTGATAATGATGGCGTCGCCCATTTCCTTGGTGCCGACGGGGGCGGCGGGGTTGATGTCGTAGGTGACGCGCTTTCCTTCGGCGATCACGGCCGCGACCGCGGCCTCCAGGCGCCTGGCGGCGTCGGCTTCGCCCAGGTACTCCAACATGAGCGCGCCGGACAAGATCACCGCCGTCGGGTTCACCTTGTTCATTCCTTTGTACTTGGGCGCCGAACCGTGCACGGCCTCGAAGAGCGCGATTTCCTTCCCGATGTTGGCGCCGGGGGCGATCCCCAGGCCGCCGATCAAACCGGCGCACAGGTCGGACAAAATGTCCCCGTAGAGGTTCGGCAGGAGGATCACGTCGTAGAGCTCGGGCTTCTGCACGAGCTGCATGCACATGTTGTCGATCAGCCGCTCCTCGTATTCCACCTTCCCGGCAAACTCCTTGGCGACCTCACGGGCCACGTCGAAGAAGAGCCCGTCCGTGAACTTCATGATGTTGGCCTTGGTGACCGCCGTCACCTTCTTGCGGCCGTTCTTGACGGCGTATTCGAAGGCGTGGCGGGCGATGCGCAAGGACCCGGTGCGGGAGATGGGCTTGATGGAGATCGCCGCGTCGGGGAAGATCTTCCCCTTGGCCCAGGAAATGATCTCTCTCGCTTCCTTCGAATCGTTCGGGTATTCGACCCCGGCGTAGAGGTCCTCGGTGTTCTCGCGGACGACGACGAGGTCGATATTCTCGAAGCGGGAGCGGACGCCCTTGTAGGATTTGCACGGGCGCACGCAGGCAAAGAGGTCCAGCTCCTTCCGGAGGGCGACGTTCACGGAGCGGAACCCCGTCCCAATGGGGGTCGTCAAAGGGCCCTTCAAGGCGACCTTGTTCTTCCGGATGGAGGCCAGGACGTTTTCGGGGAGCGGCGTCCCGTATTTCTGGACCACGTCGGCCCCGGCTTCCACGATGTCCCAATGGATTTTTACGCCCGTCGCTTCGATCACTTTTTGGGCGACGGCGGAAATTTCGGGCCCCGTTCCGTCGCCGGGGATCAAGGTCACGTTGTGGGTCGTCATGGAAGGTCCTTTCGAGAGGTTGGCCGCGAAGGGATTCTATAAAAAAGCTCGACCCTCCCGGGGATGAAGGAACCCGGGGATTCGCACCCATTTCACTTGGTAATTGATATTCAAGTATTTGAGTGCTAGAATACGTTCATGAGGACGACAATCGATTTGACGAACGACCAGCGGGCGACCCTTCTGGGGATGGCGGCGCAGCGGGGGATGCGGGGATATTCTCCGCTCATCCGGGAAGCTCTGGAACATTACCTTCAGTCTCCGCATCCCTCAAGGCGCACGTCGCGGCCGCGACACGAAAAGAAATCCCCCCCTGAATTGATCGCCTGGCTGGACGACGGCTTCACGACGGGCCGACGGGACGGCGCCGAGCGTCACGACGACTACATTTACCGCAACAGATGAAGACCGCCTTCGTCGACACCAGCGCCTTGGTGGCCCTGAGGGACGCCGGGGACCGGCATCACGAAGCCGCCATCGCGTGGATGAAAAACGCCCTGGAGGAAGGCGGCCTCTCCCTGGTGCTGACCAACCTCGTCCTGGCGGAGACCCACGCCTATTTCTGCCGGACGCCCGCCGCCGCCCTGGCCTACGCCCGCCGGCTTCGGAACGACGCCCCCTTCAAGGTGGTCCGCGCCGAAAAAGAAGATGAAGCCGCCGCCTGGACCCTCCTTGACCGGCACCGCGACAAGACCTATTCCTTCGTCGACGCGGTCAGCTTCTCCGTGATGCGACGGCTCAAAATCTCCTCCGCCTTCGCCTTCGACGACCACTTCCGCCAATTCGGCGGATTCGCCGTATACCCCTAACAGGCTGCTGAAAAACCCCAACCGTCCTGTAGTTGCCCGATTTATCGGGCGAATTGGAACGATCTACGCGGATTATTCAGCCTCAAAGCGCCCAATAAATTGGGCAACTACACTTATTCAGCAGCCTGCTAACCCCGTTTCGGTTCAATCCCGCCTGATTTTGTAGTTGCCTCGACGGCGCTAGCCAGAAGTGCCGCGAGGGAGCGGCCATTCATGGTACGTATTTTAAATGGGCGCTCGATTCCAAAGAACCCGATAAATCGGGCAACTACGCATTGAATCGCATTCCCCCTGATGGGGAGGTCAGGCGTGGCTTTTGGCGATTTCCTGGGCACGGGCCTCGTTGGTCAGGAGGTTCAGCAATGGAGAAACACCGCGTTGGTGAGAAAATGGAGGATAGATAGCGCGAAGGCAAAGACCTTGCGTCCGCAAACGAATCAAGTTTACTTATGGTTCCTTAAAGAAACCCTACGTAGTTGTAAATAATCTGTAAATCTTTTTGGCTTGGGCGAGGGTTCGGGCGGGTGTTGAGGCGTTGTCGACCACGTGATCGGCGAAACGGCGTTTTTGCGCGAGGGGGATTTGGGAGCGAAAGCGGCGACCGATATCGGCTCGGGAAAACCTTTCAGCCTTCCGCAGACGCGCAATGCGGACTTTCTCGGGCGCCCACACGACAACGACGCGGTCCACCAGGTCCGTCATTTTGGCCTCGAAAAGCAGGGGGATGTCCAGGACGATCACGCCCCGGCGGGTGCGGCGGATCAGGGCCTCCATCTCCCGTCGGACCAGGGGATGGATGATTCCTTCCAACTTCCGGCGGAGGGCGGGGCGCCGGAAAACGCGGGCGGCGACCTCCGCCCGGTCCAGAGTTCCATCGGGGCGCAGAATTCCCCGGCCGAGAAGCCGCGCGACCGGCCCGTAGGCCGGGCCTCCGGGCCGGACGACCCGCCGGGCGATTTCATCGGCGTCGGCGGTGACCGCGCCCAGGCGGCGGAATTCCTTCAAGACGGTGGATTTTCCCGAGCCCAGGCCGCCGGTCAGGCCGATGACAAAACGAGGCTCCTTCGGCGATCCACCGCGCACGGGCAGGATGCCCGTGCCACGTCGCGATCTTTTCACAGGCCCGGCACGAAGCCGTCGGGGGGAAGGACGACGGTGTATCGGACGGTGATCTCCTTTTTCTCCTGGGGGTTCAGGGCGACGTTCCAGCGGTAAATCCCCCACTCGGGCCGGCACTCCCCGTCGGGCTTCGGCGAGAAGTCCGCGGCCGACACTTTCACCTTGTTGTTCCGGGAAACGGGGATCCGGTCGGCGACGGTGATCTTGACCGGTTCCTTGCGGAAGCTTTGAAATTTCATCCGGTAGGCGAAGACCACCTGGCGGTTCCCCGAAATCCGATCACCCTTCTTCTCTTTGAGGTTTTCGACATCCACCTTGATCCCGTCGTCCACGCCCGCCGGGACTTTAAACTCCTGACCGACGGCGACGCCGTCCAGCCGCGAGGATCCGGCGAAGTCGTCCCCGAAATAGACGTTGACCGCGCCCGGCAGGAGAGGTAAGTCGGAATCGTTGACGACTTTGGACGACAGGAAGGCGTGAGGGGCCAACCGCGGGACGGCCTCGTAGTCGAAGGAGACGGGAAACTTGAGCACGGCGGCCGTCACTTTCCGCGGCGTCTC
>Ga0182021_10008445_pt1 | contig 12193 bp, 13 predicted proteins | sample 612E3MmetaG_FD_120493 | JGI IMG/M metagenome (GOLD analysis project Ga0182021, IMG submission 120493) | Permafrost microbial communities from Stordalen Mire, Sweden - 612E3M metaG (Illumina Assembly) | ecosystem: Environmental > Terrestrial > Soil > Wetlands > Permafrost | place: Sweden...
TAAAATTATATTTCTCAACAAAGCATGCGATTTTAGACACCGAAGTGTTCACCCTGCTCAGAAATAAGCGAGACCTCTTTGGAGATCTTTTGCAAGTCCTCTCTCGTAAGCTCCTCTTTCATTACGGGTTGCAGACCGCACAAATAAGCTTTGTCTAAGCTTTTTTGTATATGCAGTTTGCAAACTGGAATTTTGAAGATTTCATAAATTTTTTTAGCGATTTCCTGTGTCTGCGGATCTTTATCTGTTTTGCCAAAGAATGATTTGATGGTGAAAAGTTCTCCTTTCAACGGTTGGGCGCAAACGGCGAATTTGTAGTTCATGCCTAGGCTTTTTATGGCTCGGTAAAGTCCGCTTTTGTTTTGAGCGAGTTTATAGCCGTCATAAATGAACGGGTTTACTGCAAATAGAATAACTGGGTAGCCAAGTTCAGTTGCTATTTTTTTAACCGAGTCTGTGACAAGAAAAGGTAAGGTTGGAACTCCAGCTCTGGTTGCTCTTAAAAGAAGAAGTGGGATTCTGCTGGAATCAATGATATTTTCGCACGATGGAATAACTCGGTTGCCGAGAATTTCAGCATGCATTGATACGTAATAGCTTGTTTTCATGTATCGGTATTCATTGTTTAAATTGAGGGTGGGTTCTTTGATTGTGGATTCTAAAAACGTTGCGGGCTTCATTACTTGAATATTAGTGCTAAGGTCGATGTTTGATACGACCAACACGGTCATGAGACACCAGGTAATTAAAAGTCGATATTAGTGCAGTTATATTTAAGATTAACTACTGCTATATTCGCAAGTAAATCAACGCTAAACTGAAAGAGGCATAGCTTAACGTTTAAACCGCTTGAAGTCTTGGGACCAGAACACGAGTTTTCACTTGTAGACAAAGAACTCAAAGTTATGCCCATCTCGGACAAAATCATCAAAGACTATTGCGGGAAAACCATCAATTTTGTGGAGTTGGCCAAATTCACTTTTGGGAAAGAGATGCAACTACACGTAATGGAAGTCAAAGCCAACCAACCCTTCAAATCCCCTATAGAATTTGAACAAACCATGCAAAACGCTGTCTCAACGCTAAATCAAATTCTGAAAAAACATGGCGCCTCGCTTCTTGGAACAGGAATGCATCCCCTGCTTAAACTAAAAGATACAGCCATCTGGCCACACCATCACAAAAAAATCTACCAAGAATACGGGAAGATCTTTAACCTAAACCAGCATGGATGGCTAAATATACAAAGTTTCCACTTGAACCTCCCCTACAAAAAAGAAGCCAACGGCATCCAAATGCATAATTTGCTTGCCAATTTGTCAGCTTATCTTCCTGCAATAGCAAGTTCTTCCCCAATATATGAGGGCAAAAACGGACCCGACATAAACAACCGGCTTCAATTCTACAAGGTGAATCAAAAAGAAATTCCCTCCATAACAGGTGAAGTCATCCCAGACTACGCTGTCTCACTTAGCCAATACAAACATGACGTTATCGAGCGATACACAAAGGATTTGGCTAGAGCTGGAGCTGGAAAAGCACTGCTGTATCGGGAGTGGGTTAATTCAAAAGGCGTGATTTTCCGTTTTGACCGCTGTGCCCTTGAAGTCCGTGTGATGGATGAGCAAGAATGCATCAAATCTGATGTGGCATTGAGCTGTTTTATTCGTGCTGCCTTGAGAGGCTTAATGGTCTTGAAAACTGAGCCTCTACCTCATGACCTGTTAGTCAAAGACTTCAACATGATAGTAAAAGAAGGATTAAATGCACAGGTTTCAAACCCTCACGGCAAAACCGCAAGGCAAGTATGCCAACACTACATTAACTTGGCTCTTGAATATGCGGATAAAGACGAGAAAAAGTATCTTTGGATAATAAAGAAACGAATAGAAGATGGCAGTTTATCTGAAATTATTCGGTGCCGCGTTTTGAAGCGGGCACAGAAAACAGATTTCCCTGAAGCGATCATAAGCGTTTATTCAACGCTTATTAAGTGCCTCTCCGATAATGAACCCTACTTTTAAAAACGGTGAACTCAGATGTCTGAAGACAAAAAAGGAAAAACTTTTTCATTCGACGTATGCAGCCAATGCAAAAGTATATGCTGCCAAGATGCAAAGCCGCCGTTAACTGAAAAACGCAAAAGAATAATAATAAATTATTTAGAAGAACAGGAAATTAAAATTGGAAAACCTTTCACAATAGAAAATTATTCCTTTCCATCTGTTGATGAGCTTGTTTATTGTGGGTTTTTCAACAAGAAGTCGGGTAAATGCTCAGTGCATTCAGTTAAGCCTGAAAGTTGCGTGGCAGGGCCGATTACATTTGACATAAATTTCGGAACAAAAAAAATTGTGTGGTTCATCAAAAAGTCGGAACTGTGCGCTTTCGCAGGAATTCTATATAAGAACAAAGCTGCTTTCAATGATCATTTAGAAATAGCAAAACAAAAACTGACTCAACTCATAAGCCAATTAAACGCTGACGAGCTACGTGCGATTGTGAAAATTGAAGAGCCGCATACATTCAAAATCGGCGAAGACACTTTGTCTCCAGAAGTTATCCGTAAGCTTGGTTTAAAATAGTTTAGAGGAAGCCTGAGTCCTTTAATTTTAATGCTAAGCCAAGGTTTCCTTTGAAATGAATTTTTCCCGTAAAAAAGGCTTTCTCAGGACCTAATTTCCCGTTTACTATGTCCATAAAGTCGCTGTCTGTCGTCTTCAGAGTCAATGTAGGCGAAGGATGGGTTCCTTGTGTAACGTTGATTTTTTGGTCTTTTATTGTAACTACCCAGTCGCCTCCGTTTGGGCCAGTAAAGTTGAGTTGAGCTACAACGTTAATGCCAACGGCTTTCTCAGGTTTAAACCTTTCAGGTAACACGTTTTCGAAAAATTCTTTTGGCGTTTTAGTTTCCATCTTTTCAACTCATCGATTTCTGCTAAATTTGCATTATTGGCTTATTGAATATAGTGGATTTATCTGAATAGATCTTTTTCTTTTGGTCGCGTAAGCTGGACCGCTGGCACCTCTTCGGCTGTTTGATAACTGTATCCTCGAATGATGGCGGCTGGTATTCCTTCTTTGGCTTGGCCAATAACAAGTTCAGCAGCTGAGGATAATTCGTCGGCGATGGCGGTTTGCTTAATTCTTAGAACATATCCAAAGAGGTCTTTTTCCCCTCGTCTATCGCGTATAGGCTTGATTCCGGCAACGCCAACTGCCACGTTTATTTCTCCCAAACGCAGCGGTCTTCCATGCGTGTCCGAAACAATAACTGCAATGTTTGCTCCAGTTAACTTTTTTATTTCTTTGCGAATTTTTTGCGCTGAAGCACTGGGGTTTTTTGGTAGAGGTACAACATTTCTGTCGCCGGAAACATTAGACCTATCTACTCCAGCATTGGCACAAATTATCCCACTCTTGGTTTCCGTGATTATGCTGTTTTGGCTCAATCGAACTATTTCTTTAGTTTCTCTGAGAATAACTTCGACTAGGGCAGGATCTTTGTTTGTTAGTTGCGCTATTTTCTTTGCCCTCTCAGAAGGCGTGACTTCGTCAAGGTTAATGATCGTTCCTTCAGCTTTCGAAACAACTACATGAGTAACAACCACTACGTCTTTTTCTTGTAAAGGAGTTCCCTGTTTTTCTGCAGCATCAGAAATGAGTTCGCCTAAGTTATCTCCCGGTTTTACTAACGGCAGATTTTCGACAGCAATTATTTTTATGGAATCCAATTTTGCGCTTTCTCCTGGATTAAAGATGGCTATGAAAAATTCGCATTAAAGCTTATCTGTTCTCCATTTTCATTTTAGCTAGCAAAAAAGCTTGGAAATTAACAAGTTTTAAAAACAACTTACTGCCTATAGAAATTATTGTCTCTTTTCTTCTTATTGGGTGGTTAAAAGGTGGGCGTCGAGAAACTCGATAATCTATTCAATCCTAAACGTATAGCGGTTATTGGCGCCAGTGATAGAGAGGGCTCGATTGGTGCCAAAATTTTGGGAAATCTTATTGGCGTGGGTTATAAAGGCGCGGTTTACCCTGTGAATGCATTCAGAGACACGGTGCACGGTATAACCGCTTATCCAAGCGTCAGTAAAATCCCGCGGGTAATCGATTTAGCCATAATTGCTGTTCCCGCTCACACTGTGCCACAGGTAGTTGAAGAATGCGGAGAGGCTGGAGTTTCTGCAATAATAATTTGTTCGGCAGGTTTTAGAGAAGTCGGCGAAGAAGGATTGCAGATTGAAAAGCGAATCCTTGAATGCCAAAAGAAATATGGAATGCGAATTATCGGTCCCAACAGCTTCGGAGTTATCAGACCCAAAGCAAACCTGTTCGCCACCTTTGCAGATGAAAAAGCGTGCTCTGGAAAAATCGCTTTTATCTCGCAAAGTGCCGCTTTGTGTGCTTCAGCTCTGGATTGGGCATCTGAAGCTCAAGTCGGATTCAGCGCCGTCGTATCTACTGGCTCAATGCTTGATGTGGACTTTGGCGACTTGATAGATTACTTTGGAGCTGACCCACAAACAAAAAGCATCGTTTTATACGTTGAATCAATTAAAAACGCAAGAAAATTCATGAGTGCAGCTCGAGGTTTCGCCCGAACCAAGCCAATAGTAGTTGTTAAAGCTGGACGTTTTCAGGAAAGCGTTATTCCAACTCTTTCTCATAGCGGTTCTTTAGGCGGAGAAGATGCTGTTAATGACTCGGCGTTTAGGCGTGCGGGCGTGGTTAGAGTAGAAACCATGATTGATTTGTTTAACTGCGCTGAAGCTTTGGCGATGCAGCCAAATCCTACTGGACCCAACCTGACAATCATCACCAACGCAGGAGGTCCAGGTATAATGGCTACCGACCAACTTATTGCTAAAGGCGGAAAACTATCTCCGTTGAGCCAGGAAACAATGAAAGCTCTAAAGAACACTCTACCCCCTTACTGCTGCACGACAAACCCCATTGACATTTTTGAGGAGGCAACCCCCGGAAGATTCAAAGATGCTTTATCAATTTGTCTCAAAGACCCAAATAGTAATGGGTTTCTACTGATTTATGCGCCTCAAGCTGCCGCAGACCCATCCGCAATCGCAAAAACTGTGGTTGAATTAGCCCAGCAAACACAAAAACCCATCTTGACCTGTTTAATGGGTGAAGACTCCAGGTGCGGTGAAGCTCGCCGATTTCTGCAAAAAAATGGGATTCCAACTTTTCCAACCCCTGAACAAGCCGCTTCAACTTTCATGTACATGTACAGTTACACGCAAGGCTTGGAACTGCTTTATCAAACACCTGAAGAACTTTCTGTGGAGCCAACAAATTCAGCAGCTCTCAAATCAATTTTGCAACAAGCGTACTGCGAAGGGCACCAAGTTCTCGGTTTGACTGAATCTCTAGGGTTCTTGGAAGATTATAAAATACCCACCGTCAAAACTTTGGTCGCTAAAACGCCAGAAGAAGCAGAAGTTTTAGCCGCTAAAATCGGTTTTCCGGTCGTTATGAAAGCCTTGTCGCCACAAGTTACTCATAAATCCAAAATATCTGGAGTTATGCTCAACGTTTGCTCTACTTTGGAAGTTCAAGCTTACTTTGGTGAATTAGCAAAAAAAGTGCGAAAGTTAGGCAACGCAGAGTTTCAAGGCGTGGCAATTCAGCCGATGATCTGCAAAAAAAGTCACGAGTTGCTGATTGGCTGTAAAAAGGACCCTCAGTTCGGATCCGTCATCATTTTTGGCAAGGGTGGAACGGATGCAGAGTTATTCAAGGATGTTAGCGTGGGTTTTCCGCCATTGAATCAGGTGCTTGCAAGAAGGCTAATAGAAGACACGGTTATCTACAAGCTCGCAGCGCTTTCAGAATTCCCCTTGAATGTTAAGGCTATTGAGGAAATCTTGGTAAAGTTTTCTCAACTTGTCATCGATTATCCTGAAATAAAAGAAATTGACATAAACCCATTGATTGTAGATAAAAATGGCGCTGTCGCAGTTGATGCAAGAATCGTTATCGACTTAAACCATATAACCGACGAAGTTGGATCTCATGAACACCTTGTCATTGCGCCCTATCCCAGCAAGTACACCACAGATTGGACAGCCAAAAATGGCGAACTTGTAAAGTTGCGGGCCATAAAACCTGAAGACGAAGAAAGATTCAATGAACTTTTTAAGTCACTTTCCCCCAAAACAATGCGCTTCCGATTTTTCGAGATAATTAAAGAGCTATCTCATGAAACGTTAACTCGTTACTGTAATTTGGATTACGACCGTGAAATTGCAATTGTTGCGGAAATTCCAGACAGTCGAAGCTTAATTGGTGTAGCCAGATTAATCATAGATGCGAATGGAAAGAGTGGGGAATATGCCGTTTTAGTTGGGGATCAATGGCAGGGTTTCGGAATAGGCATAGAGATGATGAATTATCTGATAACAATTGCGAAAGAAAAGGGTTTAGAGAAAATGTATGGTTACGTGATGGCGGACAACACGAAGATGATAAATCTATGTAGCAAACTGGGCTTCAAAACTGAAGCGCTTGATGACGATGAGACGTTAGTAACTTCTCTAGTTATTTCGTGAACGACAGCTTTTTAAATATATTTTGTAATTACAGTCGCTATAGGAGTTACCAACATTGGATTATCCTAAATTAGCTGAGTTGGTTCCTGATGAAAAGTTAGGACCATTATCTGATCAACTACTGAATTTCGTTTTAACAACTAAAAACGAAGGAAAAATGCCAAAAAAACTTGCCACTTTTATGCTCGGTAGCCTACAGTACGGCACAATCAAAAGCAAATTTGGCGTATCCGTTCTTCTTGAAGCTGCCCTGTTGCTTGAACCCGAAAAAACCATGACTGCGCTAGGTGAAATGCAATTATCTCAGTTGACTGACGAAATAAAGAAAGGAGGCATGTAATTTGGCACTAAAGTTCGGAATAGAATTTGTTCCAAAAGAACCATATTGGAAATTAGCCGCTTACGCTATACAAGCAGAAAAAGTCGGTTTTGATAATCTTTGGATAACAGACCACTTCGGGAACCGCAATGTCTACGTTACCCTTGCAGCCGCGGCCTTATACACAGACAAAATTACCTTCGGCACAGGAGTAACCAACCCCTGGATGGTTAACCCAGTCATAACAGCACAAGCAATCGCAACACTAAACGAATTAGCGCCGGGAAGAGTTGTGCTTGGCATGGGCGCAGGAGACAAAACTACCCTTGAAGCTGTAGGCTTAGAAATGGGCAAACCATTAGCCGCAGTAAAAGAATCCATCGAAATATTCCGCAAACTAACAAACGGCGAAAAAGTCGCATTCCAAGGCGAAGTATTCAAAGCAGCAGGAGCAAAATTCAACTTCAAACCAGCAAACAAAATTCCAGTTTACATTGGCGCTCAAGGTCCAAAAATGCTAGAGTTAGCTGGAAAAATCGGCGACGGAGTTCTAATTAACGCAAGTCACCCAAGCGACATAGAATTCGCAGTCAAAATGGCAAACGAAGGAATGAAACAAGCCGGCAAATCACCCAGCGACGTAGACATAACCGCGTACACTTCATTTTCAGTAAATGCCGACCCTGCCAAAGCAGTTAAAGCCGCAACGCCAGTCGTAGCATTCATAGTCGCAGGCAGTCCAGCACAGGTGCTTGAAAAACACAAAATAGACGTAGCAAAAGCAGACGAATTACGCGCAGCCCTCAAAGCAGGCGATTTCCCTAAAGCATTCGCATCCGTTACACCAGAAATGATTAATGCATTTTCAATATGCGGCACACCAGATGTATGCATAGAAAAAATAGCCGGTCTTCAAAAAATCGGAATTAGCCAATTCGTAGTAGGCTCACCAATTGGTACAAATGTTAAGAACTCTATTGACTTGATCGGCAGCAAAATTATTCCCCATTTTAAGAGCTAAATTTTAGAACGCGCGCTTCAAGGCGCGCCTATCTAAATATTTTTAAGTCACATTCTGGCAGAACCTTCAGAAAGGACAACGGGAGCATGCCGTTAGCATTCTGGCGGTTGCATCATGGCAGTTTACGCGGTTGTGCCGGTTAAACATTTAGATGCTTCGAAAAGAAGGCTTTCTTCAGTTCTAACTCCGAAGGATCGGAGAAAACTAACTTTAGTTATGCTTGAGGACGTTTTATCCGCTATCAAAGCTTCAAATGTTCAAGAAATCCTTGTGGTTGGTAGCGACTTGGCTGTACGTGAAGTTGCCGAAAAATTCGGTGCTGTCTATGCAAATGAAGAAACAAGAGGCTTGAACTCGGCCGTTACCCACTCCATTGAATGGTGCATGCAAGAAGGTGCTGATTCAGTGCTTGTTCTGCCCGTCGACATTCCTCTTCTGTCTTCAGCAGACATTAATAATATAATTGATTTGGGCGATTCTAGTGAATCAACTGTAGTTTTGTCTCCATCAAGCAACGGTGGCACAAATGCGCTGTTTCAAAAGCCTCCTCATCTTATTCTTTCACGCTTTGGACAAAAAAGTTTTGATAGACACATAAAACAAACGCGTGGCAAAGGCATCTGTTTAAAGCTACATTATTCTTCTTCTGTTGCGTTTGATATTGATTCAGAGCAGGATCTTCAGAGACTTTTAACCGCTCAAAACAATACTCGTTCTAAACAGTTTTTGGCAAACATTTTGGAAACAAAAAATTTCTCCCAAACCAACTTAGGCAAAGAGGTACTTTACTAATTAAAAGGATATCCTTGTCTCAGATTCAACTAGACAAGGGACTTTTAGCGGTTTATCATAAAACCTTATTTACCACTTCAGCCAGCTATGATGTATTATTTAAGCAGGACAACAGCATGAATGATGAGAATCTAGGCGATTATTGCCAAATTCTATCCGCTAAAAGCTCGATTTCAGGGCAAGACGGCGGAGTCGCAACCTCCCTGCTGCTCTCTGGCGTGCAAAAGGGTCTTTTTGAAGTGGTTATCGTCGTGCAACGTACCGAAGGTTACCATGCTAAAGCGGTAGCGACTTCTAATATATTCGAAATAATTCAAGCGAGGGGTACCAAGTATCTTCGAGTTCCAATTCTTGGGCTACTAAACGATTTGGTTGCTAAGGGCAAACGGAAAATCGCTATAGTAGGCTCTCCCTGCCAAGTTCAAGCTGCAAGAAAAATACAGCAGAAAATGCTAACCGCCTACCCCGATTTGCAGCTTGCGATTGTAGGGTTGTTCTGTTTTGAAGCATTCGACCATGAAAAGCTTAAGGATGCCCTTCAGAAACAAATTGGAAGAGACCTGGATAAAGTTGAAAAAACCCAGATTCACAAAGGAAAATTCATTGTCACTTTTGAAGGTAAAGAATCTTATATTAAGGTTCATGATTTGTATGCCGCTCAAGAAAACGGCTGCAGCCTTTGCAAGGACTTAACCAACAAATTCGCAGACATATCGGTTGGTTCTGTAGGTAGCCCCGCTGGGTATTCAACGGTTATTGTGCGCTCAGAAATCGGGCAAAAACTGCTTGACGGCGTTGACTTAGTCAAGGGTGAAGTGAACAAAGATGAAATCATTAAACTGGCACTTATTAAGACTTGTAGAGCAGCGGACACCCTTGCTGCCATCGGTTAACATGGGTCAAAGTGTCCGATACATGCCTTTAGAAAGTAGCAATTAAGCGTTTTTAATTTTGAAGATTCGGCTTCCTTTGTTTTCGTGCTATATTGAGCCTTTGTGCTTTTTGGCTGCTGGGCAACCGACGCATTTTCGACTGCATGGATTGCATGGGATAAATGTTGTTCTTTTGTGAGCCATGTTTTCTCTTACTTAATGTAACGCTTTTATTCGTAAACTTTCAAAATACTCCGGAGTATTAAACGAGGAAGCGGTTTTCATGGTTAACGTCATTTATATTTCTGGTGGCAGGAACTTGTTGGATAAAATTAAGCCGCTCTGGCAAGAGCTAAACAAGCATCATCTTAACTTGTCGAGTCACTTCAAAGATTACTATCAAGCCCTTATGTTTGAAGATAGAAAACGGGCTATTTTACAACAAGCTGACGGCGGTGAATTAAGGGTTGATATAGCTTTGAATGCCCAAGACGAGCCTGTTGGCTATTGCGTAAGTACTCTTAATCCCTCGAAAGCTGGGGAAATAGCATCAATATTCGTAGCCGTAAATTGTAGGCATCTTGGCATTGGTGATACTCTAATGCGGAAGACTTTGGCTTGGATGGATTCTAAAGGTGCAATATCAAAAATTGTTGAGGTTGGCGCTGGCAACGAGCAGGCATTCGGCTTCTATCAACGTTATGGTTTTTTCCCAAGAAAAACGGTGCTAAAACAAGTAACAAAGGCATAAGCAACTATTTGGCTCCAAACAGATTGGCGTTAATTTGTCCTGAACATGCTGTTTTTGGATTTTTATTTGGAAACGTAAATTAGTTTGCTTGAGAAATTGTTGTTAGTTTGTGATTGTTATGAAGGTTGCTGTTTCTGGTAAAGGCGGCGTTGGCAAGACTTTGATTGCTGGCGGTTTAGCACGGGGTTTTGTTGAGCGCGGCTTAAAAACTATCGCGATTGATGCTGATTCTTCTCCAAACCTTGGTTTAACGTTGGGGTTGTCGGCTGAGGAAACCCGCAAAATAGTGCCTATTACAGAAAATAAACCGTTGGTGGAGTCTAAAACCAGCACTGGCTTCAATAGCATTTACAATTTGAACTTTACTGTTGACGATATCGTTAGAGACTACTCTATAGCCACTCCGATTGGTGTAAGCCTGATTGTTATGGGTACGGTGCAGGCTATGGAGGCAGGTTGCATGTGTGCTCCAAACGCTGTTATCCGCGCATTGCTAAGACATCTTGTGGTTGAGCGGAATGAAGCGGTTGTTATGGATTTGGAGGCAGGCGTAGAACACATCGGAAGAGGAACCGCAAGACAAGTCGATGCGTTACTCATCGTCGCGGATTCCAATTTGAAATCACTCGAAATCGCCAAACACATCCATGACTTGGCATCAAAAGCTGGAATGAAACAGCTCTACCTCATAGGAAACAGAGTAATGAACGACACCCAAAAAGAGGCAATTCAAAGCTTCGCAGAAAAAAACGGGCTTTCCCTGCTCTCCTTTGTACCCTACGACGAGAAAGTAATCGAGGCAGATATGCTCGGCGTAACCCCGCTTAAAAACAAGGAAATCCCGGCAGTTAAAACCATAGACAATATATGTGAGCTTTTGATTAAGAAAACAGCATAACTCCGAGGCTTTATTGTTATGAAAACTCTTGTTACAGTTGGTCGTGGAGGAACAGGAAAATCCAGTTTTACGGCTTTAATTGCTAAAGGTTTCATTGAAACTCGCCAATCGCCTATATTGCTTGTTGATGCTGATCCCGACCAGAACCTAGCTGAAATGCTTGGAATAGACCTGAAAGAAGCAGGAAAATCAACCATTGCTGAGCTTCTTGTAAGCACCTTCATTGAACAAGGCGGCACCACAGTCGGCGTTCCCCCAACCGAACGAATAGAAAGCCGCATTTGGGAAAATGGGCTCTATGAGAGCAAAAACTTTGATTTCATGGCTGTCGGCACCAAATGGGTAGAAGGCTGTTACTGCATGCCAAACTCCGCCCTGAAAGGCGCTTTGGAATCGTTAACTAAAAATTACAAGTACATACTTATTGATTCTCCAGCGGGACTCGAAAACCTCAACAGACGAATTACTTCAACTGTCAACGACATATTCGATATTCTTGATCATTCAAAGAAATCTTTCGACCATGTAAAACGAGCTGTCAGAATAACTAAAGAAGTTGACATGAAATTTGATAATTTCTATTTAGTTGGCGGCTACCGTTTTCCACCGGAATTAGGGCAGCAGGCTGAGGCAGATTTGAAGTTTAAGTATTTAGGAAAAATAGCTGAAGACGAACAATTAGATGATTATGTCCTTAACGGCAAGTCCCTGCTTGATTTGCCAAGTGACAATAAAGCGTACCTTTCAGTGAAGAGTATACTGAAAACTTTGGGTTACTTGCAGTCCTGACCTTTTTTACATTGTTTTTTTGAATCATTGCATATCTATAGCTGTGCCATGACTTTTGCCTAACAAATCTGGAAAGGTTTAAAAAGATTGTAATACAGGATAGACGTAAACCTTTACAGAGGTTTCACATTTGACTAGTAAAAACGTCCAAATAAAAATCGACGAAATGAAGACCAATA
>Ga0182021_10008446_pt1 | contig 12191 bp, 13 predicted proteins | sample 612E3MmetaG_FD_120493 | JGI IMG/M metagenome (GOLD analysis project Ga0182021, IMG submission 120493) | Permafrost microbial communities from Stordalen Mire, Sweden - 612E3M metaG (Illumina Assembly) | ecosystem: Environmental > Terrestrial > Soil > Wetlands > Permafrost | place: Sweden...
AACTATTTAGCAATATGAAAATTGGATAAAGTTATACAGGAATGTCCCCGTACAGAACAAACCCCCTCCCCCGCTTGCGCGGGAGAGGGGGTTTGGCGTTTGTAATCAGCGCTTATACGGCGGCGCGGACGGAAGACGCTTGAAGTCCCTTGGGACCTTTGACCGTCTCGAACTCGACGACCTGCCCTTCATTCAGGGACTTATAGCCTTCCATCTGGATGGCGGAAAAGTGGACGAAGACGTCCTCAGATCCATTCTCCGGGGTCACAAAACCGAACCCCTTGGAGGCGTTGAACCATTTCACGGTACCTTTCATTTGAAGCTCCTTATTTGTAAGACTGATTTGAAGCTGTGTCTCTAAACGTATGTGAATGCATCTATGCGCAAAAAAAACCGCACGGGATGTGGCCCCGAGCGGTCAAGTGTGCCTTCAGCAACCGACAACGTTGGAAACCAACCTCATCTTACTGCTCTCTATTGTGCCAGATCCCGTGGATTTTGCAAGGACTATTTTCAGCGCGACCCCGCCTCGGGATTCCTCGGGGGGATCCATGGAATGACGGCGATGGAACGGCCGGCCTGGATGCGGAGGAGCGGAAAATCCACATACGCCGATTCGGGGAGGGGGACATAGGGGAGGATCACCAGGAAATTTCCCCCTTCCTGGACGATGCCCCGCCGGTTCTCCGACTCGCGGGAGACGATTTTTCCCGTCTTTGGGTCGAACACGAGCGTGGAAATCCGCGCTTCAACCGGCCCCTCCGCGCACCGCCCCCGCACCACGATTTCGTCGCCCTTTAGGACGGGGGGGTCCACGACCACGCCGGAGGATTGGATTTCCCCCAGGACGCTCCGCAAGAAGATATGGCCGGGGGAAAGAGGAGCGTCTCCGGCTCGAAAAAGAAGGACGTTTCCGCCGGGCTCAATAGGGGGCGACCCCTCGAACCGCCTCCCCGTGACGGGGAGGCGAAATACGCGGGGTGGGGGCGACCCCGCCCCTTCCCCGGAGGGTTTCCCCTGGACCGATGAGAACATCCGCGGCGTCAAGGCCACAAGATAGACATTCTTATCCTCTCCCTCCGTCAGGAAACCGGAGACCGGCGTCTTTCCCACCGGGACCCGGAGGGAATGGGGTTCGACGAGTACCAGGGGAGATTTTTCTCCCCATCCCCCGGCGGGCGGGCGCTTGTGGGACGTCGCGGAGCAAAACACGGCGTAAGCCTCGGTCATCCCGCCCCCGGGGCTCTGGAAAAGCACCAAGTTCAGGCCGTCGAACAGCCGGACCTCGCCCGAGAAACGACCGTCCTCCAACTCCAGGGAGTACCGGCGGGGGGGAACGGAATCCCCGTCCGAATGGAAGGGCTGAACCTCTAATTGGAGTCTGCGCAGGCCGGAGATATCCACCCATCCCTGGAGGACAAGACGGTCCTCCGGGACGGAGAAGTCCCTCGGATGGGCCAGGTGGACGAAACCCTCCGCGCGAAGGACCCCCGCCAAGGCGAGGAGACCGCCGGAAAGAACGGCCGAGAATTTAGAATTCAAACGTTAACCCCGTGCGCACGCTCCCGGTATTATACTTATAACGGTAAAAGCCTTCGTACCGCATGTTGGATGTCGCCGTTTCCAAGTCTCCCTGGACAAAAGCCCGGACGTGGTCGACCAGTGCCGAGGAAAAACCGACGGAATAGGTGGTGTCCCTCACGAACATCCGTTTGGAGGCGTAGGAGCCGTCCGCATTTTGAGCGGGACGCCGGCGGTAATTCCGCCGGGAGATGCGGACCCCCGCCTCCAAGACCATGGCCGCGGGTTTCAGCCGGAGCCGGACGGAGGGGGAGAAAGCCCCCTCGTCATAATCGAAATAATCGGGAAGGTGCTTCAGGAAAAGGGAATCGAGATAATTTTGGTTTGAGTCCCGGCGGATGCCCTCAAGGCCAAAGGAATAAGCGGCTTCAGCCGACCCGATGGAATGCAGGAACGACAAGACTTGCCCGATCGTCCAATACCAATCCCGCCTTTTGCCCTCCGTGTAATCCCCCTGTTCCCCGAGCACCTTTTGATCGGGATACGACGCCAGAAGCCCCATGAAGGTCGACTGCCATTGGATCCGTCCCGTGGGCGAAACGAGGCTTTTAAAAGACAAAATGGTGTTTTCCGTGTCGAAGAGGCGGGCCCCCATGAGGGGGTCCCCGGTTTGTGAGGCGAGGGAGGTGTAATTCGGATAATGAACTCGGGAATATTCCGCTCCAAGGCGGAACAGGGCAGGCCAGCGCCAGGACGGGCGAATCAACTCCATGTCTCCCCCGAAAAGAAATGTCCGGTTGTCGTATAGGCCCTTGGTCCATTTTTCATCGGTTGTCTCTTTCAGAAAGACGGTTTCGTCGCCCAGCCAGCAGGAGGTCTTGAACTGCGGGGTCCACCGGTAGAGGAGTTTTGTTTCCCCGCCATATTTCTGCTCCTGCTGAAACAACGTCCCTTCGTCCACCACTTTCATGGCCGTCTGGTTTCCAGTGTAGGAGCCACGGAAGGTCGGCAGCAAGACCCAGCGGTCCGAAAACTCGATCACCGGGGTGACCTCCGCCGACGCCAGCCCTTTGATGCCGGAACGCTTGGACTCGTACCACGTTGCCCCGCCGGCGACGGTCGCCTGCGCGAGCGGAAGGAACCGCGTTTCCGCAACCGCTGAGGCCACCGTCGTCAAACAAATCCCCGCCGCCAAGCATTTATGGAATTTCACGGCCCCCCCTCTTGAATCGAGTTGTTATTGCGCCCGCCAATAAGCCGCCCCCGGGGTTTGATGAAAACACCAGGGGCGGCTTGAAGTCTTACTTACCATGTCGTCCCTACGATGGGGGCATCCGGGTATCCGAAAAGCGGGAGCCCCGAAGATTCGCTGTACGCCGACGAAGTCAACGACGTGGGCGCGATGAACAGAGAGATGTCTCGTCCCTTGAACTCATTGGCTTCAAGGGTGAGTTCGATGATCCCCGAATTCGAAGACCATCGCCCATTCCAACATCGCTCCATGTATCCAGCGGCCGTCGTGCCGCTGACCGAGGTTTTATCGTCGAACGTAAGAAATAAGGTGGCTGAACCAGGACCCGGGTAGGGCTCTCCTGGTAGCAGCACATGTCCCTGGTCAAAGACCCCCATGTCCACCGGCATTTTCAGAACCCCGTTGATCCGCAATTGATCGATGGTAGGCATCATCGCGCCGGCGGGGGGGTTCCACACGTAGTGGGAATAGCTGTCCACCCCGTTGGAAAGGACGACGTAGTCCTCCAGCACGTAGGGACTCGCGGCGGAGGGAGCGGGAGAGGCTACCCCCTTGAGCGGGAGCGGCCGGAAACCGCCGTTCCCCCAAAGAGGAAAGCCGGAAAGGTCATTGGGAAGGTTTCGGTCGAACACCTTGCGGAAATAGCCCGTGTCGATGCGAGGCCCGGCGCCATAACCGTCTTCATGGTTTCGCGAATTGTAGACCCAAAACTCAAACTTCGGGCCCACCCAATTGGCGTATTGCTCCACCCGGACTCGACGACCGTAATAATCGATGCCCTCGCCTCCCACCTGTTCATTATCGGTTCGCCCTTGGTTGTAGACCATGTTACGGACGTCGCGATAATTTCCGGTTTCGGCGACTTCGGACCGGTATTTGGCCTTCAAGTCGGAGATCTCCATCGCTTTTAACCCGCTTCCGGCCAGGACGAACATTCCGGCCCAAAACACCCTCGTCCATGATTTCATGATACCCTCCTTGAAACTAAATGGTTCGTTCTACGAACCCTTTCATCAACCGGTCCACCCGTTCCCGTTCGTCGCAGTCCCTCGCTTCGGAAAGACTTGCGGTGAGAAGGGAAGCCGCCCCCCCATTGGGGGAGGCGACCTTCGCGGCCGGCCGCGGCGTCGAGAAGGTCCAAACGAGGACCCCGCACGCCGCCGCGGCCGCCGCTCCCAGCCCGCCCCACGACCAGCCCCGGAGCGTGGACTTCCGCTCCTTTTCCCGGCTCACGCGCGCCCAGAAGCGCGCTTCGAAGGCGGGAGGCGGCAAAACGGCATCCGCCCGGAGGGATTCTTCGTGGAAGACCGCGTTGATGCTTTGGATGACGGACCGATCCTCACGGCAAAGGGAACACCCGGCGATGTGCCGATCCAGATCCTCCTGGTCCGGAACATCTCCCGAGAGCATTCGTTTTTTCGCTTCGCCGCAGTTCATGGTCCGCCTCCTTGCCGATAATACGGTTCCGGACCCCCGTTTCTTACAAAAATCTTTTCATTTTCGATTTGAGCTGATTTCTCGCGCGGATAATACGGACCCCAACCGCCTCCGTCGTAATGCCGAGCCTCCGCCCGATCTCCTCATAGGAAAGCCCCTCCAGCTCCCGGAGGATGAGGACTTGGCTGTACTTCACTTTAAGCCGGGCGACGGTTTCCCAAAGGCGTGCGGCCAACTCCTTTTGCTCAAAGGCGGTTTCTTGGGAAGGGGAAGGATCCGGGGCGGTTTCGGCGGGGGAAACATCCTCCTCTTCGCGGTCGGAAAAAGGGTGGAAGAAGACCTTCCCCCACATTGTCCGGCGGCGAAGAGAATCCATGCACAAGTTCATGGCCACGCGCCAAAGCCAGGCGGCGGCGCCCGAATCGTTTTGAAAATCCGAGAACCGGCGGTGAAGGCGGAGGAACGCTTCCTGGGCGGCATCCTCCGCTTCGGCGGCATCCCCCAGGAGCCCCGCGCAGAGACGAAATATCGCCGGCCACCGGCCCTCAAAAAATAATTCGAAGTCGGACTTCGGCGGAGTCACCCGAGAGGGCCGGCGGGCGCGTCGGAACCGCGGGGGGATGAAAACGTCATGTCGGGACATTTTACGTTCCGCCCCTTTGCTTGACAAGTTAAGAGCTCTTGCGTCCCGTCTTCGCGTGGGGTAGGGTTTGCGCATGGACGAAACTTCACTCCTCCTCGTCACGGGGGCGACCGGGTACATCGGCGGACAACTCTTGAGGGTCCTCCAGGCCGAGGGGCGACGCGTGCGGTGCCTCGTGCGGAACCCGGACGCCCTGTCCGTCCCCCCGGCGCCCGCCACCGAAATCTGCGCCGTCGATGTCCTGGACGGGAGCCAGTTGTCCCGCGCCTTCGCGGGCGTGCACACGGCGTATTACTTCGTCCATTCCATGTCGAGCGTCGGAGATTTCGCCTCGGAGGACCGCCGGTGCGCCCGGAATTTCGGGCGCGCCGCCCGCGAGGCCGGCGTCCGGCGCATCATCTACCTGGGCGGATTGGGGGACGATGCGGGCGGGCTCTCGCCGCATTTAAGAAGCCGCCACGAGGTGGGGGACGTGCTTCGCGAATCCGGCGTCCCCGTCGTGGAATTCCGAGCTTCGGTGGTGATCGGGGCGGGGAGCCTGTCCTTCGAGCTGATCCGGAGCCTCGTGCTGCGGCTGCCCGTGATGATCGTGCCGCGGTGGATGGAAAATCCCACCCAGCCGATCGGGACGGAGGACGTGATCGCGTATTTCCTGGCCGCGCTGGATCTGCCGGAAGGGGAGAACCGGTTATTCGAGATCGGCGGGCCGGACGTCGTGACCTACGGCGACTTGGTCAGGGAGTACGCCCGCCGGCGGGGCGTCAAGCGGCTCATGATCCCCGTCCCGTTTTTTTCGCCCCGGTTGTCCGGTTTGTGGCTGAGGCTGGTGGCGCCCCACTACGCCCGCGTGGGCGAGAAGCTGATCGAAAGCCTGCGCAATCCCACCGTGGTGCGGGATCCCGCCGCCCTGCGGGCCTTTCCCATCCGTCCCCGGGGAATCCGGGACACCATCGCCCGTGCCTTGGCCGTCGAGGACGAGAGTTTTTCCTCCGCGCGGTGGACCGACTATTTCCGCCTCCGGCCGGCCTGGAGGCATTGGGGCGGAGCCGTATTCGGGTCGCGCATCCTGGACCACCGGAGCGTGTTCGTGGCGGCGCCGCCGGAGGAGGCGTTTCGAGTCCTCCAGCGCATCGGCGGGAGCAACGGCTGGTATTTCGCCGACGCCCTTTGGAGGTTCCGGGGATTATTGGATCGGCTGATCGGGGGGCCCGGTATGAGGGGGCGGGCGCACGCCGTTGAGTTGAAGGCGGGCGACGCGGTTGATTTCTGGCGGGTGGAATACATCGAGCCGGGCCGGGAACTCCTCCTGCGTTCGGAATTGTGCCTGCCCGGCCGCGCCTGGCTTCAGTTCGAGATCAGGCCCGTGGACGGCGGATGCGTCATCGGCCAGACCGCCTTGTACGATCCCATGGGTTTCCTGGGATTCCTGGCTTGGTATGCGTCTTATCCTTTTCACAAGATGATATTCTCGGGGATGATCCGCGCCCTGTCCCGACGGGCCGGGAGGAGGGAAGGAACCGCGTGAGGTGGAACATTCTGGGTCTCCCCGTGGACGCCGTGGATAGGACCGAGGCCGCGGCCCGCTGCGAGGAATTCCTCGATGGAACAGGCCCGAGGCAAGTCGTCACCGCCAATCCCTTGATGATCCTGGCCGCCGAAAAGGACCCCGGGCTTCGGTCCGCTTTCGCCGACGCGGCCCTCATCGTTCCGGACGGTGTTGGATTGGTCATCGCGGCGGTCCTTCAGGGCCGGAGGGGGACCCGTGTCCCCGGCATCGAACTGATGGAGCGCCTTTGCGCCCGCGCGGCGGAAACGGGCCGGACGGTGTTTCTCCTGGGGGCCGCGCCGGGCGTGGTCGAGGCCGCGTCCCGGCGCCTGGTCGAGCTCAACCCGGCGCTCAAGATCGCCGGAACGCGCCACGGCTATTTTTCCGGCGAGGGAGAGGAAGCCGTCGCCGCCGTGAGCCGCGCTCGGCCCGACCTCCTGTTCGTCGCGCTCCCGACGCCGTTCCAGGACGCGTGGATCCACCGAAACATCGGGAAGTTGGGCGCGAAGGTCGTCATGGGCGTCGGCGGGAGCTTCGACGTCCTTTCCGGCCGGCTCCGGCGGGCGCCAAGTTGGATGCGGTCGCTGGGCCTGGAATGGCTGTTCCGCCTGATTCAAGAGCCTGGCCGCTGGCGGCGGATGCTGGACCTGCCGATATTCCTGGTTCGCGTCCTCCAAGACCGTGGCACGGACAACTTGCACGCGCTCCCGGCGGGCGGGAAGACATCGCACGGGCAAGATGCCCGTGCCACAAAAGGCCCGAAGAACTCGTGACGCCCCCGTTGTCGCGCGATTCAGATAAATGCACAATTGTCCCCGTAAGGGGGGGGGGAGTTATCCTTGGAGGTTCACATGATCCCGCCTCTTCCTTTTTCGGCTTCCTTGGTGCTTGTCGTCGAAGACGATGTGCACGTCGCCGAGTTGATCCAGATCTGCCTTCGGGAGGACGGCTATTTGTTCCGCCGCGTCTCCACGGGCGACGCCGCCGTGGCCGTCGCCCGGCGGGAACGGCCCGCATTGGTCATCATGGACATCATGATGCAGGGCATGGACGGATACACGGCCGCCTCAATTTTGGCCGCCGACGAGGCGACCCGGGAAGTTCCCGTCATCGTCATGACGGCTAAGAAAGAGCTTCGGGACGTTTTCGGCATGGCGAGCAACATCGTGGATTTCATTGAAAAACCGTTTGATCCAGAGGATCTCCGCGCCCGCGTGCGCGACGCTATAAAAGGAGTTCGCAAGCTCTGATGGCGGAAAAAAAGGAACCCACGGTTCTTCTGGCCGAGGACGAAAACTCTTCCGCGGACCTGTTCCGCGTCGCCTTGGAAAAGGCGGGCTTCATCGTGCGCCGCGTTGAGGACGGCGAGGGCGCGCTGGAGGCCGTTCGCAAGGAAAAGCCCGACATCATCGTCATGGACCTCATGATGCCCCGGATGGACGGGTTCACGGCCGCGACCCACCTGGCGGCCGAGGAGGCCACACGGGGAATCCCCATCGTCGTGATCTCCGCCAAGGCCGGGATGAAAGACGCCTGCGAAATGTCCCCCAACATCATGGATTTTCTGGCGAAGCCTTTCGCCCCGGAGCGCCTCGCGGAAGCCGTGAAGAACGTCTTGGAGGGAAAAAGGAACATAAACGTGCCGGTCAAGCCGCCTCCGCCTGAACCGGCCCGCGAAGAGACGACGGCGCCCGAAGAAAAAGAGGTTGAGATGGCCGTTCCGTCGGCGGCGGAATATGAGGCGCCCCTTTCGGAACCCGCCCCCAAGCCGGCTCCCGAACCGCCCGTTTCCGAAAAGCCTTCCGCTCCGCCCGTCCCTCCGGCGAAGGAAGAGCGGGGCTCCAAGGAAGAGTCAAAGCCCCCCGCGGCGCCGGAGCCGGCGCCGGACGCGCCCATCGAGGACCTGATGGAGCAGCGTCGGTCCAAACTCCAGAAATACCGGGACACGGGGCTCAATCCTTATCCGACCCGCTACGATGTGACGGCCCAGGCCGGCGCCGTTTTGCAGAGGTTCGAGTCGCTGGGTACCGAAGCGGCCAGCGAAGAGCTGGTCGCCGTGGCCGGGCGGCTCATGACCCGGCGGGACATGGGCAAGATCATTTTCGCCCACGTCCAGGACCGGACCGGGCGGATCCAGGTGTACCTCCGCAAGGACGAACTGGGCTCGGCCTTCGCCTTTTTCAAGGAGCACGTTGATTTGGGGGACCACGTGGGTTTCGCGGGGACGCCGTTCCGGACCAAGACGGGGGAGATCACGATCCGCGCGGCGTCCTGGAGGCTCCTGTCCAAGACCCTGCGGCCCCCGCCGGAGAAGTTCCACGGCATGACGTCCGTCGAGGAGCGGTATCGCCGACGCGAGGTGGACCTGTTCAGCAACGAAGACGTCCGCGAACGGTTCCTGCACCGGAGGTCCATCGTCTCCACGCTTCGAAGGATCCTGGAAGGCAAAGGGTTCGTCGAGGTCGAAACCCCCATGATGCAGTCGGTGCCGGGCGGCGCCGCCGCGCGGCCCTTCATGACGCACCACGAGGCTCTCGACCAGGACCTCTATCTCCGAATCGCGCCGGAACTCTATTTGAAGCGCCTCCTCGTCGGGGGCTTGGAGCGGGTTTTCGAGATCGGCCGGGCTTTCCGCAACGAGGGGATCGACACCCGGCACAACCCCGAATTCACCATTTTGGAATGTTACCAGGCCTACACCGACTACAAGGGAATGATGGAGCTGGCCGAGGAGCTGATCAAGACGTGCGCGGCGCAGGTCCGGCGGGGGACGGAGAACCTCGTCTTCGAATACCGCGGCAAGAAGGCGGACATGGACAGGCCCTTCGCGCGACTCAACCTCGTCGAGCTTTTCAAAGAGCAGCTCCAACTGGACTACTTCGATCTGTGCCGGACCAACGGCTGGCGGGCCGCCTGCGGGAAACTGAACCTCAAGATTTCGGACGCCCTGCCGGACCACAAGTGTTTTGAGGCGATCCTCGACGAAAAGATCCTGCCCGTCGCCGGGCCGGCGGCGTTCCTCTTCGGCTACCCGGCGGCCTTTTCGCCCCTGGCCAAGCAGAACGCCGACCACCCCGAGATCGCGGAGCGCTTCGAGCTGTTCCTCTGCGGGGAGGAGGTCGGCAACGCCTACTCCGAGCAGAACGATCCCGACGTCCAGCGGAAGCACTTCGAGGCCCAGGCGGCCGCCCGCAAGGCCGGGGACGCCGAGGCCATGCCCGCCGACGAGGAGTTCCTCACCGCCCTGGAGCACGGCATGCCTCCCGCCGGCGGCCTGGGGATCGGCGTGGACCGCCTGACCATGATCCTGACGGGCGTGGAGTCCATCCGCGAAGTGATCCTCTTTCCTCTTCTGCGTCCGTCCTAAACTTTATAAGGAGCCGTTCATCGGCCGGGAGGGTCCCAGTCCCGAAAATCAGGGAACCCTCCCGTGGTTCCCCCCCATCGGCCTGCGGCCGATGGGTCCCCCCTTCCGCTACGGGACTGGGACCCTCCCGGCCGCCGAACGGGGTCCATGTGTCATACGTCTTGATGCATATGGGCCGTATGAGGTCTTGGCCACCGGTAAATCCTTGCCTTGCACGACCGGACTTTAGCATCTATAATTGATGCATATCGGTGCAAATGGAGATGCAAAATGGTTCGAACCGTTACCTTGAGGAAAATTCCACCCGATGTGGCCCGGGGGCTCGAAGAGCGGGCGGGCCGCGGCCACACCAGCCTGAACCGGGCCGTCATCGGCCTGCTGGAGGAGGGATTGGGTCTCCGCTCCGGCAATCCGCGCCGGAGCCACCACGACCTGGACCGGCTGGCGGGCGCGTGGAGCCGGGAAGCCGGCAAATCCTTCGATCGTTCCCTTCGCGCGCAGCGGGGGATTGATCGCGAGATCTGGCGTTGACGCGTCTCCTGTTGGACACCTCGGCCTATTCGGCCTTCTTTCGGGGTCACGAAGGCGTGATCGAGGCCTTACGGGAGGCCGACCTGATCGGTTTGTGTCCCATCGTTCTGGGCGAGCTGAAAGCCGGATTCCTTCGGGGAAGCCGGTGGCATAAGAACGAAGCGGAACTGGCGGAATTCATGTCCTCCCCTCGCGTCCGGTTCTTTTCGATTGACGAGGAATCGCCTTCCCGCTACGCCGCGATTTTTTCCACTCTTTTAAAGGCAGGGACGCCCGTCCCCACCAACGACCTCTGGATCGCCGCCTGCGCCATGCAGAATGGTTTGGAGGTCCTCACGACGGACAAGCACTTCAAGGACATCCCCCAGGTCGTTGCCCGCTGGTTCGCGCCCGATCCCGAATGAATCGGGCGACGGGGTCTGAAACGTCATGCGATTCGAACTGACCCTCGCGCTTCGATATTTGAAAGGCAACCGCCACACGCTGGGCGGGACGCTGACGAGCGTCATTTCCGTCGCCAGCGTGACCGTGGGCGTCGCGGCCTTGATCGCCACCCTGGCGGTCATGACGGGGTTCCGCGAGGACATCCGCAAGAAAATATTGGGAACCCAGCCGGCCTTGATCGTGCTCTCGCAAACGGGGACGATGCCCGAGGGCGACTACTCTCCCGTCTTTTCCGACGTCAGGGACGTCCGGGCCTGGTCGCCCTTCATCTTGGAGCAGGGGCTCCTGAAAAGCGGCCGCCGGACACAAGGGGCCGTCGTGAAGGGCGTGGACCCCGACCGCGAGCCCGCCGTGACGGGCCTCTCCTCCCGCGTGAAAACCGGCCGCTGGGAGGCCCTGCGGTCGAGCACGCCGACGGTCCTGTTGGGGACCGAACTGGCGAGCACCCTGGGCGTGGGGGAGGGAGACCATTTACTCCTGGTCGTGCCGTCCCTGTCCGCCGGGCTTTTCGGGGACTTGCCGGTCATGCGCCGGTTTGTCGTCGGTGGAACGGTGGAGACGGGCCTGTACGATTACGACTCCAACCTCGCCGTCGTGTCCTTGGCCTCGGCCCAGAGGGCCTTCGACCGGCGGCAGGCCTGGACCGGCATCGGCGTCAAAGTCCGGGACCCCGACGATCCCTTCGACGCCGCTTTCCGCATCCAAAAGAACATGGGTTCCTCGGTTTACGTTCGGTCCTGGCTGGCCATGAACCGGAACCTGTTCTCGGCTTTGAAGCTGGAAAAGGCCGTCATGTTCCTGATCCTCACCCTGATCACGCTCGTGGCCGCGTTCACCATCTTGTCCAACCTGATCCTCGTCACCGCCCAGAAGACACGGGAGATCGGAATCCTGAAAGCCATGGGCGCCACGGATGGGATGATCCAGCGCACGTTTCTGCTGAAAGGAATTCTATTGGGCTTGTTCGGAACGGGGGCCGGAACGGCCTTGGGGCTGGCGATTTCCTGGCTGCTGAAGGCTTATCCGGTCGTCAAACTTCCGGCGGACGTTTATTACGTCGAGAGGCTCCCCGTCACGGTCGTGCCGTCGGACGTGATGATGGTGGTCGGGGCGGCGCTGGCCATCGTCTTGGCCGCCACCATTTACCCGGCAAGGATCGCGGCCAAACTGGACGCTTTAACGGCGATCCGGCAATGAAAGGTGTCTCTTTAGCGTTCCAAAATGTCCGTCGGACCCGCTCGGCGCCAAAGGCGCCGAGCTCTACGGGGCGCCGTGTGCCGCGTAGGCACACGTTCGGCGCGCCCGGTTGTAACCGGGCCGGCTTTCCGACCCCTCTGGGGCCGGAAAGCCCACCATCTCTTCGACTATGGTCCCCCCCCGACCGCGCCAGCGAGAAGTGCCGCGTGGGAGCGGCCACGGTCCGCCGAACACTTTGGAACGCTAAAGAGAT
>Ga0182021_10008448_pt1 | contig 12191 bp, 10 predicted proteins | sample 612E3MmetaG_FD_120493 | JGI IMG/M metagenome (GOLD analysis project Ga0182021, IMG submission 120493) | Permafrost microbial communities from Stordalen Mire, Sweden - 612E3M metaG (Illumina Assembly) | ecosystem: Environmental > Terrestrial > Soil > Wetlands > Permafrost | place: Sweden...
CATCGTAATCGTAATATCTTCTAGGCATCCCTTTAAACCCAAGGTAAAACATTGGTCCATAAAGTGTTATAAAGCCAATAAAGAACAGGACCAGCCCAATATTTGCCCATCTCGTATCATACATTTTTCCAGTAATTTTAGGATACCAGTAATGCATGGCGCCAAAAAAAGCAAACCCTGTTCCCCCGAATACAATAAAGTGGAAATGGGCAACAACAAAATGAGTGTTATGCAGATGCACGTTGGCAGCCAGAGAGCCTAAGATAAGCCCTGAGAATCCTCCTATCATAAAAACAAAGATGAAAGCTATTGCCCAGTAGAAAGGTGTTTGCAAGTCAAGTGAACCCTGGTGCATAGTTGATATCCAGTTAAAGACCTTGATAGCACTGGGGATAGCAACCAGAAATGTCAGAAGCGAAAAAGTATAAAGAGCGGTTCCGCTCATTCCTGAGGTAAACATATGATGGCCCCAAACAAAATAGCCCACGAAAGCAATTGCCATTGCCGAAGCGACCATGAATTTGTATCCGAATATTGTCTTATGGGAAAATGTTGTTATGATCTCTGAGATGGCTCCCATTGCAGGGAGTATCATGATATAGACAGCCGGATGGCTGTATGTCCAGAATAAATGCTGATAAAGAAGGGGATCCCCTCCCAGGGTCGGATCAAAAAATCCTATATGAAGGGTTCTTTCAGCCACAATCATTAGTAAAGTAATACCTATAATTGGGGTAGCCAGTAATTGAACCCAACCGGTAGCATAAAGTGTCCAGGGGAACAAAGGCATTTTGAGCCAGGTCATACCCGGAGCACGCATCCTGTGCATGGTGACCAGAAAGTTCAAGCCTGTAAGTATCGATGAAAAACCGAGAACAAATGCTCCGAAAACTGCAGGAAGCATATTCCCGGTTGTCCTGAAACTGTAAGGAGCGTAAAATGTCCATCCCGTATCAGGAGGTCCCTGTCCGGCAAACTGAGATATCAGGACGAGGGAAACTCCAGTGACATACAAATACCAGGATAGAAGATTAATTCTTGGGAATGCTACGTCTTTTGCTCCGATCATAATGGGTAACAGAAAGTTGCCAAAAACTGCAGGAAGGCCAGGAATAACTACTGCGAAAATCATTACAATTCCATGAAGGGTAAAAAAGGCATTATATGTTTCGGGATTCATAATTGTTTTCCCCGGTGCTATCAATTCGAACTTCATCAGTAAACCCAGGGTGGCCCCCACGGCGAAGAAGGTAAGAATTGAAAACAGATACAACAATGCTATTCTCTTGTGATCAGTGGATAATATCCAGGCAAAGATTCCTTTATATTTTCCTTTAAATTCAAGAAAACTTGGTTCCATAATTCCTGGCTGAGTATTCATTTGGTTACCTTGGTATTTGTTTTTATCCTTGAAAATGCCAGTGCTAAAAATATTAAAATAACTATAAATGAGATTACAATTGCAGACACTCTTGTGACATTGAAGACAAACTGATTCCCTTTACTGTCGTAACCATAACAAACTGCGAGAAGGCGGTTGATACTCGGACCGATTTTGCCCTTGGCTGCCTCAACCATTGTTATCTTTATATCAAACGGAAGGAAATCAATGCCTCGCAGGTAGCGAATAATCTTTCCATCGGCAGCAAGAGCAATCAGACCTGTAGGATGCACAAACTGATCATTTACCTTTTGATAATTGAAGCCGACAGACCTGGTTAACTTATTCAGGTTTACACTATCAGATACAAAAAACTGCCAGTTTTTAGCTTCCTCCTTTTTCTTCATTGTGCTTAAGTAGCTCTCTTTTTTGTTAATACCCAGCTTAATCCTTTCGGAAGGATCAAAACTAACAGTTATAACTTTGTAGTCTTTGCCAAGCTGCAGATCCACTCCATCGATGAATTTTGAAACACCCCACATAAGGGGACTGCAAGTTCCGGCACACTGAAAATAAACGAGGTTAAGAATAGTCGGTTTATCGATCACATCCTTCAGAAGAACCGTATCGCCTGCTTCGTTGACAAGCCTGACTCCGAGATCAACGTATTGTCCCTGTTTCTCATCGAAACCGACCTGCATCTGCTGATCAAAGAGAGGTGTCTGGGAATAAGAATTTAAACTTATAACACAGACACATAATGAAAGGTATACCTTAAACTGCCTCATTTTTTTCGGGTTTTTCTTCTTCTGCATACATACCGGAAATCATTAATGAACCGCCCATAAGTGAAATGTCTTTAAGGAGTCCGATTATTGTAATTGTTTTATCCGCATCGGTAAACAGGTGCGGGATGTGAATTGTAATAATAAAAATAAAAAGCAATCCTGCCAGCAATAAGGTGGAAAATTTCACAAGTATTTTCGTAATTATACTAATACTGGCAGCTATCAGCATTATACCTGTCAGGATTATAGTATATGCCCCCAGTGGAACAAATGATGTAAGCATACCAAGATAATAATTAAGCATCAGGAAATGATTAATCCCGAATAGAGCAAAAGGAATCGCAAACAATATTCTGCCAATTGTGGTAAGCTTTTTCATATTATTTTCTTAATTGCCTCGTTAAGTTCTGCTGTATAAATGTAAGAAATTTTTTTGTCCCGGCTTAAAAGTGACTTAAATCATGCAGCAAGGCATTTTTTGTTGGTTAAATATTGAACAAAGAATGAGGAAGAATGTTATTGAATAAAAACATAATATGGAAAGAAGAAAATTTTTTAAGGCAGTCGGGTTAATGACTGCTGCTGCCTACATCAGCCCAAAAGTATTTGGTAATGAACAGGGAACAGTTAAAACTTCATCGATTGAAGGAGTTCCCCCTGCAGAATTCCCTCCTTTGCCTTTTGCATATAATGCCCTTGAACCATACATCGATGCCAGGACGATGGAGATACATTATGATAAGCACCATCGTGCTTATTATACGAACTTCATGAATGCCGTAAAGGGAACTCCACTTGAAGGGAAACCTCTTGGTGATATTTTTGCCACCATGTCAAAACAGACAGATGCAGTAAGAAACAACGGCGGAGGTTATTATAACCACTTGTTTTTCTGGAAAAATCTGGGTGCAGGATCAACAGGGCCCGCCGGTGACCTTTCAGCTGCTATCACAAAAACATTTGGCTCCTTTGACAAGTTTAAGGAAACTTTTACCACTGCAGCCAAAACAAGGTTTGGAAGCGGATGGGCATGGTTATATCTGGGTGCTGACAAGAATTTAGCAGTTACAAGCTCTCCAAATCAGGACAACACACTGATGGATTCATCCCCTGTCAAGGGCATTCCTCTTTTGGCACTGGATGTATGGGAACATGCATATTATCTTAAATATCAGAATAAAAGACCCGATTATATTGATGCATTCTGGAATGTTGTGAACTGGGAAGAAGTTGGAAGAAGGTATCAGGCAGCTCTGAAAGGATGATCTTTTTTTGCCTCTTCATCCTGCCCTTTCTCACAAGGGTGAAGGGGGTAAGAGGAAGATGATCAAGTCATAAAGTCCCTCTCTTCTGGGGGAGGGATTTAGGGAGAGGAAAAAATTAAGTATACAGAAACCTCTTTATCTTCAGAGTAGCGGTTTTCTGAAACGGATAAGGCTGAAGTACAACCTTTTGTATCTGGCTGAACTTATTAACCTGAGAATTCACATAAAGTTGCAATTCTGTCAGCACTTCATCAACTTTAAGCTCAACCTGCCTTGTCATATCCTGTTTCTGGCGTGTCATGTCTTGTTTAATAAGCTGATATTTTTTCTCCAGCTCTTCCATGTTTATATGAACCAGAGCAACAAGTTTTCCTTTTTGCTGAACAACCAGCGAATCAACAACAAACCTGAAATTATTTATAATTGACTCAATTTCTTCAGGGTAAATATTTTCTCCACTGGCTCCGACAATCATATTCTTTAATCTTCCTTTTATGTAAAGATTGTTATTCCGGTCAAAGGCTCCAAGGTCTCCGGTTTTAAACCACCCGTCATGTGTAAGAACCTCTTTGGTCATATCAGGTTCTTTATAGTAACCTTTCATAATGTTCGGTCCTTTTGCCCATATTTCACCCTCTCCGGTATTTTTGTCAGGGTTATTTATAATTAGTTCTATATCTTGGATTGCGGGACCTGTTGACTCAAAAACTGACTTCTGGGGATTTGCTCCTGCAAGAAGAGGGGCTGTTTCAGTAAGACCATAACCGACTGCATATGGGAATTTAGCTTCACGCAAAAACCTCTCAACAGTTTTATTAAGTTTAGCACCGCCGATACCAAAAAATTTGAGATTGCCACCAAAGGTTGTAACCAATTTCTTGCCGGCTGCAACATTGAGCATTTTTCTGATAAAGGGTATTTTATATAGCAGGTTCAATATCATGCTGTCCCTGAAGGTTGGCAGTATTTTATTAAAATATATTTTTTCCATAATAAGAGGAACAGTCAGCATCATGGTAGGTTTAACCTCAGCCATTGCAGGAATAAGGACAGTTGGTGTTGGTGGTTTTCTCAGGTAATAAACGCATGAACCTCCAAGGAGAGGGAGAACCAGGCCTAAAGTATTTTCATATGTATGCGACAGTGGCAATACCGATAAGAACCTGTCGTTCTCATCTATTGGTTGTATTACCATCCCCTTCATAGCATTGAAAGTGATATTTTTATGTGTCAGCATAACCCCTTTGGATCGACCTGTAGTGCCGGAAGTATAAATAATTGAAGCAAGATCTTCTTCTTCCACATTATATTTTTTCTCAGGAAGAGCAGAGTAGTCAAATTTAACCGAACTCTTTTCAGGTTTGATCAGGGAAAAATCCTCAATCAGAATAGTCGTTTTCAGAACTTGAGATTTAAAACCTTCAATCCGGGATTGCAGAGTATTTGATATAAATATTGCCTTAGAACCTGAATGGTCAAGCACATTAGCGATCTCTGTCGGGGAAAAATCCGGAAGAATCGGCACAACCACCGCACCCATAAAAGTAATTGATAAGTAGGCAATTGCCCAGTTTGGCATATTTAAGCTCAGGATTGCTATCTTATCTCCGGGACAGATCTCATTCTTTTCCAGGAAAGCAATTACACTCTGGATTTCCTTATTTACTGTTTCATAAGTCTTTGGAACTTCCCCCACAAAAGCATATGCATTGTGGTTACCAAACTTTCTTAATGTTTCATCAAACATCCAGGGAAAAGTCAGCCTGTTCTCAGTATTATCCATTATCCCTTATTCTAAAGACAAGTATAAACTGCAAAGGTAAGGAATTATTGATTTCAGAGGCTTAATCGGGCTATATATTAGCTTAAAAACGTAAAACCGGGTCCAAACTTTAAACCTTTATCAGTCAGAATGGTTAATATTGTATATTATTTTCAACTATAGTTTTATGAGTCATTTAATAAGAGTAACTAAAGAATTTCCTTTTGAAATGGCACATGTTCTCTGGAACTACGATGGCCCTTGCAGAAATGTTCACGGTCATTCTTATCGTCTTTTTGTTACTATTTCAGGATTTCCTTCTGACAATCCGAATAATCCTAAAAACGGCATGGTAATGGACTTTAGCGATTTAAAAACCATTGTCAAAAACAAAATAGTTGACGTATTTGATCATTCTGTGGTAGTGAGTCAAAGTGAGGACAAGGATAAAACAGAAATGTTTAAGAAGTTGTTTGGAAATACAGTTGTTGTTCCCTATCAGCCTACCTGTGAGAACCTGGTTGCCGATTTTGCAGCAAGGATTGAGAAACTTCTCCCTTCCGGAGTTAAGTTGCACAGCCTCAAACTCTACGAAACTGCAACCTCATTCGCTGAATGGTATGCAAGTGATAATAAATAATAAGTTTAAAGTGAGCTAAAGTTTAAAGGGCCTAAAGTTAAAAAATTGAAATTTTCATTATTGATAAACTTTAGACACTCTAGGCACTTTAGGCACTCTAAACTATATTCATCATAATTAATAAAATAAATATATATATGAATGACAATACTTCTAAAAAGCTATTCTTACTGGATGCATATGCTCTTATTTTTCGTGCCTATTACGCATTCATAAAAAATCCAAGGGTTACATCAAAAGGCTTAAATACATCTGCCATATTCGGATTTCTGCTTGCGCTTGAGGAGGTTCTCCAGAAGAGGAAACCAACACATATTGCTGTTGTTTTTGATACTCCCACACCAACATTCAGACATGAAATGTTTAAGGAATACAAGGCACACCGAGATGAGACTCCGGAAGATATTAAAAAAGCAGTTCCGTACATAAAAAGGCTTGTTGAGGCATACAAAATACCTGTGATTGATTATCCGGGATTTGAGGCCGATGATGTTATCGGCACACTGGCCAGGCAAGCATCGGAACTCGGTTTCACGACTTATATGATGACACCCGACAAAGACTATGCTCAGCTCGTCTCTGAAAACGTATTTATGTTAAAACCTTCGAGAAGCGGTAATGAGTCGTTATTATGGGGAGTTGAGGATGTACAAAAGGAATTCAGTGTCGAACGGCCGGAACAGGTAATTGATATTCTGGCACTCATGGGTGACACGGCAGATAATATTCCCGGAGCTCCGGGAGTTGGACCAAAAACAGCCATGAAACTTATTGGTGAGTATGGCAGTGTCGAAGAACTTTTCAAACATACAGATAGTCTGAAAGGGAAACTGAAAGAGATTATAGAAAACAACAGGGAACAGATTGAAATGTCTAAGAAACTGGCTACAATAGAACAGTTTGTACCCGTTGAGCTGAACGAGACCGCACTCGAGCTGGAAATACCCGACCCAGCTAAACTAAAAGTGCTTTTTGATGAGCTTGAATTTAAAACAATTGCCGCAAAAATACTCTCGGAAATCGATAAGTCAGAAAAGCCGCGGGAAACGGAAAAGTTATTTTCTTCCCCTGCTGATTCCCGGCAAGGATCCCTTTTCGGAGATGAGACAGATACTAATACCACAGAAAAAAAATCTATAGAAAATGTTGACCACAAATATGTACTGCTTGAAAGCAATTCAGAAATTAAAGAATTTGTTAAAAAGGTTAACAAGCTGGACGAATTTTGTTTTGATAGTGAGACTACGAGTATTGACCCGCTTGACGCAGAACTTGTTGCTCTGACATTCTCGTGGGGAAAAGGAACAGGTTATCTGATCCATTTTCCTGAATCACAAAAAGAAACAATTACTATTCTGGAAATCGTCAGGCCGGTCTTTGAAAATCCGGATATACGTAAGATTGGTCAGAATATGAAATATGATATCCAGGTCCTGGCTAATTACGGGATTGAGGTAAGAGGTCCTCTGTTCGATACTATGATTGCCCATTATCTTCTGGAGCCTGATATGCGCCATAACATGAACCTGCTGTCGGAATCATATCTTGGCTATAGCCCTGTGCATATTGAATCTCTTATAGGGGAAAAAGGGTTCAATCAGAAAAATATGCGGTCAGTGCCGGTCGACAAGCTGATGGAATATGCTGTGGAAGATGCAGATGTGACTTATCAGCTTAAAATGATCTTTGAACCAAAAATAATATCCGGGGGATTAGCTGAACTGGCCCGGAATATCGAGATGCCACTGATCAGTGTGCTTGCTGCAATGGAAAGAAATGGTGTGAAACTGGATCTTGAAGATCTGAAGGCTATTACCATAAATCTCAGGGAGGATATCATCTCACTTGAGAAAGAAATATATGCACTGGCCGGAACGGAGTTTAACATATCCTCCCCAAAGCAGCTTGGTGATATTCTGTTTATCAGACTTAAACTTGATGAAAAGGCAAGGGTTACCAAAACAAAACAGTTTATTACAAATGAAGAGATATTACAGAGACTGACAAATAAACATCCGATTATTTCTAAAGTTTTGGAATACAGAGGACTTAAAAAGCTTCTTTCTACTTATGTTGAAGCACTTCCTCTTCTGGTGGATAAAAAATCCGGAAGAATACATACCTCTTACAACCAGGCTGTTGCTGCAACAGGACGATTAAGCTCTAATAATCCAAACCTGCAGAATATTCCTGTAAGAGATGCCAGGGGAAGAGAAATAAGAAAAGCGTTTGTTCCTGAAAAAGGTCATGTTTTCCTGTCTGCAGACTATTCTCAGATCGAGCTGAGGCTTATGGCACATCTGAGCAAGGATGCAAGTATGATAGCTGATTTTCTCTCGGGAAATGATATTCATGCAGCTACGGCCTCTAAAATATTCGGAGTAGAGATTGCTGAAGTAACTCGGGAAATGCGAAGCAGGGCAAAAACGGCAAATTTTGGTATTATCTATGGAATATCATCTTTCGGACTTTCGGAGCGGCTGACAATCGGGAGAAAAGAGGCAAAAGATCTTATTGACGGATATTTCAATTCATACCCTGGAGTCAAGATCTATATGGATGAGAGCATAAGAAAGGCCCGGGATCTCGGATTTGTGACGACTATGTTTGGTCGCAAAAGGTATCTGCCTGATATTCATTCCCGTAATCAGGTGGTGAGAGGAAACGCCGAGAGAAACGCAATTAATGCGCCAATTCAGGGCAGCGCTGCAGATATTATTAAGATCGCCATGATTAGAATTTTTGACAGGATGAAATCAGAAGCGTTTTTATCAAAAATGATCCTTCAGGTGCATGACGAACTTATTTTTGAAACAGTAAATTCAGAACTCGAAAAGCTTAAGGACCTGGTTATCTTTGAGATGTCCAATGCAGTAAAACTTGATATCCCTCTTAAAGTTGATTGGGGAACAGGAAATAACTGGTTTGAGGCACATTGATGTGCATACCCCCTGTCACGCTTTAGCGTGACATCCCCCTAAAGGGGGAATTGTACTGTGGAACTGAGAGGAATTTCACTCGTGGACAGAGAACAAACCCCCCTTTAGGAGGGAAGGGGGGCAAAAAAGGAATGAGGAAAAAATATAATAAATGCAAGTAAAAGTTTTATTCTTCGGTGTGCTGGCAGAGGTTTCAGGAACCTCGATTAAACATTATGAAAATGTCAAATCTTTAGCCGATCTCAAGTTAAGGATTCTGGATGATTTCCCGGAAATCGTCCATTACAGTTTCCGGTATTCAGTTAACAGCGAGATAACTGATGATGAACCTGTTCTGAAATCAGGAGACGAAATCGCTTTATTACCTCCATTTGCTGGTGGTTGAGATAACTACCGGCGATTCAAAGAACAACACATGGAAGAAAACAATTTAATATCAGGCCCCATATCTCAAAAGATAATTTCAGAGGTTATTTTAAGGATAGGACGGTATAAAGATGCAGGCGGCAATATGCTGTTTCTTGGACAAGTCAGGGCAGACGAGACCCAAGGAAAAAGAGTGAAGGCAATAGAATACTCAGCCTATACAGAAATGGTTAATGCCGAAGCGGAGAAGATTAAAAGGACAATTTTATCCGAGTTTGGTGATGTTAAATCAATCGTGATTGTTCATTCAACCGGCGTTGTAAATGCTGGGGAGATATCTCTTTTAGTTCTTGTTTGTTCGGGGCACCGGCAGCAGGCAGTACAGGCATGCAGCAAAACAATTGAACTGATCAAATCGAATCTGCCTGTCTGGAAAAAAGAGATCTTTGAAGATGATTCTCACACATGGAAATAAACCAAGTATCCGGGTTTTAGCTATTGACCATTTATTCGAAAGAGATTCCGAACGAAATGAGGAATCTCATGCAAACTAACAATGCACTTTCGAGGAATTCTGGCGATCCTAGAGAGGCTCCATATCTTTTCTCACAAGGGAAGTCTCGGGTTTAGAGTTCTTCGAATCCGTTTTCCGTGTAACCAGAATAGAGCCGGCTGTTCCTTTAAGTATGGAGCTATATTCCTCTTTATTATTTAATATATCCCTTGCCTTTATTACTTGTTCATCACTTTTAATTGTCCATTTGATCGCTCCGTCTTCATAAAAATAACGGCTTATGATCTCGTCTTCAAGAAGATCGGATATCTCCGGACGGAATATTTTAAGATCCTGTTCAAGGCTGTGGGCAACATCTTTCTCGAGAGTGTTAAACAGGTCTTTATGAATTTCATAATATTTTTCCTTTTTTGCATTGGTTATGAGTTCATTTAATGACTCCTCTGTACTTGTCTTGTAATTGAATTTACGATTCATCAAAAAGGTTTTAAAGTCCTCATAATCATGGTCAGTGAGAGTAAATTGTTCAGGAGTTTTAATATCCGGGTGAGCCCAATAATAGTTTGTTGCAAAATCAAATATGAAGTTCCTGACGTAAAGCTCCGATGATATCTGGCTCAACGGGTCAGGTAAAATCTCGATGTCGGGTGCTATACCTCCGCCATCTTTTACAATCCGCCCATTCCTGGTTTTAAATTCAGATACGAGGGAGTCGGGAATTATGCCAACACTGCCGTCCTCATTCGGGTGCGAAAAATCTCGTGCCTGAATACATCTTCCGCTTGGTATATAATATTTAGCTGTAGTGACTTTAAGCTGAGTATTATAGCTTAAAGGCCGGGTTATCTGTACCAGACCCTTTCCATAAGAACGCTGGCCAACAATTATTCCCCGATCAAGATCCTGAATTGCACCGGCTACAATCTCAGAAGCAGATGCAGAACTCCTGTTTATTATTACAGCGAGCGGTATTTTCTCATCAACCGGCTGTTTGGAAGTTTTAAAATCTTCATCAAACTGTTTGACTTTACCTTTCGTTGAAACAACTTCGGTTCCTTCAGCTGTAAAAAGATTTACTATTTCAACAGCTTCTGTAAGTAAACCACCCGGGTTTCCTCTCAGGTCAAGAATAATCTGTTGGGCATTCTTGTTTTTCAGATCAATCAGCGCTGTCTTTACATCATCAATGCAGTTTTGAGTGAAATTGGTAAAGCGGATATATCCGGTTTTTGAGTCTATCATACCATAGTAAGGAACGGGGGGCATGACAATCTTTTCACGTTTGATAGCCAATTCATCTTCCTTTCCGTTTCTGTCAATTGTTAGCGTGATATCCGTTCCGGGATTCCCTTTAAGTCTTTCGCTCACCTTTTCTGTTGGCAATCCCTTGAGTGAAACACCATCTACTTTTTTCAGGAGATCGCCGGGTTTAATTCCTGCCTTGTCTGCAGGAAAACCTTTGTATACTTCACTGATTACAACATAATCTCCGGAATTTCTTACAAGCGATCCGATTCCTCCATATTTACCCGTAGTCATTATCGCAAATTCATCAGCCTCCGATTCGGGGAAATATACCGTATAGGGATCAAGCGTTTTGAGCATGTTGTCCATCCCGGTTTTAATAAGTTTATCAGGATCAATATCATCCACATAGAAGGTGTTCAACTCCCGGAAGAGCGAAAAGAAAATATCAAGATTTTTAGCTATCTTGAAATCCCTGGTTTCCTGAGTCACCAGAAACCCGGTGCTGATTCCGACTATCAGCAAAAGTGAAACCACTATTATAATCTTTACAGAATGTATTTTTTTCATAACCGGATTTGCTTAATTAAGAATCGCGAAATTAATAAGAAATTTCGGGAAGAGTTTTGATAACGAAACAATTAAGACATATTTAACATATATGTGAGTCGGAAGACCGAAGTCGGAAGACCGAAGTAAAAAGTTAAATTTAGTCTCAATCCCCTGATTTCTGATCTCCTGTTGCCAACTTCTGACTTCCGACTTCTGACTTCCGGCTTGTAAGGACTATCAGTTTGTTTATCACCTCTTTAATCGATTTTTCAATATTTAAATAATCAGGAACTACGTTCCCTCTTACAATAACAACAAATGCTATCTGAATGTTTTCCCTTATAAGGTGCTCGTATAGTGACGATTTGTTTTTGCGGTAGGCTTCCCTCATTCTTCTCTTGATCAGGTTCCTGGTTACAGCCAGCCTGAATCCTCGTTTTGAAACGCTGAATGCAACCTGCGCCGCAGATGAAAGTGTATTCGGACCTATGTTCCAGACCACCTTAAAGAGGGAATTGTAGAAAATATTTCCGTTTTCAAACAGTGTCCCGATTGTTTTCCTGCTGCAAAGTCTTTCAGACTTATGAAAGGTCTCTCTGGTGGTATTCATTTTATATGTGTACGGACGTTGCTTGCAACGTCCGTACTAAATTTCGTGGCTATGCCAGTATTTTTAAAACTACTTTAAATTTTTGTTGTAGTCTTTAAGGAAGTCATCAAGAGCCATTGTCATTGAAGG
>Ga0182021_10008449_pt1 | contig 12190 bp, 13 predicted proteins | sample 612E3MmetaG_FD_120493 | JGI IMG/M metagenome (GOLD analysis project Ga0182021, IMG submission 120493) | Permafrost microbial communities from Stordalen Mire, Sweden - 612E3M metaG (Illumina Assembly) | ecosystem: Environmental > Terrestrial > Soil > Wetlands > Permafrost | place: Sweden...
GATCGATGTCACTGAGGGCCTGCTGTCCCACGCGCCGATTGCCGCCATCACCACACGCGACATCGCCCGAGCCGCCGAGGTCTCCGACGGCGTCCTCTACAACTACTTCGATGACAAGACCGCGCTGATACTGGCGGCCCTGGTGCGTCGCTACCACCGCCTGGCCCGACGTTTCTACGACTCGCTCCCGGAGGCAGGCGCGGCGACCGTCGAAGACAACATCGTGGCCTTCGCCAAAGGGCTGTTCGATCTCCTGGACGAGGCCCTGCCGACGGTAGCGGGGCTGTTGACCGAGCCCGTGCTCTTCCACCGCATGCTCGACGAGATCCACCGCGACGAACTGAGCCCCCAGCTCATGCAGGCTCGGCTGGGTGAGTATCTGATAGAAGAACAGCGGCTCGGGCGGCTGCCGGCAGTCGATGTCGCTCCGGTTGGCGCACTGCTCATGGGCTCGGTAGCGGTCATGGCGCTGAGCAGTCACTTCGCGCCGATGCCAAACCCAGTGGCCCCATCCGTCCAGCTCCGGCCGATCGTCGCAACGATCCTGCGGGGCCTGGTTTAGCGGTGGGTCGGAGTGCCGCCGGCCAAGCCCGGGCCACGCGGCCTGCAGCACATCGGCGCGCGGCGCCGCGGCTTCAGCTCTTGGGGGACGGGTCGCTGATTCGACCCATGAACAGGATGGCGCCCGTTCCGGTTTCGCGGACGAAGTAGAGGAACGGCTTGTCGACGTGGAAGTCGACATGGGGCGGGGGAGTAGCCGGATCGCCGCCCGTGGTGGCGCCCAGGATTACGGTCACGGCGGAAGCCGTCGTGCCTTCTTCGACGACATCGATGTTCGCCTGATGGATCACGTTGCTGATGTAGAGCCGCTGATCGGACGTGATCCCGGAGAGGTCGGCGGTGGCGGGGTCGAACAGGGCCGACATGCCCAGCGTCTTGAGCACGTCCGAGAGGTTGAACCTGGACTCGGCCGAGAACCGCGGCAGCGTCAGGGACACGTCACGGGTCTGCGATGCCTCGTCGATGGCATGCAGGCGGGCGGCGGTAAGGCCGCTAACGAACGAGGCCATATCGTCCGGGACGACGACCGTCATAGACAGCGACCCGTAGTGTCCGCCCATCGGCACGTCGACTGCCCGATAGCCGGCCCCGGCGGAGTAGCGCAGCCAGCTTTCGATGGCCATCGTCGGGACTGAGACGGCCGATCCGTCGGCCCGGGTGAACGGCTGCGGCTGGGTCAGACTCGGGTCGAACGGCTGAGACCAGCCGGCCTTGAGGTAGATGGCGTTGGCGATGGCGATACGTATGTCGGGCGTGATGTCGCCCGGGTGCAGGACCTCCGGAATGCGCCCCTTGGTCGCGTCGTTTGCCCAGCGGTTGATGGCCTGTCTTGCGCCCTCGGGGTCGTTGATATAGTCGAGGAGCCCGACGCCGGCCCCGAATTCGGAGCTGAGCGCGTCGAGGTACGCGGGCTTCAGGTTCATGCCCTTCTGCGAGAAGACTTCGTTCGCGACGTTCAACTCCACGACCGGCGTCTTGCCGGTTGCGTCCGGGCTGGCCTCCGGATCCACCAGCCCCACGGGCACGGAAGTGGTCTGTGACTGAAGGGCGTGGAGGAGGGCCACGATCTCGGCGCCCTGCCCGGCAGAGCCGAAGTCGTGCATGGCGTTGTCCATCTGGGTTGCGGTGAGACCCACGGCGCCCTGTCGGACCATGGCCAGGGCCAGAGCGATGCTCGCCGGCGAGGCGCACAGGTTGCCGGTCGAGCCGAGTTGACGCAGCAGGTCGAGTCCGAAGTCGTTGAGCTCGCTGCCGGCCACGGTGCCACCGTCGGCGGCCGGAGACAGCACTCCTGCCGTGCCCGTCTCGGTGTCGAAGCCGCCGGGCGCGCTGGTCGCATAGACGCCGGAGCTCCGTGACGCGGAGGCCGAAGGCGAGTTCGACGGCGAGGCCGACGGCCACGCCGAAAGCCACGGCGAGGCCGAAGGCCGGGGTGACGCCGAGTTGGATGGCCACGCCGAGGGCGTCGCCATCGCCGCACCGCAGGCGCCCGACACGATTGCCGCGGTCAGTGCGGCGCCGGCCAGGCGCAATGCCGCCTTCCGCGGCCGGTTCGATGCGCCGCGTGTGCCGACTCGCTGGAACCCTCTTGCGAACATGTCGCGCCCTCCGTCTGTGGCCGGCAAAGCCGAGGCCGTAGAACTACGACGCGGAGCGGCTTCGGTACGTGGCGCCTGGCGTCGGCGGTGCCAGGCGATTATGCTCGGTCGATGGAGCGCTTCATCGACGTCCCCGGCGGTCGATTGTTTGCCATGAGCGAGGGCGACGGCCCGCCGATCGTGCTGATCCACGCCGCCATCGTCGATCATCGGGCCTGGGACGCCATGGTCCCGGGGCTCCTGGCCGCCGGTTACCGTGTCGTCCGCTACGACTACCGGGCCTTCGGTCAGTCCACGACCGGGGACGTCAGCTTCAGCAATCGCGCCGATCTCATCGCCGTGCTCGACTCCTTCGGCATCTCCCGGGCGGCGCTCGTGGGCAACAGCCGAGGCGGGATGATCGCCTTCGACACCGCAATCGAGTTCCCCGAGCGAGTAGTCGCGGTTGTCGGCTTGGGCGCGAGTATCGGCGGTTTCGAGGGCGAGCCGACCCCCGCCGAACTGGCTTTGTTCGAGAAGGCGGACGCGATCGAGGAGGCCCAGCCGCCCGACCAGGACGCGATCGCCGACCTCATGGTTGAGCTGTGGGTCGACGGCCCCGGCCAGCAGCCCGACCGGGTCGATTCTGCGATCCGCGAAGCCGTCCGGACGATGTGCCGGCCGCTGAGCGAACCGGGGCGAATCCGCGGCCGGCCGATCCCTCTCAACCCCAAGGCGAACGACCGTCTGAGCGATCTGCGATGCCCGGTGCTTGCAGTGGCCGGCGAGCTCGATCTCTCAGATATGGCTCAGACCGCGAGGCATCTCGAGGCCGGGGCGCCCAACGCCCGCGCCGTGGTCTGGCCGGATGTGGCTCACATGATCGGCATGGAGGTCCCGGACCGCCTCAACGCCCTGATCGTCGACTTCCTGGCGCCGCTCCGCCCCTGGTAACGGCGAGTGGCCGCGAGCGGCGGCCTGGGAACGCCTACCGCGGGAAGGCGGTTACCTTGACCGCGCGTGGACCTTCCGGGTTGGCTTCGATCTCGAACGAAACGCGCTCCCCGCCGAAGAGGTCCTCGAAGTCGAGGGGACGCTTCACGCCGGCGCGATGGAAGTAGTACTCGGTGCCATCCTGGGCGGCGATGTAGCCGAAGCCGCTCGAGGCTCGAACGTTCTTGACGATGCCGGTGGTCACGGCCTGACGCTTTCTTCTTCCCGAAAGCAATGCAGACGCACGGTCTGTCGGAAAGGGGCCGACCACGCGAGCATCGCCGAAGTGCCGGCGACCGGTCCACGGTACGAGTGTTACGCCCACAACACAATGGCGTTCCTCATCCTGGCGCCGGATTGTGGCGCCCGATGTGGCGCGGGGCCGGCGAGGCGTCCTTCGCGCTTCCGCGTGCCGGGCGGACTCGGCCGGCTCTCGGGTACGATCACGAGATCCCGACTCGGGCCCGACGCCGAACTCGTGGCGTCGCCCGTCGCCGCGCCCTGAGGTCCAATGACCACGCACATCACGGCCGTTACGTTCGATCTTGGCGGCGTGCTCATCGACTGGAACCCGCGCCATCTCTATCGCCAGTTCTTCGGTGCCGACGAGGCGGCCATGGAACGGTTCCTGGCCGACGTTTGCACGCCCGAGTGGAACGCCCAGCTCGATGCCGGCCGCCCCTTCGCCGAGGCCGTGGATGAAGTCCTCCTGGCCCACCCCGACCAGGCCGAGCTGATCACTGCCTACTACCACCGCTGGCAGGAGATGCTGGGCCCGGCGTTGGAGGGGACGGTCGCGATCCTGCGCGAGGTGCGAGCGGCCGGGTACGCAACCTACGCCCTCAGCAACTGGTCGGCCGAGACGTTCGAGGTGACGCGCCGGCGCTACCCCTTCCTCGACGATATGGACGGCATCCTGATATCGGGCGAGGTGGGCGTTGGCAAGCCCGATCCGGCGATCTTCCGCGCGTTCCTGGCGCGATTTGGCCTGGTGGCAGGCGAAACGGTCTTCATCGACGACTCGGATCGGAACGTTGCCACAGCCGCGTCGCTCGGTATCGTCGCGATCCAGTTCAAGGGAGCGGCTCTGCTGCGTGCGGATCTGCGGAACCTGGGGTTGCCGATCGCGGGCTGACGCGCCCAGAGGCCATCGGGGCTCCCGGCCCGGTCTCACCTGCCGATCGCGCGCATTGCCACCGCACGGGTCGCGGCCGGTCCTGGTCATTCTGAATCCGGAACGTTACCGATCGAGCGAAGCGATCGTCCGGCCGACTGTCGATTCCGGCACCTCGCGATCGTCGTTCCGGTAGCGGTGGGCAGCTGCGTCCACCGTCGAACTTCGGGAGGCGTCGCGTGCGCTACATGCTCCTCATCTACGGCGAGGAAACCCAGCCCGACGGCGCGTCCGGGGATGGAGGCGACTCGCCCGAGATTTCGCCGCCCTGGATGGAATACACGACCTGGTTGCTCGATCAGGGCATCCACTCCGGCGGCGAACGACTGGCCACATCCGGCTCCGCCACAACGGTGCGTGTACGGGACGGGAACCGCCTGATCACCGACGGCCCCTATGCGGAGACGAAGGAAGCGCTGGGCGGGTACTACATCATCGAATGCGAGAACCTCGATGGGGCGCTGGAGGCGGCGGCTCGCTGCCCGGCTGCCGCCGGCGGATCGATCGAGATCAGGCCGATCATCGGCATGCCGGTGCCCGAGACGGTCCGAGCCGACCGCACGGCGGGGTGACGACGTCCCGGCCCGGTCCCAACGAAGCCGCTGAAGCGATCGAGCGGGCCTTTCACGAGGCCTACGGGAGCGTCCTGGCGACGCTGATCCGTTTCCTCGGTGGTGACTTCGACGCCGCGGAGGAGGCGTTGGCCGACGCCTTCGCCACCGCCCTGGAGACATGGCCCCGCGACGGCATACCGGCCGTGCCCGCCGCCTGGCTGACGACCGCGGCGCGCAATCGAGCCCTCGATCGGATCAGGCGTGACCGGCGGCAGGCGGAGAAGCTCGTCCTGCTCGAGCGAGAGCAGGCGGGAAGGGAGGTGACGACGATGCAGCTCGGGACCGAAGGCGGAATCGATGACGACCGCCTGCGCCTCATCTTCACCTGCTGCCACCCGGCCCTGCCCCTCGATGCCAGAGTCGCCCTGACTCTCCGAACGCTGGGCGGCCTCACGACGCCGGAGATCGCCCGCGCCTTCCTCCTGCCCGAGGCTACCCTCGCCCAGCGCCTGGTGCGGGCGAAGCGCAAGATCCGGGAGGCGCGGATTCCATACCGCGTGCCCCTCGGCGAGGAGTTGCCGGCGCGGCTCGACAGCGTTCTGGCGACGCTCTACCTCGTCTTCAACGAGGGCTATCTGGCGAGTGGAGGCGAGGCGGCCGTCCGCCACGAGCTCTGCGCCGAAGCCATTCGACTGGCCACGCTCGTTGCCGATCTCATGGCAGAGCGACCTGAGGCCCACGGGCTGCTGGCGTTGCTGCTCCTCCAGGACTCACGACACGACGCGCGTCTCGCTGCCGACGGCTCGATCGCCTTGCTCGAGGATCAGGACCGCGCCATGTGGGACGGCGCCGAGATACGGCGCGGGCTGGAGGCGCTGGATCGCGGCTTCGACGCGGCCGCTCGACCGTCGCACGCGTCCGTCGGCCGGTACCTGCTCCAGGCGTCGATCGCCGCCGAGCACGCCCGAACGATCGACGGGCGGCCGACCGACTGGCGGGCGATCGCGACCCTCTACGAGGCGCTTGCCCGCATCGACCCTTCGCCGGTCGTGGAGCTGAACAGGGCCGTGGCCCTCTCTCTGGCGGAGGGTCCCGAAGCCGGCCTCCACCTGCTGGACGGTCTGGCGGCCCGCGGCGAGCTGGCCGAGTACCACCTGCTGCCGGCGGCGCGAGCCGACATGCTCCGTCGGGTCGGCCGCTTTCCCGAAGCCGCCGTCGAGTACCGGCGCGCCCTTTCCCTCGCCGACAACGACGCCGAGCGCCGCTTCCTGCGGCGCCGATTGGCCGAGATCGCCGGGTAGCGGACGCGCCGACTCGGGCGGCCACACGATCGGCGACCGCCCGAGTCGGAAATTGACGTTCGGGGACTACATGAGCCCGACGACGTGACCCTCCGGATCCGCGAAGAGCGCGATCGTCGTCTCGGGCGCGACCTGAGTGAGCGGCATGATCACCTTCCCGCCCAGCTTCTCCACCTTCTTGAGCGTGCCCTCGGGATCGTCCGAGTGAACGTAGAAGGTCACGTGCCCGGCGCCGCCGTCCTGGCTCTTGCCGATACCGGCGGTCAGGCCGCTTTCCTCGCGGTGCATCCCGTAGCCGTCGGGGTTGTCGGTGTCGAGGCCCCAGCCGAACGCCTCGGCGTAGAACTTCTGCAGCTTCGCCGCTTCGCGGCCCACCACCTCGACGTGAATGACGTGAGTTGCCATCTGTCTGTCTCCTGGTTTCGACTCGATCTGGAACGACGCCGTCTGGTCGTCCTGCACGCTCGACGTCTCGCTTCAGCCCGAATCGACAGCCGGACCGCAAGATCGACGTTTGGCTAGTCGCTCGGCCGATGTGGCTCGCCTGCCGCGACGGACCCTCGCCCGAACGGTGGTCGGTCGAAGGCCGCTCTCGCAGCGAAGTCGAAGCGCGTGGCATCCTTGCGCCATGGAACTGGTTGCGGAACTCGACGAGCTGGTCTCGACGCTGTCACCCAGGACGCCCGGGGACCTGGACGCACTGGGCTCCGCGGGTCGAGCGCTCGGCATCGAATGGCCGCCCGACTACGTTGCGCTGATGGCGAAACGCGACGGCGGTACGGGCACGCTCGACGGCTGGCCGATCCACCTCTGTCCCGCCGGCAGCCTCGTCCAGGCGAATATCGAGCCCCGGGGCGGCGTCGGCTCGGGCGTGGTCTGGTTCGGCTGGGACGGTCTGGGCGAAGACTACGGGTTCGATCGCGCGACGGGCCGGGTCGTGCTACATGCCTGCGGAGGAGAAGTTGAAGTCTTCCGCGACTCCCTCGCCGATTGGATTCGGCGGCCGCCGGACTTCAGCGACTCACGCAACGAAGCCACGCGCAACCTGGCGCGGGCCGCCGACCGGCACCGGCGCTGGGAAAGGGCGCAGCAACCCGAAGCGCCGCACGGTCGGCGATTTCCCTGGCATCGGCGGTAGCCGGCGCACAGTCGGGCGTGGCGGCCGATCGGCCGGGCGCTACGCAGTCGGCGGAGCGGCCTCTCTTGCCGTCGCATCGTCGAGTCGGAGCCGGGTCCACGAAGCGCCGACCAGCAGAACCTGGAACGCAATATGCAGCCAGGCCAGGGCCGCGAAGACGGCAGCCACCCCGCCGAACACTGAGAGTGCGCCGGTCAGGATCGGCGCGATGAACACCAGCAACTCGGCCAGGGCCGTCAGCACGAGCCCGGCAACGAGGGCGGGCAGCCGAAGGACCGCCAGCGGCACCTTCTCGTTCGGCACGACGCGATAGAGCAAGCCGACCGTGAGCACTACGACCGCCGCCGTCAAGAGCGCGAATGCGGCGAGAGACAGGATCCGCGCGGCGTCCCCGCCGAGACTGGATCCGATCCCGCCGGTCAGCACGGCCTGCACGGCGGCGATGGCGATGCCCGAGAGAAGTCCGCCGACCAGGAGCACGACCGAGACGAACCCGCGCAGGAGACGATCGAACGGTCCTCGCGCGGGGGCGCGGTCGAAGACACGCGCGAGGGCAGTGTCGAGCGCCCCGTAGAAATGGCTGGCGCCCCAAGCCAGGCCCACCAGGCCCACGATCGAGAACGCGCCCGCATGAGCCGCGATGCTATTGAGACCGTTGCTGGCGACCGGTGCCAGAAAAGCGAACTGGCCGGTGAAGCCATCGATGAGCCTCTGGCGGTCCGCCTGGGCCGGGACCAAATAGCCGAAGACGCCGACGGCGAAGAGCAGTCCGGTCAGCCCGGCGAACAGCGCGCTGTAGGCCAGACCCTCGGCCAGCAGACTGCCGCCCGCACGGTTGTACACGGCGAGGACCGCGCGGGGACGCCGAACCGGCGTCAGGTCCAGGATCCAGCCGAACAAATGCCCGAGGATCGACGTTTGCTGTTCGGGCTGGACCATTGGTTGCTCCTCCGCTTGCGCTGTCTCCCGCGGCTTGATCGTTCCGCGGCCGTTCGTGGTTACCGCAATTGTCATGCCCGTGGCCGCCGGATGTTGGGCGGTCCGGCTAGGATCGAGCGATGGAGCACGAAGCCGGCAGCCGACCCGCCGACCGCTTTCGGGTAACGAGGGTGCCGACCGACTCGCTCACGCCGGAAGCGACGGCCGCTATTCGAACACTCTTGTGGGCGGCTTTCGGTGATGGCGAAGATGCGATGCGGGAGGAGGACTGGCAGCACGCGCTCGGGGGCGTCCACTTCCTGCTCGAACTCGACGGTGAGATCGTGGGGCATGCGGCAGTCGTCGAGCGGGAGTTGGAGGTCGATGGGCGGCCGGTTCGGACCGGCTATGTCGAAGCCGTCGCGACCGCGGTCGCGTTTCAGGGCCGTGGGCTCGGGTCGCAGCTGATGCGCGAAGTGAACGCCGACATCCGCGACCGGTTCGAGCTTGGCGCGCTGGGCACGGGACGCCAGGGCTTCTACGAACGCCTGGACTGGGTTACGTGGAAAGGGCCCACGTCGGTCCGCACCGCGGAGGGGTTACGCCCCACGCCCGAGGAAGACGGCTACATCCTCGTCCTGCAGACACCCACGTCGCCCGAGTTGGATCTCACCGCGCCGATCACGTGCCACTGGCGTCCCGGCGACGTCTGGTGACGGCCGAGCCAAAGTACCCAGACACCGATAAGCGGCAGACAAGCGCCGTGGTTCATGGTTAGCGTGGTCTTGTTCCGAGCGATCCATTGACATGCGCTACGGCGCACTCAATACTGCGTCGAGGCGCATCATCATCGTGAGGCACGCAGGGGAATGCAGACGCCGGTAGCCAATCTCATCAAGAGGGGCGGAGACACCTACGCCTCGGTGGCACGTCGGACCGGCTTGCAGGCTCGCACCGTTCGCATGATCGCGACGGGGGAGACGCCGATCGATCGTGTGTCGGTTGGAACCATTCGCCAGCTCGCCTCCGCCCTTGGCGTCAGCCCGGCGCAGCTGATCGAACCGGAAGCGCCGCACCCCGGCGACCCCGCCCTGACGCGCCCGGAGCGGCTGGCCCGGGCAGTTCGAGAGGTGATGTGGAGCGAGACACCGCCCACGTACTATCCGTCGCCCGTGGAAGAGTCGGATGCCACCCTCGCCCGGGTCGAGCCGCCGGACTTCTTCGCCGGCACAGAACCGATCGATGCCGATCGGGGCTGAGGTCTACCGACCCGTCGAGCCCGATGGCGAGCTGTCGTGCGGCGACATCGCCTACCTGACCCTGGCCCGGACGCGCGAGGCCGGCGAGGTTCCGCCCGGCGAGGTGTACGACCCGATCGGCCGCATCCCCGCCTATCCGAGGCCCGCGACGCTTGCCCTGGCACACGGCCGCGAAGTTGCGCTCGACACCATGTTCGGCCTGGTGGTCACGCACTCGTGCGAGATCGGCCGTCAGCGCAACCGGGGCGCGGACGAGGGCCACTGGGACTGCCGGCTCACCGTCGCGCCGATCGTGCCGGAGCCACGGGTCAGGTTCGGTGGCGGGCCCGCGGCCGAGGCCGGTGCGTGGGGCGCCATCGCGGAGAACATCCCCGTCGCCTCTTTCTACCTGCCCGACGTCGCCAACCTGTCGGCGCTTGGTCCTGACATGCCGGCGGAGGCCTGGCCGCGTGCATTCGCCGATCTCAGGGGCCTCTCGACCGTTTCCCGACGGATCGTCCGGGCCGACCGGCTGATGGGGCTCGCGCCCGACTACGTGGGCGTCCTCCAGCGTCAGCTCGTTCGCTTCTTCGTGTGGCGAGATATCGCGCGACACGAACAAGTCGAGTCGCTGGTGGGCCGTCGCGTCGTCTCGGTCATCCCCGCCGGTTCCGGGGCCGGTCGCCTGGCCGTCGCCCTCACCGCCGACGACGGCAGTTCACTCACCGTGGAGCTGGTGACCCGGTAGATCCAGCCACGACTCTTCCGCAGACGAGCGGGCCGGACTGTCGGCTGGCAGACTGCCCGCAGGGTTCGCGCGACCGATACTCGACGGGTCAAGACGGAGTCAGGGGCGCCATGCGCGTGCATCCCACGTTGAGCGGAACGAGGCGAACTCCGGCGATTCTGCTTGGGGTCGCGTCGATCGTGGTCGCCGCTTGTGTGGCCGCGCCGCAGACGCGGCCGCCCTCGACGCCGTCGACGCTGCCGACCACGGGCGTGCCTACCGTCACGCCGAGTCTCACTGCCAGCCCCACCGCGACGCCCCCGATCTACTGCGACGACGGCCTGACCGCTCATACGCCGATGCCGGCGGATTGCCTGATCCCCTCACAGGCGCTGCCGAGTGGGTTCGCCTTGCCGTCGTTCGGACTATTCGCGACCAAGACTCCGTGGCCAAACCCGTCGTCGAACCTGCCGAAGCTCGCTCCCTGGCGCGGCAGTCAGATCCTTGGGCTTGGGTCCGGCATCCAGGCGTACATGATCGGGATCTGGCCCGACGGTTCACTCGCCGTTCTCCAGTACTGGATCACCGAGACCGGCTTCAGCGGTTCGGTGCTGTCGATCCGGCCCGACGGGACGCCAAAGCCGGGCTGGCCCGTCGGCGGGGTTCCGGCTCCGGTTGGGTACGGGAGCCAGGCGATGGGCGGCGACGGGACGGTCTACGTCGCGGCCGTCGACCCCGGAGCGACGCAAGACACGCCCACCTCCATCGAGGTCACGGCCATCGGCCCGGACGGTAAGGTATTGTCCGGCTGGCCGTACGCATCTCCGCCGGCGCTGCACGATTACGCTTCGGGGAAGCTCGTCATTGGACCGAGCGGCCAGGCATGCTTCATGGATTACCTGCCCGGACAGCCGGCGCAGGAGCTGAATTCGCCGTCGGCTATCTACTGCGTCGGCGCCGACGGCAAGCTGCTGCCGGGCTGGCCGTACACGAGCTATCGGCCTATGGATCACCCGGTCTTCGGTCCCGACGGGACGCTGTACGTCGAGCAGTACATGGCGGACAAGCCGGGATCCCAGGAGATCGTGGCGCTGGGTTCGAACGGCAAGCCGAAGCCCGGCTGGACCCCCTGGACGGTCCCCTCGCTGATGGTGTCGCCGATCGCGGTCGCCGCGAACGGTCGCGTCATCCTGATGGTCATGGTCCTGTCCGGCGATGAGCTTGTGATCCTCGGGCCGGACGGTTCTCTTCAGAGCAAGGCGGCGCTGCCGCTCCCAAAGCCTCAGGACTTCCACGACATGGCGACCACCGTAGACGGCGGACTCTACCTGTCCACGATGGACGATGGCGAGCTGGCCATGTTCGGCAAGACGACCGGCCACATCTCCGCTTTCACCAGGGATGGCGCGGCCAAGCATGGCTGGCCGGTAACCGTCGACGGCCCCAACGCGATCTTCCTCTCGCCCGACGGTTCCGTCTGGACCACATGGGAGATCTGGAACGCGGACGAGCGAACCGGTACGGCGATGGCGGTGTTCGACTCGAACGGCAAGCTCCGCGAGGGATTCCCGACCGAAACTCCGGATCTGGGCGACCTGCTGGTATTCGACTCGAGCGGGACCGCCTACGCGATCATGAACTCGACCAGCGGCGCGTCGGTGGTGAAGATCCCGGGCTGAGTGGGATTTGCGACCCGGCCGATGGGACGGGCATCCCATAGCGGCCCGCCGTCGGGCAAGATGCGCCTCCAAGGCTTGTGCGGATCGTCGAAGCAACGATCCCCCCACTGCCACGCCGCTCCAGACGCCCCCGCCCCGGCCGGAGCCCCCGCCCAACCACAGGAGATGTCATGTCGCACGCCGCTACCGCTGACGGCCCGGCCATCGAACTGAGTCCGAGAGCGCGCCTCGAGATCCTCGGGGCCATTCTGCTGGCGATGTTCCTCTTCGCCCTCGACCAGACCGTGGTCGGCACCGCGTTGCCCCGGATCGTGACCGACCTCAACGGCA
>Ga0182021_10008450_pt1 | contig 12190 bp, 13 predicted proteins | sample 612E3MmetaG_FD_120493 | JGI IMG/M metagenome (GOLD analysis project Ga0182021, IMG submission 120493) | Permafrost microbial communities from Stordalen Mire, Sweden - 612E3M metaG (Illumina Assembly) | ecosystem: Environmental > Terrestrial > Soil > Wetlands > Permafrost | place: Sweden...
CCCACGATTCCGTCGTCATGGGGTGTTCCTGCTCATTCATTCGCGGCCTTCTCCTCTCGTTTCCTCTCGTTTCCGACGCCACGCCAGCGGTCCCCGCCATGAGTCCCACGGCATGTGGCGGCACTATACCGCCGTCGGCCGGCCCAGTCCAGCATGCCGAAGGCACCGGGAAGCACAATTTCCCCTCGTCGCCGCCGACCCGATACCCCATAATCGCCGGCAATTCTACGCATGGGAGACCTCAATGGAGAAACGTATGGAAACGACTTCAGGCGCGGTCAGCGGCCTGCACCATCTCGCGTTGCGGGCCGGCGACTTCGACAGGACCGTGACGTTCTACACGGACGGCCTCGGGTGCCGGGCGGCGACCCGCTGGGGCCAGCCCCCCGGCCGCGCCGTCATGCTGGACACCGGGGACGGTAGCCACATCGAGGTCTTCGAGGGCGGCCAGCCCGGCGCCAAGCCGGAGGGAGCCCTGTTGCACTTCGCGCTCAAGACCGCCGACTGCGATGCGTCGTACGCTCGTGCCCTCGCCGCCGGCGCGAAGGGTACGGTGGAGCCCCAGGACGTCACCGTGGAAGCGAAGCCGCGGCCGTTCTCGGTCCGCCTCGCCTTCTGCACGGGGCTGGATGGCGAGACCATCGAGTTCTTCCAGAAGACCGGGTGAGGCGGCGATTGGGGATTCGAATCCCCTAGACGCCCGGCGGGACTGCCCCAGTATTCTGAGCCGCCACGGCCGCCACCAATGCCTCCGGTGCGCCCCAGGAACGCGCAACAGGCTGATCTGAGGGCCAAGACCGCGCCCCCGGCCCTTCCGAAGCCATATTTGAGGCCGAAAACGGGATTGGCGGGGCTTTTGGGCGGGCGGCAGGCGAAGTTTCCAGGCGCCCGGAGACTTCGGGATGGGCTTTTACCTTCAAATACAACGGTGGGGGGAGTCAGGGCGGCCCCGATCCCGAACACGCACGGGACGACGATGGCGTGGCTCAAGTCCCCTTGCGGAAGCGGATTTCCTCGGCATACAACTCCTCGTAGACGCGAGGGGCCTCTGCCGCCGAGATCGGACGGAACCCGTGGGCCGGACGGTTGGCGCGAGTCTGCTTGACCAATTCGGCGGGCGCGCAACGCGGGAACCGCTGGCGCGTCACATTCGGCCGTGTGGCCGGCGGTGCAGGCAATTCGCTGTTCGTCACGGAGAACACCGTCCCGTCGGGATAGATCGTGTGGATGTTCACTTGCGCTCCGATCGGCGATGCCGACTCGACTGCCGCAAACATGCCGTCCTCCGGCAGGACCATGAGCGCGACCTTGATCTTGGGCAGTTCGGCAATGTCCCAGGCGCCAGCGTCGACGAACTTGCACGCGGCAAGCGCAGTCAGGATGGGAGTGGCCGCCTCTGTCGGCCCCGCGGCGCGGGAAAGGTGGATCGCCGCAGGCATCCGGTCAATGGTCGCGCCGATAAGGCCGAGCTTGGAACTGAGGCGCGTCAACGCCAGCACCAAACGGCGCCGGAACAGCGTGATGACCAGGAAAACGCCGGCGCAGAAGAACACACGGCCTGAAGTGCCCCAGAAGTGGATAGCCACGAACAAACCGATGATGTAGACGCCCCAGATCAGTTGTCGCATATAGTCACTCCTCATGGTTCAAGCAACTCGAAGCCCGTTGCCGCGTCCAATTTCCGTGCGGCCGACGTTCCGACCAACTCAATGAGGACGATCTCCATGACCTGCCACACCTTGACGCCGCGGCGAACGCAGCCGGTCACCGTCGAGGAATTCCGCCCACAGGCCATGTGAACATGCAGCATCGGTTTGCCTTGCCCATCAGGGAATAGGGTGCCCACGCCGGCAACCTCGTGGACGTTGTCGAGCACGTGCTCCATGGGCACGACCGGCGATGCCCGACCCTGTTCCGGGCCTACCACGAGGCGGCTGCCTTCGTCCGCCCCGCCGACGACGATCAGGGATGCGGCCCGGATGCCCTGCTGGGCGGCAAAGCGTTCGATTTCCTCGTGGAGCACATCGCCGTCTTCGAGCCGAATGACGAAGCAGCGCCCCTGCCTGGCTTCCGAGTATCTCATGGGCTAAATCTCCGACTCACTTGCCATCATTGCGGATCATGCCGGGGCACGGTCCGCCCCGTCCTTCACTCCCGACTTCAGTGCAGGGAGCTGCTCGGCGGCGACCAGCACCCGGATCGATCGGGGTTGGCCGGGCACGCGGCTGAGCAATCCCTTTTCCTCCAACCTGAGAATCATCGTGTGAATCGTCGGCGGGGTCGTCCCGAAGAACCGTTCCATGTCCCATTCCGACGGTGGCCGCCCATGGATCACCGAGTAGTTGTGGATGAAGGCCAGGTACTGGCCCTGCTTCTGCGTGAATCGGCTGTCCATCTCACCATCCATGATCCTGTCGCTCGACAAATCAACTCTTGAGCACGCGTTCCTTCATGATCTTGCCGGCCTTGAACTTCACGGCCTTACGGGCAGGGATGGCGACAGTCTTCTGGGGCTTCCTGGGATTACGGCCAATCCGTGGCTTTCGGGTGATGATCTCAAACACGCCGAAATCGCGAAACTCCACGGTTTCGCCACGGACCAGGCTCTCGGTAATGTAATCGAGCGTCCGTTGCAGGACCCCGAAGACCTGCTGCTGGGTGAGCCCCGTTTCTTCAGTGATGCGAACGACCAGTTCCCTTTTCGTCATGGTTTCAGTTCTCCCCTGCCGACCGACGACCACCGAGTGCCCCACGGCGGTATCCGCCATCGGCAAAGTTGGCAGTCAGGCGCGATGATACAGGGGAAAACTACTACCGCCGTCCCGGACTCTCAACACCAAAGCGGCGCGACATACCAAAGCGGCGAGGATGCCGTCGAGGGCCTGTCCCGCATTGACCCCAAAAGCCCGCCGCGGTACGCTGGCGGGATGAGGAACATGAGGCGGACAATGCCAGATCGCCAGCCCACGGAGGGTAGGGCCGAAATGGCGATCAGTCACCGCGCGCGGCCCGTCCACCCCGTCGCGATGCGAATCGCGGAGGGCCTCGCCGGCCTCGACGCCATCCGGATCGTCAAGGTGACTCCGGGGCTCATCCAGGCGTCCAGCGAAACCACGGGAGTCCGAAGGCAGCCCGCCACCAAGCCGGGGCACCCCACCGCCGTCGGCGTCTCGCTGATCGTCGACGAGGGCCGCGAGGAGGTTCAGTTCTACGAGATCACGTCCGCCGTCAAGGGGCATGGCTCGCGGATGGTCGAGGCCGTGCTGGGCGCGTTGCCGAAGCAGTGGGGGGTCTTCGTGCTCATGGACTGGAGCGACGGGTTCTGGACGGCCATGCGGCGGCGGCACCGGCGGATCGTGTTGCTGTAGGGATTGACGTGAACGAAGCCGTGCGGCATATCCGGCGGAAGTGCAGTTGGGGCAGCAAAATCAGTCCGGGGGGAAGGCTTGGGCAAGGGCGTCTGAAATTCCATCGTAATAGCCCCATCCGATCCCGCTCGCCGCCTCGACGACGGCCTTCAAGCGGGGCAGATACGCTTCTGTCGCCTGGCCGTCCATCGTCTTCAGAAACAGCACCGTCTTCCTGAAGAGGGACTCCAGGTTGTCATAGAAACGCTCGTCAATATCCCCGTATTCCACCGTGAAGGCGTTTCCCCATTCGACCGCATAGACCATCAACTCCAGGACGCCCTTCTGGTCTCCTGTCGCCTTCTTGTAGTCGCTGATCGCCTTTCTTGCATCGGCAAACGAGATCGGGGCGCTCCCTTTCATCACATCGGGATAGACGGCATCACGGATGAGTTCCTTGTAGGTCTCCAACGGTGCCGCCAGGGCGAATCTCGCTTCGAGAAGACGGCGGTTGTCAGGGTTGACGGAATACAGGTCGCCAACCAGCTTGATCAGTTCGTCATGGGACAGCTTGGACAATGCCTGTTTGAATTGTCTGCGTGCCGTTGGTTTGCCTTCATCGTCTGGCCTCATCTGGTTCTCCCATATCCCTGAACCTTTCTATAGCCCCCTGCGGCTCCAGACTCAAGCGCCGCATTCGCGACAGCGCCGCATTCGCGTCCCTTCCAGTCTCCCGGCAAAGCCGCAGGTTCGCGTCCTATCCACGGCCAGGACGGGGGGAACTCCGCGGTCCAGCCGGCGGCTTGTCCCGCCGGGCAGGCGACTTTGGATTCGAATCCAGAATAGCCCGCGCCGCCTGACGCCCCCCCCAGCATCCTCACCGGTCATCACCAACGCCCCCGGTGCACGCCAGGATCTCATTTCAGGCGTTCCGGAGGGCCAGAACAGCGGCCCCCGGCCTTCCGAAGGCGTTCCTGCCCCCGAAAGCGGGCTTGGCGGGGGAGTTCGGGCGGGGAGGCGGAAGGCAAGGGGTGCCAACCCTATGGCGAGGACGATTCCTCCAACTGGCGCAGCGTCGGCCCCACGAGATGGCCGATGTGGCTGCCCGCGACGAACACCGCGATCCCGAAGCCGACGAGCGCCGCCAGCACGACGGCAAAGGCCCAGAAGTGCCTCGATTCGAGACGCTTGATGGAGTGCGCGAAGGCCAGCAGCGCCAGCACGGCCGCGATGACGATCACGGCATCGACGCTGGCCCTCTGCCAGTAGCTGCCGCCCAGGTGCAGCCACATGCCGAACTCGTCGAAGGTCAGGCCCATGGCGATCCCGTAGGCGAGCGCGGTGCCCTCGGCCGACCGCCCGGACGGCCTGCAAAACACGCTGTAGGCGCCCACGGCCGCGAGCAGGAAGATGCCGTAGTTCAGGTGGTGGACGTGCGTCCCCTGCAGGAAGAAGTAGAGGTTGGGCATCCGCCGGGACATGATCAGGAACACGACGACGCGCGCCAGGAGGAACGTCAGGACGAAGCTGAACAACGCCAATCGGGCGAGCTTGTGGGCCGTGGCCCTATGAACCGCATGTTCTTCGGTCATGCGCATCGGATCCTCAGTTGGCCCGTGTCTGCTTGTAGAACCACTGCAGTTGGTCCCGGGAACTGCCCTCGTCCACGTTCTCCGCGGAAAGCGCCGCCTCGGCGCCCGCGGGCGGCAGGACCTCCTTGAGCTTCCACTCGTTGGCCAGCCTTCCGAAGGTCCAGAACTCCACCCACGGCGTGACGTCCTCGTCCTGGCTGATCAGGAGATCGTTCCTTCGGACGATCCTCTGGGCGTGAGCGCTGATCCGGACGGTGAACTCGTCCTTCGAGTTGTCGGAGTAGTTGCGCACCAGCACCACCTCCGCCTTGCGCACGCAGAGGTTGCGGAACTCCAGCCGCGTCCCCTGGGCGCCCAGGCGCACCAGTTCCCCTTGCAGGCTGGCGGCCACGTCGGGGAACAATTCCCCCGCCGGGATGGCCGCCGGATCGCCTGCTTCGCGGGAGAGCATGACGTGCAGGAAGACCTGACGGGCGCGTTCCTGCATGGCATCCCGATTCCACAACTTGTCCGTCTGAACGAGAAAGTTCAGCAGTCGTTCGACGCGCGTGGCCTTGGCCAGAGTCTCCTTCTCCAGCCACGGTCCGACCGGGCCTTGCTTGCCGGCCGCGTCCGCGTACACCTGGTTCAGGCCCACGTCGGTGAACTGCTCGAAGAAGTTCTCCTGCTTGAGCGCGTCGGACTCGCGCGTTTGCTCGATCTCGCGCAGCAGCCACGCGCCGTTCAGTCGGTGGAACGTCCAGAATTCCTGAAAACGCGCGGGCTGTTGATCGCCGCGCAGGAACTTCTGGGTGCGGTCGTCGATGTAATAGTCGCGGGCGCGGGCCGAAATGAGCGCCGTGAACTCGCGGTCATTCTCCTTTTGAGTGTACCGGACGTTGACGATGTCCACGTGCTCCACGCGCAGGTCGCCGATGACGTTGATCTCGTGATCCCGGACCAAACCGCCGAGCTGGCTGCAATGCTCCGCGTAGAGGTCAGGCATGAGCAGCGGCTTCATGGGCTCGTACTGCCTTGCCTGCCAGCATTCCTGCAGTTTCGCGAACGTGGACAAGGCCAGTTCCTCCAGCTTGCCGGCCGCCATGGTCTCGTCCACGCGGGACAGGAAGTCGAGGAGCTTCCGCGTCTTGACGGCCTTGCGGTCGACGTCGAATCGGCTGAAGACGAAGTCCAAGTCCTCGCTTCCGCCGCCGTTCTGCCTCAGGTGCTGGACGATCGCGACCACAATGATCCCAACGACGAACAGGGCGAAGATGAAATCCGGGGGGCCGTCACCCGAGCCCCCTCCCGAAGAGCCGTGCCCGCCATGGAAGCCTCCTCCGCCGAAGCCTCCGCCCCCCTTGTTGTGGACCGCCACCCCGCTGGCGAAATACGTGTTCGGCGGATCGGTTTGCAGGTTATAGACCCGGGTCGGGGCGTGGACGGCCTGAATGCCGGCGATCCGCTGCTCCCGAAGGCGGCCGGCAGCGACCGCAAAAATCGAGTCACCGACCTTCAATGCCGCAAGGGTCTTGAAAGTCCCGTCTCCCACGTAGAAGGGATGCTCTCGCGTCACGCGTAGCGTCGCCCCCTCGGTGCTCACGACCAGGTATTCATCCACCTCGCGGGCGATCACCTGTCGGACCGTTGTGTGAACGGTTTTCCCGGCGGCCGTGAAGGCGAACACCTCGTCGCCGGGCCGGATTTCGCTGATGGGCGTCTCCGTCCCATCCGCGCGCAGGATCGGCGTGTCCGGCAGGAAACAGCCCTTGTTGTGGACCACCAGGCCGTTCGCGATGTACGTCCCGCCCGGGGCGACCATGAGGTTGAAGGCGGGGCGGGCCGCCTTCACACGGGTCACGGACTCGACGCAAGCCGCTTTGAGGTCATTCGGCCCTCCCATCAGAAGCGTGTCGCCCGGCTGAAGAGTTGAGGCCGTGCGAAAGATTCCCGGCCCGACTTGCACCGGGTGTTCCGCGGTGGCCCGCAGGGTCCTCCCGGACACGGCAATCTCCACGTAGTCGTCGGGATTGACCTCCATCACCGACTGGACCGTGGCCGGCCGGCATTGCCCGTTCTCGACCGCCCAGACGGCATCGCCCGGGGCCAATCGCTCGATGGGGACCTGCCCGTCCGGCGTGGCGACCAGCGTCCCCTCCTCCAGACAGCCGCCGCCGCCGCGGCCCAACGCCACGCAGGCCGGAAGCAGCGCGGACACGATGAAGGAAGCGACCCGCAGTCTCATGCGCACATCCTCAAAGGCCCTCTGTTCAAGGCAAGGCGCTCAGTGCAACCCGGCGATGATCCCGCCGAGCACGGCCGCGGCCACGACGATGCTGACGCCGATGATGCTGGCGCCGACCACCCGGCCGAAGTATTGGGCCACCGCGACGTTGCCGCGCGCGATCTCCTTGCCCTCGTCGATGTCGGGCGTCATGCGGTCCACCAGCCGCGGCAAGACCAGCGACGCCAGCATGACCAGCACAATCCCTATGAGGCCACCCAGCACCGAGAACACCACAGCCCACGCCATGTTCTGCGCCACTTCGCTCATGCTTGTTCCTCCCGGTATGATCGCCGCTTCGCCAGTCGGATCGGGTTGGTCCCATTCGCTCGGGGATGGACGATCTAAAAAGCACACTATACCCGCACCACAGGGGCGGGTCCAGTATTCCTGCGGGAATCTCCCGCGGGCGGGCCGATTGGTTCCACGGCCGCCGCCAATGCCCCCGGGGCGCCCCACGTTCGCGCAATTTGCCTTCCCGAGGGCCACCACCAAGGCGGCCCCCAGCATTCAGAAGGCGTCTGGGAAGCCGAAAGCGGGCTTGGCGAGGAGTTTGGAGGGGGCAGGCCACGTTTCCGGGCGCCCAAACAGTGGACCGTTCGGTCATCCGGGCTAGAGTATGTTGCCTTCCCGTGCATTCGAGGCATAGGCACGCAGCGGCTCATCAATGTTGGCGCAGGCAAGAAAGCGGCCCACAACTTCACGCACCCTGTCCGGCGAGGCATGGCTCATCTCCCCCAAGCCGTGGAACGCGGATTCGCGACACGCACGATGAGGGATTGCCAGGACCGCCTCCAGGGTCTCGAAAACGGCGTCCTCCAACTTGATCCGATCGGGCGCATCGGCGAGGCATGTCAAAGGACCTACATCCCAGAACATGTAGCAGATGGAGTTGAGTTCTGATGCCCCGGGTTCGTCAAGATGGCCAAGGGTCTCCGTGCAGCGTGGCCGAAAACAGTCCTGATAGAGGGACAGGATGCTCTTGATCGCGAGTATCCGTCTTCTCAACGGCGTGGCGCCGTCTTGAAGTTCGCCGAAGTAGTTGGAGGCGGAGAATGACGCCAAGTACCACAACCCCTGGTCGACCTGCGCGTCCGTGAATCCGGCAAGATCACGCCCCGAGTTGCGGAACGTGTCCGCCATCAAGTGGACGACGTCAGCGGCGCCGGCGATGAAGGCCGGCGCATCCTCATCAAAGTGCCACTCGGGGGAAGTGACCGGATGATCGAACACGTGCTTCAGCCACTCCTGATAGCGGGCATGCATGATGTTCGCTTGCCGAACGCCGCTCACCCGGCGCGGCCGCCCCCGTCGCCGGCGTGAGGTGGTTCGAAGGTATTCACGTTTTCATTGCCCGCCAGAGCCCCACTATGCCCCCCAGTATCAGGAAAGCACCGAGCACCGCAATGTAGGGCAACAGTTTCTCAGGGTAAATCCTCGTCGATCCTATGATGACGATTATATCGGTATGTTTGTCCGGCAGGAAATAATGCCGCCCCCCTTGGCTCAGATTGCGGACCCACGGGACCGCCACCGGCAGAATCATTCCGATTCCGGCAGCCACCATCATGATGCTCAAAACCAGTTTCATCATGCTCTTCGAACAAGCCCATCGAGAAGCAGGTCTTCGATGCGGATTGTCCTCCTTGGGGAGGGATTGTCAAGCCAACCCCGTCAGGCAACCGTCAGGCAAACCGTGGCAACCGTCAGCCGGGCGTTTTTGCCTTGGTTTCGAAATCCAAGGCTTCCATAATCCGCGCCATAACGAGACTGCCCATCCCGGAGCAACCCAACCGAAGGAAGAGACCATGAGACACCTGAACTCCCGACCAGAAGCGGCCCGGACTCTTTTCGGATTCGCCCTCGGAGGCGCATTGCTTATGGCATGTTGCTCCGCCGCGGCGCCCGCGGATCCCGAGCAGAAGGCGCGAGGCATTACCCCGAAAGCGGACGAGATCCTGCGGAAAATGGCGGACCTGTCCCTGAGCACGAAGTCGTTCAGCGCAGACCTGACGATGGTCATGAACACGCAGATGCAGGGTGCGAAGCAGGAGATGACGACGGAGTACTCCCTGGCCGCGCAACGCCCCAACCGCTTCGCCATGGTGCTGAAGAAGGGCCTGATGGGAAGCACCCTGGTCTGCGACGGCGCCAAGCTCTACACCTGCCTGCCCATGCTGAAGCGATACACGGAATCCCAGGCCCCCGCCGAGTTGAGCGACGTGATGACCGACTCCGGCAGCCCGGGCGCCATGGGCGGGATGGCGGGGGGAGGCGCCATCATCGGTGCCCTCCTCGCCAAGGACTTCCGCGCCACGATCCTGGAGGGCGTCACCTCCGCCCAGTATGTCGGGGACGAGAAGTTGGGCGATGGCGACTGTCAGCACCTGAAATTCACGCGGGAGCGATTCGACTGGGACCTCTGGGTACAGGCCGGCAAGCAACCCCTGGTCCGCAAGGTGACGGTTGACCTGGCACCGGCGGCGGGGGGAAGATCGGGGGGCAAGAGCGCGCCGAAGGGCTTGGAGGAGGCGTTGAAGGACATGAAGATGACCGTGACCCTGGAGTTCAAGAACTGGTCCTTGAACCCCGATCTGCCGGCCAGCCGGTTCGCCTTTGTCCCGCCGGAAGGCGCCAAGAAGAGCGACTCCCTCCTCGGAGGCCTGGCGGCGGATTCCGGTGAGGAGGCGGCTCCCGTCCAGGAACGGCCATCGCCCCCCAAGAAACCCCTGCCTTCGGGGGCCAACGCCGTCACCTGGGACTCCTACCGGGAACAACTGCGCAAGTGGCACGCCGAGACGCTGGCCGCCAACTACCGCAGGTGCGGCCACACCAACGCGACGTGGGATGCGGAAGTCGAGAAGTATTATGTTCTCTGCGCCCCGGTCCTCGCGAAGCAGAAAAAGAGCGACGAGTTGATCCCCTCGCTGGCAGACAAGGCGGCGCACATTGCCGCCCTCGGGTGCGACGACCCCTTGTTCGAGTACACGCGCGGGCTTCTCGCGTTCCAGAAAGGGTCAAACACCCAAGCGGCGGGGAGCTTCCAGAAGAGCATGTCTCTGCTGGCGGCCAGCCAATACCCGAAGTTCTACTCCTTCCTGGCGATCAGGGACCTCCAAGCGGCCCTCGAACGCCTCGGCAAGGACAGGGAAAGCGTGGCGCTGAACAACGCGCTGTACACGGCGGCGGCCAAGGCGGCGAGCGACGGCGACTTCGGGAAGGGAAACCAACGCTACTACTGCCAGGAATGCATGCTTCAAGAATGCCTGAAAGAGAGGACAAGCTGCGGATATGTGTCAAAGGTGTTCTTTGACGCGGCCCTGAAGTCGTTCAGCGCCTCGAACAGCGTCGATCCCTGGATTGCTGCCGTGGTCCGGGGCGCGCACCACATCTTCGCGGCGTGGGACGCGCGGGGAGGCGGATGGGCTTCTACGGTGACGGATCAGGGATGGAAGGGTTTCCAAACGAATCTGGACCTGGCGCGAACGTGCCTGACCGAGGCGCATCGCTTGCATCCGGAATACCCGGAAGCGGCGACGCTGATGATCAGCGTGAGCATGGGGAGTCCCGAAGGCGCCGGCGAGGAGCGGGCCTGGTTCGACCGCGCCGTGGCCGCACAACTCGACTACAGTCCCGCATACGCCAGTTTGGCCTGGGCTTTGCGCCCGCGGTGGGGGGGAAGCCACGAGCAGATGCTGGCATTGGCTCGCGAATGTCTCGCGACGAGGCGTTTCGATACCCTGGTTCCCTCGATTTACTTTGGGATCATCAAGGAGATCCGTTCCGAGTTGGAGGATTGGAAGGAGATCTACTCCTGGCCGGGCGTGTATGAGGACTGCGTGGCGGCAACGGCCGGCTATCTCGCCGCCGAGAAGGACAAGGATCCCCTTCGCGGATACAGGTCCAACATGGCCATCATTGCCTGGGCCTCCGGCCACTATGCGGATGCCGACAAACTCCTTCACGAATTGGGAGACGGTTTGTCCCCGGACAGCCTCGCCCAGTTTGCCGTGAATTCCGCGGCGGTGATCGGCGAGACTCGCGTCTTCACCGGTCCGCACGCGCGCGCCATCACGGAGGCGAAAGCGTTGGAAGAACAGACGCACTATGACGAAGCCCTCAAGATGTTCGAGGACATCGCCCAAGACAAGTCGTTGGATCCGGGAAGCCGGACGTTTGTGGAGGGCAGGGTGGCGAACCTGCGTGCGAGGGCGGCTCTCGAAAGCAACGAATGGGTGGATGTGATGCCCACAAAGGACATGGCGGGGTGGCAACAGAAGGACGGCCGATGGTCCGTCACGACGAACGGGACGCTTGTCGGCTTAACGGAGGGAACCGGGAGGATCAAGGTCATTTGGAAGATGGCTCCCGGGGAGAACGTCGAGTTCACGGCCGACGTGGAGTTGGGCCACGCTCCGGCGGAACGAGCCACCGTCCTGCTGGCCTACGGAGGAACCGTTGATGCGACTGGGGTCGGCATCCGAATGACGCCGGACACCTTGTTTCTCGCCGACGGCTGTATTGGAGTATGCGAACCGGTTGCGAAATGGAGGTGCGCGAACACCAATCGGCTTCAGATGGTGCTTTGGGACAGGAAGTGGACCGTGCGGGTCAACGGAGCCAAGTTGGTTGACCGGCGCGCCATCGCAGAGGATCACATCGGCGGGCCCGGCCTCGCCTTTGCGGAATACTACGAGGGAGCCGGCCGTCACGAGGTCCGGATCAGGAACCCCAGGATCCGGCGGCTCAAGGAGGCGCCGGACGGCCTTTGAACTCGCGGGGGGCGCCTTTCACTCGCGAGTAAAACGGGGGAAGCCAGGGGCTCCCATGCGGCAACGTGCGCCTCACGCGCGGCGCGGGTAGCGAGAGCCTGTCCCCGTAGCCCCGGCGACTGACAGGCGTGGGCAAGGGGTGAAAAGAGAGGCGGGCAAAGACCGTCGAAACGATACTTTGCCCGAAATCGGTGTGCTATAACTCCTGGAACACAA